>ERZ1066127.140-NODE-140-length-47167-cov-10.967185_pt1 | contig 47167 bp, 39 predicted proteins | sample MGYA00382774_ERZ1066127 | MGnify/ENA primary metagenome ERZ1066127 (study PRJEB33369, sample SAMEA5778357) | biofilm metagenome | biome: Industrial cooling water; feature: Water cooling tower basin; material: Biofilm | place: United Arab Emirates | collected...
GAGATGCCAGAGCTATGACAAAAATGCGAGAGGTGCTCTATTGACCGCTTACTTTCAATCGGCCTGCCACCTGTCTCATCCATGCCATGTGCATTTGGGAGGATAGGATGCCGAAGTGGAACGGTGTTGCGTTTGCCATGATTTTGACCAGGTTACTTCCTATTGTGTCCGGTGAAATATAACCAATGGGAATGTAGGGCCGCCTTTCAGAGCTGACCTCAGGAACAACCAAGAATTCTTTTGTCGGGAAATTCTCGACATGGAATCGCGTGGGGGTGCTGGCGAGTTTTTGGGTGGGAGCGCTTTTGCTGGCGAGGCGGAATTTTTTCACTGATTCGACCCGCTCCATGGCCATTGGCATTTCGCGGAGTTCGTTCGGTGGGCAATCACCCAGCCACAGGCACCAGCGATGCCAGCCATTGATGAATTCATCCGAGCCGATCCATTTGCGGAACCACTTCGCGGCTTTGGGTTCGAGGGTGAGAAATTCGTTTTTCTCCTGCTCGGTGAAAAGGTAGAATCCGCCATCGATGGGTTTGTTTCCTATGCCCATGGCAGGCACATCACAAATCGGCGTGGAACGGTTAGGCAAAGCCAGATCAGGCCCTGCAATCAGATAGGGACTGATGTTTGCGACTTCTGTGACGGTAGGTTCTTCATGGCCGGAGTCGTAATCATAGAGAAGTTTTTTCGCGGGTGATGTGCCGCCGAAGCCAATGATGACGCAATGCACATGAGCTTTCCCGCGTGCCTCGCTATCCCAGACAAAGCTGCGGTGGGCGAAATGGATTTTGATGGACCAATGCTGATAGAGGTCGTTCCAGATGATGCCGGGTTGTTCTCCTTGGCTGATGGAATTGGTGGATACAAATGCGCAGGTGATCTTGGCGTTTTGGATGTATTCCGCAGCGAGGCGATACCATGCCGTTACAAAGTCCAATACGCCCGCGCCTTTGGTTTTTCCCCAGACGTAAAGCATTTCCTCACGTTGCGTGGCATCCATGTATTTCGATCCCACAAACGGCGGGTTACCGAGTATGTAGCTGCATTTTTCGGGAGGAAGGACGGTTTTCCAGTCGATGCGCAGGGCGTTGGCGCAGACGATGTGCGGGGATTTTTTCAGGGGGATGCGGCGGATGTGCTTGTGCAGATCGGAGAGCGGGAAGACGATGGAGGGTGGCTGGCGTTTGAGCAGGGGGAGATCGGGGTCTTGTTCCGGCTCCAGATCGTGGAGGGCGATGCGCTGGAAATCCGAGACGATGAGCCAGCGCGGCACTTCCTTTTCGCGTCCGGAATCGACGAGACCACGGATGTATTCCATGCCTTGGGAGTGGGCTTTGTCGAGGTCTTGGCCTGCGGATTTCTGCTCTACGAGCAGGCGGCGGGCCAAAAGAGGTCGATTTTGCCCCAATTGCCCGAGAGTTTTTTCACGGGTTCCTCAAAGGAGGCGACAGTGCGGCGTTTGATGCCGAAGATGTGGAAGAAGTCATTCCAATAGGATTGGCTTTCGGATTTTTCCGAGGTGACGTGTTTCCACTCGCGGGAGAATGTGATCGCGCGGCTTTTGATTTCGTTCCAGGAAAATATCGGGGGTATTTCCTAGCAGGAAGCGGCTTTCTAAGCAAGCACGTAGAGTGTGATGATTCTTGAGGTAGTCGAAATGGGCGTTGCGGGGTGTTAAATGGGCGTTGCGGGGCATAAAAAGTCGATGGCAATGCGCGAAACGAACATTGCGGCATACGAACGGTTAATTTCGGTGAACAAAACAGGCTTTGAGGGAGACGAATCCTTTGCTGAGGTTGACCCAATGGAGATGGCGGGGAATGAAGTGTGAATTACTGTTGTGTGAATGGCTGTTGAGGCTTTGTGGATGCTGTATTTTCATGATGGGGATGATTGTGCGCACTTGAGGTTGGGCTTTGTTCCGTATGGCATCTGTTGTGAAGCGCAATTTCATTTGCTAGCGAAGGGGATTCACGCTTAGTGTTGAGCGGATGAAATTGAGTCCCAAGCAGATCGATGCATGGAAATCCGCGCGCGAGCTCACGCGTCAGCGCAATGTCGTGGAAGCAGCGCGGGTTTACCATGCTCTGCTGCAACAAGCAGCGTTGCATCCGGCTTTGCTCTATGAGGCTGCACTGGCCGCGGCGGAAGTGCAGGACTTGTCACTGGCAGAAAAACGATTGGTCAAAGCGCAACGTCATGCCGGTAATGACGCAACATTGCTGATGAAAATCGGCCGTTTGTTGAATCACCTGCGCCGCCCGGATGCAGCGCGTGTTTGTTTCGAGAGCGCATTGCGTGCCGATCCCGCCGCGGTCGACGCATGGCAGGAAATGATCGAAAGCCTGGAACGAGCCGGTCAAGTAGCTCATGCGCGCGAATGCCTGACACCTATCTTGTCAAGTCATCCCCAGCAACCGGTGGCCCGCTACCTCGATGCTTTTTTGCATCAGCGGCAAGGGCAGTGGGATGCAGCCGAAATCATCCTGCGCGAGTTGGTGTCCGGGCCGGTGTTCGAGGCGCGCGTATACATTTCCTGCCACTATCTGCTGGCGGGCATTCTCGATCAAACCGACCGTCACGAGGAAGCCATGCAGCTTCTCACCCGCGTCAAAGAATGGGTGTTGAGCAACCCCGACTTCGAAACCACATTGCAGCACTACGATGCCGGCTGCGCTCAACGCATGCGGTTGTTGGAGCAGTTCACGCCGGAACTCATCCGCGACTGGCAGGGCAGGGAGCCATTTCATCCGGATGACCGCAAGGTGGCCTTTCTGGGCGGACATCCGCGCAGTGGCACCACGCTTCTGGAAAGGGTGTTGGATTCCCATCCTGATCTCACGGCATTTGATGAGCCGGGAGCCTTCTACCGCTCGATCGAGCCATTTCTCCGCCGCTTCGGGCCGGATCATCCGGATCTCGGGAAAGTCACAGGCCACTATCGACAACAGTTGTTGTGGGAAACAGGCGGCAGTTGTGACAGCAAGGTCTGGTTGGATAAAAATCCTTCACTCACCGCCTGCTTGCACTCCTGGTTGCGCACATTTCCCGGCATCAAGGTGGTCATCGCCCTGCGCCATCCGCTGGATGTGATGCTCAGTTGTTTCTTTCTCGACTCCTCGATGAATGCTCTCAGCTCGAATTTCCTCAGTCTCGAGCGCATCAGCAAGCATTACCGCGACATGATGGATGTGTGGCTGCGTTTGCGGGATTTGGGCGGCTTTGATTGGATGGAATCACGCTACGAGGATACCGTCGCTGCGCCTGCGGGCGAGGGACGTCGCGTCACGGAATTCCTCGGGCTCGACTGGCGTGAGGATCAGGTGGACTTCCATCAGAAGAAACCCCATACCAACGTCGTGGCACCCACCTATCATGATGTGACCAAACCCGTGCATCAACGTTCCACGCTGCGCTGGCTGAAATATGAAAAGTACCTGGCTCCGCACATGGAGCTCCTGGAGCCTTATCTGAAACGCCTGGGTTACGCTTGAGCGCACCATCCCAGCTCCACAATCAGGGCCGTGGTGTTGTCACGTCCGGAGTCGTTGACGGCAGCGCGCACCAGATCCACCGTGCCCAGAGCACCTTCCGCGGTATTGTTTCGGGCCATGTCCTCAATCTTGTGATTCCAGAGACCGTCCACCACGCCGTCCGAGCAAATCAACAACCGGTCGCCGGGTTCCCAGCCGATGCGTCCGATCTGCGGGTCGATCATCCGCTTGCCGCCGCCCAGCACTTGATTGAGCGAGTTCCGGCGCGGATGTGTGCGCGCCTCGCGCTCATTGATCATCCCTTGCCGTTGCATCCAGCCAACATAGGTGTGATCCTCGGTGACCTGCACCATGGGACGGTCTTTGGGCAGGAAATAAATGCGGCTGTCACCGATGTGGCCGAAGTAGATCCACTCGGGCATGACCCAGCAAAGACTCAAGGTGGCTCCCATGCCCGCGCATTCATCATAGTATCGTCCCATCTGCGTCATGTTCTCATGGATGCGCGCAAACAATTCGCGCACCACATCGGTCAGGCCGGCATCGAGGCGCTGGGCGCTGAGTTTGAAGCTTTTCGGCAACAGTTTGGTGATTTGCTCCACGGCAATCTTGCTCGCGAATTCCCCTGATTTCGCGCCGCCCATGCCATCGCTCACGGCAAAAACAAAGTCACCCATGCCGAGATTGCCTTCGCCAGCTTTGCCAAGATATTTCAACTCGCGGGCATCGAAGGTCAGTGCCAAAAACGCGTCTTCATTGTTTTTGCGAAAGCGCCCCACATCGGAGAGGGCGGACCAGCGCAGGGGCGTGGCACAGGGTTCATTCGAGGGTTCGGGGTCCATGGGTTGTTTGGCGCGCGCAGCATACGGGCGGTGCGGGCTTTGACAAATCCAAAATGATCTTCGTTCCCTCGCCTCCGTGGTGTAGGATGCACGCATGCCTGTGATGTGGAGCGATGGAAAGTGGATCGATGCGTCCGAGGGATTCGTGGCGATGCACGATCGCGGCGTGTTGCATGGTTTGGGGGCGTTTGAGACGATGTTGGCCATCGACGGCACCTTGCAGCATGGAGAGCTGCATCTGCGACGTTTGAAAAACGGCATCGACCGCATGGGCTTGCGACGTGATCTGGAGGCCATCGATGTCGGTGCCTTGGCCCGCGAGATTTGCGAGAAAAATTCCCTGACTTCAGGAAAAGTTCGTGTCCGTCTGACAGTGACGGCAGGAGAGGGGGCTTTGGAGGATTCCCGCCCCGGTTCCACGGCGAGCGCATGGCTCACGGCCGCACCGATCAGTGGCGAAGTCGCTGCCATGACGGTGGTGATCCTGCCTTTCACTCGCAATGAGAACTCCGCGCTGAGCGGTCTCAAAACCACCTCTTACGCGGAAAATCTGATCGCCTTGCGCTGGGCGCGTGAGCGAGGAGCGGACGAGGGGATTTTTTTCAACAATCGGGGAGAGTTGTGCGAGGCCTGCACGGCGAATGTGTTTGTGAAAATCGACGGTCACTGGCTGACACCTCGCTTGGACTCAGGCTGCTTGCCCGGCGTGATGCGGGAGTTGGTGTTGGAGCGCGATCCGGGCATACGTGAGGCCGTCATCACCCGCGAGCAGTTTGCCAGAGCGGAGGAAATGTTTCTCACCTCAGCGATCCGCGGCGTGGTTCCGGCGCGGATGGAGAAGGGGGGAGAGTGAAGGGGGGCAAACCCCTTCTCCCTATTTTTTAGCGCGGCATCGGATCGTTGAGGAAACGGTAGTATTGCTCGCGCAGCGGGGAGGCACTGGGATCGGCGGTGATGGCCTTGAGCGACCACTCCACCGCTTTCTCGCGATCACCGCGGGCGAAATAAATTTCCGCCAGGGTGTCCAGATAGGCCGCTTGCTCCGGGCGCAGACGCAGCGCTTCCATGGATTCCTTTTCCGCATCATCAAGCCTGAGCATGGAGCGGGCCGCCAGCCAGGAAGCGGAGTTGCGGATGTTATCATCCTGCGGGTATCGATCACGGATTTTCATCATGGCCTGCCAGGATTCCTCGAACCAGGCATCGTGCTCCTTTTTCGCGCCAATCAATCGCAATCCCGGGAAAAATTGATCGGCCAATGACGCATCGGACATCAGCGAGAGGTGGCACTCGCGGAGTTTGGTGAGGGCTTGCTGAGGCTTGGTGGCGTGCAGATGAAAAGCGCGCGCCATGTCGGCCTTCTTGCGAGTGCGGAAGGTGGTCATCATCGTGGAGGAATCGCCTTCGATCAGCGAATGCAAGATATATGCCTCGTAACCGGCATGGGCGCGAAGCCATTGTCCGTTGAGAAACTGATCTTCCGCGTGGGTGTAGAGCGCCACATGCCAATTGCTGTCCCGAGCCCCGCAGTTCAGCGCCATTTGCCGCCAATAGCGTGCTTTTTCGTTGAATCCAAGATGTTGATAGATGGCAGAGGCGGAAATCATCGCCGAGCTGTCACCCAGCACCAGGGATTCAAACAGCAACTCTTGTTCCTTGGCTTTCTCTTGCTCATCGGCGAGTCGCCAGCACAGCGCTGCCCACAATACGGAGTTGATCTGATCCGGTGCGCTCTGGATGGCCTCCTCCCATTTTTTCGCCGCCAGTTCCCAGCGCGAGAGGTTCATGAGGTCATCGGTATCCAGTTCGTTTTCGTCCTTGAAAGCCCATACGGAGTAGCGCGTCTGGCGTGTGACGGCGGCCAGAATCGAGAACAACTTGCGGTGGCCCTCCGCGTCTTCGGGTTCGTCCTTGAGCATCGCATCGTGCAAGATTTTTTCCCATGATTCGATTTTGCCTCCGGTGTCGGGGATCGCACGGAACAGCGTGAGAATTTGATAGAACCGATCGGCACGACTGGACTGGGGGAAAACTTCGCCAAGCCACTCCCACCATTGCGTGAAGTAGTTGTTTTCCGAGAATGCCACGCGCAGCATGGAGCCCCACAGCACATCATCTTCCTTGGCGTAGGCGGCGGCGACCTTGGCCGCGGTCATCGGAGCGAGGCGCATTCTCGAGTAAGCGGAGAAGAGCGCGCCTAGCATGTCATTGAAGGTTTCATTGTCCTTCTCCGCCAGCTCCATCATCAGAGGAATGAACTTTTGATCGATCGGCTCGTGAATGCCGCGTTTCTCAAGAAAGCCGATCATATTCGGCACGGAGTCCATTTCATCATCGGCATCGCCGCTGAGCACCACTCCCATGTGGCGTTCGATCCAGGCACTGTAATCGGGCTTGGCGGGATCGAGATTGAGTGCTTGGAGTGCCTCGTCGATTTTCTCGCGCTCCGTGAGGTAGCCGAAGAGCATCGTGGGATTGAGGACCTTCAACGGCTTTTGGGCGACGCTTTCATTTCCTAACGAAAAAAGGCAGTGGATCGCGGCCCATCGACGGGTGTAGTCGCCCTCTTTCAAGGCGGACTTCATGATCAGATTGTTCAGTGCTGCAGGGGCATCGGTGTCTTTGCGCAAGCGATGAAGCACGATGTTGGCGTAAGCACTGGTGATGTCCGAGGTCTCGCCCTGTGCTTTTTCGGCGTGCCAGTTCAACCATTTTTGGGCATCGCCATCCAGCAATTCCATGGCGGCGGCGAGTTCCACCAAGTTGTGTTTTTCCGCGACCTCGGCCACGCCGTTGCGGTCCCCTTTGATGCGCAGCAGGGAGAGGAGATAGCGCCAGGAATCAGGATCTTTGGATTGGCGGGCGGCGGCGATGGCCTCATCCAGCGTTCCCTTGCTGCGTTCCATCCAGGCAAGTGCGGTGAGGCTTTTCGGGTCCTCGGGGAACTCGGTGAGAAAGCGGCGGGCGGCTTCCTCATCACCGGCGATCAATGACTCACGCGCGGCCACAATGGCGAGGCCGTTGATGGAACTGCGGATTTGTTGGCGCACGACGCCGTCTTGCTCCTGCTGAAACAGCAGCAGGGCGATGCGGAAACGGCGCTGCCGTTTGAGTTGCTGCAGGGCGTTGTTTTTGCCCTCGACGGACATTTTGGCAAAGTTCTGTGCCAGCTCAATGATCTCAGGCGGTGAATCTGGTGTCAGGCCCAGTTTCAGGTAGCGGATGATTTTATCCGCGCGCATGGCGGACTCGGGACTGCCGCTGTCGCGAGCAGCTTCCAGAGCGGGCAGCGCGCGCGCGCCCACTTGCCAGAGTTTTTGCTCGGCTTCCTGGCGTGCTTTCAACGTGCCGCTGGAGAGCATCTCGGCCAGGGCGACAGGATCGTCTTCGGCGGCGGCAAAGCTGAGAAGACCCGCGGTCAGGGCGCTGAGGACATGGAGGTGGGGACTGCGCGATCGCATGGCCACATAGTCCGATGAATTTTCAGAAATGCAATGCGGAAGCGGGGTAGGAGGCAATTATTTCCCGATGCAAAAACGGCTGAAAATGACTCCCAGAATGTCATCGGCATCGATTTTCCCGGCGATTTCCCCCAGCGCATCCATGGCGGTGCGGAGCTCGATGCTGATCAGGGTGAGATCCTCGCCCGCCTGCAATTGCGCCAGCGCGACTTCTAACGAATCGAGAGCGCGGCGCAGGCAATCCTGATGGCGGGCATTGATCGAGACCAGGCTGTGTCCGTCATCGAGTGCCTGCGCCATCAGGGCGGCGGTGATGGCATGCTCCAACTCCTGAAGGCCCGTGCCTTGGAGACAAGATAAACGCACGGCTGCGGTGTCGTGCCAGGAGCTGTGCTCGCCGCAATCGATTTTATTCAACAACAGCAGCACGTGCTGGTGATCGTGCGCCGGAGTGAGCAAAACGCCGGGTTTTTCGCTGCTGGCGTCAAACAAGGCCAGGACCAGGTCCGCGCTCTGGCGCAGTGTTTCGGAGCGGCGAATGCCCTCTTTCTCGATGACGTCGTCCGTGACATCGCGCATGCCCGCGGTGTCCGTGAGGCGCAGCAGCAGGCCACCGACGTTCACCGATTCCTCGATGGAGTCGCGTGTGGTGCCGGCGATCTGACTGACGATGGCGCGCTCGTAACCCAGCAAACGGTTGAGAAGGCTGGATTTTCCGGTGTTTGGTGCGCCGTAGATGACGGTGCGCACGCCCTCGCGCAGAATGCGTCCGCGATCCGCAGTGGCGAGCAGTTGACGCAGGGTGGTGGCGATGGTTTCCAGCTTGGCGTGCAGCGCATGGCCGACTTCGGGGGAAATGTCTTCCTCGGGAAAATCGATGTATGCTTCCACGTGGGCGATGCATTCCAACAGGTCGTTGCGGGCTTTTTCCGTCTGCTGACCGAGTTTTCCCTCACGTTGCTCGTGAGCGGCGCGCAAGGCGTAATGGGTCTGCGCGGAGATCAGATCCATGACGCCCTCCGCCTGGGTCAGGTCCAGTTTTCCATGGAGGAATGCCTGCTGGGTGAACTCACCCGGGCCGGCAAGCGTGGCACCGCAGGCGAGCGCTCTGTCGAGCAAAGCGCGCATCACCAGCATGCCGCCGTGACCGGCCAATTCACAGACATCCTCACCCGTGTAGCTGCGGGGACCGCGGAAGACGGTGAGCAGGGTTTCATCGATGATGTTGCCCTGTGCATCAGAGACACGGCAGAGTCGCGCTTGGCGCTCCGTGGCGGAGTTGGCCTTGCCACCGGTCATGGCATCGGCCACGGCCACGGCCGCTGGGCCGGAAATGCGCAAGATGCCTACGGCCGCGGGAGCGGCTGCGGTGGCGATAGCGGCGATGGTGGGTCTTGCAAAAGAATGTGTCACGCTTCAGTGGTCTGGGGTGGAAGTCGCCGGGTCCTCGGAAGTTTCCGGGGCGGGCAACGCTCTTCTGATGCCGGGATAGCGGGGAAGTGTGTTGCCCGGTTCGCCCGCCAGCCCTTCAAAGTCCCAACACACGAGAGACTCTAACAACAAGGTGTCTTGGGTGATTTTGCGGATGGTCACAGTGGCGGCGGCGAAATCCGCTTTTTTGCCGATGGTGCCGTACCAATGGATTTCCTGCAGCCGCTGAGCCACGTCTGATTGATAGGACGTGCAGACGCGAAAGCTGTCGTCCAGGTGCATCGGGTCGGTGATGCGATAGACCCGCAGTTGCTTTCTCTTTTCATCCGCAAGGGGAACATCTTCGACCATCACAACGCGGAAGGTGCCCAGGGAGTTCACCGCAGCGGATTCTGCGAATGCATGCAAGGTGCGGTAGCGGGTTTGCAAGTAAAGGTCGTAGTCGAGGCGCAGGCCGTCATCGCCGGGCTTGAAGTAGGCGCCGATTTTGAGCGCTTCTTGCTCGAAGTGTTGCGGTTCGGTGAGGGTCTTTGTCAGCGGATCCAGTCGTTCCACGCCCTGAATCACCTCCATGCTCACCAACGGGCGGAAGAAGGTCTTCATGTCATATTGCACCGGGCGATCATACATCAGCAGATAGACGGGAAGCTCGCCCTCCTCATTGCCGGTGAAAATGGCGGCGAAGTCGTGGGCATCGACAGCCGTTTCCTGATAGAGTTGTTGGCCCCAATAGGCTTGAAGCCGCGCCACCGTGTTTTGTCCACCGATGACATAGCGCGCCTTTTCCTGCGGCGTTTTGGCGGTAAGGAATCGTTCGAGCACATCCATCGCCTCGGCTCGCCAGGACAAAGGCGAGAGGTAGTCGCTTTTCGCCTTGGGCGCGGGAAGATCCACCTGGCCACTGACTTGGGCAGGTTTGACAAATGTCAGATAAAAGTAAGTGCCGCCTGCCATGATGCCGAGTAACAGCAATCCGCTCAACCACCACATGGTCTGGGCGGAAGGCGGCGGAGCGGCCACCACCACTTCCGGAAAGGGCAATGTCGGTTTGCTCAGCGCCACGGGCTCCGCAGGCGCAGGCGGCTGTGGCTCAGGTGCCGACGGAGGAGAACTGTAGAACGGCGCGGGCGAGGTGACACTGACCTGGCAGTGCGGACAGTTCGCCGTGGTAGGTGGCAAATCGTGAGGGATGTAGATCAAGCTCTTGCACGAGGGGCAAGGGAAGGATCGTTGCGCGGAGGCTGGCATGGCAGGGAGGTTGATGGGCGGAAACGACGCAACGTTTCTGCAAGAATCAGTGCTTTTGCAGGGCTTTGACCAACTGGCGACGCACTTCCACGGCATCGAGTTCACCCTGGTGCTTCCACAAAATCTCGCCACCCGGAGCGACCAGCACGGTGTAAGGCAGAGCACCGTTCCAATCCTTGCTGATGGCATCAGCCACGGCATCGAGCTCCCCATCCTTGACTTGGTAGTTGTTGGTGCTGCGATTTTCTTTTTTCATCGCAGCCTCGCGCGGTTTGGGCGTGGCGACGTTTTTCGCCTTGAGCACCGCGAGCACTCGTTTGGCGTCCTCCGCGGGATCGGTGCTGATGGTGATCAGTTCAAACGGACGGTTCTGGAAGCGTCGCATGGTTTCGACGAGGTCTGGCATTTCCGCCACACAGGGGCCGCAGGTGGTGGCCCAAAAGTTGATCAAGCGCACTTTATCGGTGTCGTTGGCGACGATGGACTTGGCCACGGCAGCATCCATGCTGGCGACGGTGACTTCGCGGTTGACCCAGGCCTCGTTGTCCTTGGTGACACTATCGCGCTTGTAGGACCATTTGGTGGAACATCCGTACGAGCGGGTGGTGGGTGTGGTGACTTCTTTCCCGGCCAGCAGGGCCTCGATGGCATCGCGCATCTGGCTTTTCTCAACAGGACCTGCCTTGCGATAGCCCTCGTCCATGCGACCGGTGTAGCGCAGTTTGCGTTCGGCATCGAACACGAACACGTGCGGCGTGGACTGGGCACCGTAGGCACGGGTGACGGCTTGCGTTTCGCCATCGTAGAGGTAGGGGATGGTCCAGTTGGCTTCTTTGGCGGCGAGTTTCATTTCCTCGAAGGAATCGCCATGCGGAGCGTAGCCGAGCTCATCGGCGCGCAGGGCGAGGGGATCGTTCCCGGAAATCGCCACCACCGCGACACCTTTGTCTTGGTAAAAATTCGCGGTTTCCTGGATGCGGCCACTGGCGGCGTAGGCCTCGGGGCAATGATTGCAGGTGAAAACGACAGCGAGCACTTTGGCGGAGGAGAAATCCTTGAGGGAGTGCGTCTTGCCGTCCACGCCGGGCAGCGAGAAATCCGGCGCGGCGGCACCGATTTCCAGAGTTTTGACTTCAAAAGGTTCAGCCGCGACGAGCAACGAAGCGGTGCTGAGTGCGAGTAGGAAGTGTCGGATCATGGCAATGGATGTTACGTGAGGAAGGTGTGAATGTTTCAATCAGTGCAAAAAGCGGATGGACCAGGGGATGCGGGACCATTCTCCACGGCTGGCCTGCACGCAAGCCATGATCTCAAATACCACGGACAAAATGCCGGCGAAGATCACGGGGATGAAAAACAGGGGACCGAAGCAGAAAAAGATGCCCACGAAGATGATGGCACCGCAGATCAGGTAAAGCATGATGAAAGTGATCTGGTGGTTGAGGCTCTCACGGGCATGGTGATAGACATAGGCCGATTTGTCCTTTTGGGTTAAAAAGAAAACGAGCGGACCGACAAAGCCACAGACACCACCGCCGAAGATGAATCCCAACAAGGCGGTGAGATGGCAAAGCACAGCGAGATTTTTCTCGTCATTGCTGGGGACCACGCCGGACTCCAAGGGCGCATCAGGGGGAAGCTGATCTAACATGATTATTCGGGTTTAGCGGTGATGAAATCAACGAGATCCTTCCGCATTTTTTTCAAATCCGGAGGGTTGAGGTAAAACATGTGACCACCTTCATACCAGGTGAAGCTGATGTTTTTTTGCAAATGCGCAGGCAGGCCCAGCATGTGGCGGGTGGAGTGCAGCATGCCGTCGGCTGGCGTGGCGAGATCGGTATAACCGCATTGCACCAGAACACGCAGTTGTGGGTTGTCGCGGATGGCGCCGGCGAGGCGGGAGGTGAGATTGACGTAGCCATTGCTGGCATTCCAGCGCCAGGGGTGAACCTTGCCGGTGAGAATTTCGTAAGGCTGGTTTTCCTGCCAGTTCAATTCGGTGGTGAGGTAGCTGAGCATCGCGGTGCCAAATGCTCCATACGCCAGGGAATAGGAAGGATCATAGTCCGCTTGGGCTTCGCTGCGATCCATGTCATCCCAGGCCACACGGGCGTCGAAGCGGCCGAGGATCTTGCCCTTCGCTTTGAGCAGTTCACCACGGAAACGGGTGGTATCGATGCGCAAGTCGAGCTCCTCGATCAGCGGGGCGGGTAGTCCGGTGAATCCTGCCAGTTTGGTGGCGATGGACTTTTTCTCAGCAGCACTCAATTGATTTCCCTGCAACAGCGCGGTTGCGTAGGGGCCGAAAGCAAAGGCGCGGGCTTCCTTGACCAAGGCATCGCGATCTCCTTGCAGCACTCCGTGAAAATGCGCCACCGATGCCATGGTCGGCAGGAAAATCTGATAGGCCAGATCATTCCCTTGAGCAGGGGACAAGGTTTGGAAATCCATCAAGGTGGATAGCATGACCACGCCATTGAGCGACATGGCGTAGCGGTTTTGCAGGAAATTCGAAAGGCCCGCGGCACGCACGCCACCGTAGGATTCGCCCAGCAAAAACTTAGGCGAGGCCCAGCGCTTGTGAGTGGTGACCCAGGAACGGATGAAGTCACCCACCGATTCGATGTCCTCATCCACCCCGTGAAAATCGCCGGGTTTGGCATCCTTTTCGGCACGGCTGTAGCCGGTAGACACAGGATCGATGAAAACAAGATCGCTCACATCAAGGATGGAGGAGGCGTTGTTGCCGAATTGCGCGGGTGGTGTGATGGGCTGGGTGCCATCGCCGGGGATTTGAATGATGCGTGGTCCCAGCGCGCCGAGGTGGAGCCACACGGCGGAGGAACCCGGGCCTCCATTGAAGGCGAAGGTCACGGGACGGTTGGCGGACTCTTGGTCCGAACGCAGGTAGGAAACGTGAAAGATCGAGGCTCGGGGCGTGCCGTCATCCTTATACAAGGTGAGCTTGCCGGTAATGGTCTTGTAGGGAATCTTTTTGCCATCAATCATAACCGTGCCCTCGGTGGTCACCTCCTTGGGCGCCTGGGCGGCCTCGGATTTTTTCGGTTCCTCTTTCGGTTTCTCGCCGGCAGGCTTTTCCTGGGAGAAAAGCGGCAAACACAGTGCTGCAAAGAGAAGAGGTCGTGACAAGTGGGAAAGCATGGGCGCAATGTAGAGTGAATGACGCCGCTGGCAATAGAAAAGCTCGGGGAAAAACGGTGTGAAGGGCGTCACTTCAGCGCTTCCATCCACTGGTTCCAGCGTTTTTTGAAGGAAGGGGAGCTATCACCGAGCTTGGTGGCCGCGGTTTGTGCGGCATCCTTTTCCCCGCTGAGCCACTGGAAGCAGATGGCGTTTTCATGCCGCAGGGAAATGTTGGCATCGGTAGGGCCGCGCTTGATTGCCTCGCGATAGATGGCGATGATATCAGAGGCGCGCAATTGATTCCACGGTAATGATGCTTCGGATTCGCCGCTGATCAGGGTGACCAGACCTTCGCTGGCACTGATCACACGGCTGAAAGACCTGCCGTCCTTCGATTGCAATCCCACGCTGATCGGAGATTTGTTCACGTCTGCCTCCAAGTCCGAGAGAAACACCCCGGCTGCCTCACAAAGACCCAGGAATGCCGCACGTTTGACCGCCTCCGCGTCGTTGGAGGGAGCGGATTTTTTGGTCAACTCCACGGCATCGAGATAGCGGTAATTTCCGCACAGCTTGATGATTTCCCCCAGATTCGCGGCCAGCGTGTTGCCCTGTGACGTCGGGCTCGTCGGCTTCTCTTCCAAGCGTTTGGCCTGCCGCTCCAGTTGCACCTGCCAGACGCGGATATTGAATTTCGCGCGCCCCCGGGTTTCCAGATTCTCAATGACGACGTCGAGTTTTTTCGCCTTGTCACGACAGAGTTCCGGCGTCGCAGGCATGGGCTCCGGACGCTGCGCGTTCAATGTCACCGCATCCTTGAGATAACCTTTCGCCTTGGCCTGATAGAGGCCCACGAGCGAGTTTTCGTCCTTGATGGTGGCATTCGCCACCACTTGGAACAGGGGCAGGGAATCCTCAATCCGGCCCTGCTCCCAGTTCTTGCAGGCACTGGCCATGCAGGCCATCAGATGAATCAAATCGGTCTGCGGCTTATCGGAAGCCGGCGGTGTCAATACCGGCGGCAGATCCTGGATTTTTTCCAACCATCCGGTCAGACGGCGACTCATGGAATCAGGGGCGGAACCGCTGGCAAGATGCTGCGACAATGCCTTCGCATCATCGCGTGCGGCTTGGGAATTGCCATTCATGAAAGAGGACAGCATGGCTTCAAATCCACACCAAGATCGTGTGGGTTCCTGTACTTTCGGGTTGTCGCGCAGACTCACAAAACTGAGGTGGGCGGCATCGTAGTTGGAAGTTTCCTGATCCTTGCGGGCTTTCTGATAGAGGGCTCCGATCTCCACGCCGGACTGATCATTGGCAACCGGTGTGACTTCGGTGGAACCGGGATTCGGAATGTTGGTGATGGAGGCAGTGCTGCGGGAGATGACTTTGAAAATGATCCCCCCGATCAGCGCACAGACTGCCAAGGCAACCAGACCGGTCATGAGCTTTTGCCGCTGAGCCTGCTTCGCCATGCGCCGCCGATCACTGGGCGTGATGGCGACAGGAGGCCGAGGCGCGGGGGCGATGCCCTTGCGGATGTTTTTTTCCCGCGCATTGACCACCAACAGAGCGGTTTGCAGGGACTCGATCAGTTCGTCGTAGGATCTGAATCGCGCCATGGGGTCGTAGGCCATGGCACACTCGATGACCGCACAAGTTTCCAGGGCCAGCTTGGGACAGGCCATGCTGAGCGGCACAATGTGTTTTTTCGCTTCCCGCAACTGGGTGGTGACCATGCTGGTCTCCGTGCAGGGAGGTTTGCCCGCCAGTACATGGTAAAATGTGGCACCGAAAGCGTACACATCGGCGCGATAGTCCTCCTCCAGTCCTTCAATGGTCTCCGGCGGCACGTAGTAGGGGGTGGCCCACAGCTCATCCGGCTTCGCCACACCGCCCTTGGTCATCAGCGCGAGGCCGAAGTCCACAATCTTGGCACTCCCTGCCGAATCCAACAAAATATTACCGGGCTTGATATCGCGGTGGATCAAGCCCACCAGATGGGCGGCCCGCAGACCTTGGGCAACCTCGATGGCCAACTGCAGTGCCTCGGCTTCCGGCAACGCACCGCGCTCGCGGATTTGATGCTCGAGGTGCCCTCCCGCGACCAACTCCATGGCAATGTAAAAACGCCCGAACGCTTTGCCGGTTTTGAACACCTTCACCACGTGCGGATGGGAAATGGCAGCGGTAATGCGCGCCTCCTCCTCGAAGGAACTGATGCGCTTTTCATCCGCACTGAAGTCCTCACTCAGAATCTTCAAGGCCACCTCGCGGTCCAAGGTATTGTCGTGTCCCACAAAAACCATGCTCATGCCGCCGATCGCATGCCGCCGCAGGAGCGTGTAGGGACCGAATTCTCGCTTCACCCGCGTGTGTTTGTGGCAACTGGGACACTCCACGTTGGTAAATGGCGCCACCTCGGTGACGTCCATCGCCGCTCCACAGGCGTGGCAGTAGGCGACAGTATCATCAGAGAGGGACATGGGCGAACTCTATGCAATAGTTACGATTTGTGAAATGATTTTTATCATGCAAATCATGCCTTACCGTGGGAAAAATGACGCTTGCAATTTTCACTACTTTCTGAAAATAATGAACGCGCAATGAATGAAGCACCCAACCCCGAGCCGGAAACACCCGCAGTCCCCGAGAAAAAACCATGGTTTCGGCGTTGGAATCGGTGGATGGCATTCGCGCTGTTTCTGGTAGTGAGTTTCGTGCTCTATCGCTCGCTGGTCATCAGCGAAAAAGAGCAGAGCTCGCTGATGTTCGTGGGGCTTCCCACCGTGCTGGCCTTGCTGCTTTGTGCCGCGCCGCCCTCGAAGACGATCACGGGATCGATCATGAAAGGGATCACCATGTTTTTGCTGATGCTGGCGATTTTGTGGATCGAGGGTTTCATTTGCATCCTGATGGCCGCGCCGTTTTTCTATTCGATCGGTTTCATCATCGGGATATTCGCCGATAAGGCACGCGCGCAAAAACACATTTCCCGCATGCACTGCACGGTGGTGGCGGTGATTTTGATGTGTAGCCTGGAGGGCGTCAACGAGCGCTTGTCCTTTTCTCGCCAGGAAATGATCGAGGTATCCTGCCTGTATCCGGGCACTGTGGCGGAGGCGGAAGCGGAGTTGGCGCGCGGGCCCAGCTTCGACTGGTGGGAGCTGCCGACCTATCTGAAAATGGGCTTCCCGTATCCGCAGCGCATCCAGGGCGATGGTTTGAAAACCGGCGACCGCTGGCAGATCGATTTCGCCGGTGGCGAGGGCAAGCCCGGTTCACTGGTGGCGCAGGTCATGGTCGCGGAGCCCGGGCATTTCGTGGTGACAAAAGTCACCGATGGCAGCCACATCGCACACTGGATGGAGTGGCAGCAGGCGGAGTGGTTTCTGGAGCCCCAGGTGGATGGCACGACGAAAGTGCGTTTGCAAATGTCCTACCGCCGCCTGCTGGATCCGGCATGGTATTTCGGCCCGGTGCAGCGCTACGGCGTGCGCATCGCCGGGGAGTATTTTCTGGATCAAACGTTTTCCAAGGATTGATGTCGCGCGAGTGGATGATCCAGTGCGCGGTGCTGTATCTGCCGGTGATTGTCACGGCGGTGCTGTTAGCCATCGTGCGCGATGAGTCGAGAAATCCGGCGGCCTTGCTGATGTCCCTCACCTGGCAGGCGGTCCTTGTGCCCGTGCTGGATGCCGCATGTCAACAACTCGGATGTTGGCAATATCAGGCCAGCCCGTGGATGGCGTTGCGCATGCCGCTCGCCATCCATCTGGGCTGGATGATCTGGTGGGGTGCCGCGCTGCCGCTGATGCTCGAATGTTTCGCGATGTGGCTGCCGCGTAAGAGTTCCTTTCTGGTCGTGGTGGCTATCGCTGTGGGGCTGGACATCGTGCTCATGCCCTTGCTGAATCCCGTGCTGGTGCTCACGCCGCGCTGGCTTTTGGGCGAACTGGGGCTGTGCCTGGCTACGCTGCTACCCGGACTGTGGCTCTATCAACTGACTCGCGATGCCCGCCTGCCGCTGGTGCGCGGGCTGATGATTGCGCTGGCCTTTGCGTTGCTGGTATTATGGGTGTTGCCGGTGAGCACGCTGGAAACGTTGCCGGCGCTCTCTATGCGGCGCTGGGTGATTTTCCTGCTGGGGTTACTCCCCGTCATAGCCATCGGAGTCTGGGCCGTGTGGCTGTTTGGTGTGGAGGGGCAGGGGACTCCCATTCCCTTTGATCCGCCCAGAAACATGGTGACTTCCGGCATTTATCGCTGGCTGGCCAATCCGATGCAAACGTCCATCATCCTCGCCATGCTTTGGGTGGCATGGTTTCTCGGGCACAAAGGCCTGGCCATCGCGGCGGTGAGCACATGGGTGTATTCCGTGGGAATCGCACGCTGGTCGGAAAACATCGATCTCACCCAACGCTTCGGTGAGGCATGGCTGGACTATCGGCGCAAGACACCGAACTGGTGGCCACGCCGCATCAGGTCGCACTCTCAGAAGCCCACGGATTCCAAATAGAACTGCCACACGCGCCAGCCGCCGAACAGCCAGGTCAGGCCCGCCAGCACCAAGAACGGTCCGTAGGGGAGGGGCTTGCCGAATCCCACACGCCCTAACACTGCCGCAATGATGGCGTAAAACGCGGAAAACGCCACCGTGAACACCACCGCCGGACCACCGAGCAGCGCGCCGATCATCCCTAACAAATGCGGATCGCCCATGCCCATCGCCTCGCGGGGAATCGTCGCCTTGGTGGTCATGCCGGAGAGACTCTTGATGCTCTCCAAGGCCACCACCGTGCCATCCGGCAGGGTGATTTCCTCCGCACGGATTTCTAACAGACCGCTGCCGCGCGGAGTGTGATCGACGAGGATTTCCTGGCAGTCGAGAAGCAAACGATCGCTTTTCCGATAGAACAGATCATGCCACGGGATGTCATCGCCATCGCAGCGGAAGACCAGCGGGTCCTCATCGGTGGGGGCGTCGATGATCTCCCAGGCCGTGGATTTCTCAAACGTGATGACTTTTTTGCCCAACAGCATTTTTCCCAACAGCACCACCGACCACAGCAGGAAAAACCCCAGCACCCAGCCCAGTGCCGCATCGCGCAGGCCCTGCCACCACAGCACAGGTTCGGTGTGCGGAGCGGAGAGATGCAGCAGTTCAGAGGAAAAACACGAGAAAACCAAGGCCGCCGCCGCGCCCAAGGTTGTCAGCACCAGCGGGATGATCTGGTGCTCGGCATCGATGAACGTGATCGCCACCACCAGCGCGATGAAAAGAAACAGCACCGGGGCAGCAATGGGACTGTGGAGATGCCAGCAAGCGGCGAACAGCAGCGCCGTGATGCATTCCACCAGCCAGTAGCGAAAGGGAATGCGTGCATGGCAGGAGGCGCAGCGGCCGCGGAGTTGCAGCCACGAAATCAGCGGCAGGTTCTGCCACCACGGAATCGACGCCCGGCATAGCGGGCAAAATGAGCGCTTCGGATCATTCACCGAAAGACCCAAGGGCACCCGGTAGATCACCACATTGAGAAAAGACCCGATGCAAGCGCCCAGTGCCACCACCGGAACATACCACCAAAGGGAGGAAAAATCGAGAACGAGCGAGTCCATTGCTAGGTGATCCCTACACAGATTGAGGAGTGCTTGTAAAGAACAGCTTGTCAAAGAAGGGCCGTCTCCTATGGTTCATGGAATGATGTTGCCCCAACCGCCAATTGAACCATTTGTGGATCCATTGCTTGATCCCGTCTGCAAAAGGGCGAGAGCCAGTTTTTACTGCGGGCTGGCAGGATTTTTCCTTGGGCCGCTCGCCGGAATCCCTGCTATCGCCATGGGGCATCTGACTCGGGCAAGTATCAAAAAAGCTGGCCGTAATGCCCGTGATTTGCCGTATGCATGCTACGGCTTGATTCTGGGATACACCAATACGTTTATCCTCACCGCGCTCGTTGGTTATGGATTCTTGGGAGGCATCCGAAGCAGAAATTTAGTTTTTACAACGCAGACTTCTCATGTTGCCACTAACATTGCAGGGGCAGTCGATTCATTTTATCTCGATTATGGCTCATTTCCGGTCTCAGGCTCTGTAGACACGACGTTCGATTTTTTAAATCACGCGAGCAAATTTGATGTCTTGTTGGGTTCTCCGTCCGGTGCCACGTTCAGTCCTTCAACGCCTCGCTATCTCTCCCTAAGGGCCGCGAAAAACGGTAAACACGGCATAGTGTATGATGCGTCAGGCACGAAAATCATGGGGATATTCGACGCGTGGGGCAATCCGTATCGAATTCGTCTGGATTTGGATATGGACGGTACTATTCACGTGAATGGCAGACCCGTTCACGGAAAACATGCCGTTGTCTGGAGCGACGGGCCAGATCAAGTTCCTAATACCACTGACGATATTTTGAGCAAATAGCGAAAAACAAAAAAGCGATCTCCACATCAAGGGAAGATCGCTAATTGGTAAAGGGAAAATAGAGCGATTCTCAAGCTTCGCTGCTTTCCTCGGCAGGAGCCTCGACAGCGGCTTCCGCCTCAGGAGCCACGACTTTGGCGGCTTTCTTGGCAGGTGCTTTTTTCGCGGCTTTCTTGGCGGGAGCTTTTTTCTCAGCCTTGTCTGCTGCGGCAGCGGGAGCCTTCTTCACAATGCTGGCTTTTTTCACCGATCCACCGAGCTTGGCTTGCTCATTTTTGCGGCGCAGATATTCCTTACGACGACGACGTTTGATTACTTTTTTAATTTGTTGGCCCATAGCTGTGCGCTTTGCTACAGTTCCCGCCCCCGCGCATCAAGAACAATCTTTCGCTTTTTTCCAAATCAATCCATTATGGCAGGTCTCATCATCGCCCCACGGGCACGCATTTTCCACGGACACGACTGGGTGTACGCCACTGAAGTCAAAAAATCCTTCGGCGATCCCCAGCCGGGCGATGTCATCACACTCAAGGATTTCCGCGATCGCCCGCTCGGCACCGCGATCTACAATCCGCAGTCGCAAATCATCGCCCGCCGCTTTTCGCGCCGCCGCCAGGATCTCGACCTGGAGTTTTTCACCCGCCGCATCCGCCAGGCGCTGGCCTATCGGGAAAGCCAGCCTTTCGGCGCCCAGCTATGCCGCGTGGTCTGGTCCGAGTCCGATGGCATCCCCGGCCTGATCGTCGATCGCTACGGCGACCACCTGGTGATGCAAACGCTGACCCTCGCCATGGATCAGCGCAAGGACATCATCAAGCAGGCCCTCATCGATGTGCTCGCGCCGCGTTCCATCGTCTTGCGCAACGATTCTCCGATCCGCCGCGCCGAGGGTTTGGAGCTGGAAGTCATCCTGTTTCACGGCGAAAATCCCGGTGCCTTTGCCGTCAGCATCGATGGCATCGCCTACGAAGTGGATCTACTCGATGGCCAAAAAACCGGTCTCTACCTCGATCAATTGCAAGCGCACCAAGAGCTTGCCCGCTTCGCCAAGGGCAAACGCGTGCTCGACTGCTTCACCAACCAGGGCGGCTTCGCGCTCGCCTGTGCCAAGGCTGGTGCCGCCAGTGTGACCGCCGTGGACATTTCCGCCAGCGCCTGCGAATCCGCTCGCATCAATGCGCAGCGCAACGATGTCGCCATCAAGGTCATCGAGGCCAACGTCTTCGATTTCCTCAAAGAAGCCGAGCCGAACTACGACCTCATCGTGCTCGACCCGCCGTCTTTCACGCGCAACAAAAAAACGCTTACCGATGCCATGCGCGGCTATAAGGAAATCCACCTGCGTGCCCTCAAGCTGCTGGAAAAAGGCGGCATCCTCTCCACCTATTGCTGCTCGCACCACGCCTCGCGCGGCATGTTCCTGGAAAACATCGCGGAAGCGGCTAACGATGCGAAAAAATCCCTGCGCCTCATCGCCACCCACACCCAACGCGGCGACCACCCGGTCATGCTGCATCTCTCCGAGACCGAGTATCTCAAGGGCTTCACCTTCGAAGTGGTGGGCACCCGTTAGACCATGATCTCTCCCGAAAAAATCCTCGCCATGGAAAAACGTATGCTCGCGCTGGGCATACGAGAGGAGGATTTGATCGAGAAATTCATCCAAGGCTCGGGCTCCGGCGGTCAGAAAATCAACAAAACCTCCTCCTGTGTTTACCTCAAGCACGAACCGAGCGGTCAGGAAGTGAAATGCCAGCGCGAACGCTCGCGCGAGCTGAACCGCTACCTAGCCCGCAAGGAATTGTGCGACCGGCTCGATGAAATCCAAAACGGCGTGCTGTCGAAACGCCAGCAGGAGATGGAAAAAATCCGCCGCCAGAAACGCCAGAAATCGCGCCGCCAAAAGCAGCGCATGGTTGCCGACAAACGCAAACTCTCCGAGAAAAAATCCCAGCGCCGCGTCTCGGGAGCGGACTGACGGAAGGGTGCAACGGAGCGCGGACTTCAGTTCGCATCATCGCATGGGAAGAAGCGGACCGAAGTCCGCGCTCCATTCGACCATCGATTGCTTGCCAGTGATGCCACCCTTGCCGAAATCACCACTTGCGCGCGGGCGGCGATTCTGCTTTGCTGCGCGTCCCCGCAACCAACAGACATTTTTATGGCAGACAAGACCAATACCGACCCGCAGCGCATGGAAAAAATCGTTTCGCTATGCAAGCGCCGCGGCTTCATTTTCCAAGCCGGTGAATTGTACGGCGGCCTCAACGGTTGCTGGGACTACGGCCCACTGGGTGCCGAACTGAAGCGCAATCTCAAAGACTACTGGTGGCGCAGCACCGTGCAGGAGCGCGATGACGTGGTCGGCATGGACGGTGCGATTTTGACAATGCAACAGGTGCTCGTGGCATCCGGTCACGTGGGTGGTTTTTCCGATCCGATGAGCGAATGCCCGCTGACCAAAGCCCGCCTGCGCGCCGACCAGATTTCCGCCGCCGCGGAGGGCGTGGAGTTCACCTTCCTCGGTGCGACCGATCCGGATTCCGGCAAGACGACGGACAAGCAGATCACCATCCTCGTCGCCAAAGACAAACAGGAGAAATACCGTTCCGCGGAAAAAATCGCGCTCAAGTTTTACGCGGAAATTTTTGGCAAGAATTCCAAGCCCGCGATTATGGAAAACGGCTGGACCGAGCAACCCGGACCACGCGCCAACGGCCTCTACAATCCCGACAACGGCGTGCTGATGTCCGAGCCACGCATGTTCAGCCTGATGTTCCAGACGAAGATGGGCGCCTCTGCTGATGACAACGACCCGAACGCTGTCGCCTACCTCCGCCCGGAGACCGCGCAGTCGATCTTCGTGCAATACAAGAACGTGCTCGATTCCTCGCGCGTCAAGCTACCCTTCGGCATCGCCCAGGTCGGCAAGTCGTTCCGCAACGAGATCAACCCTCGCAACTACACCTTCCGCTCGCGTGAGTTCGAGCAAATGGAGATCGAATACTTCTGTCATCCCAAGGACGGCATGCGCCTCACCGACGAGTGGCTGGAAACGCGCCTCAAGTTTTACGAGGAAATCGGCATCCCGCGCACCAAGCTGCACATCCTTGATGTGCCCGATGGCGAGCGCGCGTTCTACTCGCAGAAGACCTACGACATTGAATACGAGTTCCCCTTCGGCGTGCAGGAACTGGAAGGCGTGGCCTACCGCACCGATTACGACCTCGGCGTGCACCAGAAAGGTTCCGGCCGTCCGCTGGAATACTTCGATGAGGAGACCAAGGAAAAATTCCTCCCTCACGTCGTCGAGCCTTCCGCCGGTTGCGACCGCACGATTCTTGCGCTGATCTGCGAGGCCTTCGATGAAGAGACTCTCACCGATGACAAGGGCAAGGACGACGTTCGCACCGTGATGCGTTTCACCCCACGCATGGCACCGATCAAGGTCGGCATTTTCCCCTTGTTGAAAAAGAACGAGGATCAGGTGCGCATCGCCAAACAAATCCAAAAGAAGCTGCAACCTTGGATGAATGTGTTCTACGATGACAGTGGTGCTGTGGGGCGTCGTTATCGCCGTCAGGACGAAGTCGGCACGCCGTATTGCGTCACCATCGATTTCGAAACGCTGGGCGAAAGCGGCGAGGAGTTGAAAAACACCGTCACGCTGCGTCATCGCGATTCGATGGAGCAAGAGCGCATCGCCATCGATGCCCTGCTGCCCTGGTTGCTGGAGCGCGTGCGCTAAACTCAGGCCATGCGCTGGCAAATCATCGTCGCGGGGAAACCGGCGCTCGCTTATGCCAAAGCGGGTGTCGAGGAATACCTGCTGCGCCTGCGCCGCTATCTCGATGCCGAATTGGTCATGGTCAAGGCCGGGACCTCGCAGGAGGTTTCACAGCGTTTGTTAGAAAAATCGCAGGGGGCCTATCGCATTGTGCTCGATGAGCGAGGCGATAGTCCCACGACCCGACAACTGAGCGAACGCATCGCCGCCCTGGAAATGCGCGGTGATGTCAAGGCCGTGGCCTTTCTCATCGGGGCATCGGACGGCCACACGCAGGAGCTGCGCAACAGTGCCGACTGGCTCCTTTCCCTGTCTTCCATGACCATGCAGCACGAACTGGCGCTGGTGGTCCTGTTGGAACAAATCTACCGCGTCGCCACCCTGCGCAAGGGCGAGCCCTACCATCGCGATTGAGGCCCTGATGTTGCTGAAGAAAGCCAAAGTTTGTCAGCAAGACACTTCGGGCTTTGTTCTTGCTACGGGCGAATGCATCGCATAGAACAGCCGCGTGCCGTGGTCAAAGACACAGGTAAATCCAGGCGATCGGATTCTATGGTCGCGTCGCTTGGTATGGTTGGCCTCCTGTTGCGGAGTCCTCGCGTTTGTTTCATTGATATGGGAAATCGGCTGGCCGGTGTCGCCTGTGGCTTTATCATGGATCCGCGCGGTGACGTGGGGGATGGTGGTGATTGCCGCGTTGGTGGAATTGGCGCTGAATTTGTTGGATCGGAAACCGGAACACTTTCGTCGCGGCATGATCTTGCTGGCATTGCCGGTCCTGGCCGTCATGCAGATGATATTTGGCGAGCATCTGTGGCCGGTGCTCGATGCGATATTTCCCCGTTCCTCCGTACCCTATGTGGCGATGGGGGTGATTCAGATCAATCTGATCCTGCCCACTGCGGTGCGCATGATTCGCCTGATGCGTGATCAGCGCTGGTTCAATCGCATGCCGCCCGGCCTGATCGGCGTGACGAGTTTCGCGCTGGTGATCCTGATCGGCACCGGACTCTTGATGACGCCTAACGCAACCGTGGAGGGCATGCGCTGCGTGGATGCCCTTTTCATGAGCACCAGCGCCGTTTGCGTGACGGGTCTATCGACGGTGAATGTGGAAACCCAGCTCACCTTCACCGGGCAGGCGATCTTGTTGGTGCTGATTCAGATCGGCGGACTGGGCGTGATGACCTTGACGTATTTCCTCGCTTTGGTCGCGGGGCAGGGGATTAATTTGCGCGATCGGGTGGCCTTGCGTGACTTGCTGAGTGAGGAGAATTTGGGACGAGTCGGCCATTTCGTCTGGCACATCGTCGGGGTGACCTTGTTCATCGAAATGATCGGTGTGCTGTTGTTGCGTTATTTTTGGCAATCGAGCCACATGAATCCCGGACAGCTGTGGTGGGACTGCGTGTTTCACGGAATTTCTGCATTTTGCAATGCCGGATTTTCGACCTATGGCGATGGCTTGATGCATGCCTCCGTGAAAGAAAATTACCCGGTGCACACTATCGTGATGGTGCTGATCGTGCTCGGTGGTTTTGGTTTCGCCCTGTTGACCGAGCTATCGCGCTACACGACGGCATGGATCCGGCGTAAGGTGACAAAGGAGCGGAAGCCCTTGCCACGTCTCAGCGTACACTGCCGATTGGCGGCCACCACGACGCTGTGGTTGCTGGTGCTGGGCATGCTGGGGTACTGGTGGAGCGGGCTCACGCCCTGGGAGTCGCTCTTCAATTCGGTCAGCACCCGCACGGCGGGTTTCAACATTTCCTTGTTCGGCGAACATGGCACGGCGGCTCTGGTGATCTCGTGTGTGCTGATGGCGGTGGGCGGCAACCCGGGCGGCACGGCGGGTGGTATCAAGACGACCACGATGGCGATCATTTTGTTAGAGATGAAACGCATTCTGGTCGGGCAACGGGATTTGCAGTTGTGGGACCGCCGGGCATCGCGCGATGCGGTGGAACGCAGTCTCGCCACCCTGGCGCTGTGTTTGATCTGGATCGCGGCGGCCACCTATCTGGTCGGCATGTTCAATCCGCTGGCCTCCAGTGCGGATGTCGTTTTCGAGTGCGTCAGTGCGTTCGGCACGGTGGGCCTGAGTCGAGGAATCACGGGGGCGTTGGCGGATCCCTCGAAGATCGTCATCACCCTGACCATGTTTGCCGGACGGATCGGGATCCTGACCTTTGCCATGAGCTTGATCGGTCCGAAGAAACCCTCCAGGATCCGTCTGCCGGAAACACGCGTGCCGCTTGGCTAACAGAAAATCAATCACACCACACGACCATGAATTTTGTCATTTTAGGATTGGGTGCCTTCGGGACCAGCATCGCACGGGAGCTCGCGCATTCAGGCCATCAGGTGATGGTGATCGATAACGATGAAAGCCATCTCGATGCGGTCAAGGAGATCGTCACGTTGGCCGTCCAAGGCGATGCCACGGACCGAGCTGTTTTGTTAGAACTGGGCGTGGCCGATGCCGATGCCGCGATTGTCGCGGTGGGGGAGAATTTCGAAGCCAGCCTGATGATGACCGCGCATTTGAAATCGATCGGGGTGAAACGCATCTACACCCGCGTGTTTCATGAAGTGCAAGAGCAGTTGCTCGACTTGATGGGAGTGAATGGGAAAATCCGCGTGGAGGCCCTGGCGGCGGAAATGTTTGCGCGGCATGTATCGAACCGCGCGTTTTTGCGACACTTTGTCGTCGATTCCACCCACGCGGTGGTGGAGCTGGTGTGCCCGGATTTTTTGGTAGGGAAGACCTTGAAGGAATCCGAGTTGCGCGGCAAACACGGACTCAACCTCGTGACAGTACGCCGCGCGGACTCGCGCGAGATGTTGCCGGAAGATGTGCCTGTCATCGGCGGCCTGCCTGGACCGGATTTTGTCTTTCAGCCAGGCGATCGCTTGGTGGTCTATGGGCTGGAGCAGGATATCCAGAAATTCACGGATCAGTGAGTTTTCCGCGCTCTTGCTCTTGCTTCAAAGCCTCAAGAAATTGGCCGGGACTATAAATCGTCAGGGAAGAGTGGCGGAAGTCGGCTTGATTGCGTGTGATGATGCAATCGGCTCCGGACAGCACGGCGGAGTGATGCAATACGGCATCTTCGAAGTCAGGAAAATCACTGTGAAGAGCGGAGTCGATGACAGCGCGATTCACAGGGGAAACGTGACAAATGGCCGTCAGGTCTAACATTTTTTCCATCGTGGCTTCCGGTCCGCAGTGTCGGCGAACGAGGTAGTAAACCGTGGTGATGGTGGTGGCGCAAAGAGTGGCGACAAATTCTCCGCGTTCTGCTTTGTCCAGGACCAGAGCGGAATCCGCAAAATGGGGCGCGCGCCCCGTGAGCACATCCACAATCACATTGGTATCGATCAACGCGTTCACGAATGTTTCCGTTCCAAGTAATTCACGTATTCTTCCACGTCATCGTCCTGCGCGGGAATGCAGCCGGCGAGCCGCCTAGTGCGTGGTGCCAGATGACGGGTGGGGGACTCATGGGCGGATTTGTGCGCTGCGAGGGTGGTGAAAAAATCCGACACCAGTTTGGAAACGGAAACATGGCGGTTGGCGGCTTCGATTTTCGCCGAAGCCACCAAATCTTCCGGAATGTGAAGTGTCAATTTCGGCATGACGTAATCAATCACAAAACGATACGTCACGCAAGTCCTTTTAGCAAAGCCAGTGGTATTTCCTGCAGAATCCTTGCCGGAGAAACACAGCGCATCATGAGAGACTGCCCCCATGCGTCACGTATGGAATCGAATGACCCGATCACTCTTGTTGTTTTCCCTCTCTGTTGTTTCCTGCCTTTGCCTGCAAGCGGAACAAACCGGACCGCAGCGTCGGGTCTTGTGCGCGGATGATTCGAAAAAAATCCTCGCCATCGTTGATGCGAAGGGCGTGGTCGAGTGGTCGCACGCGGTGGGCCCCATCCACGGCGCGCAGGTGCTACCGAATGGCAACCTGTTGTTTCAGCTCAACTGGACGCGTGTGGTGGAAGTGACTCAGGATGAGAAAAAGCAGATCGTATGGGAATACGATGCCCGCAAGCACGGCAACAATCCCAACCGCCCCGTGGAAATCCACGCGTTCCAGCGCCTGGAAAATGGCGATACCATGATCGCGGAGTCGGGCACCTGCCGCATTCTGGAGGTTTCCGCCACGGGCGAAATCAAGAAGGAGCTGCCGATGAAGGTGAACTCGCCCAGTGCGCACAGCGATACCCGGCAGGTGGTGAAGCTCGCGAACGGCCACTATCTCGCGGCCCATGAGCGCGACGGTATGGTGCGCGAGTATGATGAAAAAGGTGCCGTCGTCTGGGAATATGCCGTGCCTTTGTTCGATCGCAAGCCGGCCGGTGGTCACGGTGTGGAGGCCTATGGCAATGCGGTGTTCGGCGTGCAGCGTTTGCCTAACGGAAATACCCTCATCGGCTGCGGCAACGGTCATCGCGTGCTGGAGGTGACACCTGCGAAAGAAATCGTCTGGAAGCTCGAAGCCAGCGACCTGCCCGGCATCGAGCTGGCATGGGTCTGCGGCGTGATGCGCTTGCCCAATGGCAACACGCGTTTCATCAACTGCCACGCGGGCCCGAAAAATCCGCAGATGATCGAGGTGGATGCACAGAAAAAAATCGTCTGGACCATGAAGGATTTTGTCAATTTCGGCAACTCCATGCCGGTGGGGCTGGTGCTGGAGGAGAAGTAAGCATTTTGCTGACAAATATTTTTTTAAGTTTCTGCTGCCTCGGGTGTCATGCCGATGATATGAGACATGTCATGAAACATTTTTGCTGGGTTTGTTAGGCGTTTGTGTGGGATGCGCCGCGCCGCGGGATGACCAATGGAAGAAAGTGGAGGAGGACATGGAAAAAGATCTACCCAAATCCGTGATCGAGACCTTGACGGCCATCGATGCCTCCGCGCGGCAGGAAAAGGCCTGGGCGGAAGCCATCCTTGCCACGGCCCAGCGCATCCGCTTGCAGGGGCGGATCGAGGAGGGGCGCAGTCCCACGGCGGCGATCGAGATGATGCAAAAGACCATCGCCGATGCCCCGGCGGAAATGAAGCCCATGCTCGGCGCGGGCCGGATGCTGTTCCCGTCCATCCGGCTATTACTTAGGTGATTGACATGATGGCCAATGAATGACATAGCCTGTTCATATAATATTGATTTCATGAACATCCATCAATTGGAGCTATTCTATCACGTGGCCCGCTGCAAGGGTGTGAGCGCCGCGGCGAGGCAAATGCCTTACGGCATCCAGCAGCCGGCCATCAGCGCGCAAATCCTGCAGTTGGAGGATTCGCTGGGCAAGATCCTGTTCCATCGCCGTCCGTTCAAACTGACCGCCGAGGGTGAGGTCTTGTTTTCATTTGTGGAACCCTTCTTCTCCCGGTTGCCCGCCATGGTCGAGCGGTTGAGAGGGGGCGAGGACAAGGGCCTGCGCATCTCATGTCCGGAAATCGTCCAGCGCGATTACCTGCCCACCCTCATCGGGGCCGTCCACAAGAGGGTTCCGGATTTCCATTTCACCCTACAGTCCGCCCGGATCGACGAGATCGAGGACCATCTCCGTTCGGGCACGACCGACCTCGGATTGGCCACGAGTTTGGGTTCAAAAGGCGATGGCATCCAGAAGCACGAGCTCCTCAGGATGCCCCTCGTTCTGCTTGTCCCCAAGAAGGGCGGACCGAAGACGGCCGGGGAAATTCTCGGACTCGATCGCATTGATCTGCCTCTCCTGACCCTTCCCCGCGGCGAACCACCGGTCGTCGCTTTCCAACAGGAACTCCAGCGGCGGAAAATCGAGTGGTTCCCGATGCTGGAGCTCGCCAGCCTGGATCTGGTGTCGAAATTTGTCGCCGCAGGCCACGGGGCAGGACTCGGGCTCGCTATCCCCGGGAGCGTGCTTCCACCGGGCGTGCGCGCGTTGCCTCTCGAGGGGTTCCCCTTGATCAGCTTTCACGCGCTCACCTTCGGGAACCGATCCCGGATGGCGGACGTTTTCATCGAGGAGGCGGAAAAGGTAATTGCCGGACTGCGCCGGATGAACCGCATATCCACCTGAGAAAAGCCGCCAAATCCAGCGCGTCGGTTCCAGAGATCGGGAAACACGGATTCCTCGAAGCAACCTCCGGCACAATGAACGAATGGGCGTCGTGCCGAAGTTCATTGACCCAATCAATGCTATCATCAATCTTATCAATTATGCCATTTCCTGGATACAGCTTATACTTCGGCTCATGAAAAAGCTGGCCATCATTCTATCGATTTTTCCAGGGATACTCTTCGTGATCGCCCTCGGTTCCTACGTGATTTGTTCCTACCTGGAGCGCGACCTGCCGCGCGGCAGCGCCAACATCGGGCTGGGCCTGCTCTTTCTGTCCGCTCTGATCAACATCCCGACGATGGTGGCATGGTGCATCTACTTTATAAGGAAGAGTGGCGGAGGCTCGCAAACGGCGGATCGTGTCGATATGGGAAAAGGCAAGAAGGTAGCCTCGGTTTCGGCCTACCTTCTGCCCGCCTTGGTGATTGGCATTTTGTCCATCGCGGCGGTAGTCATCTACACCTGGACGCAGGACACTCCGGAGGAGATTAGGGTCTCCAGCATCGAGGAATGGGAAAAAAGAAGCCGGCTTCCCGGGTTCACCCTGCTCGATCGGGCGGATCTTCCGGGGTATTTTGTTTGCGCTTATGATACCGGGCTGGACGAGATCGCATTTTGCTATCATCAGAAGAAGCCTGAAGCCGCTAAAAGGCATTCATTCGCCGTTTTCGACAGCCAGGGCCAGAATCTTCAGGACCCCGCGAGGTGGAACAAAACGACCGAACTCAACAAGCCCGGCGATACGCATTCCATCCCTGGCATGGTGGTTGCGACCAGGACGGGCTACCATGGGGACATTCATGTTGAGTTCAAAGAGGACAGTGGTGCGGGTTTCCAGTCGATTTACCAAAAGAGTCTGGCTTATCGCCGCGACAGTAAAGAAGCCGGCACTGGACAACCCGCTAACCGATCCGAGTCGGATTCGGACGGTGCCAATAAGCCTCTACCACAATCGGAGGGACACTCCCGATAGCGGGTGCCAGACCTCACTGTTCGACGAAAAATGAAAACCTCAACCATACCCCTCTTGTTTCAAATGAAGACCCTGATCATAGCCCTCTTGTCCCTAGCAGCTGGCGCCCTCCTTGCGAGCTGTTACATCGCAGGGCCAGCTTACCCCGAGAAGAACGGTCGTATCTATTTGGAGCGGCGCGGCTATTCAGAAGACCTGATTTCCAGGCTGATCGAAGGGAAGAGGCTTGCCCCTTCTGAGGTGCTCGCTCTACAAGCAAGCAAAAGCCCGGATGTGCGATTTCTCGTTGCAAGCAATCCGAGTCTCAGCACGGAACAGATTGCTGCTTCTATCGCCCATAAGGACGACTTTACCCGCTCCGGTGCCGCCAACAATACGAGCCTTTCAGAGGCTCAGGTCGATCTGCTCACAGAGGATGAATCTCATACGGTGTATTCCGCTTTGGCTGGCAACACCGCGCTTACCGACAAGCAGCTTTTCCGCATTCGTGAGAGGCGCAAGCTCGATGATTTGTGGTTTGCCATGAATCCCAATTGCCCAAGCTCAATTCGAGAATCGATCGTTGCATCGGATAATTCCCTGGCGAAGCGTTGGCTTGAGATCACTGATAAAAGAAAGGCGGACGGCTACTATGTGCAAGACGCTGAAGGCCGTTGGTATAAGCCTTGAGCAATCAGAGAGAGCAATTCCACCGAATATACAAACATTTCACTCGCTTTAGAACCCTCCTGGCGCAAGATTCTCATCGTTAGACAAAAAATACAGACAAATTGCTTCTCACGAGGACTTCTTTCGTTGTCTGCCAATCAATCCTAGCCGACCGCAGGTCTACAAACAACCAATGAAAACAACCATTACAGCGTTAGCAAAATACCAAAATATGAAATTACACCTATTGAAATACCTCGGAATTGCGTTCATCGGATGTTTTTTTTGCGCTTCAGGTTATGCTCAGGAGCGTGCAGATATCGACGTTGAGCTCAAATTGGAGCGCAAGGCTACCGGAGCGGTATCCCATGAGCGGAACACCAAGGATCTCATGGCCAATCCTCTCGTTCATACATGGACGGGTTTGGACGGTCGCTCTCATGTTGTGAGAATTAGTTATGTTGGTTACGCCAGTTTTCAGGGCGCGAAGGGCGCGAAGAAGAACGGCGATCAATTGAGTCCGGGGCACGTTTTTGCTGTTCAAGTCTATTCGGGGAAGAAGGGCGTGACAATCGAGACGGCGGAAGAGAATGTGACAAAGCTGATTGTTTTCACGCAATCTCCACAAACCTTGTATGAGGACAAGGATTTTTCGGCCACCATTCGGAATCAAGAATGACCAACGCCTAAGTCGAGGTGAAATTGCCTCTCAAAGCGCTACCTCTTCCCGTAAGGTTCTGCAAAAGATAATGAATTAGATGGGTATATCTCGGAAGACGAAACCCCCAGCGTCATTGATTGCCGGAATCATTATTTCGATCGTCGGAATTGTGCTTATTGGGAGGATCGCTCGCGATATGTAGGTGGAGTTACACGCTATGATACCTCAATCTGCCGACGAACCGGCAAATGTTGCGTTGAACCTTTGCAAGATCGACTGTCAGCTGTGGTCTCTCCATCAGAGATACCCTGCGGTGATGATCTGGTCTGTCTGTCTGTTGTTGATTCATATCCGGTTCAGCCAAGGCCATTCTGGCCAAGTGATGAGGGGCCGTCAGCCTTTGCCAGCACGGAGCGCCTCGATGAGGTATCTGAGTTCACCGGCGATCTCTTCCTCGGTATCAACCGTCTCCGCAATCTCCATGCGGATTGCTTCGCCGAACTTCTGGCGGAGACGATGGATGGCGACCTTGATGGCACCGTTGGTCATTCCGAGTTCGGCGGCGGCCTGCGATTGGTCAAGTCCTTCGCCATCGCCCATGAGCCAGGGTTTGAGGATTGCGAACTGAGGGCCTTTACCGGCAATCTCGAACGATTCTCTTACGGAATTCAGGCCGCGCTCCATGACCGCGAGCGCCCAATGGCGGTCGAACCAGGCGTCGGAGCCGGTTTCACCCGGATCCGCAATCTGCATGACCGGAGAGGTGTCGTTGTCTCCTGCATCGATCGATTCGATCGCGGCATCGCCGCCGCGTTTTTGACGGCCCGCATCACGGCGGTCGTTGGCGAGGAAATGCTTGAGGGCACCGAGGAGATAGGAGCGGAAGCGGCCCTTGCCGGGGTCTGCCAAACTGATGGCGTTTTTCGCAAGGAGCTGGGCAAAGAACTCCTGGGTGAGTTCCCGGCAGTCGTCGTCGCCGCGCCCCTCGCGAAGCAAAAACCTATGGACCGGCGTCCAGTAGATCTCACATAAGTCACTCAGCGCCGCACGGGCCTCAGGCTCGTCACCGCGAGCCCGCATCACCATCGTCCAACGGGTGGTGAAGAAGGCTGGTGCGTGGTGGGAAGATTTTTGCTGGTGCATGGGATGGCGGTGTCCGGGGCGGGGGAGCCCTGCGAGGTTCGGTTGCCTTCACTCCGAGGTGACGTTCACCTCGAGATACAAAATGCCGGCTATCCTCTCCTGTCCTTGCGAGAAACGGTTGGCTAGGGGAATCCTCTGGGTGCCAGCCGCATCGAGCACGAGTACGGCTTTCGGCGATTCATCGAAACGGAGCTCGCGAAGGTCCATCTGGCTTTGGATTTGCCTGCGGTCGCGCCCCGACGAGAACACGACGGTCATCGCCTGTTTGGCGGACTCGGAGGCAACACCGCCATTGAGAAGCGTGCCTATTTCAAGGCTGGCATGGCTGGGTGAGCCGTTCAGGTCTGAGGTGGTCTCTCCGAGCGAATAAATCCTGCGGATGCCATTCTCGTCCTCAAGAAGCATGCCCATCGATGCCTTGAAGCCCGATTCCACGAGGAAGTTCATCTTGAGATCGGATTGCCCTCCCCTCCACATGGCAGATTCCGAGACGGAAACGGCCACTTGGGATTCCGAATCGAACACCGACAATTTGGGAATCTCCAAATCGCGGTTGGAACCTTCCTCCGATCCGGAAAAACCCTGTCCGATCACGTTAAGGGACAACACGGCAAGGACCATGGTTCCAATTGGAACAAGGACGGGGGTGGCAAGCCCAGGGAAGCGTTTCACTCCTTTTCCATCGGTGACTCCCCGAGCCCAGCGACGGAGGCCACGCACCAAGACGAATGCCGCGATGGCCAGCGCCCCACCGAGAACGGGCAAGGCGACCATCTTGAGCGACACGGAGCCGCCGCCCTGGCCATCAGAGAGGGACATCGAACCGACAGCTCCGAGCAGGAGCAGCGGCCATAGGACCACGGAAAAAACCGAAGGCCCGAGCCCACCCAAGGCGCCTCCAGACCTGCGGATCGATCCGAGCGCGATACAGCCGAAGATGAATCCAGGGATTGCATCCATGAAACCAATGACCGACACCAGCAAGCCCAAGAGCTTGCCGGTGTCGCTGCCGAGGCCGAATTGGCGATACTCCGCGCTGATGTAGGCTCCGGCAATCACGGCAACGATGCTCAATCCTGTAAGGATCGCGCCGGCAAGGCTGAAGCGAGCGGTCCCCTGACCTTCGATGCGAACCGGCGCGGGTGACTTCGCGCCTGCGGGATTTTGTACTATGGAGCCCACCGAAGTCCGCACTTCCTCCGCCGTCTGGAAACGCGCTTCGCGCTCCTTCTCCAGAGTCCGCATCACGATCTCGTCAATGCGCGTGTCCATCGCCATTTTGGCAGATGGCGCGGCAAACCGACCGATGGGCAGTTCGCCGGTGAGCATTTCATAGAATACCACACCGAGCGAATAGATGTCGGCGCGCTGGTCCACATCGCCGGGTTTTTCCAACTGCTCGGGTGCCATGTAGTGCGGGCTGCCTAGAATGGAGCCTTGCAGGGTGAGTGTCACGTCGTTGCGCTCGCTCTCACCGATTAGCTTGGCGATGCCGAAGTCGGCGATCTTCACTCGGCCTTTCGAATCGAGGAGGATGTTTTCGGGTTTGATGTCGCGGTGGAGAATGCCCTCGTCATGGGCGAACTTCAGCGCCGCGCAGATTTCCTGGATCAGCGCAAGCGCTTCGGAAGGCGTGAAGCAGCCGGATCGCATCGCCTGGCGCAAGTTCACACCGTCCACATATTCCATGATGAGGTAGCAGTAAGGGCCGGCGGTGCCGAAATCAAACACGGCGACAATGTTTGGGTGGCTGAGACGGCCTAGCACGCGCGCCTCGCGATTGAAGCGCTCGACGAAGGAGGGGTCCGACGCAAGGTCGGACGAGAGGAGCTTGAGCGCGACCGTGCGATCAAGCTGCGGCTGGCGTGCTTTATACACCGCGCCCATGCCTCCGGCACCGATCAGCTCCAGAATTTCGAGATCCGGGAAATGCGGGGCGATCTCCCCGATGGTCGGTGGGGCGGATCGACGTCCTCCGGTGATGGATGGGAAAGTCTTGGATGCCTTTTCGAGCGAGCATGCGGGGCACAGGCCACCGGGAGCATCGGCGGCGATGGGCGACTTGCAAGTGGGACAGATATTGGACGGCATTGATGGTGGCATATCGATTACTTCCTGAACCGCAGCGAGCCCGAGGTTACGGTCATGCGTCGATTTTCACAGTTTTTTTTTCGCGTTTGCGGAAATTACCATGATGGTCGCCTTCATCACCCACCCAATATCGCTCGAATGCTCTACCGTTTAGCGCCTTGTATAGCGGATGCAGCGGCTTTTGGGTGCATTCTGGGAATATCCGCTTTTTCTGACAAATATTTTCTAAGTTTCGGCTGTCTCGGGTGTCATACCGGTGTTATGAGACATGTCATGAAGCAACTTTTGATGGGTTTGTTAGGCGTTTGTGTGGGATGCGCCGCACCGCGGGATGACCAATGGAAAAAAGTGGAAGAAGATATGGAAAAGGATTTGCCAAAGTCAGCAATCGAGACATTGACGGCCATCGATGCCGCCGCCCGTCAGGAAAAGGCCTGGGCGGAAGCCATCCTTGCCACGGCCCAGCGCATCCGCTTGCAGGGGCGGATCGAGGAGGGGCGCAGTCCCACGGCGGCGATCGAGATGATGCAAAAGACCATCGTCGATGCCCCGGCGGAAATGAAGCCCATGCTCGGCGTGGTCCAGTCGCTTTGGCTGTGGAATTATTTCCAGCAAAACGAGTGGCGTTTCCGCCAGCGCAGCCCGAATGCCGGGCCGGTGAGCGATGACATCAAGACCTGGGACCTGCGCCGCATTCTCAGCGAGGTGGATGCCGGATTTGTGAAAGCACTGGGTCAGGCCGAGGCTCTACGCGCGATTCCTGTCGCGGACTACGACAAACTCTACTACAAGGGCAATCTCGACGATGCCCTGCGCCCCACGCTCTACGACCTCGTCGCCCACGAGGTGCTGGGCTACTACCAGGCGGACCAACTCGCCACCGTGCAAGCCGAGGATGCGTTTTCCTTCACGGTGGACTCGCCCGCTTTCGGCACCATCGAGGAATTTCTCGCCTGGAAGCCGCAGAGCACGGATGAAACATCGAACAAACGCAAGGCCATCGCGCTCTATCAGGAATTGCTGCGTTTTCACGCGGAGCGTCCCATCGCCCGCATGCATGTGAATCTGGAGCGCCTCGATTGGGCCAAGGCGGCGGTGGAGGGGGGCGAAACGGATGCCATCATGGAAAAACGTCTGCGCGAGTGCGTGGAGCTTGCCGCGGACATGGATCAGCAGGCCTTGGTTCGCTACAAACTGGCGAGTTTGCTCGTCGGGCAAAAGCGCATGAAGGAAGCGCTGGAAATCGCACGCTTGGGTGCGGAGACGGGCAAGAGCAAAATCTATCAGAGTCATTGCGAACAGTTGATCGACCAGATCCTGGCACCTTCCATCGAACTGAAAACCGAGCAAGTCTGGAATGCCGCGCAGCCCGAGTTCAAGGTCAACTACCGCAATGTCACCAAGCTGTGGTTCCGGCTCTATCCAGCGGACTGGAAGGAAGCGGACAGTTACCTTGATGGCGATGAATACAAGCGCTTGTTTGCGCAGAAGGTCGCGCGCGAGTGGTCGGTGGATCTTCCCGCCACCGAGGATTATCTGGAGCGGGTCCAGTCGCTGACCGCGCAGTGGGATCTGCCCAAGGGCTGCTATCGTCTGGTGGCCAGTGCCAAAGAGAAATTTTCTCTCGATCAAAATGCGCTTTTCCAAAGTGTGATATGGATCAGCGATCTGGCTTTGGTGACATCGGAAGGCTCCGGTGCGCCGCGCGGTGTGGTGATGCATGCCCTCAGCGGCAAACCGATCAGCGGCGCGACCGTGGAGCGATGGGAGGAAAAAAATGATCGTCTGGTGAAAATCGACGACACCAAAACCAATGCGGACGGGGTCTATGAGATGATCATGCGCCCCGACCGTAGTTTGGTCTATCGCGTGCTGCATCAGGGCGATTCCTTGATCAATGAGGGAGGTTGGTCCTACACTCGTGATAAAGGCAAGCCACTGGAAATCATTCATTTCTTCACGGACCGCGCGATCTATCGCCCAGGGCAAACGGTGCGTTTCAAGGGCATTGCGACATTTTATGACCGTCAGAAAAACGACTATCACACGGTCGCGGACAAGAATTTCACCGTGGAGTTCCGCGATGCGAACAACAAGGAGATCAGCAAGCTGACGCTGCGTAGCAATGCCTTCGGTTCTTTCCAGGGCAGTTTCACCGCGCCCACGGATCGCGTGCTCGGTTATGCGCGCATTCGTTGTGGGAATCAATCGACGATGATCCGCATCGAGGAATACAAACGTCCGAAGTTCACGGTGGAGGTCGGTGCGGCCAAGGCTCCGCCTCGCCTGAATGAAAATGTCACTGTCACCGCCAAGGCGATCGCCTACACCGGTGCAGCCATCGATGGCGCGAAGGTCAAGTGGTCGGTCACACGCCGTGCCCAGTGGCCCGAGTGGTCGCGCTGGTGCTGGTGGTTCAATCCCTCGCTCAGCAGCCAAAAGCAGATCGCCCATGGCACTGCCGTGACGAACAACAAGGGCGAGGTGGAAGTGACCTTCCTGGCGCAGCCCGATCTGAGCGTTGATCCGAAACAAGAGCCCATCTTTGTGTATGAGGTATCTGTCGATGTCACCGACTCCACTGGCGAGGCACGTTCCGGAGAGCGTTCCGTGCGTGCGGCCTATGTCGACGTCTCGGCGAACTTGAGTGCCGAATCCTGGCTCGATGCCGCCGAGGCGGTGAAAATGAAAATCAGAACCAGCAGCATCGATGGTGAACCACAGGCCTGCAAGGGCACGATCTCGGTGCATCGCTTGAAGCAACCGGAAAAGGTCATACGCAAGTCCTTGCAAGGGTTTTCTCCCCGTCGCGGCATTCTTCCCCCTGTGGATGGCCCATCAGAAAAAGATCTCGCTGATCCGAATTCCTGGGAGCTCGATGAGTTGGTGCAAAAGATCGAATTTTCCACCAATGAAAAAGGCGAGGCGGAGAGCGAGTGCAAGCTCGGAGCGGGGGAGTATCGCGCGATTTTGGAAACCACCGATCGTGCGGGGAAAAAAGTCACGGCCCTGCTGCCGCTGCGTGTGTTGGATCTGAATGCCAAACGTTTTCCGATCAAGGTGGCCCACCACTTTGACGCGAAATCCTGGTTGGTCGAGCCCGGTGAAGAGTTTGTCGCCGTGTGGGGCACGGGTTATGACGAAGGGCGTTTCTATTATGAAATCGAGCATCGCGGCATCATCGTGAAAAAAGGTTGGTCGGATGGATCGACCACACAACAGGTTTTGCGCTTCCCCATCACCGAGGAACACCGCGGCGGCCTGGCTCTGCGCACCATTTTCCAGCGCGACAACCGCACCTATGTCACCAATGACAGCATCGTTGTGCCGTGGTCGCAGAAAAATCTCACACTGCGCTTCGAAAGCATGCGCAATAAAATCGAGCCCGGCTCGAAGGAGACATGGAAAGTCGTGATCGAGGGCGCGGAAAAAGACGCCGTCGAGATGCTGGGGGCCATGTATGACGCCTCGCTCGATGCTTTTGCGCCTCATCGCTGGTCGGGAAGTTTATCCTCGTATTTTTATGATAACGACGCGCGCTATGACTGGAATGAGAACGTGGCGATGCTGCAGCTATCCCCATGGGTGTCCGGTTGGTATGACCCACGCCATGCAGAAGCGATGAGCTATCGGGAACTGCCTTCCACGCTCCTGGAGCAGGAGGCCCGCCTGATGGAGATGGCAGATGCTTTTAATGGTGCTGGTGGCAGTCCACGCCTGATGCCCAAAGGTATGGCCATGGCAGCACCCGCTGCCGAGATGAAGGAGAGCGCCAGCATCATCACCGGCGGCAATCGCTCCGGTTCTGCTGCGATCACGCGTGATTCGATCAGCTCGATTCTCAACAACCCGAATCGCACTTCTGCTGACTTTGTTGGCCTTCCTCTCGAACCCGCAGCCGCAGATGCCCCGCCCGCCGTGCGCAAGAACTTGCAGGAAACGGCCTTCTTTGAACCGCAGATGCTCACGGAAGATAATGGCATCGTCACCATGAGCTTCACCATGCCCGAGGCGCTCACGAAATGGCGTTTCATGGGCTTCGCGCATGATAAAAATCTCCGCAGCGGCTACCTCGAAGGCACGACGGTCACCGCCAAGGACCTGATGATGCAGCCGAACGCCCCACGCTTCCTGCGCGAGGGCGATGAGATCGAATTCACCGCCAAGGTCTCGAATCAATCCGATGCCGTGCAGACCGGAAAAGCCAGTCTGACGTTTGCCGATGCCGCCACGCTCGAGTCTCGCAATGCCGCCCTGGGCCTGAACCAAACCGAGCAGGAGTTTTCCATTCCTGCCCGTGAATCGAAGACCCTCTCTTGGCGCATCAAGGTGCCCGATGGTGCCGGATTCCTCACCTACACCGCCAAGGCCAGCAGCGGCACGCTGAGCGATGGCGAGGAGGGCATGATCCCCGTCTTGTCAAAACGCCAGCTCGTTACCGAGTCGATCACCCTGCCCATCCGCGATGCTGGCAGCCGTGATTTTGCGATGAAAAAACTCATCGAAAGCGGGAAGTCGGACACGCTGAAACATCAAAGCGTCAGCCTGCAAATCGTTTCCCAGCCCGCTTGGTATGCGGTGATGGCCTTGCCCTATCTGATGGAATACCCGCACGAGTGTGCCGAGCAGACCTTCAACCGCTACTACGCCAATCATCTCGCCCGCCACATCGCCCAGAGCGATCCGAAGATTCGTCGTGTGTTTGAAATCTGGCGCACCGCTCCGAAAACGCTCGACAGTCCCTTGCTGAAAAACCAGGACCTCAAGAGCCTGATGATCGAAGAAACACCCTGGCTGCGCGATGGCAATTCGGAAACCGAAGCGCGCCGCAACGTCGGCGTGTTGTTTGACGACAACCGGCTGAACAGCGAACTGGCGCGCGCCAGCAAACGCCTCACGGAAATGCAATTGCGCGACGGATCCTGGCCCTGGTTCCCCGGTGGTTCCGGCAGTTCCTACATCACCCTCTACATCGTCACGGGGGAAGCTCGATTGAAACACCTCGGCGTGCCGGTGGATACGAAGATGTCGCTGCGTGCTCTTGATTGGCTGGATGCCGAAGTGCGCACGATGTATGAGAGAATCGAAGCGAAAGACCGCGAGGACGATCATTTTTCCTCCTTCATCGCCATGTATCTCTACGCCCGCACCTTCTATCAGGAAGAGCGTCCCGTTGCGAAACAGAACAAAGAGGCCTTCGACTACTTCGTGAAACAAGCGGCGAAATACTGGAGCAAACAAAGCTCGCTGATGACCCGCTGCCACACCGCGCTGGCCTTGCATCGCCTCGGTCAAAAGGAAGCCCCCGCCACCATCATCGCCTCTCTGCGCGAAAACGCTCTCAATACCGACGAGCTCGGCATGCACTGGCGCATGAATCAGGCCTACTACTGGCAGGATGCACCGATCGAAACACAGGCCATGATTATCGAAGCCTTCCGCGAGGTGGCGGCAGACATGAAAGCTGTGGATGATTGCCAGGTCTGGTTGCTCAAGCAAAAACAAACCCAAGGCTGGAAGACCACCAAGTCCACCGCCGATGCCGTTTATGCGCTGCTGCTGGGTGGCGATGTCAAACGCTTGGCCTCCGATGCCCTCGTCACCGCCGAACTCGGTGGCACGGCGGTGAAGCCGGAAAACGTCGAGGCCGGCACCGGCTACTACGAGAAAAAATTCATGGCCACCGAGGTTCAGCCGGCGATGGGGCATGTGAAACTCACCAAAACAGACAAAGGCGTTTCCTGGGGCTCGCTGCACTGGCAATACCTGGAAGATGTCTCGAAAATCACCCCGCACGAAGGCAATCCCCTGGAGATCAAGAAGAGCCTGTATCTCAAACGCATGACCAAAGCGGGCGAGGAAATCGTGCCCGTCAGCGGTCCGCTGACACCCGGCGATGAAGTCGTGACCCGCATCGAAATCCGCGTCGATCGCGACATGGAATACATCCACCTCAAGAGCCAGCGCGGCAGCGGGCTGGAGCCGGTCAATGTGCTCTCCAGCTACAAGTTTCAGGATGGTCTCGGTTATTACGAAATGACCAAGGACACCGCCGATCACTTCTTCATCGAGCATCTGCGTCGCGGCACCTATGTCTTCCAGACCAGTGCCCGCGTGCAACTGCGCGGCAGCTACCCCAGCGGCATCGCCGAAATCCAGTGCATGTATGCCCCCGAGTTCAACAGCCACAGCGCCAGCCAGATGATCGAGGTGAAATGACCGTGGCGGAGCTTTCCAAGCGCCATGCCAATCAAAATCATCCGTGGTGAAAATTGGCTTGGCGCTTTGCCTGTTGATTGAGAACATCTGCTTGCCAGATTTCGACAGTGTTTGTATCGTCATTGCATGGAACAAGCGATCCGGGATCAAGCGCGTCTTGCTTTGCTGGCGAAAGTGCGGCAGGCACGCGCGATGACTGAGGAAGAGCGGGTGTTGGCGGGCCCCCGGCTTTTTGCGGGAGTTTGTGAGAGAATGAAGGAAGGTTTGCGTGACGAGCATCCGGATGCCGATGAAGCGATGATTCATCAACTTTTGATTCAGCGGCTGGAGAAGATCCGGCGACTGGAAACCAAGGGGCACTCGATTTCATGAAAACTGGCGAGGAAGCGGTGGGCATTCTGTTGGATGCACTGAATCGGTTGAATGTCGATTACATGGTGGTCGGTTCATTTTCCTCCAACCGTTATGGCGTGCCAAGAGCGACGCAGGATGCAGACATTCTGGTCAGTCTTCTTGCGGCGGATCGTGACCGTCTCTTCGCTGCTTTGCCTAAGGAATTTCAAATCGATCCTCAGGTGGGGTTTGAGATGATCACAGGTAACTGGCGGCAATTGGTCCGGTTGCCCACGATACCTTTTACCATAGAACTTTTTGAATTGAGTTCGGATCCTTATGATCAAGTTCGTTTTGAACGGCGAAGAAAACTCACATTGCTTTCGCGAGATGCTTGGCTACCCAGTGCGGAAGACGTGATTGTGCAGAAGCTGCGTTGGTGCAAAAATGCGAACCGTGGCAAAGACTTTGATGATGTGGTATCCGTCCTGGGAGTGCAGGGTGCCAAGGTCCTTGATTGGTCATACCTGGAAAAGTGGTGTCGTATTCATGGCTCATGGGATTTGCTTCAGGAAGCGAAGTTGATTGCTGCCGACGTATGGGAAGAGGGCGGATCATCCGGATCATCATGACCGTGGCGGCGCTTTCCAAGCGCCAGGCGAATTTTCACCACGGATGATTTTGATTGGCATGGCGCTTGGACCCCGCTTAGCGGGACATGAAGCGCCGCCACGGAAAAGCCTTGTCCCGCTGGGGATTTTCGCTAGGGTGATGGCATGCAGATCATGCTGCAACGCGGGGTGGTGTTATCGGTTGCCGGATTGTTGTGCGGTGGCGGAGTGGGGGCGTGGCGGCATGGGAAGGCTTCTTCCTCCAGTGAAGCTTCGACAGTGGTCGTGCGCTGGGATGAGAAAGTATTTCAGCAATCGACCGACATCGATGCGGTGCGGATGATTGCCCACCAACTGCCAGGAGCTGATGCCCAACAGTGTGCGGCACTGGCGCAGGCGATGTTGAGCAAACGTGTGCGTGTGGCGGTGAGGGGAGATTTTGATTCTGACTCATCCGCTGTTCGCTATGAGGAGAAACCGCTTTCCTCGCACGCGTGGGAGGGGCTGTTCAAACGCTGGATGCAAGTGGATGCGCAGGCGGCATGGGCTTTTGTGGAAAAGCATCAGAGCGAGGAATTGCCCCTGCGCATCGCGGCCTTGAAGCAGTGGGCATTGCTCGATCCCTTGGCCGCCGTCAAAGCCGCGGGAGAAGGCATTTCAGCCGAAGAGAAATGGGCCATCCTTGCGGCTTGTCGTGAGGAAAGATCGCAGATCGGGCTGCACTATTGCGTCGAATGGGACGTGGCGATCACTCCGTCTCACATCAACAATCCCAGCGCTTACACTGGTTCTGACCTCCTGAGAGAATTGTTGCAGAAATTCGCGGAACAATCACCGCGTGAGGCACTGGACTTTTGCCAAGCTCATTATCCACCACTCGTAGGTGAGGTTTGCGCCGGATGGATGCGCAAGGATGCGGCGTCTTGCCTGGAATGGATGAGCGGACAGCCCGTCACAGCGCAGAGGGAGATCTTGGAAACCCTGACGGCACAACCTGATGTGAGCGCGGATGCGGTGAGGCGTTTTGTGGCACTGAGAGAACCGGGTGAGGATTGCGATGCCTTTGCGCCGGGTTTGGCTTCCATCGCCCGCCGCAATGTCCCGCTCGCACAATCATTGATCGATGAGTTGTTCCCCAACCCCATCGACCGGATTCTGTTGCGGGAGCAAGTCGTCGCAGCTTTTGCTTCCGCTGACCCGCGCAGGGCGTTGGATTTCTTGATGCCTTCCTTGCGTGAGCCTTTGGCTCTTTATCTGGAACCGCAATTGCCGCAGAAATTTACACCCGGACACTACTATGATCAAGGTCCCGACTATGGTGACGCTTCTCAGTATTTTTATGAATTCCTCAGTTTGGGATCGCAAGCGGGGGCGACAAAAGAGGAAGTGCTTAGGCTCCTCGGAGACGTTCATCCCCAGCATCGGCGATGGATGATGGAGGGGTCTGCGGAGAATCTTGTGAAAATTTTGGGTCGTCCAGCGGAATGGATGCCACAGATGTGCGAGGGCGTTGCTCGCGATGAGGTGTACGAGTTGCTGTATGATTTTGATTTTTCCTCTGCGCAAGAGATGGTGGAGGAAATGCAGGCGACTCCCGCCGGTGCTGTGCGCGATGCCATGGCGGAGTATGCGCTCGAAATGATGTTAGATGAAGACCAGCCTGTAGAGATGGTGGTAGAGCGAGCGAAGGAGTGGGGAGGAGATCTGGATTGGTCCGGGATCTATGACACTTGGCTGGAAAAGTCTCCCAATCAGGTTCTGGATCATTTGATGAGCAGACCTGATGCGAGACCCTTCGAGTGGGAAAAAGTCATTGATGGCACGTACGCCACGCATGCCGAAGTCTTGGAACGTGCGGTGGAGCAAATGCCGCAGGGGGCATTGCGCGAATCGGTGGTGGAATCGTTATCAAATGCCGCGCTGAGCCGGAACAAGGATGTGGTGACATCGATCTACTGGGCCACCGAGATCAGAAATCGCGATCAGCGTCAGCGTTTGATGCGGAGTGTGTGGGATCGCTGGCAGCGTGAGGAACAATCGGCTCGGGATCCCAAGGCCATCGATGGCGTGCGACAGAACATTGTCAACTCGCCGCTTGATGCCGCGGAGAAACGGCGTTGGCTGGAGCGTCTGGAAAGCGAGGTGCTGCGGTGAAGAAGTCTTGGATGGGATTTCTCGTTACATTCATTGTAGGCTATGCCTTTTTTGCGCTGCGCCATGGTGATACGTCATCGTCGAGTCGGCCTAAAGAAGATTTCCCATCCGAGCGTGCAGCAAGCGCGCGCAACACAGACATGGTGGATGCCTACCACAATCTGATGATGGACGATGAGCAGAAATTCCAAATGGCACTGGATCAAGCAAACCGGCTCTCTGATTTGTTAGGACTGGTGGAAAAGGCCTACTATCGCCCAGAGAAAGCTTTTGAGATCTCACAATCATCGTTCAAGTTGATCATTGATAAAATCGCCCGATTGTATCCCAGAGAAGCATTGGACTACTACGAATCCTGCCCCACTGACGCGATGATGAACGAGGAGATGTATCGACACATTTTGTCAATATGGGCTGATTTGGATTTCACGGCTTCCATGGCGTATCTTCAGAACAAGCCAGATATTTTCAATTGGGATTTTGCCCGCAATTGGGGCGTATTTGCGGATCGACGATTCAAGACCAACCCGCAGGATTGCATCGATCTGTTCCGGGACTTTAGTGCGGAAATGCAGAGATGGCTGATCAAGGAGTCTAACATGGATGCTGGCTTGCAAGAAGCGCTGTTGCCTCTGATCAAAGATCAGGTCTTGGTGGTGCAGGTCAGGGAGGATTTGGCGAACATCAAGGCTGAAGAAGAGGAAGAACGCAGAAGATTGTTAGATCAGGTCGATGCCGCATGGCAGAAGAAGGACACGTCGCGACAGCCATCGCAAGTCGAGCAATGGAAAGAAGCCTGGGAGAAGGAATATCCGACGGCCGAAACGATGGTGAGTGCCATTCGTTCCTTGCCCGAGCGTGAAGATCGCCTTTACTTGCTGAAATGGATTACCAAAGCGAGGAAGGTTTCGATCGACTCCGATTATGAAACTGCCGAAGTATGGATGGAGCGTGTTTCCACAGTGTTGCGAGACGGCGGAGAGATTCCTGATGCTTTGCCGGAATTGCCTTACATCAACGATCAATCGTATCGTAAGCTCCTGGCGGAATGGTTGCCGCAGCAGTCTCCCGCGATGCAGCGGGCCTGGGGAGAGGCAGTGGTGAGATTTCAGGAGCCTGCGCAGTCATTGGCATGGGCGGAACGGCTTGCCATCGAGTCCTTGCGCCACGACATGCGCGATCTGGCCTGGGAGCGTTGGGTGGCGACCAGTGCCCGGGAAGCAGCCCCGGCACTCATGAAGCAAGCGACTCCTGATGAGCAGGAAATCCATTTACCCGATGCCGTGTATAGCTGGGCGATGTGGGACTATACTGCCGCCAAAGCATGGCTCGATGCCCAACCGGATTCTCCAGCTAAAACGCAAGCCATGGAAAAGATCAGCGGGACATGAACCGCCACCACGGAGAAATCCTCTTGCTGGAAATGTAGTTCACGATAGAGTGGAACTGTGTCAGCTGAGCGCAAAAAAACGATCCTGATTCTCTGTAGCGGGCTAATGCTCGGCGGGATGGCGGGGTATTTTCGCGCTAAGATGAGCTTCCACCGAGCGGTTGGCGAAGCGGAGTCTACCGTTTTTCACGAACGAGCATTCGCACAGGCGTCTTCGATCGATTCAGCCATCATGCTCGCACAGCAATTGCCCCTGGCCGATGCACAAAAGTGCGCGGCACTGGCGCAGGCGATGCTGACCAAGCGGGTGCGGATGCTTGTCATGGTAGATCCGTTCGACACGGACTCTTGGGAAAGGTTTGAAGATCGAATGCTGCCGAAAAGCGCTTGGGAAGGTCTGTTCAAACGATGGTTCCAGATGGCTCCTGAGGCGGCGTGGGTTTTCGCACTGGCAAATCATCGCGATAATGAATTGCCGCTCCGCGAGGCGGCCTTGCACCAATGGGCCTTGCTCGATCCGCTTGCGGCTGTGAAGTCTGCGGGTGATGCTATCACGAAAGAGGAGAGACAAGTCATTCTCAATGCTTGTATTGAAAACCATCCCGCCAAGGGTTTGCAGCTGCTGCTGGAGTGGGGAGTGGAAAATGTAGATAAATTCTACGGTGACCCATTTGCTTCTGATCAATTATATACCCACAACCTATTGAATAAGTTGGCAGAAAATTCACCATTGGAAGCATTGGAATGGTGCAAGGCTCACAAACCTGATGAGCTGGATGCGGTGTGCGTTGGTTGGGCTCGACACGATCTGGAAGACTGTCTGGGCTGGATCGCTACACAGGAAATTGCGGAGCAAAAAGACCTGCTCGCCCACCTTTGCAAACAAGAGGATGTTTCCCTGAAAACGGTGCGCGTACTGGCTAGTTTGTGTGAGCCGGCGGAGGTGCTCGATTGGGTGGGAAAGGCGTTCGATCAGATT
>ERZ1066127.142-NODE-142-length-47052-cov-17.038875_pt1 | contig 47052 bp, 37 predicted proteins | sample MGYA00382774_ERZ1066127 | MGnify/ENA primary metagenome ERZ1066127 (study PRJEB33369, sample SAMEA5778357) | biofilm metagenome | biome: Industrial cooling water; feature: Water cooling tower basin; material: Biofilm | place: United Arab Emirates | collected...
GACGTTGACTTATAATTTACGCTCTTTCGGAGCGGGTGGCGGTATGCCTCCTTTTGGCGGAATGTAAGTTCGGCGTTAAATAAACCGTTCACGTTCAAAAGCCGTGAGAGTTCAGTGCAAAACCGCACAAACTCTCACGGCTTTTTTCATTTTTCCTGACATCAATGCAACAAATTTACCAAAGCCGATACGGACTAATGCTCTTCAAAGCGCTTGTCGGTTCACAAGCTTACGGCACAGCTACGCCAAGTTCTGACCATGATTACAAAGGCGTGTATGTGCAACCCGACAATGACATTCTCGGTTTCGGCTATAAAGAGCAGTATGAAGACGGCAAAGATGAGGTGTATTATGAAATACGCCGTTTTGTAGAGTTGCTGCAATCAGCAAACCCGACCGTCTTGGAGCTACTGTTTATGCCAGAAGATTGTATTCTCGTGAATGAACCTGCATTTGAACTTGTACGCAAGCACCGCTCGGCATTTTTAACCAAGAAATGTTTTGCCTCCTTTGGTGGATATGCAATAGCACAAATCCAAAAAGCAAAAGGGCTGAATAAAAAGATGAATTGGGAATCTGAAAAAACAGTACGCAAAACGCCACTTGATTTTTGTTATGCCTACCAGGACGGTAAAACCTACGTTCTCAAAGACTTTCTCTCTTCACGCGGTCTCGTACAGGAACGGTGCGGATTAGTCAAACTCGACCATTTTGAGCAGTGTTATGCACTTTACTACGACGATTCACCCGATACACTTTTTCGAGGGATTATCGCCGATGATAGCAATGATGTGCGGCTTAGTTCCGTTCCGAAAAGCATTTTGCCATTAACCATTATTTACTTCAATAAATCTGCGTATTCCCAACACTGTCGATTATACCGCGAGTATGAAACGTGGCTGGAAAACCGCAACACACAACGCTATGTGGATATCCAAGGTCATCAGCAACGTGTTGACGGCAAAAACCTCCTGCATTGCCGCAGGCTTTTAGATATGGCTTTAGAAATAGCGCAAGAAGGGACACTCAACGTACGTCGTCCCAATGCCGCAGAACTGCTTGCAATTCGGCGTGGGGAAGTCAATTTGGAGCGTATTATTACAGAGGCAGAAACCGATATTGCCGTATTACATGAACTTGCTAAAACATCATCTTTACCGGAAAGCGTGGATAAATCTCTTGGCAATGACATCGTACTTGCTGTACGAGAAGTAATGCGAGAAAGAAGTCGAGAAGCAATGCAGAGATGAACTATAAGTACTCCTGCTTTTGCAGAACATTATTTTGATAACACACTACTTCGTCCCCACAAAAAGAAAAAGCGCTCAATGTACTACCATTAAGCGCTTTTTGATTATTTTATTCAACTGATTACTCTTGGCGTGAAGCAGCAAGAATGGCATCAATATCAATTTCACTCGAGCTGGATTCTTCAATTTGGCGGTTACCACCACCAGTGCCATTACGGAGTGCATTGATGATAACATCCGGCAATGCTTCTTTGACAGCATTTTTAATATCTTCTTCATTTGCTAAATGGCGCTCTACGGCTTCTTCAACACGAGAACGAATAGCATCTGCCATCATATCGTCGGCAAGTGTTTTGGCAATTTTACCCATATCATTCGACATTTGTTTCATTGCCACACCCAAACCTTCTTCGCCTAATCCCGCAGCAACACGTGTCATGTCTTCTGCCATACCTTTAAGTGATGAAAGCTGGCTTTTACCGGAATCCTCCATTTTCTTGAGCATTTTGTCCATACGTTCTTCTTCCTCAGTGTAGAAGAGCGATACAGCCATAAGAGCAAGGAGGGTAAATTCCAAAAGAATAGAAAAGAACATCACCGACGGACGAGCCGCGGGGATAAACTTCAAACCGCGAATACCAACCACGATAATAAGAATAGCAGCACCACCATACGCAAAACCCGTTACGTTGTTAGCATAGCGCTCTGTGAAATGGTGAGCCATGTACAAGCGAAGCGCAGGCATAATTTTCCAGCGACCTTTTTGCCAATCTTGTGCGGCTTTCAAGTTTTCAATCTCCGTCATTACTGCTTCTGAGTATGATTCTTGAATGCGACCATAAAGCGTTTCATTACGGAATCCTAAAATGCCTCCGACTTGCACTTCGGCATCAAAGGCGTTACGAAAAGCTGCCATGACGTTTGCCATAGAAGAACCTTGCTGCTTGACAGCAGCAATTTCGTGGTCAGGCTGTGTACGCGCCCATACTTTCGCAAAAATCTGCTTAATAAAATTGGGGTTTTCGTTGTAAAAGTTTTCAAAATCACTATCTCGAAGAGCAATAATTTCTACAGTTTCCTTATTAAAGCCGGTGTTAAGACGAATCTTTGTTTTAGTATTTGCCATTTCACGCTCGAATTTCTGCGAAATATAGCCAATGCTGGGGGGAAGCATCATTGTGACAATCATGGCAATGATAAACCCCATATCAAGAGCAAGAATAATGAAGCCCCAACTTTCGAGCATAATTGCTTCTTCACCAAGTTTAGGACACTTGGTGTACCATTCACCTGTTTTTTTGGAATAACCGTCTTTTTCGGCTTGTGCCAAAATCACTTTACCATTTTCATCCTTTTCCGGCTGTTTTGTGACAGGATCAATTTTAGGAACAGAAACTTTTTCTTCACGAGCTACAAAACCATCAAAGTCAAAAATATACTCTTTATTAAGATATTCACCCTTAACAGGTACATCCGCATACCACATGTAATCGCCTTTGGTGTGTTTAAGCGGAATTCTCCGTTTTTGCTTTTCCTCACCACCACCCTCAATAGCTTCTTCAATGAAGCGATCACCGCTTGATTTATCCTCTACTGTCTTCGCCGTCGCAACAACACCATCCTTGAATTTTACCAGCGTTGTTTTTTCATCTTCGGGGTGGAACTGCGAAAGCAAAAATCCACGAATAATCGAAGGTGTCGCAAAATAGTGGAAACCTACCGTCAAAACGATAGCAAGAAAGAAAAATACGCCATAATGGACGATGGACGGTTTGTATTGTGAACCGTGGGAACTCATTGTACAAACTCCTAAAAAGTGAAGAATAATTTACTTTCGTACTTGCGGGAACTATAAAACTAAGGGTAGCCGTCAAGAGCAAATCAACAAAAGCAGAGATGCGTTTGAATTATACTGTTGAAGATAAAGTGAGATTCCATGCAATGCGCACAGGCAAAATCAGGGTAAACCTCGCTGCTGCTGTTAATACCGATTCGCAATATGACGATTGCGCTCATCTGTGTAATCGGTAATATAAAGGCAATACGTCTTTTTTGCAAGAAGTATATTTTACCGAACAACTAAACGCCCTGTTGTTGCGTTTTTTGCCTTATACCTTTATACACTGAATTTTTATGCAATGTTGTCTAAAGTTTGTTCTTGACTCTTTCCGCGCAAATTGCTTGACAAAAAGTGTTGTTTTTTGAACTTTTAGAATTCCAGTTTTTTATCGAAAGAGCGAAGAACATCAGTATTCGTCCAAGCTACACACTTCTTATGTTATTTCCAAATCTGCATAAAAATTTTCATCGCACAGGTGTAAGTGTGAACCCTTGTTTACGTAAAAGGTTAATAATACCTTGCTCTCCGGCGAGATGCCCAGCGCCGACAGCAATAAATGTCGGTTTGAGGCGTATCATGCGCTCCAAAATTGGTATCCACGAACGATTTCGACGATTTAATAATACTTCCTCAAATTCACCGGCTTCTTGCGTTCGCAAAACATTTAATAATTCCGATATTTTACCCTCTTTGTATAACACCGTAATGCTCTTCAAATTTATCACCTCCGTGGGGGTATCAGGATTCATAACGCTTTTCAGGTCTTTCACCAGCATTTCTGCCTGTTGTTTGTAAGAAAGATAATCGAAAAGCGCAAGCTGTTCTTCAACTGTTTCTATACCAAGCGTTGATTTTTTTTGCTTTCGAGCAAGAACGACAAACTCCTCCTCATACGATGTTTGCTTACATTCTGCCTCTTCTTGCAGTAACATCGTTGCTAAAAACATTGGCTTAATACGATTCATCGGAGGAAATAGTGGTACACCTAAAGAATCTTGAAAATATGCGCGAAGAAACTCCATCGATGTAGTATCCAAAAGCATTTCCAACGTCGTATCGCCTTTCATCAGTGCTCCTTTTTGGAGTACATCGAACATATCGCCATTATCTAATTTACCCATATCAATCTCCATTGCAAGTTGTTTTGTCGCTTTAAAAGCGTGCCGAATAGACTTACCTATCGCAACATCATGCTCACAAATCAGGTGGATTGTTCCATAAAGATATGACGGCGCTCTCAAGCCGTTTCCTTCTATTTTCCAGAGTAACGAATTAACAATAATTGGTTGAGATGCCCGTGATACTTGTGATCGAAGCATTTCTATAGTCAAAAATTGCGAAACGACAATAACAGCAGTAAAAATGATTATATATTTCATCATAGTAGCGTTCAGTGTCTTTGGTATATTCATTTGGAATTAACTTTTGATGAAGGTTTTGCAGAAGACTTGGTAGCAGTTTTTGAGATCGGTTTACTACGAACATTGGTAGAAGCAGCTTTTTGCGATAAATTTTTCCCCAACGGTTCTGATTTTGTACTCGCACCAGAACTACCAGATGATCCTAAGCTGGCTTGTCCTTTAATTTGGGATTCGTAGCGCACTCGGTATGCTTTAATTGCACGACAAATCGCACTTGCTATCTGGTTTTGTCCACGCTCAGACTTCAAAAATTTCTCGTCTTTTTTATTCGATAAAAATCCGGTTTCAATAAGCATATTGGGCATCGAAGCACCAACCAATACTAAAAAACCTGCTTGATTCACACCACGCACTCCAATTTCCTTCAATTTTTTCACCTCCGCACTTATCATCGCGGCTGCCATGTCGCTATATTTGACAAAAGCACTTTGTGCCATACTGACGACGATAAACTGTTCGTCCGTTAGGGGTTTGTAGCGTTTGGGATTATCTTCTAACTTAATAACGGCATTTTCCATCTCCGCAACCCGCACAGCATCTTCATTCCGTCCCGGACGCAAAATATACACTTCAAATCCGTTTGCCGTGGAAGGTTTTTTAGGAGTGGAGTTACAGTGAATACTAATAAAAAGTTTACCACCGTTTTCATTGGCAATTTGCCCGCGCCTGTCGAGTTCAACAAAGGTATCATCGGTACGCGTGTAAACAATTTTTGTGCCGGGCAAAGCTTTTTTAATCTGCGCACCAAGTTTTTTGACGATACCCAAAGTCACATCTTTTTCTTTTGTTTTCCCCACGCCAATAGCCCCTGCATCTTTACCTCCATGCCCTGCATCCAAGACAATCACATCAAGCGCCCATTTTTTTTTTGCTGAACTAAAATCATTCTCGCCTTGCGGTTCGGTTGATTTTTCGTCTGATTTTTTCGCCGGAGAAGCAGCCTCTTTCTTCGTTTGTGAAGATTTCTCCGTTGAAGATGCACTCGCTGTTTGACTTAGAATAGTCTTTTTTTTTTCATCTTCTACGGAAAGAAACTTTTTTTTTATCACTTTTTCCACTACTCCCCACACAAGTATTTGCGTGGAATATCGAGTAAACAAGCTTCCTTGACTTTCAGAGCGAAGTGAGGTCTTTTGCGGTAATTCATCTAATTCACGCCGTTTTACATCATTCGGCAAGATATAGAGATTTCGTGTTGGCTTACGAAATTGCTTGGCAGCGTCCTGCTGCGGCATAACAGAACGTTCAGATTTCAAATTCTCCTGTTGTGGCGTGTTTGTACGCGGTTCCAGAGAAGGTTTCTCGCGTGGTGGAAATCCCATTTCAATAGCATCAGGAAGAGGCTTTCGAGCTATGGTCGTGGTCTGTTCTTCTTGTCGCTCAGGAAATACCCCTTCATCGTCAAAACTTTTGATAAAAATCTCGGCATCCCGTTCATCTACTTCATAGACACCATTATCCACCAAAAGGCGCAAAACATCATCTAACGGAAGCAACATATGACCGAAGTGTAATGCCACCGGATGCAGCATTTGTGTCAAACTCACCGAATCACTATTGGCTGCTTGCACGGCGACACAATGTGCATCAATCGCAAAAGCCAGTACATGGCTGGGCGTAAGCAAAACTGCCAAAGCACCTTCACTGCGAAGTTCGCAATCCAATGCCATTGCAAGAACAATCGGTTCAACATACAAACGACCCGCAAGTTCAACCGCTGTCATTACTCGTGCAGGCTGCTTATTCAGATGGACGGCATAATGAGCTTTGGGAAAAAAATCTCTATCATCTTCCTTTGCCAATTCTTGGGCAACAAGCCCGAAAGAAGAGCAAGTGTCAAAAAGAAGGATTATACCCAACATCAAGAAAAAAAGCCGTTTAACAAACATCATATGAAAAAAAACAAATGAAGAAGTAGTTCTTGAATAAACAGCGCAACACACGCAAAAATCTGCAAAGAAACCTTTGCTACTCCAACCAACCTTTTCGGCGGAAAAATATCAGCATACTGCTTCCGACGAAGACCAAAAGCCCTAAAACATAAAAATAGCCATATTGCCATTTTAGTTCCGGTAAATTTTCAAAATTCATTCCATAAATACCGGTAATAAGCGTCATGGGCAAAAATATCGTAGACATCATCGTCAAAACTTTCATAATCGAATTCATTCTGTTCGAGGTTACCGATAAATGGGCATCCACAAGACCGTTGATAATATCACGATATGATTCTGAAACATCCACAATCCTCACTAAATGATCATACACGTTACGGTAATACGCCATTTCTTCTGTGGAAACGAGTTCAAATTCACCACGCGCTAGACGGCTTAGAATCTCACGTTGATATGTCGTGATTCGCTTGAAACGTTGCATAGATTTTTTTAGTCGCAAAATTTGCACGAGTAAATCCGGACTATTTGACGCAATCACACGGGCTTCCGCTTCTTCCAACACATCGTCAAAATACTCCATTACCGGCGCGTATTGATCGACAATTTGGTCAATGATAATATGGAAGAGATAATCCGGTCCACGACCCAAAATGTTTTGATTTTTCCAGCAAAGCTGCATCGTATATTCCACTGCGACGGAGGGTTCGTAATGATGCGTTACGATATAATTCTCCCCCAAAAAAGCATTTAATTGTCGCGTCCGAAAATTGATACTGAGCGGCGGTTCTTCTTCTTCATCACTAGCATGTATTCTTGCTCCAAGAGGAATATCCACCGGATTAAAAATCACATACAGATATTCACTATAATCTTCTACTTTGGGAAAATGATCACCTTCTTCAGGTTGGATGCGCTCTCTTTGACAATCTTCCACCGCAAGATGATGAAAAAGGAACATCTGAATCAAGACCGTCTCTTCCTCCTGTTCGGTAGGATTAGTCATATCAACCCAAATTGTCCAGTCACGATAATCAGGCTCAGACTGCAAAATACATAGTTCGCGTATCGTCAGTTGTTTAAGTTTACCGTTGTTATGACCAATGATTGTTACCATGCGCTTAGAAGCAATAGGTTTGGGATGCAAAACTTACAAAAATACGCCAGAATTGCGGAATTTCCCACGATTGATTATTTTTTCTTCCGATAACATTGGTTATTGAAAGCAAATATATCTGACTTGGTACAGCTTTTTGCAGCCGCCCCAATCGCAGACAGTAGAACAGGGCTTGCGGAACACGATACCCCGCACTACTTTGTACTCAGTTTCACTACAATAATTCCTCACGAATTCACAACAGACACTATGCACATCGTTTTTGTTCATGGTATTTTTAACACCGGTAGAGTTTTTGTGCTGATGGCGCAAGATGCTCACAAGTACGGCTTCATTCCTCACACGCCCAGTTTGCGCAAGGCAGACGGGCGATTACCGATTGCTCAACTTGCCGAGCAGCTCCAAACGTTCATCGCAACACACATTCCGGCTGAGGAAGAATGTATCTTGGTTGGATTTAGCATGGGCGGGATTATTGCTCGGTACTATTTGCAAATGCTTGGTGGTGTGCAGCGTGTGAAGCGTTTTATTGCTATCGGTAGCCCGCATAAAGGTAGCATCATGGCATATTTTCTCCCAACATACTTTTTCCCAGGAGTAAAAGATTTACGCCCGAACAGCGAGGTTTTGCGAGCACTTCAAGACAGCGAAGGGCAACTTGCATCGCTTCCCGTTAGAGCATTCTTTAACCCCATAGATACAATGATTATACCGCCAAGCAGTGCCGATTGGAAGCCGTTTCCGTCGTTTTCAACGGGTTGGCATTTTCATCCGTTCATGCCATTTTCACGCCGCGTGCGAAAACTTCTTTGGAATTTCATCCAATCAGCGTAATTGCTTGCCCCATAGCTAATTCGTTCCTCAAAGCCATTTGTGGTCTCATTTTCAAACATATGTCTCAGTCAGTGCCTCATTCTGACTATGCCCAAACACACTGTCAGCCGGATATACCACAGCAAAGTGTCCGATTTTCCTTACACTGTCAGTTATTTACCACACTTTTTTTTCTAAAACATCGCAGAAACGGCACAATTACGCCATTCTGGTTCTTTGGCACAGTTCTTGGTTAATGCTGCATGAACACAAATTCATAATTCACGTTTGTCCCATCTTCATTACGAAGAGCCGCAATATGGCAAATAAACGACTTTTTCAGTCGCTTATCGGTAGCTTGTTGCAAAACAACGCTCTGCCGAAAGCGAATACATACAATACCGCCGGCGGAAAAGCATACGCCCTATCGCCCAAGCACGCTTTGGCGCAGTATGCCGCTACTGGCTGTCTGAATGGGACATTTTACGCAAGCGCAGAACACCAATTAGAACAAATTCTTGCATTGACCAATACTCATCAAGGCTTTATTCCTACGGAGTTTATTGCTCAAACAGCGATATATGCCCGCGAACAAGGCTACATGAAGGATACTCCGGCATTACTCGTGGCGGTGCTTACCACACGCCAAGAAACCGAGTATTTGAAAGCCGTGTTTCCTCGTGTGATTGACAATGGCAAAATGCTCCGTACCTTTGTTCAAATCATGCGTTCCGGTGCTACAGGACGTAAATCACTCGGTTCATTACCCAAAAAATTGATTCTGGAGTGGTTTGCTTCGCGCACCGATGAACAGATTTTTACCAACTCCATCGGCAACGCCCCATCGCTTGCGGATGTGATAAAAATGGTTCACCCTAAACCGGAAACCCCATCGCGTCGGGCTTTGTACGGCTACATTCTTGGTAAACCCTACAACGAAGACGATTTGCCGGAGATTGTCCGCAATTACGAAGCCTTCAAACGCGGTGATACTGAAATCGTACCGAATGTTCCTTTCCAAATGCTCACGTCGCTTCCACTCTCGAAAAGCGATTGGACAACGATTGCCTCGCAAGCAAGCTGGCAAACTTTACGCATGAACATTAACACGTTTGTTCGTCATGGTGTTTTAGAAAATGCGGAGGCTGCAAAGCGCATAGCTACTCGCTTGCAAGATGCGAATGAAATTCGCCGTGCAAAAGCCTTCCCATACCAGCTTTTGGCAGCATATAGCAACATGACCAATGCCGATGAGATTATCGAACGCTTGGAACGAAGCGGAGAAACGGCACAAAACCTTAGTAAAAGACGTACTCTGATTCACGAAAATCTTACCGCCATTCAAGATGCACTTGAACTCGCCCTTGAGACGGCGACGGAAAACGTTCCCACACTCAACGGCAAAACGTTTGTTTGTGTGGATGTTTCCGGTTCGATGCAATCACCCGTAACGGGCTTCCGCAAAGGCTCAACGACGAAAGTACGCTGTATTGACGTTGCCGGCTTGATTGCTTCTTCGATTTTGCGCGTTAATCCTAATGCGGAAGTTATTCCTTTTGAACAACACGTTGTCAAAACGCGCTTACATCCGCATGATACCGTGATGACGAATGCTCAAAAACTTGCTTCCATCAACGGCGGCGGAACGAATTGCAGCGCGGCGCTGAAATACTTGAATGAACGCCATGCGCAAGGTTCACTGGTATTGTTAGTTTCCGATAATGAGTCATGGATGGACAACCAGTCGTACCGTTCATCGGCACTTATGCACGAATGGCGCATTTTCAAAACGCGCAATCCCGAAGCACGGCTTATTTGCTTGGATTTGCAGCCTAATGCTACTTCGCAAGCAGCTGAACGCGAAGATATTCTCAATATCGGTGGATTCTCCGACGATGTATTTTCCGTCATAAGCGATTTTGCGCAGGGAATACTCAACGAAGACCACTGGGTAGGTGTCATCGAAAATGTTGATTTGTAAATTCCGAAAATACCCCGTCTCGAATGCCTTGCGGAACTACATTAAACCTGTACTCGTTTCGCAACACCCCTCGTCGAGACACTTTTTATTCGTATAACGCTTGTTCTGAAGCAAGCACGTGTTCAACTCGTACAGGGTTCTCTCCGACCCTGATTTGTTCAAATGTTTGGGTGCGGTGAATGCCGGTGGAACTACATTTCGTTGTATCGAACAATTTGTTTCATCATATCTCGTTGCCGCACCTTTTTTAATACGCTTTTGTTGATAAGCAAAAACCCAACGACGACATCCACGCTCAAGCACAACAATTCTCAAGCATACACAACAGAGTGCTATCCGAGAGGAAAAACAACACTTTCGCTTGTGATGAAAAAGAGGCGCATCACACACGATGCAAACATGACAAGCCCCTTTTGGATGGCAATTCTCTCCAAAGCGCACCATTTCTAAAGAAACGGTGCGCTTTTTATAGAATATTCTCGACATTCATATCCTGTATGAACTTCAGAGTTTACGAGAAAATTCATATATTTGCATCCGAAAATCAATTTTCTGTTTCATCTTAAAGGGAAACTGCTTCTATGGCGTTAATGGACACATACACGGGGACACTTGATGAAAGCCGTGTCAAACACTTACTTCGTCGCACGACGTTTTCTCCAACCACCGATAATATCAAAGCGTGGGTAAATCGCTCTGCGACTTCATGCGTTGAATCGCTTCTTTCCGACACTCCTCTGCCATACATCCCAAGAGACATTACAACGGGTGCGACATGGCACGATAAAGCATACAACCGCGAACAAGATCCGACGTACAATGAGCAATTAAAATCGTGGTGGACAGGATTGATGCTGAATAGCGGCACGTCAATTCGAGAAAAGATGACACTCTTTTGGCATAATCTCCTTGTTTCTTCCTATCCGGCTGTACAAGATGCACGCTATTTGTATCGTCAAAACGACTTGCTACGCCGTTTTGCGCTTGGCAATGTCCGCCAATTGCTGAAAGAGATAACCATAGACCCTGCCATGCTACGATATTTGAACGGTAATACAAACACCAAAACACAAGTAAACGAAAATTACGGACGCGAATTACAAGAACTTTTCACCATCGGTAAAGGACCGGAAATCTCCGTCGGAAACTACACCAATTACACCGAGCAAGATGTTCGCGCAGCAGCACGCGTTCTCACAGGCTGGGCTGATGATGCTGAAACCGTTACCTCGCGTTTTGTGCCGGAAAATCACGTGACAGAGGACAAACAATTTTCGTCAGCGTATCAAAACAAGGTTATTCGCGGCAAAAGCGGTGCAGACGGCGCACAAGAGACCGATGAATTACTCGATATGATTTTTTCTCAGACCGAAACAGCAAAATTTTTCTGCCGCAAGCTATACTCATGGTTTGTCAGCACAGAAATTGACGAAACGATTGAAACACAGGTAATCACTGAACTTGCCAACACACTCCGTGCGAGCAATTGGGAAATTAAGCCGGTTTTGACGTTGCTTTTCCGCAGTCAGCACTTTTTTGATATGAATAATGCCGGAAGCATGGTCAAAAGCCCAATAGACCTTGTTGTCAGCACGGTGAACTATTTCCGCAAATATCTTACGCCCGCAATTCCGTCACTAAACAGCGACGCAGCAGGATATTACAATTTTATGAAATACCTCTGGCAAACCGCCGACGCACAAGAAATGGGCATTTTGAATCATCCCAATGTCGCAGGTTGGAAAGCCTATTACCAAACGCCACTTTATGACAAACTCTGGATGAATACAGCAACGCTGGCTTCTCGGAATGATTTTACCGATAAAATTGTCAATGGCTTCTCTGTTCAAACATTACAAGGAATGACGCGCTTTGCGATTGATTCCATTGCCTTTGCCAAAGACGTTTGTCTTAGCCCTTCCAATGGCGATGAGTTGGTCAATAAAATTTCACAAGATGTCGTCGGTGTAGCTCTTACGCCCACGCAAAAGCTATATTTGATGGATGAAGTCCTTGCACCGGGATTTTTCAATGCGCGGGGCGCATGGGATATGAACTGGGGGTTTTACAGCGTTGATCCGACAAACCAAGCAAAACGCCAAGCCGTACAGTCGCGCATTGACAACGTGATAAAATTTGTTCTCCAAATGCCGGAATCGCACTTGATATAACGCTACTCCGTGCTTCAAACCATGATTCTCAACACTTCTTTTTTCACACTATGAAACGCAGAGATTTTCTCACCGGCTTGGGTTCGAGCGCAATTACGCTGCCTCTCATTTTGGACGGTTTCACAACGCAAGCATTTGCCGACGATTCTCCGTCGCTCAAAAAAGCCGCAGCACTTGCCGCAGCACAAGACCGCATCTTGGTTCTTATACAATTAAGCGGCGGCAATGACGGTATCAACACGCTTATCCCACTGGACCAACTTTCGACGTATTACAGCATTCGCAAACCAATTGCCATTCCAGAGAACCGCATAGCGAAACTTACCGATACTATTGGCTTGCACCCAAGTTTTGCACCAGCAAAATCGCTTTTTGACGAAGGGAAATTAACCATCGTCAATGGTGTCTCCTACCCAACGGTGAATCAATCCCACTTTCGCTCCACAGACATTTGGTTTACAGCCTCCGACCATGACCAATACTTGTCTTCAGGGTGGTTAGGACGTTTTGTAAATTATGAAGCACCAAATTTCCCCACGGGCTATCCAAACGAGAAGACACCCGACCCGCTTGCAATCGAAATTGGCGGCGCTATGTCGCTGACATTACAAGGCAACACCAATGCCATGGGCATTACAATTCGGGATTTATCAGCATTTGAACAGCTTTTGAGCGGTCAAACAACCACAGGTGGCAGCGTTGCGCAGCGCACGGGGAAAGCCGGCAATAGAATTGATTTTATCCGCGATGTCCAAGCACAGTCGCAAAAATACTCTTCACGCATCAAAACAGTTGCGGACAAAGGAAAAAATCTTGCTCAATACCCCGACAAAGGAAAAAACATCCTCGCTGACCAATTACGCATCGTCGCCAAACTCATTTCCGGTGGGTTACAAACAAGAGTATATGTTGTCAATCTGGGAGGCTTCGATACACACTGGTCTCAAACGGAGGTCAACGATACAACAACAGGTATTCATGCGGGTTTGCTATCGAACTTAGCTGAAGGAATGAAAGTTTTTCAGCAAGATTTGAAGCTACTTGGACTCGAAAATAAAGTGCTGGGGATGACCATTTCTGAATTTGGTCGCCGACCGGCAGCGTTTGGCAATGGTACAGACCACGGAACTGCTGTTCCGGTATTTCTTTTTGGTGCGCCGGTTCGCGGTGGTGTTATCGGTAGAAACCCAAGTTTGACAGACCTCCTGCCGGATGGTAATCTCAAAATGCAATACGATTTCCGCCAAATCTACGCTTCCGTTCTTACACAATGGTTTCAAGCCGATCCAAGACATTTGAATACGGTTATGATGAAATCCTTCGACACACTTTCCTTACTGACGACAACTTCTGTCAAAGACGAGCAAATCTCGCTTATGACCTCTGCCATGACGATTCGTAATTTCCCGAATCCATGCTCAGGACAGACACGCATAGAATATGCCCTGCCGCGCAGCACCAATGTTCATCTGGCACTTTACGACTCGCTTGGGCATCAGGTCGGAACGATTATACAAGGCTTCCAAGAACAAGGCGCACAGTCAATTCCATTTGATGCCTCCAACCTCAGCTCCGGTGCGTATTTCTACACACTCCGCACGGAGTATGGTATGATTTCAGGGCAGATGAACGTTTCGCGATGATTTGGTGAAATCTTCAAACGAAAGCCGCATCACCCCTTCATTTCGGAATGATGCGGCTTGGTTGTTTTTTTTTAGCTTAAGCTCACATCTCAAAACTCGAACGTAAAAGTGTAAGCCTAGTTTTTCATGACCAAAAATTTCCCAAACGTCGAGGAATTATCAATACTTTTGAGCAGACAATCAGCAACATCCGCCCGTGAAATCGCTGAAAATGCCGACACGCGCACTGTTTCACCCAAGGTGTATTTTCCCCGAGCCGTACCATTTGTTAGGCGTGGCGGTTTGATAATCGTCCAATCAGTACGACTTTCCGCAATGTACCGTTCTTGCAAGGCTCTGTCAGCAGCCATTTCCGGCATACGCTTGTGAAAAGACTTTACCATTTGCCGAATAAACCAAGAGCGATAGGCGGCATTTCGCCCGCCAATCATTGCACCTGTCATACACAGCATTCGCTTTACCCCTGTGGTTTCCATCGCTTGCAATACCAGCCGAGTTACCTCCGCACAAAATGGCGTAGAATCGCCTCTGCGCTGCCCCAATACGCATAACACGACATCAGTTCCTTCAATCACATTCAGGCAAGACGAAGAATCTATCTCGCCTTCAAACACTGACAAATACTCGTGTTGCAAGGTGAGACTCGCCTTGTGGCGACATATGGCTTTCACGGCATAGCCTTGAGCCAATGCTTCAGCAACAAGTATTTGTCCCGTTGCGCCGCTTGCGCCGAAGATGGAAAGGACTTTCATGGACTTATTCAAAAAATCATCGTGATTGAGAAGTAGGCGTATGGCACCCCTGCTCAATTCCCGCAGGTTGCGCACTGTGTGTTGATTACTCTTGAATCCACGAGCTTAACTGTGTTTTGATACGTTCTAACCGTTGAGAAGATATTGAGCCAATTTTTCCCAGAAATATGCTTTGCTCAACGACTGCTATTCTGGTTACGCGAACGATACTTGTTTGTAACAGACCTGATTGTCCAAAATCAATATCGCTGCTATGAATGACATTATCAAGTGCCGTTACATTCTGTGATAGCTGCGAGGAAATCATACAAACAAGTCAATCATTAGGATATAAAGGCACAGATTTAAGTATCAATGCCGGACGTAGCTTACCAAGGCTCAAGGTAGTTAATGGAAAGCGAAAAAGCACAATATCTCCTGCGTGAGCCATTACCAGCGCTCCATCAGATGCTCTTCTGAGTAAGGTGATTCTTCATTTTCTATGTCTCTCATAGCCGATTCAAGAGAAAACATAGACCATTCCTTATGTTCAATATCTTCCGAGCTATACTTATGAAGTAAGTTCTCAACAAAAACAAGCAATTCTTGTTGAGCGGAATCCGGAAGCAAGGCAATTCTCGCTTCGAGAGATTGTGAAATAGCCATAAAGAAAAAAATCTTATTTGACAGTATGGCACCCCTGCTCAATTCCCGCAGGTTGTGCAGTGAGTTTCGGGCTAATATACGGAATTCCCAACGCCAAACCACGCATAATAAACAGCACGGCGACAAGTGCCGCTCCAAACGGCGCAAAGCGTTTCATATTACTCGTCAGGCGGAAGCGAGATTCTGCAAGCCGCGCCAATACTGCCACACCGAACATTGCGGGGAATGTTCCTGCACCAAAGGCTGCCATTGTCCAAGCAGCATCAGCCGTACTTCCTGAGAGCACCGCCAAGGCAAGCCCCATATAGACAAACCCACAAGGCAACAATCCGTTCAACAGTCCCAATACCATTTGCTCCCCAAGACGAGACTCACGCAAGACAGCACCCATGCGCCCCCGCAAGCGCCCAACCTGACGCTGAAGAATCGGTAGTGCCAAAAATTGTGTTCGCCGTTCTTTAGGAATAAGCAAAACTGCTAAAATACTTACTCCAATGCCGATAGAAAGTGCTTCTTGAACACCGTGAATATTAAAAAGCATTGCACCGAACAATTCTTTCACCAGCCCCAATGCCGCGCCAAGAGCGATATACGTAGTTATTCGCCCTAGATTGTAAGCAAATCGCCCTGTGTAATAACGCCAATTTGCGCCCGTATGCGCCGAAAGCGCTAAGGTAATCGGCGCACACATGGCTACGCAGTGAAAACTTCCTGCAAACCCCAGAATAAATGCGGCTTCAAGCATAATATGCGTTAATAGTGAAAGACTGAATTGAGAATGTGCATTGTCATTTACCAATTATTATCCGTTTTTATCCGCCTAATCCGCGTTATCAGTGTTCAAAATAACAGATTATACAACACCAATCTACGAAATCGTCCAAACATTTCCCGACGTAAAGAGCGCTTCTAAACTCACATTCTGCGATTTTGCATTTTTTCTGCTGTCGTTTATCTGTGTGGCAAGTTCATCTTCGTAACACGGACGGTCAATACTGAGAAAAACACCCACAGGGCGCGGAAATTCAGGATTGTAGCTTAAATTTGCCATGATGTATGCAAGTGTTTGGTCCTGTTCGTCATAGACCAGCAAATCATCGGCAGAGTATTCACCACTCTCAAGCGAAACAATCTGCGGTTGCAAACCGTCCAAGCGGATACCTTTATTGCTATTTGTCCCAAAAATAAGCGGCTTTCCATGTTCCAAAAACAGCACTTTTTCCGGTTTTGTCGCTTTGTCGGTAAGTTCATCAAACGCTCCGTCATTAAAGACAACGCAGTTTTGATAAATTTCTACAAACGATGTGCCTTTGTGTTCCGCAGCGCGGCGGAGCATCGCTGAAAGGTGTTTCAAATCTCGGTCGAGCGACCGCGCTACAAACGTTCCGCCAGCTCCCAACGCCAAAGCGATAGGATTAAACGGATAATCCGGCATCCCCAGAGGTGAAGATTTTGTGATTTGCCCATGCTGCGAAGTCGGTGAGTACTGACCTTTAGTCAAACCATAAATTTGGTTGTTGAACAGCAGGAAATTGACATCGACATTTCGGCGGAGCAGGTGCATAGTATGATTACCGCCAATGCTGAGGGCATCACCATCCCCCGAAATTACCCATACGGACAATTCCGGTCGTGCAACTTTTAATCCGGTTGCCACAGCCGCAGCCCGTCCGTGAATGGTGTGAAAACCGTACGTGTTCATATAGTACGGAAAACGGCTCGAACAGCCGATACCGGAGATAAACGCGATGTTTTCACGCGGCACACCGAGTTCCGGCAAAAGTTTCTGTACCTGTGACAAAACAGCATAATCCCCGCAACCAGCACACCAGCGTACGTCTCCCGAAGGGCGTAAATCTTTTATGCCAAAGACTCGCTCGGCATCACCATTAGAAATGACAGTATTGATGAGGTTTTGCATGATAATTCGGAAAAAGATAATGAAAATATGATACAGTACCCGACTTAGCTACACGCCGGAAATTCTACGTGGAACATTGCTCCTTGATGATGTACAGGACTCTCACACCAAATCATTCCATTCATCGCGGTTACTAATTGTTTGACAATCCATAAACCAAGCCCCGTTGAGCTTTCGCCCCCTGTCGGCTGAGCAGAAAGTCGAGTGAATTTTCGGAAGAGTTTTTCTCTCTCCTCTTCAGTAATACCCGGACCGGAATCCCGCACAGATACTCGTACAAAAATCTGCCCATCGCGTTCTTGACGAGAGACATCTACCCAAACTTGTGAGCCAATTGGCGAATATTTGACAGCATTGGACAAAAGATTATCCAACACTCGCAAGACGGCATGACTATCTCCCCAAAACGCATGGGGCAGATCAGGCTCTTGATGAAAGTGCAACGTAATATTTTTGACAGAAGCCCTACCATTATAGGCATCACACATTTGTTCGATAAAATCTTTCTCAACAAGGCTTTTGGCAAGAGATTTCGCACCAAATTCGATTTTTCCTACATCCAGCATTTCTTCCAAAAGTGTTGTCATCCGCGAGGCAGCTTCTAAAATATCGGCAGTAATTTGCTGAAGTTTTTCCGGGCGTAGTTTGTCCATTTGTTCCCGCCGCATATACAAATCAATGAGTTCAGCCGATGCGGTGATACCGGTGAGAGGATTGCGCAAATCGTGTGCAGCCATTGCCAAAAACTCGTTTTTTTCCTGATTGAGCCTGATAAGATGCTGCGTTCGCTCGGCAATACGTCCTTCCAGCGTTTTATTCAAGTCCTCAATCTTTTGACGATATAATTCTCGTTCACTCACATCACGAATCACAGCAATACTGAACCACTGCCCCTGAACTTTCGACCGTGTAACCGAGACCTCTACTGGAAATTCTTCGCCAGTACGACGTAAGCCATACAGTTGCATTCCGCCACCAATACCTCGCTTTGTTACGCCTTCCTGATGAAATTTTTCCACATGCTTTTCGTGTTGGGCATGATAACGCTGAGGAATAAATTGCTCTATAGGCTGATTCAATGCTAACGCCTCCGGGCAGTTAAAAATTACCTCAGCCGCCTGATTAAAAACAATAATGAGGCGTTGCTCGTTGATGATAATAACCGCATCATTCAAGTTCAACAGCAGATTATGCAATAACTCGTGCTGAGCAAATGAAGGTAATGTGTTAAATAATGTACTCATAAATGGTTGAATGCTCCGTGAATGTGTGGTGATTGGAACATTGTCAGCGTATGCCGACTCTTTTGTCATCATTGGTTGCAACGTTTTTTTCTCTGTTGCAGGAGAGTCATCTTTTTTTTCGGAAGACAATATGTATTGACGCGGAGTGTCTTTCATCATAAAAGCATTTTGGTAGTACACTTACATAAGGATATTCACAAGCATCTGAACATTGAAAGTTTTCATCACAGGCAGATTGAGCGCAGCACTCGTCCTGTATCACAGAAGCCAGATTTTATCAGTAGCGCAGACACATTTGTCTGTGTAGGTAGTTGAAGATAGTTTCATACCAAACCTTCGTGGTACTTGATTGTTATTATGATGAAATTACTGCTCAGTTGCATTTAACTGAAATGTTTTGCGTTTATGCTGCGTATTATGAATATAGGTGCTATTCTGCACATAACCATGAGACGAATAATTGCTATATGGGAGTATGTTATTGTAAGACGAGGAATTATGCTGTTCTGCATGACGATATGCGTGCGTGCTGTTTTGCTGTGTCTCTTGAAGGTCATCTCGGTAAAGAATAAACCTCCCGACGGCATCACGCAAATTATGCGTAGCAAGCGCTAAATTCTCCGCTGAGTGCGTAATATGACGAACATCGTTCAAAGCAATCCCCGTGGCTTCAGCAATTCCTTCAACGCTATTGGAGACGCTTATAGTCGTCATGTTTTGTTCTTCACTTGCACCTGCGATTTGGGCAATCAAATCAGCAACATTACCCGTGCGGATGATAATACTATCCAGCGCAGCCGCAGCTCGTGAAACAGCTTGTTTACCGGCTTCTACGCGGGAACGTCCTTCGTGCATAGCAGCAACGACCTGAGTGGTCTCCGATTGTACCGTTTTGAGCATGGAAGAAATCTCTTTGGTGGCTTTTTGTGTACGCTCGGCAAGTTTTCGGACTTCATCGGCAACAACCGCGAAGCCGCGTCCAGCCTCGCCAGCACGCGCGGCTTCGATTGCGGCATTGAGTGCCAACAAATTCGTTTGGTCAGCAATTTCTTCAATCGCGTCGGTAATTTTCCCGATATGCTCGCTGGACTTACCTAATTCTTCAATGCCTTTTGCCGATTGTAAGACCACATCAGCAATTTGATTCATCGAAACAATTGTTCCTTGTACAATCTCACCGCCACTTTGGGCTTCACTGCTTGCCACTGCCGCTTCTTCGGCAGCACGGAGACAGTTGCGCGTATTATCCTCCACTGTGGAATTCATTTGTACCATTGCGGAGGCAACATGGCGAGTTTGCTGTGCTTGTAACGTCATCGATTCTTCAATATGCTGCGTTAAATTCCCTAACTTGGAACTGACACCGGAGGCAGTTTCTACCGCAGAATAAATTCGCTCAACCATCGTACGCAAATGTTCGACGGTATCGTCAATACTCACAGCAAGTTTACTTAAATCATCATCACCCTCAACATTAAATTTCACCGTTAAATCACCATCAGCAAATCGGCGAATTTCTCGCTGCATCACCTCGACACTCACCTTCATATACTGATGCTGCTGTGCATTTTTACGCCCAAGCTGCTCCGCGGCAAGTTTTTGCGCTTCAATATCATTTTTCATCACTTCCATTCGCTCTGCGGCTTCCTCAGCATGATGACGAGCTTTTTGAGCTATTTTCACAGAATGACGCTGCTGCATTTCCGCCATAGCAGCGAACATAAAAAGCGCGACAACAAAGGCAGGATTAGAAAACACATTCACCAATGTCAGTGTACGGGCATCATAGACAATTGGCAAAGAAAAACCGAAGAGTTCTAAACCATTAAACACAGCTATTTCTACTAAGGTTATAACAACCCAGAAAATCCCCACCCCGCGCCCCGCCATTAACGTTGCGGCAATCGGCGAGAGCGCACACCACGCCACTAAAGCAGAGTGAGCACCACCGGTCATTCCGACCAAAAGCGCAATCACCCAGAAATACATAAAAGCCAGATTATGTGCGGCTCCAGTGAGGTTTCCTTTACCAACCAGACGCAATGATAGTAATGCTTGAAGCCCTCCAACCATCAACGCCAGAGCAGAAAATGGATTGCTAAATAATACTATATTCTGCACACCATAGCCGAAGGCAACAAGACACGTGACAATGCTGCTTGCAACAATTATTCGTGCGATACGATACGCAGAAGGAGTGGCGCGAAGCGGAGAGGGAACATACTTTTCAATAAATTCTCCGACGGTATGAATGAGCGACATAACTGAAAAGAAAAAAGTGTAAAGAGAAGTTACCAAACTCAGCATTAACTGCATCGTCAGTATTGAGTCAATGCAATAAGGAATGTTATGACGAAACCATAGAATCAAGGACAAATCGTAAATCTTTCAATGCTTTTTCGTGTGCAACTGATTCACGCAAAAATGCCTTAATTTCATCAGCCTTGAAGGGTTGTCCGGTAATTTTTGTGAGCGGGATAATTTCTTCGCCAAATTTGGCACGAAGCACCTGTGCAAGCTGACCACTATTGAGTTCCACGCAAACAATACGCTCAAATTTTTTCATTTCATCGTGCAAATTGGACGGCAGGGGATGCAAATAGCGCAAATGCACATGTGCGACATGTTCGTGCTGTTTTATCATATCTTCAACAGCCGTACGCACCGCACCAAATGTACTCCCCCAACTGATTACGAGCGTTTGCCCTGTTTCAACACCAAAGACTTCCGCAAGTGGAATATCATTGGCGATACCGGCAATTTTTTCTTCTCGCACTCGTACCATTTCAGCATGATTCTCGGCATCATGGCTTACAGAACCAACATTGGCAAGTTTCTCCAACCCACCGATACGATGTTCAAGTGATTTTGTTCCGGGAATAGCCCACTGCCTTGCGAGCGTATCTGGGTCCCGTTGATACGGCTTAAAACCGTCCTCCGGCAAGCCTTTTGCAAAATGTGGCTCGATATTCGGCAAGTCCCCTTCTTCGGGAATACGCCAGGGTTCGGAAGAATTAGACAAATACGAATCGGACAGCACTATCACCGGGGTCATATATTTCAATGCCAAACGAGCAGCTTCAAACACTGACCAAAAACAATCTGCCGCCGACTGAGGGGCAATGACGGGCAACGGCGCTTCCCCATGCCGCCCGTAGAGAGCTTGAAAAAGGTCGGACTGTTCCGTTTTTGTTGGCATTCCCGTACTCGGACCGGCCCGCTGCACATCAATAACCACAAGCGGAAGCTCTGCCATAACTCCCAAGCCCAAGGCTTCGATTTTAAGTGACATACCCGGTCCACTTGATGCCGTCGCAGCAAGATTACCGCCAAAGGCAGCACCCAGAGCCGCTGCAATCGCCGCTATCTCGTCTTCCGATTGAATAACTTTCACACCAAAACGTTTGTACGAACTTAATGTGTGCAAAATATCGCTCGCCGGAGTAATCGGATACCCCGCAAAAAGTAGCGGTAAACGAGCCTTTTCCGATGCTGCTACTAATCCCATTGCAATAGCGACATTACCGGTAATACTTCGATAACGCCCCGATGGAAGCGGCGCAGCGTTCACATGATACCGAACCGGAAAAAGTTCGGCATTGACAGCATAATCCCATCCTGACAGCAGAACTTCCGTATTTGCATGAAGGATATCGGGTGTAGAAGCGAATTTTGTACGAATCCATTGTGCTGTTGGTTCAATTGGACGGTGATACAGCCAATACATCATTCCTAAGGCAAAAAAGTTTTTTGCTCGCTCAATTTCACTTGCACTCAATCGTTGCTTGTAATCCGCCAATGCCAACGCTGTCATTTTCGTAATGTCCAAAGCAAACACCGTGTAATCTTTGAGAGAACCATCCTCCAAGGGATTTTGAGCATAGCCGGCTAATCGGAGATTTTTCTCCGAAAACCCAGCAGTATTAGCAATAATAATCCCACCTTTGAGAACACTGAGTAAACTTGCCTTTAAGGCGGCTGCATTCATCGCTACCAACGCATGACACATATCGCCTGCTGTGTAAACATGAGTTGCACCGAATTGAATTTGAAAACTACTCACTCCGCCCACAGAACCTTCAGGAGCGCGTATTTCTGCGGGGAAATCCGGCAAAGAGCGAATATCATTGCCTGTGAGAGCTGAAGCAGAGGCGAATTGACTGCCGATAATTTGAATACCGTCGCCGGAATCTCCGGCAAAGCGGATAACAGCGTGGTCAATTTCATACGTGGGTTTCATCGTTTTGATAATGTGTGAGTAAAAATATTCAATGCTGATATTGGTCGAACTCTTTGGTTAAACTCTAGGGGTTTCCATACAGCACTTGCTCTTTCTAGCATGGGAATGCCTACAACTAGAGTTGTACATCAGAAGCCTTGTAATAAGCTACACCGCCGGCTTGCCATTCAATTGAAATGGTCCAAAATCCTTTCAGCAAGCTATTCAGAGGAATATATTGCTTTCCGTTGGCATCCACATTGACAGTAAAGGTTTTATCAACGCCCATCACCGACGGACGAAAGAGTGTAATTGTACCTTGAATCCCGCGCCGAACCATGTCCTGCGGATACGTCAGCTCCAGCATTTTACCAGAGGATGTATGTTCAACAATTCGCCAACGAACAGGCTCTACTAAGGCTTGAGCGCGATTCGCAGCATCAATACGACTTTGAAAAGCAACTTCTTGCTGATAGTATTTATCACTTACCAAATCTACTTTTTGCGTCATAGTAAAACCGACAATTCCAAGCGTTGCCAAAGCAAAAGTAGAATATATCGCAATAACACCTATTACCCAAGAACGCCCATTTTTCTTTGCCGAAGAAGCGATATGCGGTTTTGTAATCTGCGCTTCTGTTGTGTGGTCAGCGTTAAAATTGGATTGAAGTAAGGTTTCCATAGCAAATGCGGAAGATATGTATCAAAAGAATTTGAATTCAAAAATAACAGTCCTGTTTTATAATAGTTTGTCATCATTTCATGAACCCGTGGAACGGCAAAGGATGTAAGAACAAGAGCCGACCTACGAGTTTTCTCCAATATTGTTCTCTCTGCGTTGTTCGTGCTGCATTATTTTTCCGGTCCTAAAAATGTCGTGCGTACCTCTTTCACTTGTTTACCATCAGCAAAAATGCCGAGTTTAATCGTGTTATACGTTCCACGCAAGGCACTTTTGGGAATGGAAACAAAGAAGCGTCCGTGCTGTACGTTTTGTTCAGCAACGCGGCTAAAATCGCCGAGGGCGGTAATATTTGCACCTTGCGGCTCTAAAACACGAATTTCTGCGGTTTTGGGGTCGAATGTCTTATTAATAAGTTGGAGTGTGTAAAAATTCGCAATTTTATCATCAGCAACTTTTTGAAAAAGCGTGCCGGGCTGTCGCATCACAATGGCTTCCATTTCCGGTCGGCGTAAAAAGAGTGCCGTAACAATCGTTATCATTATGAGCAGCACAGTAATATAGCCTTTAACACGTGCACTAAAATGATTGATTGTACCAGTAGTAATGGCATTAGCGGATGTGTAACGAATAAGCCCAGTCGGTTTCTTCATTTTTGTCATCACCGAATCACAAGCATCTATGCAGGCTGTACAGTTTACGCATTCCAGTTGAATACCATTCCGAATATCAATCGCAGTGGGACAAACAGCAACGCATTGCCCACAATCAATACAATCGCCACGTGATACATCAGTACCGATTTTGTCAACTTTTGTTGGTTTATGGCGTGGTTCGCCACGCTTAAAGTCATAGGTTACAGCCACCGTATCGGGATCTACCAATGCCGACATAAACCGACCGTAAGGGCAAGCCACCAAGCACGCTTGCTCACGAAAACGCGAAAATACGCCATAAAACAAACCACTAAAAACAACCATTGCTGTTAATCCACCAACATGCTTGCTCGGCGGATCAGTAATAAGATTGTACAATTCATCCGTGCCGATGATGTAGGACAAAAACAAATTGCAAATCACCCACGACATCACAAGAAAAATCGTGTGTTTCAAAGCTTTTCGAGCAAATTTTGTTCCACTCATCGGCGCTCTGTCCAATGCCATTTGCTGCCGAGCATTACCTTCGATAACTTGTTCGACTTTGCGGAAAACAAATTCCAAAAAAATTGTTTGTGGACAAGCCCAACCACACCAAATACGCCCTAAAATGGACGTAAAGACTGCTATCCCCAAAATAAACGTCAAAAGTCCCAGCACAACCAAATAAAAATCTTGGGGCCAAAACACAATCCCCAGAATGATAAACTTCCGTTCCAACACGTTCAGAAGAATTAAAGGATTGTCGTGAATTCTGACAAAGGGTGCTGCAAACAAAAACAAAAGTAGTGTGTAAGCAACAATGTTTCTGGCACGTGTGTACTTACCGCTCGTTTCTTGAGGATAAACCCACTTTCGAGAACCATCAACATTGATACTTGCTAATTCGTTACGAAAAGTTTGTTGCTCTTCCGCGATTTGCTGCGCTATACGCCTCTGTTCAAGAGCGTCGAATCCGGGTTTGAGGGATTCGTGAACATTGAGTTGGTGATCATCAGTTTCCATGACGAGGAATAGATTCAAGGTTATACATAACGAATTACAAGGTGTTATCCGGAAGAGATAACAGATTATTAGTCAGCGATTACAAAACTCTTGTACCGAAAGAAATTGCCGCGCGTTCATTATCCAATCAAAGTGTTAAGTGTTGATTTTACATTACACTAACATCAACAATCATTTTATTATCTGGAACTCAACACTTAACACTTAACATTCAACATCCACATGCTTACTACTCTACACTTCACAGGATAACAATTTTACTGAATGTTCCACTCTTCTTTTTTCTCTCGCTCAGGATCAAGAGGTTTAGGATTCGGGGGATTAGTGCCATGTAGTGAAACGATGTAGCTCACAATTTGCATAATTTCCTTATCGCTGATTTTCGCATTATTGCCATACGGCAACATCCCTTTGTCGGGATAACCGTGTTCAATACTTGCCACAAGCGAATCCACGGAAGAGCCGTGCATCCAGTAATCATCCGTCAAATTCGGTCCCACAAGACCACCACCGTCTTCGCGGTGACATGTGTAACACAGATTTGCACCGGTAAAGAGTTTTTTTCCGGCAGCGATGTTTTCTGCGTCTTTGAAAACAGTCAGTGTTCGTCCACCCGCTGGAGCAGTTGCGGCGGCAAGTTTATATTTAGCTTCAGCCTCTTTGACTTCTTGAGCATATTCATCGCGCATCACATTACCCGAACCGGTAACATGATACTGGATGATGTAGCCGATACTAAAGAGAATCGTAAAATAAAAACCATAGAGCCACCAACGCGGCAGACTATTATCAAACTCCTTAATTCCGTCGGCTTCATGCCCTTCCATCGGATTTTCTTGGTATTTAGCCATGATGATTTCCCTTCATGAATATGAGATTAGTTGTTTAATTCTTGATTACATCTGCGATTGTACCGTCATTCTCTAACGGCAATTCAGACATACGCTTGATGTATTGCTTGCTTGCACGCATAACGAAAAAGAGCATCGTGATAAATACTGCGACAAACAAGAGAAGCGATATAACCGCATAAACATCAGCGCCGAGTGTGTTTTGAAGAACGTTTTTAATCATGGTAGTTCTCGTAAAGAAAGAGTTGAGTTTCAAGCGTCGAATATGTTTGTATGACCATCGCTCCCTTGAAACTCAACATCGTCATCGGGTAATTATTGATTTTGTGAGGTAGAAGGTTGTTTGCCGCCTTCCAATTCTTCTTTTGGTGCGTGTTTGATGTCTGTGCCAAGACGTTGCAAATACGCAATCAAGGCAACCATTTCCGAATTTGGCTCTACTTGCGAACCACCTTCAGCAAGGCGCTTTGAAATTGCCAGCGCTTGAGATTTCATATCGTCTGCGGCTTGTTTTTCAAAGCCTTCAGGATACGGAACACCTAAACGGCGCAAGGTAATAATTTTTCCTTCGATATGGCTGGGATCCACTTTGCGGTCTGCAAGCCACGGATAAGCCGGCATAATAGAACCGGGCGAAATGGTCTGCGGATTTTTGAAGTGCATATAATGCCACGAATCAGGATATTTGCCACCAATACGGTGCAAATCCGGTCCGGTACGCTTTGACCCCCAAAGGAAGGGATGGTCATAGACGAACTCACCAACTTTAGAATACTCTCCGTAGCGCACAGTTTCTGAGCGGAACGGACGTACCATTTGGGAATGACAACCGACGCAGCCTTCTTTGATATACACATCACGACCTTCGACTTCAAGCGGTGTATAAGGCTTCACACTGGAAATAGTCGGGATATTTGATTTTATCAAGACTGTCGGAACATATTCCACAACGCCGCCAATCACCACTGCAACCAAACTCAATACAGCAAACTGAATCGGTTTACCTTCCAAAACGCGGTGCCAATACGTTCCTTGCGGGTCAGTTTCGTCGCGGTGCGAAACGGCTTGAGCATCTTCATTTGCCACCAAAGCGCCTGCTTTTGCGGTTTTGTACAGATTGTATGCCCCGACACAAGCACCAATGATATAGAGCGTACCTCCCACAGCACGAAGTGCATACATTGGGATAATTTGTGTAACTGTTTCGAGGAAATTCGGATAACGCAGCAAACCTTCTGCGGTAAACTCTTTCCACATAAGACTTTGCGTAATGCCGCCCCAATACATCGGAATAGCGTAAAAGCCAATACCAAGCGTTGCAGCCCAGAAGTGAAGATTTGCCAACTTATTGGAATAAATCTCCGAGCGGAACATACGCGGAATCACATAGTACAACACGCCAAAAGCCAAACCACCATTCCAAGCAAGGGCTCCTAAATGTACGTGTCCGATAATGTAATCAGTGTAGTGCGTAATAGCATTCACATTTTTGAGTGACATCATCGGTCCTTCAAACGTGGACATACCGTATGCCGTTACGCCAACGACCATGAATTTCAACACGGGGTCTTCGCGTACGCGGTCCCATGCGCCACGAAGCGTCATCAAACCGTTAATCATACCGCCCCATGACGGAGCAATAAGCATGAACGAAAACACCGTACCAAGCGATTGCGCCCAATCAGGAAGCGCCGTGTACAACAAATGGTGAGGACCAGCCCAGATATAGATAAAAATCAGCGCCCAAAAGTGGACAATAGACAAACGGTAGGAGAACACGGGGCGATTTGCAGCTTTCGGAATGAAATAATACATCATCCCCAAAAATGGCGTTGTCAAAAAGAACGCCACAGCATTATGACCATACCACCATTGTACGAGTGCGTCTTGCACTCCGGCATAAAACGAATAGCTTTTAAGGAAATTGACCGGTAATTCAAACGAATTCACCACGTGCAACAGCGCAACGGTAAGGAATGTAGAGATATAAAACCAAATCGCCACATACAAGTGTTTTTCACGGCGCTTCAGAATTGTACCGAACATATTGATACCGAAGACCACCCACACAAGAGTAATGGCAATATCAATGGGCCACTCTAATTCAGCATATTCTTTACTGGTGGTAATCCCCAACGGTAGTGTTAATGCGGCAGACACAATAATCACCTGCCAACCCCAAAAATGAATTTTACTGAGCAAATCGCTGTACATACGCGCTTTGCAAAGACGTTGCAAGGAGTAATACACTCCCACGTAAATTGCATTCCCCGCAAACGCAAAAATAACCGCGTTCGTGTGCAACGGACGCAAGCGCCCGTAAGAAAGTTCGGGAATAAACCCCAAAAAGTCCGGGAATACCAGCTTTAATGCGACTATCAAGCCCACCAAAAAGCCGACAATTCCCCATACGATTGTCGCAATACTAAAATCGCGCACAATCTTGTTATCATACTGGAACGTCTCAACTCTTGACATTGCAAGACTCCTTGAATGTAGTGAAAAAAGTTAGTTGTAAACAGGTCATTCTTTATCATCGGTCAGAATCCGCATCGCAGGTGTGGTGCGGTCTTTGAATTGTCCGGTTTTGACTGCCCATATAAACGCACCTAAGAATGTCAGCGCAAAGGCAGTGCTAAAACCAACGAGTATCATTACCATTTCTGCGGGCATGGAAATTCTCCTTTTGTGCGTGTGTCGTAGTTTGTAGAATCATATTTTGCGCAGTTTTGCGCCCAAAATCGTCGCAAACGTCGTAAAACCGATAACGGTAGCATTGCTCACAGGCATAAGAATTGCGCTGACAAGCGGCGAGAGCCAACCCATTACGGCAAATGTCAGCCCGATAACGTTATAGACCACCGAAATCCAAAACGCACCAATAATCACTCTGCGAGTATAGCCCGCAAAGCTGATAAAATCTGCCAATCTGTTTAATTTCTCTGCCGACAGTACGGCATCGCAAGCGGGCGAGAATGCCCCGCTTTCGCTTGCCAGCGCAATACCAACATTGCTTTGTTTAAGCGCTCCGGCATCATTCAATCCGTCGCCAATCATCGCCACATGCCCACCAGCAGTTTGCAATTCCTGCACACGCTCAAGTTTATCATGCGGTGTTTGATAAAATGCCATTGTGCGATGCTCATTTGTACGATTCTCATTTGCGCGGTTCTCGCTTTCAGCAGGAATCCCAAACAAATCGGACAAACGCTCACGTTCTGAGTCATTATCACCGGAAAGCAGGAACAAGGCATATTTTTTACGCAGAGAAGCAAAAAGTTCTCGTAAGCCGCTTCGGTACGTTGGCTTCACCGTAAAAAAGCCTTTGTAATCTTTATCAATGGCAACGTGGACTTCTGCACCGTACTTACGAATGTCTGTTGCAGGATAGCGATGCAAAGGATAATCCAGTGTGCGTAAATCAGGCGGCATGACCGAGCGTTTACTCGTCATCGTGCGTTTGAATTCCTCACAAAATAGTGGCGAACCGACATATTCTGCCGAGCCGACACGGACTAAATGCCCATCAACACGACAGGTAAAACCGCGTGCGGCTGTTTCTTCGTAATTCCGAATTTCCATACCTTGTTTTTGCGCGTAACTCATTGTTTCGGCAATTGATCGCGTGAGTGGATGCGCAGACTGACTAAGCGCCGCTGCCAAGTATTCTTGCTCATCCACCCGCATTGATTTTCCGCAAAATTCTACGGTACTGTCCGCAGAATCAGTCAGCGTACCGGTTTTATCGAAAACTAATGTATTGATGCGGGTTAGCTCTAAGACAATAGAGGTATTTTTAAGGTAAAACCCTGCATTACCGAAAATTTTTACCGCCCAGCCCAGTGCAAAGGGCGCTGCCAAGGTCATCGCACACGGACAAGCGATCACCAAGACCGCGGTAGCAGCATTGACGGCTTTTGTAATGTCGGGCATCCACGCGATAAAAGCAGCACTCGCCAAGGCAAGAACAAAAACCGTAAACCATGTACCAAAACGGTCAGAAACTTGTTCCAATGCACTTTTGCGATGTTTTTGGAATGCGTCGTTATTCCACAGCGATGTCAAATAGCTTTGTGAGACACTATTCGCCGTTGTCATTTCCAAGGCAGCGCCAATAACGCGACCGCCTGCATAGACAATATCGCCTTGTAAAATTTCTACCGGTGAGGATTCACCTGTAACAAAACTGTAATCCACATTACCGCGCTTCGATTCCAATATACTGTCAGCCGGTACAAGTTCTGCATGACGGATAAACAACCGTTCACCAACGGACAACGAAGCAAGCGGAATGGTCGTCTCTTCGCCACCGCGCAGAACGCTTACAGCAATCGGGAAATAGGATTTGTAATCGCGGTCGAAGGCAATAACATCGAATGTTTTTTGTTGAAAAAGTTTTCCCGACAGCAGCAAAAAAACCAACCCCGTAAATGAATCCAAATATCCACTCGTTGCTCCATGCGCTATTTCCACAACGCTCCGAATAAACAATGCGGAAATCCCCAGCGCAATTGGGACATCTAAGTTGATATGACCGCGCCTTAGACTTTGCCACGAAGAAGTAAAATAATCTGCTGCAGAATACAACAACACCGGAAGCGCCATAAGAATACTCATGACGCCAAAAAAGACTCTCAATCGTGGGTCAAGTTCGCCTGTACCGGAGAGGTACTCCGGGAAGCTAAAAATCATGGTATTGCCAAAAGCGAAGCCAGCGATACCTATTTTGATATAGAGCGATGTCAACGAGGACTGCACGCCGCGTTTTGATGCTGTGCGGGATTCTCCGTTGCTTTTTTCGCCGGTACTTTCGCCTGCTTCAAGGTCGTCTAATCGCAACTCCGGCTCGTATCCAATCGTTGTTAAAAGTTCAACCACCCCACGAAGAGTGATCTGCTGCGGGTTAAAGGTAATATTCACTTCTTTCCGCATAAAATCTACCCTTGAAGCAGTAATTGCGTCATTAAGTTTATAGAGTTTTTCCAACAACCAAAGGCAGGAGGCGCAGTGAATTTGTGGCAGATAAAAGGTAACTTTTGCGACAGACTCACTCCGAAATTCCAGAATATGCCGTTGTAATTGTTCATCTTCAAGATAATCAAAACGGCTTCGGCGCTGAATCGTCGGTACATTCTTCAGAGAGATTCCGGCGTGACTTTCGATATCATAGTATGCGCAAAGATTACTGTCACGCAAAAGTTCATAGACAAACTTACAGCCTTCACAACAGAATATCTTGTCGTCGGCTTGAATACTAGCGTCCGCGCATACCTCGCCACAGTGATGGCAGTGATTCTGAGGCTCTTTTGCTTGCACGACATTCGGGACACCCGTTTTTATTTCTGAATTAAAAGTATGCCCCACTTTATCTATTGGTTCGGAGATATTCGGAAGGATATTAGACGAAGCCATAACATAGAATAAAATTTGTTTTTCAAACAAAAGAGCATTTTGTCTTAAATACTTTCTTACCACCTCGTTTCTTACTTTCTCTACCTTCATGTGAAACCTCAACGAAATCGAATTTTAGTAGAGGCAGCGTCAGAACTATAAACGAAGATACTGTACAGATTGTATTATAGAAAACACCCCTGTTTAAGGAGTATTTTATCCTAAAATATACTTTCTCACTAGGATTTCCAAATTTTTTTTGGGAGTGTAAAGAAAAATACCCTAATTAGTCACGAATCTTCTCAGACATGACGTACACGTTCTCTACCATTGCAGAGTATTTTCACAATGCAGGCACAACCTCGAAAACAAGTTATCACCACCCCAACAACACAAAGCATCAAGTACGCCGGCTCGAAGTTAAAGCTCCTTCCGGATATTCTTCGGAATGTGCAAGGCTTAGAAATTACAACTGTTCTCGACGGGTTTAGTGGATCAACGCGCGTTAGTCAAGCATTCGCGCAAAGCGGCTTCCGTGTAACATCAAACGATGTCGCAATCTGGTCAGAAACGTTTGCCAAAGCGTACCTGCTCAATACGCAAGCCCCCTCGTATTACCAAGAAATGATTGACCATTTGAACCACGCGAAAGCCTATGAAGGCTGGTTTACGGAACATTATGGTGGTGACCCTGATATTGTTCTACATCATCAACCAACGAAGCGCCCTTTTCAGCGCAAAAACACCTTAAAGTTAGACGGTATTCGTGATGAAATAGACCGCCTGAATCTCTCGGATATAGAAAAAGCCGTTGCGCTTACAAGTCTCATTCTTGCGCTCGATACCGTTGACAATACATTAGGACATTATGCAGGCTACTTGGCAGAATGGTCACCGCGCTCATACAATGATATAATACTGCGTATTCCAAAACTTTTTATTAATCCAAAACAGCACGATGTGATTCGTGGTGATATTTTTGATACCTTGCGCGAGCGACAATTTGATTTAGCATATTTTGACCCACCTTACGGCTCAAATAATGACAAAATGCCGCCGAGCAGAGTTCGCTATAATTCGTATTACCATCTCTGGACAACGGTTATCCTCAACGATAAGCCACCACTGTTTGGCAAAGCGAATCGGCGAGAAGATTCCCGTGACGAGTGTTCGTCATCCGTGTTTGAGGAATTTCGGAAAGACGAACAAGGGCATTTTATTGCCATGCAAGCAATCAAACGCCTGATTACAGAAACAAATGCACAGTACATTCTTCTTTCCTATAGCTCTGGCGGAAGAGCCACTCGCGAAGAACTCTATGAGATTTTATGTACGAGCGGAACGCTCCTCCGTGCAGAAGAAATTACCTACAAAAAGAACGTTATGAGTAATATGCGCTGGACCAATGAATGGACTACCAACAGCGAAAAACATTGTGAATACTTGTTTTTGTTGGAGAAATAAATTCTGTCCCTCAAGCTCGTGGACAGTCAATTTTACCGCACCACCACAAAAGGCAAGGAACGATATTCACGCCCCAACTGCAAACGTGCAATATAAAGCCCCGCAGCAAGATTCGTTGTTGGAAACGGTATGCGCTGCAAACCACTGCTCATCGTAGTATATTCCTGCACAACAGCAATCTCCCGTCCCAGCATATCAACGATAACAATTCTCACCATTTGTGCTTCGCTAAGATTCAGTTCGATGCTACCGGCGACAGATCCAATCGGGTTTGGAACAATACGCGCTTCTATTGGAGATTGCCCTGACGCATTTTGGAGCGTCTGCACCGATGTTGGTGCACCTTGCGCTGTATAGGTAGCGACCCAGCCTAAACTGGAGACGCTGCCATCAGAAACAAACCGTATCAACATCGCATTACCGCTGGATTGCAACACGGGCGGCAAACTTGTCCCGGAGAATCTCCCTAAGAGCCGAGCATTGATTGTTGCGCCGTCATAAACACTCACAACATCATAATCTTCTTCCGTTGCAAAGGAAGTAAAATTCAGTCGCACCGCCCGCCCACTGGCAGGACGAATTAACCATTGACAATCCAGGTCTGCCGTGTAGTTCGCCGGAACGACAATACTTCCTGATTCCTGCGTGTAGTTGCCGCCACATTGGAAGGAATTACCGCCTGCTTGCGTTACGGAAACAGTGCGCGTATTGGCTCCTGCGATAAATGTCAGCGTTGCCGTTCGCGTTTGGCTCTGAGGATTGGCTTGGGCGGTAATCGTAACTGTCGTATGAGTGCTACCCGATGCCGGCGAGAGCGTACACCATGGCTGATTACTGCTTGCGCTCCAAACAATGTTGCTTTGCAAATTTACCGTTGCCGTTCCACCATTTGCGCCGATACTCACAGCCGTCGGAGTTACTTGAAAAGTCTGCTGCCCCGAAGAAACCGTCGCATAATTCATTGTCCAGCCCGAACCGGCAACACTACCATCGGTGGTAAATCGTACCAATATAACTCCCCCACTCGATTGCACAGCAGGCGGCAACGACGTTCCTGAATACGCACCCAAAAGCCGTGCACTGGGCGTTGCTCCATCATAAATTCGCACAATATCGTAGCCGGATTCTGTTGAAAATGCCGTAAACGTTAGTCGAACAGCTTGACCACTCGCGGGCTGAATAAGCCATTGACAATCTAAATTCGCTCCATAATTCGCCGGAACACTGACCGTACCGTTTTCCTGCGTTAATGTACCGCCACATTGTGCCGCGCTTGTGCCTGCTTGGGTAAGAGTCAGAGTTTGCGTCACGCCGCCTCCGATGATAGTAATACTAGCAGTGCGCTGGGCAGAAGAAGTATTTGCCAGAGCCAGAATGTTCACAGTAGCATTACTGCTACCCGATGTTGGTGCGACCGTACACCATGTTTGATTACTGCTTGCTGTCCAAGCAGTATTAGCCGTTAGTTGTGCTGAAACCGAACCGCCATTAGCACCAATGTTCAGTGCAGTAGGGCTAAGTTGTAACGACGTAGGTATGACTGTAAAACTCAGGCTGCTTTGCGCTGTTCCGCTAGGCGCACTAACGCTTATCGGTCCGCTTGTTGCTCCTTGCGGCACAGTTGTTACTAATGTCGTTGCGGAAGCAGACAGCACCAGAGACGGTACTCCGTTAAAGCGAACAGCACTTACATTACTAAGATTTGTACCGCTCACCGTTACCCGTGTCCCGATACTACCCGAACTTGGTGTAAAAGCACTGATAGAAAGCATTTGACCGGGCGTAGGCACAATTGTTCCCAATGCAATCGGTACAGAAGGACATCCTTTCAATGATGCAGCATCATACGAACTCATCAATAATTCTTTGCGTTCAGGGTTTGATATGTTGAGCGTCGCATTAGTTGCTGTTTTTCGCAACACGGCATAAACAGAATCACGCCCCGTCATCACGTCACGAACACTAATGACATACCCAATGACAGAACTTTCTCGCGAGGGTAGCCATTGCACACGAATCGTACCGTTTGAAGCGATGTATTCCGCACGAATACTGCTCGGCGGGCTCAGGGATGTTTGCGGCATCAGAATTTGTGCGGTGGCATAATTACCAATCAGCCGTCCTCCCGTATGCAAATACCCATAAATATATCCACTGCACCCACCGATATTGATTTGCGAGCTACTCAGAACTAAACGTCCCGCATTTGCAGGTGCGGAAACCAAATATGAGCCATCATACCCGTTAGCATCGGCATCAGCATACACAACCACACTATCCCCGACTGCCAACCCCGTACCGCTCCATGACACGGTTATTTGTGTACCACTCTGCTGCACAATCGGCGTAAATGTCGGTAAGCCGATTGTAGTGTACACGCTAATCGAATCGGCTGCCGTTGCGTTGGAAGCCACCAATGTCCACGTACCGGGTGTTGGATTATTCAGTGTCCAAAAAACTTTTTTTCCATCGGCAGAACGCTTCATAATCACCGAAGAATCGGCACTGGTCGTCCGCAATTCCGTTCCGTTTGGTCGGCGCAAAACCGAAGTGGGAGCGTCGCCGAGGCTTTTGAGACGAATAACGACGCGCTCAGTATTAGCCGCAATAGGAATAGCGCGTGTAACCTCAGCTTGCAACGTTCCACCTTTATTATCCGTCGTAGCTAAGGCGAACGTACTTCCTCCCGCCAGACGTTCATAGAAGAAGAAGCCGTCTTCTTGCGCATTTTTAGTTAAATCCATGACAAAACGCAAGTTACCGAGTGCACTTCCTGTATTCACATTCATCCACATTGTCCGCATTTTCCGTCCTGCACCTTCTACTCCTACCAGCGTCCCTTCGGCTGAAGCAGTATAGGGCAAGCGAAGCGTTTCACTAAGCCAATCAAACGGGAATTCATTATGAAGTTTTTCGATTTTTGCCTGACCGCTTACCCGTGCAGATGTCCGAAAAACTCCCCCACGATATTGCACAGCAAGAGCGAGATTCCCACTCACGATATAGTTTTGACCGTCGCGCGTTCCGGCACGCACATCACCGGAGGTTTGCAGTTTATTCAGCGTATAATTAAGTGATCCATTCAGCGCTGTTTTGAGTTGCCATTCCTGCCGACCATCCAGCGAAACAGGCGTTTTGAAAAAACTCAAATCTCCCTCCAACCCCAGCTCCGACGGTGCTTTGTAAAATCCCCCCACTAAACCTTCAAAAAGATTGTTTTCCAGAACCATTGTTGTCAAGACACCGCCTAATTTCACTTCCAACTCTTCGCCCTCGGCAATGTTCGCAATGGAACCATAACAGCCGCTCAAGCCCAAGCCCGTCATACCAATCGGAATCGCTTTGGTATTGGAAGCCGCGTACCACGCTATGCTATCTATACTCTCCCCTCGTAATGCGAAGCCTGCTCCTACGTCCATAAATGGCATTTTTGCCGAAGCACCGAATGCTAATCGCAGTTTATCGGGGTCGTATGTTGCTTTTAGTTCACGAATGCAAAAGGAAGGAGCAAGAGCAAAATCAGTGAGTTTCATACCACCGACTGACCAGCCTGAACCTTTACGAATTTCGACATCGCTTACTTCCAGTTCCGTCTCTGTGCCGGGATTATCGTCATTACATCCTTTGGCAGTGCCCGGAATAGTGATTTTCCCGCTGAGGCGTATCCCTGTGGACTGCAGCCCTCCGACGATTTGCAGGTCGGTCAATTTAAGACTAAGACCTTCAACGCCGCATAAATCCACAGTTTTACGCAAAGCGCTATTGATAAAATTTGTCAATTTCCCGTCGGGTCCGGCAAAAGCAAGCGAATACTCTCCTTCAGAAAGAGTGAGCGCTCCCAAGCCACCGCCCGGCAAGGGAATATCCCGCACAAGGAATTTACCGTTGGCTCGTAAGGAATAGCGCGTCGTATCAATAGTCATTGTTCCTTCAAAAGCAAGAAAGGAATTTACTTCGATTGTTCCGGTGGTCATGATTTGTGTGGTCATCGGTACGCCAATCCATTTACCGGTTCGATTGCGGAATTCCAAAATAGCAGTATTGCCAATTTTGTAAATCCACGAGTTTGAAGTATCAGGAAGAGGCGTAAGGCGAGTAAGACGAGTGTTATAGGTGATAAGTCCTAAAAATTCAGTTGGTTTACCTCCAAAAAAATCTATATTTAAACACGGAAATTGACCTCGCCCTTCTAAAGTATTAGTATCAATAATTCGCTGATTCAGTTCATAATAACGTACAAATTCTTCAGGAACAAAGGTAGAAGGATGCATATAAAAGCATGACAATGTATATTGTTGTCCTGATTGAGATAGCCGAAATTTTGTTAAAGTAATTCCTGGATAACGTGGGTGAGTTATCTCGACTGTAGTGCCAATAACTTTCATATCGAGCGTATCTCTGCCACCAGGTCCATCTATAGTACATTTATCGGATGCAGAAGAAATTCTAACCGTTGTATATAGCCACCTTCCGTCTAAAAAATGTTGAGCCTGAAGATGTATGGTCAGCATGATGCCGCAGCATACGAGAAAGAAAAATGACAATCTTTTCTTAAAATCATAATTCCATACAAAGTTCATGATTGTACTCCTCTTGGTATATTCTTTGTTGGTGATGAGAATCGCTCGCTGTTCCATGCTGAGTTTTTACACAAGCACACACCTTCCCCACCCTTTCTCTTCGAGAGTATGTCCGAAAAAGAAAGGGATTGACAGATGCGCATACATTCGTGTTACCAATAGTGCGGATAACCTTACCCTGCAAACCTTTACGCACACCTTTCGGCAGGTGCTTAATTCATTTCGACCTCAGTGGGCACCTGTTCCCGCAGAAAATGTTTAGGGAAGCCTACCGTAACGTGTGTTTCAGTTGAAGTATGGTGAGAACTGATTTCAATATGGCAGAGTATATCAACCATCATTCCTGAAGATTCTGATAAGAAAAAAACAATCCGCTGTTCCAACATTTCTACTAACTGCTTGATAGTGTCAAGCGATGCCATACCTTTCGGATGCAAATGACAATCAACATGCAGATGCCCTTTATACTCGCGTAAATTGAGTTTTGAATAGGCAAAATGGTATCGGTGACAGAAATCCGCCAAAATAGACGCAGCACGTTGCTCTAATGCTGGCGAACTACGGCGGACGATAGGATTTGAGAATGATTTACACATGAAAATACTCCTGAAAGAAAATAATATAAGCGGTATAAACGGCGTATTTGTTTACCTAACAGCTTTTTTGATGGATTTATCGGCGTACCAATGCAAAACACCCGGAACGCAGACATCGCATTCCTCAACTCATCACAACCAACTTCAAGCTATACAAACCTTTTTCCACCCGCTGCGCTCCCTCGCCGCTTACGCCAATATCCGGCGAGGGAGCAGCTATCAAAAAGCATGACAATTGACATTAACAACCCTGCTGCAAACTGTACAACTTCAGGCCATGCTTACATTACAACCCCACAACACTTCGTGTAAAAAATCTGAATACACACGCAACGTTAATTCAATGAAATTTCCTTTTCATTTGCCTTTTTGACTTCTTTTTTCGGCAATGTTAAATTCAAAAAACCCTTATCAAATTCTCCGGTAATTGCATCTTCTTTAACATTATCCGGCAAAACAAAGGTGCGCATAAAACTGCCATAATTTGTTTCTACACGAACGTAATTTTTTCCCTCTTTTTTCTCTTCTTTTTTCTTCTCGCCTTTGATTGTCAAAATCCTATCTTCGCTGACCGTGATTTTGACATTTTCTTTTTCCATCCCTGGAAGTTCTACATGTACGTACATTGCAGCCTCGTCTTCGCTAATATCCACTTTGGGGATAAAATTATCACCACCTCCACCCCCAAACATTGGTATTGAAAAATTGAATGGCGTATGAAACATATCGCCCACCCTCCGTGCAAAATTGTCTAATTCACGAAAAGGTTCGTATTGTTTTGTCAAAGCGCTCATGGCTGTTACTCCTATTTTTTTGTGCAACAACAGAAATTAGTACAGATGATAAAACAAGTTAATATTTTGATTATTTCAGAAAATAACATTAAATACTATTTAATCTTAAATTCTTTCCTTGTAATTCATTATTTCCTCAAAACTACCGTGCATAATTTTCTTCTATATCATGAACACTCATTGCGATATTTATTGTACATATTTTTCAATACAAATTTACAATTCAAGATAAAAACATCCAAACATATTTATTTAATAATTTTTTTCCGTTTTTTAGAAATTTCTCCTGAAGCAGCATCTCGTGCATTAACAATGCCGCTTCAAAATTATGCATCATGATTCTACAACACGAAGAGACTTATTGACAACAGACAACAAAAAATAGTTTAGGAATGTTTCATTACAGACAAGTTGAGTGCGACGCACAAACTGTAACGGAAAAACGTGACAGATGTAACGAAAAAACGTGACAAGCGACACTGTTTTGTTATCCAGAAAGATTGTAATTTAGAAAAAAATTTCTGTCCTTTTTTTGTGTATCGTATGAATCGTTCATTTGTGATGATGCCATTGATGACAGTGGTGTTGTGCTATCTTCTTTGCGATCAAAAACTTTTTGCTCAAGAAATTGTCGTCAATAAATTGCGCAACGGCGGTAGTGCGCAAAGTGGTGAATCTGATGTCGTGGAACTTTTGGTAGTGCGTGACCGTCTAGATCTGCGTGGTTATACACTCCGTGATTTTGCCACAACGACGACTAATTCATTGATTACCGATTCGGCAACAAGCGGTTCAGGGTGGTTTACGTTTGCCCAACGCCCTGAATGGCAATCGCTTCGCGCCGGTACGCTGCTTCTCCTTTTTTTTAACGCGAATGAGTTTATTAATCAAGGAGATACCGTTATTATTGCCAGTTTGCGAAGCCCGCTTTTTCAACAAGGAGGAAATTTTAATATCGCAGTACGAGATATGGTCATGCTCAAACGACCTAATGCAGAAATTGATGGAACAAGCGGCAATGTTCATGCCTTTTCTGTAGGATTATCTGTCGCTAGTGTTGCGGGGATTACTCCACTGCTACGAACATCTGACCCAGTCAGTATCTTGCGCCCTTATGCCGTGCCAGATAATCCTTCCGGAAATCTCAATGATTACAATGGCAATCGCGCAAGCATAGAACTATTTGCCGGTTTTGGTTTGGCTAATAATCCCATACACCAGCGTTTCCTTGATTCACTCCGCCGCACGCGAATAACTTCTGTTCACAACAGTACAAACGAATCATTGAAAATTTCTCCTCATCCGGCACGAGCAGAATGTTTCGTCGAATTTCAGTTGCAAAAAGGTGGCGCACTACGGATTCTTTTGACTGATATTGCAGGTCGCAGACGAGAAGTGTACAAATCAATCGTGGGAACCGGAAAACAATCTATCGCACTTTCGCTACGAGATATTCCTCCGGGCACATATTTTGTTCGGGTCGAAACAGAACGGGAACATTTTTCGGGTCGATTGGTCGTCAGATAAAGAAAATATGAAGAAGGTCTATCAGCATATTTTTTTTCATTCACCGCCCGTTTCACTGTGCAGCCGATATTGCTCATCCGTAAAGCGGGCTTTTTTATTATGATAGCACGGAAATGTTTAGATTGCAACGTAGCTTTTTCCACTGAAGAGTAAAACTTTCATCAAAACCGCATAATTACACTATCTATCGCAGACCATGAATAAAACCCTTGTCAAGATCCTTTCGGTTCTTTTTCCCAATCGTGTTGTATCATTTGCCTACAATCAATTGACCAATCCACAAATCACTAAATTACGACCTCATGAAATAGAAGTCTTAGAGACATCACGGAAAGAAACATTACGGTTTCACGATTTTGATATTGCACTTTATACATGGCAGGGCGGCAGCGACAGTGTTTTACTCATTCACGGATGGGAAGGGCAAGCAGGAAATTTTGCTGATATGATTGAAGAGTTGTTAGCGAATCATTACACCGTCTATGCCTTTGATGCTCCTTCTCATGGGTACAGTTCCAAAGGCTCTACCAGCCTTTTTGAATTTACCGAACTTGTCGGACTACTTATCAAAAAATTCAATGTCAAAAAATTGGTCAGTCATTCTTTTGGCGGTGTCGCCACGACATATGCTTTGTACAACAACAAAGATATAGTCATTGATAAGTATGTGTTGCTTACCACACCGGACAAATTTATTGAGCGCATTAATGATGTGTCTGAATATGTCGGCATTCCCGACACAATCAAACAACGCTTAATTGCGCGATTAGAACAAGAAACCGGGCAAAATGTTGAGTTATTAAACGTTAGTACATTTGTTCAGTCCATCAATGTTGCCCAAGCACTCATCATCCACGATGTAGATGACAAAGTTATTCCAATTGCCCGTTCGCGCAATGTCCATCAGCATTGGAAAGAGTCAGCATTTGTTGAAGTACACAATACCGGACATTTTCGGATATTACGAACCAAAGAAGTCATTACCACGGTCATAAAATTTTTACAACCGAACACGCAAAAAGACGCTGCTCATCACACCACACCGTAGAGCTGTTTCTTTCTTACTGACATACCACAATGAAATCCACAATTGAACGTATCACCGGTAAGCTCGACGATGAAATGTTTGGTGTGCTTTGGGGTATTACACAAGAGATTACCTTTGACAATGTAGTATTAACAGATACCATTTTTCGCTCACAAATTTTTATGGACAAGGATTTTTACGGACAATGAACACAAACAATAACGTTATCCTTCTGACCGGTGGAACATCGGGTATTGGATTAGAAATGGTTCGGCAATTTTCTTCTTTTGGCAATACATTATTGGTAACATCGAGTAATCAACGCAATTTGGAAATTCTGCAAACACAATTTCCGAAAATTATACCGTTGATATGTGATTTGGCAGATGAAGAATCGGTACGTAATCTGGTCCGCAAATGTTTGGCGGACCACCGCGATATTAATATCGTTATTACCAATGCCGGCATACAAGAAAATTACCGTTGGACGGAGGAGCCAGAAGGACATGAAAAAATCAATCGGGAAATTCGCGTCAATTTTACCAGTCCGATGCAACTCATCTACGGATTGCTTCCTTTACTGACAACGAAAAACAATGCTGCTGTAATTACTGTTTCTTCCGGACTCGCATTTGCACCTAAACAATCAGCTCCAATTTACTGCGCGACAAAAGCTGCCATTCACAACGCCACCAAAGCGCTGCGCTATCAACTTGACACGACAACAGTCAAAGTTTTTGAGATTATTCCGCCTTTAGTCGATACTGCGATGACACAAGGACGCGGAAAGGGCAAAATTTCACCTGAACAACTTGTTGATGAGTTTATCAGAAATTTTCAAGCTGATAGATTGGAAATGAATATCGGCAAAACAAAACTTCTGCGGTTAATACAACGTATTGTCCCTACGCTTGCTGACCGTATTATGAAACATGGATAGCCACAATGGAAATCATAATGGATAAATCAATACATAATTCCGAACCATGACCGCGACGGTATTCAAGCAGGTATTGAGGAATATAGCAAGCTGCAAAAAAATTCGCCTCAGGACTATGATTTTGCCGAAAATGCGCTGATAGGGCTGAGTGAGTATTACAGCATGCAAAAAAAAATGGATATTGTGATTCGTTTATTGGAATGTAACGTTCGGTACTACCCTAATTCTTCGTGGACATATTCTAATTTGGGAAGTGTTTACGCGCAACTTGGCAATGAAAAGAAAGCCTTGGAATACTACGAAAAAACCTTAGCCCTTTTTCCTCACGATAGTGTTGCTAAAGGATATATAGAAAATGCACAAAGGCAGAACAAAAAATAAATGTTTGTCTCCGATAGTATTATTCACACTTAACCAACACACATATGAGTTCAGTACGACGACCGTGGATGAATATGCTTGCAGCACCAGTATGGTTTTTGCTTGTCATCGCAGTAACAGCATTCTTGTTTGTCGGACAAGGCATCCCCGAAAGAGGATTACCGGAAAAGTTGACTGAATTTATGCCGACCATTCTTCTTTGTGTTCAAATTCTTTTATTGGGTACTCTTCTGGTGACCACGAGAAAAGAAAAATTTTCCATTTTTCATAATGGCTGGTCATACGACACCCAGGCATTACGAACTGATATTCTGGGAGGAGTACTCACGGGAATAGCATTAGCGCTGTTATATTTTAGTGTTCTCGCGCCATTACAAACCTATGTTCAGCGAACTATTGGCGATTATGTTCCGGCTGGAGAAACAATGCGTGCTCTTGGTAATCAAACGTTGCCATTTTTTATAGCGAATGTTCTTTTTGCGCCATTTGTTGAAGAGAGTTTGTACAGAAATTATGCTTTAACACGATTTTCAGAACACTACGGTTTGGCAAAGAGTATTTTTTTGACAACAATCATGTTTGCGTTACTTCATTGGGTGGGTGGATTATGGTATGTGGTGATGACAGGACTTTTTGTCGGATTACCTTTTGGTTTGATTGCAGCAAAAAAGAAGAATATTCTTTGGGTATTTGTTGCTCATTGCACACTGAATCTACTGGAGTTTATCTATATTCTCACAACTACGTAAATTGCCACTGTAGGATACCCGCTCTGCAAACTGACGAATTTCATTTTCGGTAATTACTTCATTTACTACATTCAGATTTGCCGAAGTACTTTACGTTTTTTTTCATACTGAGCCAACGTTGCCAAACGTAGAGGTTTGACAAGATAATAATCAAAACCCGCCGCCAGACACCGTTTTTCCCAATCATCGCCCAAATAGTTGGTACAAGCGATAAACACAGCATCATTCCCTTTGATGTTTTTGATATGGCTTAGTACACCAAATCCGTCTATCTCCGGATTATTAAGATTAAGATCAATTACATACATATCGTAATCATGCTTTTCAAGCAAAGCAAATACTTCCTCGGCGGTTTCTACTGCAGTAACCGCATATTTATCGCGTAAAGTTCTTTCACCGATAAGTCTGTTAATAGGGTTATCATCGACATACAAAACGTTCATATCACAATACTGCTGATAAGAAAATATTTATCATAAAATCGTTATAAAACTTTCGCCCCCAAAATTGCAATGTAGAATGGTATTCCCGACAAAGCATGGTTTTTGTAGCTTGCAGGATAAATGTTACACACTCAAAAACTTAATATGCAAAAATCTTCTGCGATAAAGGTGTTGCTTGGAGTGTTTCGGGGATTGTCACACAGAATAGCGAACCTTTGCCCTGCTCACTTTGAACGGTAATATGACCGTTGAGATATTGCAGATAATTTTTGACAAGATACAAACCAAGTCCGGTACTTTGATCTGAAACTTTGGTCGTTTCCTTTTCGGTAAAAAAAGGATCGAATATTTTATCAATCAGCTTATTATCTATACCCAACCCATTATCTTCAATGGAGAAATGTACCACCGGTGCTCCATGTTCGATAATATTCTTGACATTAATCTCAATCGCGCCTTTGTCTGGTGTATATTTGATAGCGTTACTGATAAGATTCGTCAGTATTTGCTCCAAGTAATACTTGTCGGTAACGGTAATCAACTCTTCATTATGAACATTCAAAGTCAAGGTTTGCTGTTTATTGCGGGCAAGAACCGCCAATGGCTCCAAGACATTTTTAACAAATTTGACAATTTCAATTTGTTCGTAATGTAAAATAATTGCTTGATGTTCAATACGCGATACTGATAAGACACGATTAATGGTTTCTAATAAACGATGAGAACTTTCAACGATAAGACCGGCAAATTGCTGCACTTCTTCAGCATGCTCCGGATCTTGAACGATAAGTTCGGCTAAACCTAAAATTCCTGTGAGCGGTGTACGAAGTTCGTGAGACATATTCGCGATAATCGCCGATTTTAATTTATTCAAATGTTCACCGGCTAATCGTGCGACCTCTAATTCCCGTTGATATTTTTTATTTTCCGCCAGCTCTTCTTGGAGTTGCAAATTTAATCGGTGTAATTCTTCGGTTTTTTGCGTGAGTAAACCTTGCAGCATCGCTGATTCATTGATTAAGCGATTATTTTTGAGGATAACCTCGTTTGTCTTTTTTATCTCAAAATTGATGATTGTTTCGCGCAATTTTTTCACCAAAAGAAGGTCTTCCGGCAGCCATGGTGAAGATTTATCTTGCACTTTTTGCTGCCATAAAGCAAACGACGAACGCGGCGTGAGAATGGTGCGATTATTTTTCTCTTCGACGTTCATGGATTTTTCCGGATTCCCCGCCCAGTTAATCGTTTGTGCTTTTGCTTTTCGCCAAAAGTAAATGTATTGGTCTAAAGACGATGAAATTTTTACACAAACAAATCCCGCAATCGTATCATCATCCCACGCAGGCAGAACATCTTTAATTTTATCACAGGTAAAATACGGTTCTTTCCATTGTTTGCTGGTAATTGTGTTGTGCAGAGCAAAGACAACTTCCGGTTTTAGTTCAAGAGCATAATCGTTCACACGCTTACTTTCCATCATAGAAAAACCGCTCAAACGCAAGTGTTTCGAGATGAGCAACCAATTATCCGTTAACAACCGGAATATATCGCTATTATACTCGGAGTAGGTAATTTTTTTCAGAACAAATTCAATAGCATCTGTATTTTTTTTCTCGTCGTGCGCACGAATAATTTCGACAGCTTGCGTTACATTCACTGCTAAGGTTTGTGCTAATAAACGATTATCAAAATCGATGTACTTCGGGCCAGAGTAATGATGGAAGATAATCATTCCCCAGAGTACTTTATCAATCACCAACGAAATAGCATGAGTAGCAGTAACTCCCATATTTTGTAAATACTGTATATGAACGGGACTGACACTGCGGAAGACAGCGTAACTCAAATCTAATTCTTTCTTCTCGGGCAGATAGCACTCAATGGCTAAGCCTTGGTCATTGATGTCATTAATAGCTCTGCTCACATTGGTAAGATATAAGGCTCGCGCTTGTTTGGGAATATCTGACGCGGGATATTTTAACCCTAAAAAAGGTTCTAAGCCAAATTCTTTTTCCTCCGCTACTACGTGTCCATCCCCTAACTCATCAAAGACGTATATCATCACCCTGTCAAAACCGAATTGTTGCTTCATCAAATGGACTACCGTACCGAATAATACCTGGTGTGATTCTGCACTGCGGATGGCAGAAGCTATTTCATGAAATTTACTCATAATGTCAAAGTCCAGCGCTTCATGAGCTTGGTGTCGTTCAACTTCAACAATAATATGCTCGCCACTGTCGGCAATAAAGGCTCTGTATGGATGATTGTTAATAAAAACGAGACGAGGATAAAGTTCGTTGTAAAATGGCTGTTCTATGAGCCGATTCACATACTGCACCAATTCACCACCAAAAATATTTTGTAGATGTGTTTGTGGTAGTTTGGGGATATCGCTGAAAATATGGTGTGCATTAACGCTGGCATAACTTAATAGTAGTGTTTGTTTGCTAAAAGCAAGCAAACATCCATGAGATTGTATTTTCCCCAAAAGGTGTATTGGTTCTGTATCGCATGTTGAAATATCAAGCATAACATTCCCCACCTTCACGAAGAAGGTTAAAAAATTTGGTGATAAGGTGCTAAAGGTAGATAAACTAAGGTAAAACTCGAACCCTGTCTTTGTAACTAATACCTATAACCAACGCACACTATAAATTTTTTAGCTGATTTTTACCTGAGTACCAGCGCTTTTGCAACTAAATTACTCTTCTTGAAAGCAATAACAAAAAAAAAATTTGACAATCATCTGTCCTATTTGATATTTCTGTATGTCGTCGTTCAATAACAGTTTTATATCCAGTGAAAGGAAAACAACTTTGCATCAAAGAATATTATCATCAGTAGTTTTAATGTTAGAAAAAGTTGATAACATTTCATCATAGCACAGATTGAGCACTCTGGTCAAATTATACTCAATCTGTGCTATCTTTTTCAACCACATACCAGAATATGCAAAAAATTTTGCTGCATATTTTTTAGATTGTCTTCTGCGGTGAATTCTCATCGCGTAATCGTGAGCATTCTGGTCGCGGTTTCGGTGCCCACGCGCAAACG
>ERZ1066127.145-NODE-145-length-45907-cov-13.763391_pt1 | contig 45907 bp, 33 predicted proteins | sample MGYA00382774_ERZ1066127 | MGnify/ENA primary metagenome ERZ1066127 (study PRJEB33369, sample SAMEA5778357) | biofilm metagenome | biome: Industrial cooling water; feature: Water cooling tower basin; material: Biofilm | place: United Arab Emirates | collected...
GCCATGCTGAGTGCCAGCAGGGGAATAAGGTAAAAGGCTTGACGCATGGTTGGTGATAATGGCATTTGGTTAGCCTTCAAATTTGCTCATTTTTCTTAGCTTTGACAACTGATTAATCACCCACCCCCATGTTTGAAGTTACGCTGCAAGGCAAAAAATACCTCATCGAGCAACAAGGCAATGCCTTTACTATCAATGGCAAAGCGGTAAACCCCGACTTGGTGCGCATCGACGAACACCGCTTGCACCTGCTCATCAACGGCAAAGGCTACACCATTGAACGGCAACATGCCGAGGGTTCCGATAGCCGCATTTTGGTGAACAAACAAACTTTCGAAAGCAGCTTACGTACCGAACTTGACCTCATGCTCGAAAAAATGGGCATCAACAGTGGGACGGAAGGCAAGGTGAACGAGCTCAAAGCACCCATGCCTGGCTTGGTACTCCGCCTCGTGGCACAGCCGGGCGACGAAGTGAAAAAAGGCGACGCCCTGTTGGTGCTCGAATCCATGAAAATGGAAAACGTGCTCAAAGCCCCAGGCGCTGGTATTGTTGATAAAGTGCTGGTAACCACCGGAAACGCTGTAGAAAAAGGCCAAGCACTGGTTTTGTTCCGTTGATAACTTCCTAATCATATATTTTCATACAAATGTGTAATTGCCTAGCTTGCAATTGCCTATAGCTTGATGTTTCACCTTTTAACCAATCTGTTGTATGAAAAACCTCGAACTTGTTGGAAAGTACATGTTTGCATTGCCATTTGGCATATTTGGCATCATGCACCTCATGGCCGGCGACGCCATGGCGGGCATGGTACCGGCATTTATTCCCGGAGGTGTTCTCTGGATTTACCTTACCGGTTTAGCTTTATTAGCTGCTTGCGTGGCCTTGCTCTTGGGCAAACAAGCTAAGTTAGCTGCTACCCTTTTGGGCGTTTTGATGTTGGTATTTGTTGCCACAATTCATTTGCCCGGTGTAATCGGTGGTGACCAAATGGCCATGCCTGGTGTATTGAAAGATTTGGCATTGGCCGGCGCAGCTTGGCTTTATGCTTTTAAAACCGACGCTTAATTGCGTTGATCATAGGTTTAGTTTGTTCAACAGGCGCCGGGAGGCGCTTGTTGTGTTTTAAGATATTCCATCACCACTGGAACATCTGCAGGTGCCCAATTCCTATCTAGCAATAGAGCAGCTTCCACCCATTCAACCGCATCGTGCTCTAACAATTGCAGCTGACCACCTCGCAAACTACACACAAAAGGCAACAAGCGAATGAGGCGTTGGCCACTGTCCCAGTCAGTGGACGGAAATGGTACTCCAACCGCTATTTCCAATCCCAATTCTTCTTTTATCTCGCGAACCAACGCCAATTCTGCACTTTCCTGCTGCTCTACTTTGCCACCAGGAAATTCCCAATAACCTGCCATGTGCATCGCGGGTCCGCGGCGCGCTACCAAAACCTTGCCCTCGTGTTCTAAAATGGCACATACTACCCTTAAAGGCTCAGGCTTCTCCATGCCACTCGGCTAAAAACTGATCCACATAGGCTTGCAATACCGCATGTCGTCCTTCGGCCAAACGTTTGCCGCTTTCGGTGAGCATTCCGTCTTTCAGCAGCAACAATTTTTCATAAAAGTGATTGAGGGTAGGAGCCGCGCTGCCTTTGTAGGCCTCTTTGTTGGCATACTGCACGGGCGGAATGTCCGGGTCGTACAAAGGCCGGTTCTTGAAACCACCGTAATGGAAGGTGCGGGCGATACCGATGGCGCCCATGGCGTCGAGGCGGTCGGCATCGCGTACCACGGCATATTCGAGCGAGTAAAATTTACCTTCGTTAAAGCCGCCTTTGAAAGAGAGGTACCGCACAATGTCCACCACATGCTGCTGTCGGGCGGGTTCCAAATCGGTGCCAGCCAAATAAATCGCCGCCCGGGCAGGTCCTACCTCCTCATCGCCCCCATGAAATTTGGCATCAGCGATGTCATGCAAAAGAGCCGATAGCTGTACTACCAGCATATCGGCTCCTTCGATTTCCCCCAGCTTACACGCCAGGGTATGTACACGGTGGATGTGCCACCAATCGTGACCCGCCTCTGCTCCTTCCAATTGCTCCTTTACATAGGCAATCGTTAGGGCAATGAGCGGATGCTGCTTATTTGCGTCCACCAGGATTACCAACGCGGGTCATGGCGCAGCGGAAACCAATGTCGTCGCGACTCATGCTTTCGTCAAGGTAACGGCGTGTACCTGGATTCAACCAGTACGGCAAATCTCTCCAGCTGCCTCCCTTGTATACCCGGGTTTGGTTCGACACCAAGCTGTTACGTTCGTTGTACATGGCCAAACTATCGAGGTAATCGATTACGTTCGGATTACTGTAACGCTTGAAGTCCAATTCCGTAGAAATTCTACCTAAACTATCCTTTTCCATATAACCATCCGCATCTTTTTTTGGCAACGTATAAACGTTACCGCGATACGTGTTGAAATCTTCAGCATCGGTATAGGTCATAGGACGATAAATATCGGCCACCCATTCGTTTACATTGCCCGCCATGTTGTAGAGGCCGTAATCATTGGGCCAATAATACTTCACCGGTGCTGTTGGCGCAGCATTGTCGTTCAGGCGATTGGCAACACCCATGTAGTCACCACGGCCGCGCTTAAAGTTTGCCTGGATTTCGCCTTGGCTTTTGCCCTTGGCATAACGAACGCCATGACCATTCCAAGGATAAAGGCGACGGTCGCTGATATTTTCACGATCAGAGTTACCAATCAATCCTTGTGCGGCATATTCCCATTCAGCCTCCGTAGGCAGTCGGTACGCAGGCAACATGATGCCGTCTTCGGGACGGATGCTGCGGGTATCGCTGTTGGGATTCAGGTCTTTGCGAGCCTTTTTTACCTCTGGCTGGTACAAGCCCGCATAATAGGCTCCCGTATTGAAGTTTTCTTCTCCGTATTGATTGGGGTTGGCTTTGATGTAACCACGATCCACCAAAATTTGCTCGTTCACGCGGTCAGTACGCCATACGCAATAATCACTGGCTTGTTTCCAACTCACACCAACTACTGGATAAAACTGGTAGGCCGGGTGTCGCAGGTAATTATCTACAAATGGCTCGTTAAATGCCAAATCCTTGCGCCAAACTGTGGTATCGGGCAATGCGGCATTGTAAACTTCAGGATAAGTTTCACCGAATACACGACCCAACCAGTAAAGGTATTCCAACCAATCGACGTTTGAAACCTCGGTTTCGTCCATATAAAACGACGCCACCGTAATTCTGCGTGGCGTGTTGTCGTAGTCATGAGCAATATTCTGTTCTGTGGCACCCATTACAAAGGTACCACCCTGAACGAGCACCAAGCCAGGGCCGGTTTCCTGTTCAGAGTACTTCACTACTTCGAAACCACCGTTTTTGGGGTCGTTGTAGTTCCAGCCGGTTTTGCTGGATTTTTGTGAGCAAGACCCTAAAAACAGGGTGGCTCCGAGGGCTGCTACAGAGAGCGTAAGCACGTTGCTTTTCATTGGCGAAGCAATTTTTATATCAAGCGGGGGCTAAATTAACTAAAAAGTAGGGCATTTTATTTTAACCATCTTGCGACGTGGAATCCTTTCTTTTGATTCGAGCTGGATGGCAAATGAAATTTCATGGCTGCCTAAGGCCGCTGCGCGTAAGCGCGAAGTGGTAATATCGTAACTATAACCCATGCGGAAAACACCTTGCTGTAGACCTAAAGACACAATGAATGAATCTCCGATGCGGTACCACAATCCACCCACAATGGGTCCACGCGTTATGTAAGAGCCGATGTTTACTTGCGTAGCTGGTCCTTGAAAAATGGCGATGATATTTGGCGACAAAGTGGTGCCAGGCATGTTGCGGCTGCCTCTCACGACTTCAAAGTTGGCGCCAGCATGCAAGGTGGTTCGCAAATTCCATGGCACAACTCCAGGAGGAATGAGTGATTGATTCGGCTGGGTGAGGTGATGTACGGCGAATCCGCCATAAAACTGCTCCGAAAACAAAATGGCTCCTGCACTAAAGTCGTGCATATTGGCATTGGTTACATTTTGAAATGGGAGAATTTCTTGCGTTGTACCTGGCTGTATTCCCAAACGCGCATCAATTTCGTCGGGAAACACCAAACCAGTCCAATTCAGCGAACGCTGAGCAAACATATACTGAAAGCCTGTTTTCAACACCAAGTTCCGGTTGATGGTCAAGTTATTCGAATACATGATGGCAACCTGGTTGTGCTGAAAGTTGTTGTCGCCAATGTGGTCCGACAATACTTGAATACCTACACCTCCGCTCAATGCGCTGAAATATTGGTCGTAGGATGCCGCATAGGTAACAAAATTGCCAGGCAGGCTCGGCCATTGGTTGCGGTAATTCAAAATAATGCGCGGACCAACCCCACTACCAGCAAAAGCTGGATTTAAATAGAGCGGGTTTGCGAAAAATTGAGAAAACGCCACATCCTGGGCCTTCGTAGGAAGCACCATCCAGAAGATGAGAAGCGCAAGCAGAAGCCTTTTCAGCATTTTTACGGTTTATCGGAAATGTAAATTTTATACTTTTTGAGTTATTAACCAATTCTTCTGGCAGCTTTTTCAGATTTTGGTCAAAATTTAATCTAAACCTTGGCCGACAAAAATGCGTTTTTGCATACTACAAACCAAATGCATGAGTTATTACATGGTTAAACTTACTTTTGCCTGATGACAAACCGATCTCTTGTTTTGTGGATATCTCTGTGGTCACTTCCCATCTTGGGAATGGCCCAAGACGTCGTAACCTTGCGCTGGGGGGCGCCTTCAACGCATCAAATCGACGAACAAAGCAGTTACAAGCGGCTCAATTGCTTGGACTGCGGCTACACCAACACCCTTGCTTCCACACCAATTTATAATGGTGTACTATCAGGTTGGCAAAATATTGTCTTGGAAGTACTCGAAACCCAAGCCATTTCCCAAGCCGAATTAATGGGTTTGGCGCAAGAAGGTTGGCCAGGCGATTTTAAAGTCCAATCACAGCAAGTCGTTACACGCAAAAAAGCTGAAACCCATTTTCAGGTTCACGCTGTACGCAAATTGTCCAATGGCCGTGCCGAACGCTTGGTTCGCTTCAGCATAAAAACTTTGGGAGCTGTGGCTAACAACACGCCCGCTACAACTGCTTTCCGGGTAAATAGTCAAAACTCCGTATTAGCCACGGGCGATTGGTACCGCTTGGGGATTGTTTCAGATGGGATTTATAAAATTACGCCAGCTTTTTTAAACAGCTTAGGTATCTCTTCGGCCAACATCGATCCAAATAACATCCGCATTTATGGTAATGGGGGTGGTATGCTACCCGAAGCCAACGCCGACTTTCGGTACGATGACTTGGTTGAAAACCCTATCGAGGTGGTAGGAGCCAGCGACGGGCGATTTGACCCAGGCGATTACGTTCTTTTTTATGCAGAAGGTCCCAACAAATGGCATTTCAACGAAAACACCAAACAGTTCAGCCATGCCTTGAACCTGTATGCCGACACGAATTATTACTTTCTCACAGTTAGTTTAGGTCCGGGTAGGCGGATTGACCCTGTAGAACCTGCACCACCTATTACCAATACCAGCACCAGTTTCGATTTGTTGCTCTACCACGAGAAAGATGAAGTCAACTTGATAAAAAGCGGCCGCAAGTGGTATGGCGAAAGCTTCGACCTCATAACTACGCGCGATTACACCTTCAACTTGGCCAACCGCGTTCCTGGATCAGCTGTTCGAATTAAAGCGGCTGTTGCTGCTCGGAGTTTGGGCGTTGCCTCTGATTTTCAATTGCGTGCAAACGGTGCATTGCTTACTGCTATCAATATTCCGGCAACTAGCAGTTATTACCTCGACTTCTACATGCGCGACGGTTATGCCGATTTGATGCACGCCCCTAGCAGCAACAACCTAACGCTTAGCTTAAGTTACGCCAAGCCCAACAATTTTTCACTTGGATGGCTCGACTACCTCGAAGTACATGCTCGATCAGATTTGAATTTGGCTGCTTTTGGAAATCAATTGCTATTTCGAGACGGGAACAGCGTAGACTTAGGCGCGGTTACTCGATTTGATTTAGCCGGCTTAAATAGTACTGATCAGGTTTGGGACGTAACCAACATCAACAACATCCGCCGAATGGTGTTAACGCCAAGCTCAAGAGGCAGTTATTTCGACCGCACAACCGACACCCTCCGTACCTTTATTGCCTTCAGCGGCAATAACTTCCCTACACCCTTACCCATGGGAACTGTGCCCAATCAAAATCTTCACGGAATAGCTCAAGCCGATTACATCATCGTAAGCCACCCGGCCTTTTTAGCAGCATCTAATCGCCTCGCCAATTTGCACCAAAGTCGTGAAGGAATTTCAGCTGTTGTAGTTACGCCGCAACTGATTTACAACGAGTTTTCATCGGGCCGACAAGACATCACGGCCATCCGTGCCTTTATCAAACATTTGTACGACAAAGCTCCTGCCGGCCAAGAACCTCGCTTTTTGCTGCTGATGGGCGCTGCCTCTTTCGATTTCAAAAACCGAATTGCCGGAAACACCAATTTTGTTCCAACTTTCCAAAGTCCGAACAGCAACAATCCCCTCGATTCGTACTGTGCCGATAGCTATTTTGGGTTGCTCGACAACCAAGAAGGTTCGTTTGCAGTGGGAGGAAGCGACCGCATGGACATTGCCATTGGTCGCATGCCCGCCAAAACCGTTCAGCAGGCCGAAGACATGGTAAGCAAAGTGGAAGCCTACCTCGACGCACGCAACCATGGCGATTGGAAAAACCAAATCATGCTCGTTGCCGACGATGAAGACAACAACCTGCACCTCAATGATACAGAGGTGATGGCCAACCACATTGCCAACGGCTACCCCAACGGCATAGTTAAAAAGGTATTCTTCGATGCTTACCGTCAGGTGTCGCGCCCAGGCGGTACGCGTTACCCAACTGTAAACCGCGACATCAATGCCCGCATGAACTTGGGTGCCCTCCTTGTGAGCTACATGGGTCACGGAGGCATCAATGGATGGGCCGAAGAGCGGGTATTGACCATTCCTGAAGTCCAATCGTGGAACAGTGGTGGCAAGTTGCCGCTGATGGTAACAGCCACCTGCGAGTTCGCCCGCTACGACAATCCAACTTTCACCAGCGCTGGTGAATGGGCTTTGCTGAATCCCCGTGGAGGTGCTGTTGCACTCATGACCACTACAAGGGTGACCTTCACAAATTTCAACTTCTCGCTGAGTACACGCATATACCGCGACGAGCTTTTCACCAAGGTAGCCGGCAAATACCAAACGCTTGGTGAGGTTTTCATGCGTGCTGCTAATCCCGAACTGAGCAACGTAAACACGCGTAGCTTTTGCTTATTAGGCGATCCGGCGCTCACCTTGGCCTTTCCGGAGGAAAACGCGGCCGTAACCCACATCAACAATGTGCAAATTTCGGCCATACCCGATACCATCCGCGCTTTGGCAAAGGTGCGTATCAGTGGGGAGATGCGCGATGCTGTTACCCAACAAAAGCTCAGCGGTTTCAATGGCATCCTTACGCCCACCGTTCTCGATAAGCCATCTAGCATAACCACCCTGGCCAACGACGTGAATTCATTTGCCCGCAATTACGATGAGTTCAGAAACATCATTTACCGTGGACGTGCCACCATCAACAACGGCGATTGGAGCTTTCAATTCATCGTGCCCCGTGACATTGCCTATAATTTCGGGCTTGGCCGCATCAACCTGTATGCTACCAACCAACAAACCGATGCAGCAGGCGACTTCAGACAAGTAATTGTAGGAGGCACCGACACCAATTTTGTGCCCGACAACCTGGGCCCACAGCTCACCCTGTTCATGAACGACCGCTCCTTTGTGAACGGAGGAATCACTGATCAGAACCCTGTTTTTGTTGCCCAGCTCATGGACAGCAGTGGTATCAATACCGTAGGTTCTGGAATTGGTCGCGACATCACGCTTGTAAGAAACAATGAGGTAAACAGCCCCATTGTGCTCAACGAGTTTTATGAGGCATCACTCGATGATTATACGCGTGGTGAAATCCGCTATCCTTTTTTCCGCCTTGAGCCAGGTAATTACAACCTGCGCATGAAGGTTTGGGACGTTCACAACAACTCAGCTGATGCAAGTTTAGACTTTGTAGTTGCCGAAAACAGCAAATTGGCCATTGCCAATTTGTTGAACTATCCCAATCCCTTTACCACACACACCACCTTCCATTTCGATCACAACAAACCCGGTCAGCCGCTCGACATCATGCTACAAGTATACAGCGTGAGTGGCAAGCTCGTAAAAAGCATCTCACAAACCATCAGTACAAGCGGCTTCCATGCCGATCAACTGCATTGGGACGGTCTCGATGACTTTGGCGATCGCATAGGACGGGGTGTCTATGTGTATCGTTTGAGGGTGCGGAGTGCGGACGGCGAAAGTGTGCAGGACACACAAAAACTGGTAATTTTACGTTAACCCTTGTCTGAATACTGAATCCGCTATCTTTGTCCTCTTCAATAGAATGAAATCCATGCAGTTGAAATCGCTCACCATCACCAGTTTGACCGCTTTTGGTCTGCTCGCAGGCAATGCGCATGCCCAGATTAACCAGGGTCAATTAGGCGGTGCAAACCTCAATACCATCACCACTGCCGTACCTTTTCTTATGATTTCACCGGATGCACGATCGGGTGCGATGGGAGATGTAGGTGTGGCTATGGCACCCGATGCCAACAGCATCCACTGGAATGCAGCGAAACTGGCATTTGCAAAAGACAATGTGGGTTTGGCTTTGAACTACACACCTTGGTTACGCAATTTGGTACCCGATATCTCTTTGTCATATCTTTCTTTCTATAAGAAAATCGACGACCTACAATCGTTCGGTGCTTCATTGCGTTATTTTTCTTTGGGAGACATCACTTTCACCAACATCAATGGAGAGCAAATTGCCACGTATCGTCCCAATGAATTTGCCATCGACGGTGCTTATGCGCGTAAATTGAGTGACAACTTCAGTATCGGTGTGGCTTTGCGCTATGTGTATTCGAATCTAGCAGCCGGTTTAGACCAAAATCAACAAACAATTCCTGGCCAGTCATTTGCCGGTGACATCTCTGCCTATTATGTGCAACCCGCTGAGGTGTTTGGCAAAAAAGGAGAAATAGCCTTCGGCGCCAACATCAGCAACTTGGGCGCCAAAATCGCTTATACCGAATCAGGAAATGCAAACTTCTTACCAACCAATATGCGCCTTGGCGGTTCGGTAAAGTCGCAAATTGACGACTACAACAGCATAACCTTCACCCTTGATTTGAATAAGCTCCTTGTCCCTTCCAACCCCATTTACCAACGCGATAGCCAAGGCCGGATTCTTTTCGATCAGCAGGGAAATCCTTTGATTGCCCAAGGTGAAGACCCTAATCAAAAGTCGGTGCTCGAAGGCGCTTTTAGTTCATTCGGCGACGCACCAGGCGGTGCTTTGGAAGAGTTACGCGAGGTAAACATTGGTGGTGGCCTGGAATACTGGTACAACAATGTTTTTGCGCTACGCGGCGGATATTTCTACGAACACCCCACCAAAGGTGGCCGTCAATTCTTGACCATGGGCGCAGGTTTGAAATACCAGGTATTCAACTTGAATTTTTCGTACCTCGTACCTACCACGCGCTTACAAGGTGGAAATCCGCTCGAAAACACCCTGCGATTCAGCATGCTATTCGATTTGGCTGCCTTCGGAAACAATTAAACGAACCCACGATAATCGTAACCCGCCTAGGCGGGTTCTTTTTTGCCTATGATACATGTCTTTACGTTTAACGCCTTTGCCGAAAACACCTATGTAATTGCCGATAGCACGGGTCGTGCCGCCATTGTTGACCCCGGATGCCAAGATTCATACGAGCAAAAACTACTTGTTGAATTTATTGGCAGGCATCAGCTCAAGCCCGAGATGCTGCTTCAAACCCATTGCCACATCGACCACGTTTTGGGTAACGCTTTTGTTCACAGAACCTGGGGCCTCAAACCCCACATCCATCCCGGTGACTTACCCGATTTACAACGCTTGGTAACTTATGCTCCCATATTTGGCATTTCGGCCGAAGCATCGCCTGAGCCGGAGGCTTGGTTAAAACACGGGGAAAGCCTGCGATTAGGTGATATGGAGCTCGAACTTCGCGAAGCACCCGGTCATTCTGCTGGAAGCATTTGTTTTGTAAATCACAACGAGCGATGGGTCATCGGAGGCGATGTGTTGTTCGCTGGCAGCATTGGCCGGACCGACTTGCCAGGAGGAAACTATGAACGATTGTTGGGTTCGGTTCGTAATCAGCTATTCACTTTACCGGATGATTATACTTTATACGCTGGTCATGGCCCGGCCACAACCATCGGACACGAAAAAAACACAAATCCCTATTTCTCCGACTGAATACGCCAGCTTAATGTCACAATATGACCCAATAGCTGGTCGTTTGCCATAAAGCTGTTATTTTTATTGTTCTACAGCCCGAAAGTCAAACTCGGTCTGTAGATTTTCGTTGATAAAGTAGATGAGTGCGTCGTTTGCTAAGGGTTTTTTATGGCTATTCCTGCTATTGTGCGGGCTAAACGGCTATGCCCAAAATCAATCCTCTCAGACATTTTTTGGAAAGAATAAAATTCAATACCGTGATTTTGAGTGGTCTTCACTGAGTGGGCCAAATTTCGAGGTGTACTACAGCGTGGGTGGCCGTGAATTGGGTGTGTACGCTGCCACCATAGCCGAGCAAACCATTCGGCAAATGGAGGAGTACTTGAACTACCGGGCCGATGGAAGGTACCAAATTCTGATCTACAACAACATCTCAGACCTCAACCAAACCAATTTAGGTTTCGACTTGGAGCAATACAATACAGGTGGTCTCACGCGATTAGGTGGCAACAAAGTACTTGTGCATTTTTCCGACAGTCGCGATGCCTTTATGCGTGAATTGCGTGTAGGGATTGCCAAAGTGTTGCTTTTCGACATGATTTATGGTGGCAACATTGGTGAGCGCGTGCAAAATGCAGCTACCATGTATCTACCCGATTGGTACATCAACGGACTATTCGCTTTCATTCACACAGAATGGGGTACCGCGCAAGACAATAAACTGCGCGATTTGCTTAGTCAAAAGCGCATCAAAAAATTCAACCACTTGTTGTCGGTTGACCCCGAATTAGCAGGACACAGCCTTTGGCACTTCATCAATGAGCGACATGGTCGTACTTCGGTGCCTAACATCCTCTACTTTACCCGTGTTAACCGTGATTTCCAAACAGGTCTTCGAATGGTTACCGAGAAAAAATTGAAAGGCTTGTCGAAAGACTGGTTGAGCTACTACAAGGCACGTTATGCAGGAGATGACAGCCTACGTGAAACACCTGCTGATACACTTTACCTTCGAAAATTCAAAAAACGAAGTGAAATTAGTCAACTGCGCTTCAGTCCAGATGGTACGAGACTGGTTTACGTAGAACACCGCAAAGGAATTCACCGCATGTATGTTCACAACTTGATAAACAACAAGCGCGAACGGGTACACAAAAGTGGTGTGAAGTGGCAATTCTTGTACGGTGGTAATCAATATCCTGTTGTTGCGTGGCATCCCAACAGCAGAAGCTTGGCCTATTTTTTTGATATCAAAGGTCGCATACACTTTGGAACGGTCAAACTAAACGAAAAAGGCAAGCCTGAGAAGAATGAATACCCCTTGTTCAGATTCGATCAGGTCTACGACATCGATTACAGTCCCGATGGGCAGCACATTGCCCTGTCTGGTGCACGCAACGGACAAACCGACATTTACCTTTACCATGTACCGAGCAAACGAATTGTCCCCATTACTAGCGATCCTTACGATGATTACGAGCCGCGGTATTTTGATCAAGGCCAGAAAATCCTTTTTGCATCCAACCGTCCAATCGACACCTTGATGCAAATTGTAACCGATAGCATTGAAGCACAGCCCAAAACCGATCTGTTCGCTTATTACATTTCGGGCGATCGAAAACAGCAACTCTTGCGGATAACCAACAGTCCACAAGTGGAAGAGCGGTCCCCAAAATGGCAATACGGTAGTTTTTTTAGCTATTTGAGTGATGAAGCAGGCATTTTCAACCGTTCGATTGGCACCATAGATAGCATCGCCTACTCCGTTGTCCGCGACAGCTTGGTATTCAGCTTGAGTGCCGAAGGCGATACCCTTGAACGCATTTTAATTCGTGATACGCTTACGCTTTACCGAGATACCGCTTTTTTGGCGCCGGTGAGTAACTATCAGCGCAACATCGATTGGCACGATACACGTCCACGGACAGGTGACTATCTTGAAATATTGGCCAAAAAGTCTAAAAGGCCTATGATTTATAGGGGCAAGCTTCGACCTGACAGTTTAGCACAGTTCAGCGACGCTGCAGTACCAACACGTTATCGCCAAATTTTTGACCAGCAAGTTCAAAAGAAGCCTAGCAAAACCAAACAGCTGGTTAGTTTAAATGTACCATTGGGCATGTTAGACAATGCTACCTTTAAAGGATTAGCGAAAGGAGATACCGCGCGAAACAATACGTATACCTTCCAAGCTCCTTATCGCTTTCCCTTGTTGGAAGAGCAAAAACCCGATGAGCCCGTACCCGTTTTGCGCGACATTGAACCCTTTCGTAAAAAGCTCGAAAGTACGAGCCGTGATCCTTACCGGGTGGCAAAAACCCGACTGTATACCACAAGCATGAGTACCGATTATTTGGTATCCCAAGTGGGAAACACAATTTTTCAAAACGACATGCCCAGTTTTACGGTGAGTACCGTGAATGCGTTGAACCAAAATACAGGTATCATACTGAAAGGTGGGCTTTCTGATTTATTTGAGGATCACAAACTGTCGGGTGGCTTGCTAATTAATTCCAATTTCAGCAACAACCAGTATTACCTCATGTATGAATACTTGCGCAAACGTTGGGACAAGCGCTTTCTCTTTGTACAAACACGCTCACAAAGACAAGAGGGTTTTGATGCCATAAAGACCAATACCATCGAAGGAATGGTACAATTTGCTTATCCATTCAACCGCTACCAGAGTTTACGTATTTCGGGTATATATAGAAGTGACTTGGACACATACTTAGCAACCGATAGCAGGAGACTTGTGCGGGAAGGAGCCTTCAGCCACGTTGCAGGTGCCAAATTGGAGTTTGTACAGGACAACACTAAAGAATTAGGCCTCAACACCTTACGAGGAACAAGGTGGAAAGTATATGCGGAAGGCTATAAGTTTTTGAGTTCTTCCTCAGATTATATGGGAGTTATTGGACTCGATTATCGCACTTATCTGCAAATCCATAAAAACTTGATTTGGGCTAACCGCGTTGCTACCAACGTAAGTTTAGGAGATCGAAAAACGCTCTTCATGTTAGGAGGAGTTGATAACTGGCTCTTGCCGCGAATAGATAATTCGCTTGCTCCTCCTGCCAACCAAAATTTCGCTTATCGCGGGGTTGGCACCAATATGCGTGGCTTTTTACAAAACGCCCGAAATGGCTCTAACTTCTTTTTGGTAAATTCCGAAGTGCGCTTCCCCTTTGTTCAGGTTATTTCACGGGCGCCTGTTTCATCAGAGTTTTGGCGCAATTTGGCGTTGGTTGGATTTGCGGATGTTGGCACAGCCTGGAGTGGTCTAGATCCATTCAGCTTAGAAAATCCTTTTAATGTAACCACTTTTGAAGACGGTCCTGTGAAAGTGACTGTTGTAACCAACAAAAATCCCATTATTGCTGGTTATGGTTTGGGTGCGAGGATGCGGGTGTTTGGTTACTTTTTGCGCATTGATCGCGCTTGGGGCTTAGATGATGGACAAATTCTTCGTCCTGTTTGGTATTTTTCCTTAAACCTCGACTTTTAAACAGCTTGGCTAAATTGTTTTCCGACTCTCAGCGAAGGCGCGTCAAGATATGCATCAAACAAGCTGCACGCATGGCGAGTAAAGGGCTGAGCACCTTCACTTAGTTGTAACTTATTATGCTGGATAGACAACAAACCATCGGTTTGCATTTGCTCAAGCAAGGCCTGTTGGTGAGGTTCAAATTGCCAATTAGCTTCAAGGGTTGCCGACCCATTGCAGCTCATGTTTAAAATTAAGTCGCGTCTTTTTTCATCATCTGCACTGAGTAAAAATCCTTTATCTACTGCAAATGCTTGTTCATCTACGGCGCGCTCCCAAAGACCTAGCTCTTTGCTGTTTTGAGCAAAGGCAAAGCCCAAATCACTAATGGCAGAAACACCCAAGCCAATCAGTATGCTGCTGTTGCTTGTGGTATAGCCCATAAAATTCCTATGCAATCGCCCTTGTTTTTGGGCATGTGCCAAGGCATCATTTGGTAGAGCAAAATGATCCATTCCTATTTCTGCATAACCATTTTCAAGAAAGGCCCTTCTACCAAGCTGGTAGAGCTTTAAGCGCGTATGTGCATCAGGTAAATCAGTTTCATCGTAAAGGCGTTGAGCACGTGATTTCCATGGCACATGAGCATAGCCATAAAAAGCTACACGATCGGGACGCAACTTAATCACTTCTTGTAATGTCTTACTGAGCTTGATTTCATCTTGAAGGGGAAGACCATAAACAAGGTCGTAATTGACCGATTGATAGCCCAAGGATCTGGCCATCCGGGTAGTGTCGACCAGGCTATCAAGCGGTTGAATGCGGTTTATTACTCTTTGTACCTCTGGATCAAGATCCTGTACCCCGTAACTTACCCGATTAAAGCCCAACTCATGCAATACCCGCAAATGCTCAAATGTGGTATTGTTCGGATGTCCTTCGAAGCTCATTTCGAGTTCAGCATGTGCTTTAGCCGATGAAAAGATGCCGTTTACAAGTTCCTTCAAGGCTTTAGGAGCGAAAAAGGTTGGTGTTCCTCCACCCAAATGCAATTCGCGAATTAAGAGATGCTCTTTAAAAATAGCCGTATAACGCTTCCATTCTTCTAATATCCGCTTGATGTAAGGTTGTTCAACGGCGTGATTGGTGGTTATTTTTTTATTGCAGCCGCAATAGGTGCATAGGTGCTCGCAATAAGGCAAATGCAGGTATAGCGCAATTCCTTCGCTGACATTATAACTTGCAGCGGCTCGCTTCAATTCATTTTGCCAAATGCTCGAATCTTCCCATTTAAGCCAGTTCGGTACAGTAGGATAGCTTGTGTAGCGGGGTATGGCTTGCTGGTATTGCCCCAGTAATGCTTCAAACGACATATCAGATAATGAGGTCCAAAATTACAAAATTTTAGAAGAACCCAATATCTACAAAAGGATGCAGCTTATTTATGACATGCTTTTGACATATTATTTTTGGCGCGTTATCTACTGTTGCTAACTTTGGTTTATTAACCTATTCCTATGCGCATCTTTACGTTTCTCTTGCTAATCTGCGCTTTCAACGCTATAAAAGCTCAAAATCCCTTGTTTAAAGTTGCATGGATTGAGGTAAAGCAGGTTCATCCCGACAGCCTTGACATTGCGCTTATTGCCCTAATGGAAAAGAATCGTGTAGTTCCAACAGCTCAATCCATATCTGCCTTTATTCCTACACTCACGGGTTCGTACCAGTTATTGAACAGCTTTCAGGTATTGCGAACGTCGCTGATTGATACAACCAATTACCAAATTGCGCGTTACGTGGCAAGGATTTACGAATCGGCCACGGTTTTACGGTTCACGTGGAACAGCTGTTGTAGAGGGGCGTTATTGAATGCACCACAAGCTATCAATGAGCCTTTACTCGCCTATACCGATGTTTTTGTTGGGCTTCCTGGATTTTCGTTTAACAGCCCAAGTCTGCGTTTTAGGCCGACACTTCGTTACGAGCGCTTGCAGCCAACGACCGAGCAAATTTCGTGGGCCACCATCACTCCTCTTAATCATACACTTACAATCGATTCAGCTTGGTCAGGCATGTCGGGAGGCATTCTTCGGGCAATGCCCAGCTTTAGTTTGCCTACTAATCAGCAAATACAGCTAACAGATAACCAATTTACCCTTTCGAATGCTCAGGCTGGTCTATTGGCCTTTAATCTGCGTATCGACTCTCGAAATGGAGACAACGAATTACAAAGCAGCCTGTCTATCGCTTTTAATGCGAGTATTTCCGACGTTGTATCCGTAAAGGAGGTTTGGAAGCAAGATGCTGGTCATTACGAGGTATTTGACTTATTAGGCCGACTGATTTATTCAGGTCATGCTAAGCCGAGCTTGTTACCTGGCACCTATTTAACCAAACAAGGCGATCGCTTGCGAAAAATACACATATATTAAAAGAAAAGGCCGAATAACCCCCGGCCTTTTTCTCCCAGCTTCCCGCTGTTTATTTGCCTACACTGCGTTTACCAAACCAACGCTTCTTTGGTTTGTGATCCTTGACTTGACTCTTCAGTTGTAGCGGCTTTGCCTCTTGTTGTTTTGGAATATCGAAACTTGCCGGAAAGGGGTGTTGCTTGTTCACCGGTATTTGCTGTTTGGTTAATTTTTCAATGTCGCGTACGTAGGCCAATTCCTCTTCGTCGCAAAAAGAATAGGCGGTACCACTTGCTCCAGCACGACCCGTTCGACCTATGCGGTGTACATAGGTTTCAGGAACATTGGTGATTTCATAATTAACAACATACTGCAAATCGTCGACATCGATGCCTCGAGCAGCAATATCGGTTGCGACCAATACACGGGTTATTCCTGCTTTAAAATTGCTGAGTGCTCGTTGTCGTGCCTGTTGCGCTTTGTTTCCATGGATAGCTTCACTTTTAATGCCTTGGCGAATCAGGACTTTTACCAATTTATCAGCACCATATTTGGTTCTAGTGAAAACCAGCACCGTTGGCATTTTCTTCTCATCAAGCAAGTGTATCAGCAAATTGGGTTTATTGCCCTTGTCCACGTGGAACAACTCTTGTTGGATGATTTCAACTGTTGAACTCACAGGATTCACTTTAACTTCGGCCGGATTTTTTAATATGGTTTCGGCCAATTGTTGAATCACCGGGGGCATGGTAGCTGAAAAGAACAGCGATTGACGCTGTTTCGGTAAGGCAGCAATGACTTTACGTACGTCGTGAATAAAACCCATATCGAGCATACGGTCGGCTTCATCTAGCACAAAAAATCGAATTCCATCGAGCGCAATGTACCCTTGATGCATTAAATCGAGCAAACGACCCGGTGTCGCCACCAAGATGTCTACACCATGCTTCAGCTGCTGTACCTGAGGAACTTGACTCACTCCACCAAAAATGACAGCATGTTTGAGTGGCAAATACCTTCCATAAGCATTCAAGCTTTCGTGTATCTGTATGGCTAATTCCCGGGTTGGTGTAATTACCAAGCCCCTGATGATTCGGTGCTTCCCTGGTCCACTTTGCTGCAATAAATGCAGCATAGGCAGGCTAAATGCAGCCGTCTTGCCGGTACCCGTTTGAGCACACCCTAATAAATCGCGTCCTTTGAGGACCTCCGGAATTGCTTGTTGTTGAATGGGTGTTGGCTGGGTGTAGCCTTCTTCTTCCAAGGCCCTCATTATGGGCTGGATCAGTTGTAATGACTGAAATGTTGACATCAAAATAGATTTTCCGAGCTATTGGCTTAATTGCCAATTAACAGCATCCCGGAAAACTCAATTGAATCACTTACCAGAATGTAGGAGGATCAAAGTCCCCCACTGACTGCTCTGTGTAGTAAAGGTAGGCTTTATTCTGGTAACAACGGCTTATTTATTCGAAGAACCGCCCAAACTAATGCCAACCTCCCAGTTAGCACGTATGGCTATCATCTCGGGATAATACCACAATGCTTCGGGTTGAAGTCCCGTTTCATAACTTCCTCCATCCCAACGACCATTTCCGTTTTCGTCTTTCAATAGGCGAATACGGTAGGAAACCGGTTTCAGTTGCTTGAATACAAGATCTTTGCCGCGCGTTATGGGCAGGCGCTGTAAAACCTCATACCGATCGTTTAGCAGTTCCACGTGGGTGTAAGTTTTCGGAATACTATCTGTTTGCTCCAACAGGAGTGCACCGAAAGATTCAGCCGAACCACTGTTGAAGGAAAATCTGAAAGTATCCATGGGTAAATCAAACCAATCTTTCATTGCGCTTTGTTCTAAAAAAAGCTCGTAACGCGTATTGGGTTTGAATTCCGCTTGCATGGTGATGGCAGAACCATTTATGGTAAAACTGAAATCAAAAGAATCAAGCAAGCTTGTGTCGGCTTTCCAATGGAATTTTGCAGCATCGATACTTGAGATAGGTCTTGAGGCCAATAATTTCAATGGCTCAAACACAGAAGGCTGATTATTCGGGAACAAACGAATTCCCGGATTTCGTAAACCCCGCTCACCCGGCTTTCTATTATTGATTACTAGTGTATCTAGCTTTCCGTCGTACGCACAAGCCAACACCAAACTATCAGCATTCAATGCCTTGTGGTAAATTAATACGCTATCTGCACCATGCCACCAGCTTATGGGGGTTGAACCAAAGTCGGATAAGGGGGTAATGAGCACACTATCGACTGGAAGGCTGAAACGTATTCGCAACATACCTGGCTCCGTACTACGTTTTTCGGCTATTTTCAAAATAGCTGATTTGTTCTCAAAAAGCCGTAAAACCAAGGCTTGCTGCTGGCTGGTATCAGGATAAATCAGTGAATCATGCAATGCGACGGCTTCCACTGTTTTGTATTGTAAATTATTATCCTTGTCATCAAAGGCCAATAAGACATAGCTACCATTCCGTAAGTTCTCAAGTTCAAATCGGCCTTCCTTATCGGTTTTGACAAAATAAAACGGCTTTTTATCCCCTACCTTCATGCCTTCAAGGCTATCGGTAGGAAATAAACCCACCACTATTTGATCTCGATTTGTGTATTTATAGGCATCAATCACTCTTCCTCCCAAACGTAAAGAATCGAGAAATAAACCCGTAGAAAAAACATATTTGAAGTTTTGGAGCTTGTTACCTTCGTTTAAATCGGTTAGTGCATCCCCAAAATTAATGGTATAGGTGGTATTAGGCGTAAGGGGAGCATTTCGAAAATCAATGGTCAGTTCGTTGTATCTCTCTGTAATTTGAGGGGGTTTGTTTAATGCCGGACTGATTCGAATCTGAGCAACATTCTGTATACGGATGTATTCACTGAATTTCAACCGTATGAGTTGACCCTTAAACGAAAGGGACCCCTGGGGTGGCAAAGCTTCAAGCAACACCGGTGGCTCTGCGTCGCGCGGTCCTCCCGTGGGTGGCACTACATTGGCACACGCACTCAGCACCAATGCCAATAAAAAACATAAAATGATGCGCAGTGCCATTAACCCGGCTTTCTGAAAATATAGATTTGGCTGCTCCACTGGTCGTTCGCAAAAATCGATCTCAACCAAAAATACACTCCCTTAGCAAAAGCAAGCGCTATGCGGTCTTTGCCCTTTTTGTACCTTTCGCTCAGCATGCTGATATAAAAGGGATCGAATGGCATGCCAACCGTTTTTAATGTGATAAAGCCCTCCTCTTCCATGCGTTTTCGCAGCATAGCTGGAGGAAAATGATATAAATGTCGGGGCAGGTCCCTCGCAGCCCAAATGGCACCGTAGTGCTTGGCGTCTATGCTACAAGGATTAGGAACTGCTATTACGACATATCCGCCTTCGGCTGTTAATTTCCATAGTTGCTTAAACCGCTCTTGTAAATCGTGCACATGCTCAAGGACATGCCACATGGTTATTAAATTAAATACGCCATTCGAAGAGCTAAGCCATTCTTCTTCATGTACTTGCAATTTATGATTGCTCCTGGCCTTCTGAGCTGCTCCGGGGTCTGGTTCTACCGCCTCTACCTCCCAGCCACGTTCTTTCATATAACCCGCAAAGGCCCCCGTTCCGCAACCAATATCGAGTAGTTTGCCCTTTTTCGGCAAATAATGCTCCACCAATGAGTTCTTTTGCGAAAGGGTGATTGTCCTTACTTTACGGTAAATGTTGTTAATCAAACCAGGCGCATTCTCATCGCTGTGTGATACATATTCTGCGCTTGCATAGTATACCCCTATCTCTGTTTGAGACGGGCGTGGATTTGTAAACTCCAACGTACACTGCTCGCACTTAACAATGTCAAATTCGCTATTACTTACTGTATAATCCTTGCACCGCATAAAAGCATTAAATACTTTGTGACCGCAGGCCGGGCAAGCAGTTAACCTTTCCATGCTACTCCCTTGTTGATATAAACCATTAATATGCTGATGTCTGATGGCGTAACGCCACTTACCCGCGATGCTTGACCTAAAGTTGCCGGCTTGACCGCTGTAAGCTTTTCCCGCGCTTCTTTCGACAAGCTGGTGATTGCCCAATAGTCGAAATCTTCTTTCATAAAGATGGTGTCAAGATCATTCATTTTGTCGGCCATCTCTTTCTCCTTGGCAATATAAGAAGCATACTTCAAGTTGATTTCTGCCTGTTCACAAGTATCTGCATCATACCCCTCTAAAAAGGCATTGAGTGCTTCAGAACCTCGTCGCAAATCAGTCAAATGTATCTGCGGACGCAACAACAAACCTTCAAGTTTCAACTTCTGAGCAACCGGAGCAGACTCTAATTCGAGCAAAATAGGGTTCACTTCTTCCGGCTCGGCAGCTGTTTTGCTCAGATATTTCAAAATATCTTGTGTATTGTGCTGTTTGGCAACAACCAATTCATAGCGCGACCCGTCAATCAATCCCATGCGAAAAGCGTGTTCAGACAAGCGTACATCTGCATTATCCTGACGTAACAAAATCCGGTACTCGGCCCTTGAAGTGAACATACGGTAAGGTTCATCTGTGCCCTTATTCACCAAGTCGTCGATTAATACACCAATATATGCTTCGCTCCTTTTGAGTATAAAAGGGTCTTTGCCATTTATTTTAAGATGTGCATTTATTCCCGCCATCAAGCCCTGACAAGCCGCTTCTTCGTAACCCGTTGTGCCATTGATTTGTCCAGCGAAGTACAAATTTTGTACTTGCTTGGTTTCAAGTGTTGGATACAATTGCGTTGGTGGGAAATAGTCGTATTCTATGGCGTAACCTGGACGAAACATTTTCGCTTTCTCAAAACCAGGTATTGATTGTAAGGCTTTGTACTGAACGTCCTCCGGTAAAGAAGTGGAAAATCCGTTTACATAAACTTCAACGGTATTCCATCCTTCGGGTTCTACGAAAATCTGGTGTCGTTCTCTTTCGGCAAAACGATTGATTTTATCCTCTATACTCGGACAATAACGTGGACCCAAGCCCTGTATTCGCCCAGCATACATAGGCGATTTGTCGAAGCCTGTTTTCAATATTTCATGAACTTCGCTGTTTGTGTAAGTAATCCAGCAAGACCGTTGTTTTGACAAGGGTTTTGTGTCGGTATAAGAAAACTTACCTGGTTGTTCGTCCCCTGGTTGCTCCTCCATGGCCGCATAATTTAAAGAGCGGCCATCTATTCGAGGCGGAGTCCCTGTTTTCATGCGACCCGACTCAAATCCAAGCTGAACCAATTGCTCCGTAATGCCATGTGCTGCCTTTTCTCCTGTACGACCTCCTCCAAAGCGCTTTTCGCCAATGTGAATGATGCCATTTAGAAAAGTCCCATTTGTTAATACCACAGCACGAGATTTGAAAACCAACCCCATACTGGTTACAACACCTGTTACTTGTTCGTGCTTGGTCTCAATACCTGTGACCATGTCTTGCCAAAAATCAACGTTTGGGGTGTTTTCCAGCATCTCGCGCCAAGTGGAAGCGAATAACATGCGGTCATTTTGCGTTCTTGGGCTCCACATCGCTGGTCCTTTGGAACGATTGAGCATTCTAAACTGTATAGCCGACATATCACTCACAATGCCGCTATATCCGCCCAATGCATCTATCTCGCGTACGATTTGACCTTTAGCAACCCCCCCCATTGCCGGATTACACGACATCTGAGCAATGGTTTGCATGTTCATGGTAATCAATAGCACTTTCGACCCCATATTTGCCGCTGCCGCAGCTGCTTCACAACCCGCATGGCCACCCCCTACCACAATTACATCATACTCTTGATACATCTTTTTCTTGTTCCACGTGGAACTACTTTTACGGTTTAAATAGCGTTCCACGTGGAACGCCAGTGATTCAATGCTTTGTTTTCGGCTGCACGCATTCGTTCTATTTCCTCCTTACTTTTGTCCTTTTCACCCATCAAATGTAACAAGCCGTGCACCATAACACGATTCAATTCAATTGCAAAAGTAACGCGATTTTCCTTAGCATTATCTCGCACCCTATCCACGCTGATATAGCACTCACCATTCACCGTGCCACTCTCCTCCTGTATCGGAAAAGTAATTATATCGGTATAATAGTCGTGCTGTAAAAAATCATTATTCATCTTGAGCAGAAATTCATCACTACAGAAAACGTAGGACAATGTTTGTATAACAAACCCCCTAGCCACAGCAACATCGTTCAGCCAACGCTTGATTTTCATTCTTTGCTTAAGAGGAACGGCCACGTCGGCGCCATAAAATGCAATCATCTTAATTTTATCGAAAAATTTGCAGAATGGCTTTCATTGCAATAATGAAAATGCTCGGCCACTTCACGAATGAACAAAACACCTCTTCCTCCTTCTTTTTCCCTATTTTCTGTTTTTCTGGGATCCAACACGTCTTCAACCTCAAAGCCTTTACCTTCATCAAAAACGCAACAATACAACTTGTCACCTTTGTCTTCTACATCAATAACCACCCTTTTTTTTGGATTTGAGGCATTGCCATGTAGAATAGCATTATTAATGGCTTCGGATAGGGCAAGTCTAACTTTAAATGCAACTACATCATCGATATGACAGTCCATATAAACCTGGTTCATGATCTCATCAACCACCTCAATGCTTCGTGGGTTACTATATATGATAAATCTGCCTTTCACGGATTTAAATGTAAAAAGTATCGATCAACCTTCTTTCTATAATAAGTATTCAACTCGGGTGTAACAGCTCGATAGATTTCAAGCGAGCGTTGCTGCTGCCTTTTGAAAGCCTCGAAACCAGGTGGAATTTGCTTTGGTAATTCTTTCGCTGTATTGGATTCACGCTTATCATCAAACTCACGCTCACGCTCGGCTTTTTCTGCTTGTAATAACCTTGTCATTATCTCCTCCTGACGTCGTAAACTCTCCGCGTTCAACGTTTTATTTACCAATTCTCGCTCTGTTTTTTCCATTTCTTTGGCCAGCTTCTCCAATTCAGTGCCTAAACCATCCTTTCCATCCTTTCCCATCTCTTGGCTCATGCGCTGCAATTCTCTGCGAATGGCTTCTTGTTTAGCAACCATTTCCGCAAATCCTTGACTCATTTCACCATTTCTTCCCTCTTTTCCACCAGGCTGTTTTCCCTTTTGGCCTTGCATCTTATCCTTCATTTGCTGCATTTGCTTATTAAGCGATTGCTGCATCTGATTCATTTTGCTTAGTTTACTGGAGCTTGAACCACCTGGTTTCTGGCATTGCTGGTCACCCTCCATCTGCTTGGCCATTTCTTCTTGCATGTTCTTGAGTAACTCTGCCAAAAGAACAGCCAAGTTGTTAACAGAAGTCATGGCATACTGTTGGCGGGTCTTCGCTTGGGCCGTTTGCCTATTACCCAGTCCTTCAACAGCTTTCTGCAAATTGTCATTCACTTGTGTCATTTCTTTGGTAATCGTTTGCTCAAGTTGCATCACACGTTTCGCCAAAGCAGTCAAACTATCTTCGATCAATTTAGCCTCTTCCCGAAGCTTTGATTGCTCTTTACCAATTTCTACATAGATGGGCGAGTAATTGCTGTTTTCCTGCAAACGGTCCATCAGTGCCTCTTGGTTAAATGAAAACTTAACCAAATTCTCAAGAAGCATGCGCAAGGTTTGAATGTTTTCTTGCAACATTTGCATCTCCTGTTGTTGCATTTGATCACGCATGCGTTGGGCCATTTTTTTCATTTCTTGACTGGCCTGCTGCTGTTTTTTATTTGCCTTCTGCTTCTGGCCTTTTGATAGCTCTTCTGAGGCCTCCTTCATTTGTTGTTCAATTTCTTTGCTCTCTTCTTTGAGGTCACCTAATTCGTTGGGGCGATCAAGGCTTTCATTCATTTTTTCAAGCTCAGCTATATCCTTTTGAACAGCATCGAATGCCGCATTTAACTCGTTTTGCTTCTCCTTTTGCAATTCCGTATTGCCATTATCTCTACGTAATTCTTCCTGTTGATCTGCCAGTTTTTCCAATTCATCCGCCACTTCCATCGCCTTTTGTTCTACCTCAAGCCCTTTAAAAAACTCCAACATTCGATCTAGCTCCTTTTCTACATCTCGCTGACCTACCTTCATTTCATCTAACTTCTGCTGCAGCTGGTCTTTATTACTTTGTTGCTCCATCATGCGTTGAAGTTCTTCCATCATTTTTTTAATGTCATCATTCAAAAGTCGGTCAGCCATTTCTTGAAGCTGCTGCTGCTTATTTAAGAGCTCTTCTTCTTTTGGACCTTTTTCTCTGAGAGTTTCATTTTCCTTCATTTTGTTAGAAGCCTCTTCTACTTTGTCGCGTAGCGCCTGTTGCTTTTGTTTCAACTGCTCTAATGCTTGCTTATCCTCCCAACTTAACTCCTTACCCTCCTTGAGTTTTCTTCTAAGCTTGTCGAGTTCCTTTTGCACTTGCTTAGCATCATTTACAGCACGCTGTAAATTCATCTGCACATCGTTTCTATTTTGATGAATAGACTCCTCAGTTTCGGCTTTGGTCAGGCTCTTGTATGTGAAGGCATTAGACCGGACCTTTTTGGGTCCGTTTACACCATCGTTGTCCCAGACCTCAAAATAATATGTTAAAATCGCTCCTTCTGGTAATTGCTCTAAGCGCGTATCGAAATAGTGGAAAAAGCGCTGACGTATGCCGTTTCCTAAATTAATTTTGACACGATTCGACTTACCAAATACTTCACCATCCTTTCCCGTTATTTCATACACAAAGTCAAGTTTTAAAAATCCATAGTCATCACCAACCTCTCCGCTGAAATAACGCAAGCGCTGATTACTAGAATCAAACGACTCTCCCACCTCAATGGTTGGAAAAGCATCGGGTATCACTTGTAAAGCAAACGACATGGTATCGCTTCTTGGATTAATCACGTTTGAGGTGATTACTTGGTAGGCATTAGGTTCAATCGCTAAATGACGTACAACGAACGTATTACTTTGATTTTCAGATGCTTTAATTATTTTATCACCTAGGTGTAAGATCAAACTATCAACATCCTGACTGCTAAACTGCCATTGAACTTTTGTACCCACAGGTACAACCAAATCGCCTGTATTCGCTAAGCGTTCTTCACTTTTTCCTAAATAGGATGGATAACTCAACACCACTTCAAAGCGCTCAATTACTGGCCTGGGAACGACCTTTACCTCATACCACCTGGAGTAAAACTTGTTAGCAACAAACCTAATCTTATTTGATTTTTGAAGATTACGAATGGTGTAGGAAAACCGACCGGGCTCAATAATATCCATGCGATAAGAAAAACCCGATAGTTCTAACTTTGCTTCCCTTGGAAGTTCATTTCCCTCCGTTTTTAACTCAATGCGTAAATCAGAACCTTCTTCTACCAAAAGCTGTGCGTTGGTTACCACAAAATCGAAAGGTCGCTTCAATTCAAACGTTTGATTGTACCTGATAACCTGTTCACCCCCTCTAGTAATGACACCTGGAGCCGCAAATAGTACAAATACAAAAATCCCTACAACAGGAATTAGGTATCTCAGATAATGCCTATTCTTTTTAAAATCGATTAGGTTAATAAAAGGCAATGGTTGCAATTGCCACGTACGTTGTTCGATACTAGCCATCAAAAGCCCATGAGAACTACCATCATCGAAATTATATTCATGTAACTCTATGGTATTCAGAAGTTTATCACTCACTTCAGGCATTGATTTTCCTATCAATTGAGCTGCCTCACGGTAAGTCATACCTTTCACCCAACGCTGCATCCGCATCAAAGGAATAATAACCCAACTAATTAATAGCCAAGCGTTTGTACCAATAAATAAGTAAAACAACGTGGCTCTTGCCCAAACTGACAGCTGCACATAAAAGGCAGTACCTGCTACTAACAAGTAAGAGCCCATCAAGAGCGTACTCATCAACAGTAAGCCCCTAATTACTTGGTTTAAGTAATAACGGTTTATAAAAGCATCGAGCTTTTGGAGCAACTGTTGATAAGCTTTCATTAAAATCTTAATACCAGTTCAACGGGACAATGGTCAGAATGGTGCACATGGGGTAAAATGGCAGCCGACTGCACATTCGGTAACAAGGATGCTGTAATCACATGGTAATCAATCCGCCAACCCTTGTTGTTAGCACGCGCACCAGCTCGGTACGACCACCAAGAGTAATGATTAGGTTCCTTCACCAAATGACGAAACGAATCAACCAAGCCCTCTTGTAAAAAAGTAGTAAACCATTCACGTTCCTCAGGCAAAAAACCCGACATGCCAGCGTTCCTAACAGGATCATGAATGTCAATGGCTTGGTGACAAATATTGTAATCTCCGCTAATAATCAATCGCGGAAAATCTTGAGCCAATGACTTAATATAAGGCCTGAAAAATTCCAGAAACTGCATTTTCATATCCTGTCTTTCATCTCCGCTTGAGCCCGATGGTATGTACACACTGATGAAACTAAAATCATCGTAATCGGCCCGTATGATACGTCCTTCAGCATCAATCCAATCTACACCACAACCCTTGATTACCCTGTTAGGTTTCTTACGGGTTAATATGGCAGTGCCTGAATAACCTTTCTTTTCTGCCGGATAAGTAAATACTTCATAGCCAAGTTTACGCACCACATTCCAATCGAACTGATCATCCATGGCTTTGATTTCTTGCAGACCAATTACATCGGGTGCAACTTCAGCAAGCCATGTGGAGAAACCCTTGTTTTCTGCAGCACGTATACCGTTTACATTGTATGAGAGCAGTTTCATCAATCAATTACTTTCGCTTTGATGATTACCATGTCTTTCACCGGACGATCGGCTGCAGCCGTTTGCGTACGCGCAATTTTGTCGAGTACATCAAAACCACTCACCAACTCACCAAAAACCGTATATCCACCATCCAAATGCGGCGTTCCTCCCACCGTTCCATAAATCTGTTTTTGAGCATCTGAGTACTTACGACCTGAACGAGCTGCAATCGAATTCAATTCATTTTCATTAAACATACGACCATGAACTATGTAAAATTGGCTCCCGCTAGATGCTTTTGCAGGATTCACCTGATCGCCCATGCGAGCAGCGGCCAATGCCCCACGTTTATGAATGAGGGTATCAACAAATTCTGCTGGAATGGTATAACCCGGTCCACCTTGACCCAACATTTGACCAGGTTTTGCTCCTTTTGAATCAGGATCGCCACCCTGAATCATAAAATCTTTGATTACTCGGTGAAACAACAAGCCATCGTAATAGCCACTCTTCACTAACTTCAGCATATTATCACGATGCTGTGGGGTTTCATTGTACAATTTTACCAACATGGTACCCTCTGTCGTCTGGAATTCAATCATCATTTCTTTCTTCTTTTTTCCTTTTTGTGCCTGTACTGTAGTTGCCATCATGAACATGGCTAACAATACGATTCCTACTTTTTTCATGTTTTTATGCGTTTTCTTTCAATGAAAAGTACTCTATTTCTTCAAAATATTGCATGCTGTAGGCTTTCAACATGTCTTCCTGCTCCAACAAATTAATGGCCGGTAAGGTCTTCAATAGGTTGTAATGCGGCCACCCATCCTCATCACGACCTGCCAATTCGTAATATCCAGCCAAACTCATCAGCTCGCATACAGCAATGTGCATCAGATCCTGTTTTTCTTCCTTGGAATATTTCCGATGTCCTTGTCCCAGCACATTTACACCAATCAGAAAAAGAACCGACTGCAAATCGGGCAACTTTCCAAAATCTTTCTCCAATCGCTCAGTCAATGCGTTCCAGCTTGCTTCCAGTGCAGTATTCATCCAATTAAGTTAAAATCGTCTCTATCTTGTAAAAATGGTAGTTTTTCGCGGATTTCGTTCAGGTAGTTTTTACTAAAAACCGCAGTAAGCCATCCTTCTTCTTCATCTATTTCTGCCAAAACCTCGCCCATTGGGTCGATTATCCGACTTCCCCCATTATGAGGAATGTCATTACCATCGGTTCCTACCCTATTCACACCCACCACATAGCATTGATTTTCAATTGCCCGTGCAACCAATAATTGCTTCCAGGCATACACACGGCGACTGGGCCAATTGGCTACATACAGCAACAAATCGTAATCGCCTCGGTTGCGTGCCCATACTGGAAAACGCAGATCATAGCAAATTTGTAAGTTGATGCGCCAACCCTTGAGTTCGTGAACTACCCTTTGGTTGCCTGCTTGGTATAGCTCATGTTCACCGGCCATGCTGAACAAATGTTTCTTGTCATAGCGCGCTACAATACCTGCTGCATTTACAACAAGTAATCGGTTAACATATACACCCCCGTGCTCGAACATGAGAGAGCCAGCAATTTCACAATTCCATTTGGCTGCCTGTGCACGCATCCATTCTAGCTCAGGACCTGATTCAGTAGTAGCAAAAAGTTGAGGCCGCATTGAAAAACCTGTGCTGAACATTTCGGGGAGTACCAATAAATCACATTCAGGATGATGCTTATCCATCAAGTGTGTAAGACGTTGCAGGTTTGATGCACTGTCTTCCCAAACCAAATTGGCTTGCAGGGATGCTATGCGTAAATCTGACATAATTTTTCTCCTGCCTGAATTAAAAATGCATCCGATTTGGCAAAACAGAAACGCACCAAACGATGGGCTACTTCGCCATGAAAAAACGGACTAACCGGAATCAAACTTATGCCATTCTTTTTTACCATATCAACAACGAAGTCCATATCATTTTGCGTGCTGATTTCCGAAAAATCGGCCAATTGGAAGTAAGTAGAAGCTGTAGGAACAAAACGAAAAGGCGTTTGACTCAAATGTCTGAGAAATAAATTGCGCTTTTGTTCATAGAAGGCCGGCAGTTGCTCGTCGCTTCTGTCGCTGATCAAAAAATCGGCATAAGCTTGTTGCATGGGCGTATTAACCGAAAATACATTGAACTGATGTACTTTCCTAAACTCTATTTGCAAGGCTGAAGGTGCAACTACATAACCCATCTTCCAACCGGTGCTGTGGTACGTTTTACCAAACGAACTAACCACCATGGCACGATTGCGTATGTGCTCATACCGAAGAAGCGATAAAAAAGGCTTGCCGTCGAAAACCATGTGTTCATAAACCTCATCGCTCAGCAAAAGCAGGGGCGACTTTTCCAGGATCTGCTGCAAGCGAGCTACGTCAAACTCATGCAAAATGGTACCCGCCGGATTATTAGGATGATTCAAGAGCAGCATCCGGCTTTTTGGTGATAAGACCGTTTCTACTGCATCCCAATCGAAATGGAAAGCCAGGTTTTCGTAGCGCATGGCAACTCTTACGGGTATGCCACCTGCCACTCGTACCGCAGGTGCATAAGCATCGTAGGCAGGATCAATCAGTATAACTTCATCACCAGGGTGAACCAAGGCCAAAATGGCTATAAACAGGGCTTGGGTGGCGCCTGCAGTTACAGTAATTTCGGTATTCGCATCGGGTAAAAACCCATAACAACGCTGGGTTTTTAAGGCAATTTGTTCCCGCAAGGCAGGCAGCCCTGGCATAGGTGCATACTGATTTCTACGATCTGCCATGGCTTGGGTAACCAGCTGTTGCAAGCGAACATCGGGATCAAAATCGGGAAAGCCTTGCGCCAGATTCATGGCCCCATGCTCGTTCGCCAAACGGGTCATCACAGAAAAAATGCTATCGCCTGTTTGTGGAAGTTTGCTCTGCATGGTTCATTTTTTAGAGTCCGAACGAAGCCGATAAATCTAACATGCGCTGTATGGGTTTCAGTGCTGCAATGCGCAAACTTTCATCCATGAGCAATTCAGGCTGTTCGTATTTGAGGGCCAAATACACTTTTTCGAGGGTGTTGCGCTTCATGTGTGGACAATCATTACAAGCGCAATTATTGGTTGGTGGCGCCGGGATAAAGGTTTTCAGTGGGGAAGACAGTTCCATTTGGTGCATGATGCCTGTTTCGGTACCCACAATGAATTTTTGTACGTTGCTTTTTTTGGTGTAGTTTAATAATGCTGTGGTAGAGCCGATGTAATGCGCCAATTCTAGCAAGTCAGCTTCGCATTCGGGATGTGCAATAAATTCAGCATCGGGGTGCTGTTGCATCAAGGAAATGATTTTTTCCAACGAAAAAATCTCGTGTACCATGCAGCTTCCATCCCACAAAGTCATATTTCTGCCAGTGGTTTTGTTGATCCAGGCGCCAAGATTTTTATCTGGTGCAAACAAAATGGGTTGATCCTTTGGCAAACTTTCAACGATTTTAACAGCATTCGATGAAGTACAAATGATGTCGGACATAGCTTTTATTTCTGCTGTGCAGTTGATGTACGAAATCACCAAATGATCAGGATGCTCCTCTTTAAAACGAGCAAAAAGCGCAGCTGGCGCACTGTCGGCCAATGAACAACCTGCCTTCAAATCGGGCAACAACACTTTTTTACTAGGATTCAGGATTTTGGCTGTTTCTGCCATAAAATGTACGCCAGCAAAAAGAATCATATCGGCCTCTGTTTTTGCGGCTTGTTGTGCCAAACCTAAACTGTCACCCAAAAAATCGGCTACATCCTGTATGTCGCCTGTTTGATAATAATGTGCCAAAATGATTGCGTTTTTCTCTTTTTTCAACGCATTGATTTCGGCAACCAAATCTAAAGTGGGATCAACATCTAATCCGAGGAAGCCAACAGCCTGCAATTGTTCTCTGGCAAATTTCAAGTCTTCGTTAAACATCAGCAAATAATGATAATTCTATTTATAAATCTTTGTTGTTGTTGTTAGGGCCGTGGAAATGTTTAAAGCTTTTTTTTTAGCTGCTTGCTTTTCACATAGCTAACATTCATTCACGCCTTTATCAACAGGTCAAAGCTTCCAAAGTTCCTTAATTTCAGGCAATCTTGCAGCTTTTCCACAGTTGTTCACAAGCTTTTTTAACGCGATTCATCGCACGCTCATGCGTTGATTGCATGTTGATTTGTAGGAACTTTTGCGCTTGGTGCTGGATAACTTCCCTTTAAAAACTTTTGCACCCAGGCTTATAAACAACTATTCATGGCTTTTACCTCGTTTATACACGCTTGTCAACATAGTTGGTAACATGCTCGCATGCGACATTGTTAACACAGCTTAGCTGTAAAACTGCTCTTTGAGGATATAATCGTGTATTTGTTCAGGTAAAAGGTAGCGCACACTTTTTCCGCGGCGAAGGTTGTCTCTTATTTGGGTAGAAGAAATTTCAATTACCGGTGCTTGTACCAGGTGAATATTGGGATGGCCAGCTAAATGAGTTTGTGTTTGTCCTACCCGGGGATACACCCAAATTTCGAATCGACGCATGAGTTCCTCGTAATTTTTCCAGCGGGGCAAGCTTACCAGGTTGTCTTCACCCATGATCAAGCTGAAGCTTCTATCTGGGTACTTTTGTTCAAGGTGAATAAGGGTATGTATGGTGTAGGATGGCTTGGGAAGCTGGAATTCAATGTCACAGGCTTTCAGTCGAGGATTTGTTGCTATAGCGCGGTTAACCAAATCGAGCCGCAGATATTGATCGAGCAGGCTATCTTTTTTTTTCAATGGATTTTGCGGCGTAACTACCATCCACACTTCATCGAGTTCAGTTTGTGTGGCAAAATACTCAGCCAAAATAAGATGTCCAACGTGAATAGGATTAAAGGAACCGAAGAATAGGCCTGTTTTTTTCATGCTTTATTCAAAAAATCGCCAACCACCTGTACGGCAGTCCTTTTAGCCGTATCCAAATCCTCATTGATAAGAATGTAATCGAATGCATGGGCGAAAGCCATTTCGGTAGCAGCTTTATTTAGACGCATTTGCAGTTTCTCAGCACTCTCGGTATTGCGTTTACTCAACCGTTCTTGCAGTACATCAAGCGAACCGGCTTGCACAAAAATCGCAAGGGCCTTCGGCCCGTATTGTCTTTTGATGTTCAAACCACCTTTTACGTCTACGTCAAAAATGACTGACTTCCCCGACGCCAGCAATTTTTCTACAGCCGAACGCAATGTTCCATAATATGTACCAGCGTAAACTTCTTCCCATTCAATAAAATCGCCCGCATCAATCTTTGACTCAAAGGCCTCTTTGCTCAAAAAATGGTAGTCTTTACCATCTTGTTCGGAACCACGTTTTTCACGACTGGTAGCCGAAATAGAGAAGCACAGCTCATCGAATTGGCCCAACAGGTGGTGCACCAGGGTGGTTTTACCAGAACCAGAGGGAGCGCTGAAGATGATGAGTTTACCAGGCATACCTTATAAAACGTTCAGAACCTGCTCTTTGATTTTTTCCAACTCGTTTTTCATGTTTACAACGAGCTTTTGTATATCAACTTGGTTGCATTTGGAGCCGAGGGTATTGATTTCGCGACCCATTTCTTGGGCGATGAAACCTAGCTTTTTGCCACCCGAAGCTTGGTTCAAGTTCTGGCGGAAAAAAGCGCAATGTTGCGCAAGTCGTTGCTTTTCTTCACTTACGTCAAGCTTTTCGAGGTAGTAAACCAACTCTTGTTCAAGACGATTCATGTCAATTTTTTCTTGCTCTACAAAAAGCTCTAAACCGGCTTTTATGCGGTTTTTGATATGGTCAATTCTGATGGATTCGTAGGGAGCAACTGCAGCCAAGTCGGCTTCAATGCGGGCCACGCTCTGTAACATGTCGTCACCTGTTTTTCGGCCTTCTTCTTCTCTGAATTGATTGAACTGGTCTATGGCTGCCTTGATGAGTTTTTCCAAATCGGACCACCAACCAATTTCGGCACTGCCCTCCCCTGCCGATACTTCAGGTATGCGTAGAATGGCTTCGGCTAAACCTTGCTTCGACAAGTTTAATTCATCGCACAAAGTACTCATTTCACGGTGATACGACTTAAAAAGAGCGGTGTTGATCAAGTTTTCACGCTCGCTCCCGCTGCTTTCAATTTGTATGTGGATGGTGATTTTTCCACGCTCGAGCGGTGCCGTTACTAAATTCCTGATGGCGTATTCTTTGTCTTGCAGCAGTCGCGGCAAACGCAAGTTCAAATCGAGGAACTTGCTATTGAGTGAGCGTATTTCAACGGTTACCATACCTGCCGGCAAAGCCGCACTGGCTTTGCCATAGCCGGTCATCGATCGAATCATAAGGAGCGAATAAGCTGCAAAAGTACGACTTATTTTTTGGCCTCACTCACCAGGTAAACACCCGTGAAAATGAGGAGTCCATACAGCACTTGTTCGGGCAGTAACCTGTCTCTACCGCTCCACAAGGCAATGATGGTGGCCAATAATGGTTGTAGGTAAATGTAAGTGCCCACTACCGATGCCCGGGTGTGCTGCAGTGCCCATGCGTTAAGCCAATAGGCGGCAATGCTTATGCCTATGATAATGAACCAGAAAGCAACCCAATCGGTTTGCTGGAAAGCCGTCCATTCAATCGCCGAAAGCTGCGGCAGGCCAAAGGGCAGAACCATCAAGCTACCAAATAAAAACAGCCACTTTACCACAGTAAAAGTGCTGTATTTGGCCATCATCGGTTTGATGAGCACCAGATAAATGGCAAAAAGCATGGCATTGATCATTACCAGCAGGTTTCCATAGGAACTGTTGGCTGCTCCGCCACGTGCAAAAATTTTTTCGGCACTCAGAATAAGTAGCAAGGCACCAGCACTGCCAAGCGCCATGCCTAAAAGCTTCTTCCAGCCTAATTTTTCTTTGAGGTAGAAAGAAGCAAATGCCAAAATGAAAATCGGACTTGTGATCATGATGACCGAAGCGTTGATGGGCGAGCTCATTGACAGCCCCTTGAAAAACAACAGCATGTTTCCGGCCACACCGAAAAATGCGCACATGGCTAAATAGGCCAGATCGCGCCGATTTACTTGAACCCGGTTGCGTTCGAAAAAGGGATGTACTCCCCAGAAAAAAAACGTTGCCAGAACAACCCGCAGCAAGATGAAGGCGTATGGTTGGATGAGGCGCGGCATCACCTCCTTGGCAACGGTATAGGAAGCACCATAAAAAAGGGCCGTTAGAAACAACGACCCGTGAACCAGCAAGCGGGTTTTCATCCCGCGAAATTAACTTTTTTAAAAGACCCTGTATCCCACAGATAACATCCATTGGCTCGGACGTGCATCGGTGGTAAATGTTTGTCCGTTGGTGCTGATACTATTGCCAAAGCGCATCAAACTGCCTTCATATTTGGCATCAATCACCAGTTTCCAAAAATCAAGTCCTACACCAAATTGGAATCCAACCGAGTTATTCCTGTAGGTATTCGTGATGTTTTGGGTGAGGTTGTTTTCATTAAGATCGGCTTTGAGTAGGTTTGAAAAAACAGGACCGGTGTTTACTCGAACCAAGCCGAAAAATTTTTTACCTGCTAAAACCGGAATGTCTATGCGTTGAAAAGTCAGATCTGCTGTTGAAGCAGTTCCATTGGTGGTGGTGGTTATGCTAGATCCCATGCGGGTGTACAACAATTCAGGTTGTACATAAAAGCCCAATACCTGTACCCGGCTGTAAAATCCCAGATGCAAGCCGTTTTTAGATGCCGATTCAATTGATACGTTGTTAACCGTAATTTCGTCGTAACGCACGTTGTAAGAGTTTAGCCCTCCCCGAATGCCCAATTGAAAAAACTGTGCGAAGGTAAGGGTGCTACAAATCATCAAGAAGGTGAAGATGCCTAAGGTTTTCATGTTGGATTAATATTAGCGATTGAGGATATACAAGTTTAGCGGTTTTTTGCCGTAATTTGTAGTAATGTGTGCATTCCGTTTGCTTCTGCTGGTATTTTATGTGATAAGCAGCCTGCCTGTGCAGGCCAGTTACCACTATTGCCTGGGCCGCGTAAAACAGATCACCTTTTACGAAGGAAATGCACGCAATTGTGTTTGTTCAGCCGAGGAAGCTTACAGTGATTGTTGCGAAACGGAGCATACGCTTTTGGATTTTCAGGACGACCACACTACCGTTCCAGGAATTGCCTTCGATATGCCATGTTCAGCATTGTTGGTACCCATTTTCGCCTATGACACGCCTCAGGTAGTCATGCCTGCCGAAAAGGGACTAACACGAAGGGGGCCTCCTGTTGTAGGCAAACCCAAAAACCTCTATTTGGCAAATTGTAATTTCAGATGATGAGCTTTAGCTGTTTGCAGACAGCTTTCCCTTGGCGGAACCGAAGTTTCAAAAACCAAAAATTTTAAAATCTGAAATCATGAACAATTCAATCGTTATCAAAGGCCTTTTGGCTACTCTATTCATATGCACTTTTGCTACTGTGGTTGTCATGGCGCAAAAGCCACCGAAAAAAGCAGAAGTAAAAATCCAAGTTTCCGGAAACTGTGGTATGTGTGAAAAACGCATCAATGCTGCATTAGATGTTCCTGGTGTGATGTTTTCATCATGGGACCGTGTGAGCAAAACAGCAACCGTAGCCTACAAGCCACGTAAAATATCGGAGCAAAAATTACATGAACTTATCGCAGGCGTTGGGCACGATACCGACAAGGTAAAAGCAGATACAGCCGTTTACAAAAAGTTGCCTGGCTGTTGCTTGTATCGCGATAATGCCAATACCCACTGGGATTAAGTATGCGTATTTTCTTGATGGCCATGGGCTTGCTGTTGGCAAGCTTGTGCGCTACTGCGCAGGATACTTTGCGGGGATTTGTTTTTGAAGAAACGGAAACCGGCAGGTTGCAGCCTTTGACGGCCGCCAATGTGGTGTGGTTAGGCACTACAGCAGGCACTACTACCGACGGTAAGGGTTTTTTTGTGCTTGCTGCCCATCCACAAACACGACAATTACAAATCAGTTATATCGGAAAAAAAGCGGATACACTGCAAATAGAACGTTTTTCAGAGGTAAAAGTCATCCTTAAAAGCCAATCGAAACTTCAAACAGTTGAAATTGAAGCCGACCGCGCAGCCACGTATGTGTCGTCTCTGAACCCGATAAAAACGCAAGTAATGACCGAGCAGGAACTTTTTAAAGCCGCCTGCTGCAATTTGTCGGAAAGTTTCGAAACAAATCCGGCAGTGGATGTAAGCTACACCGATGCAGTTTCAGGTGTAAAGCAGCTGCAGTTATTGGGGCTATCAGGCACCTACATTCAAATGCAGCGAGAAAACCTGCCCGATGTACGTGCCCTTTCAGCTAACTACGGTCTAACCTTTATTCCTGGAAGTTGGATTGATAACATCCAGCTCACCCGGGGCATTGGCTCGGTGGTAAATGGTTACGAGAGCATCTCGGGTCAAATGAATGTGGAGTTAAAAAAGACAGATAGCGGCGACAGTGTTTTTGTGAACGGCTACCAAAATCAAATGGGGAGGTCGGAAATCAATTGGTACAGTCGCCACCAGCTTAGTCCAAGTTTAAGCACGGCCGTTTTGCTCCACGGAAACCGTCAGGGTATGCTCAATGATGTAAATAAGGATGGTTTTTTGGATCTGCCAACGGGCAACCAAATCAACATACACAACCGGTGGAAATTCGACAATGGGCAAGGTTGGATTGTACAAGGTGGTTGGGCATGGGTACGTGACCGCCGATTGGGTGGGCAAAGCAATTTTGACCCAAACATTGATAGGCAACAGCAACTGACATATGGCACTGGATTTAATGTAGATCGTTTTGAAGTTTACGGCAAAGTAGGTTACGTATTTCCACAGCAACGATACCGCTCCGTGGGTTATGTAACGCAGTATATCAATCACCGCACTGACGCCTTTTTTGGTCGGGCCGACTACCAAGGAAGGCAGGCATCATTGTACCAAAACCTGATTTTTCAGGACATTTTGGGCAATACCAACCACAAATACCGGACTGGTTTGAGTCTGATGACCGAAGCTTATGGCGAAACCTACAAGCAATTTTTGTTCAATAGACGGGAGGTGGTTCCAGGCGCCTTTTATGAGTACACCTTTACTGGTGTGCGCTTGCAGTTGATTGGTGGTGTGCGGATGGATCACCACAATTTGTACGGCTGGTTATTCACACCACGACTGCACGCCAAGTACGATATTACCGATCAAACTGCCTTGCGTTTGGCTGCCGGTAGGGGCTATCGAGTGGCTAACGTGTTTGCCGAAAACATGGGTGGTCTGATAAGCTCGCGACAAGTAGCCATTCTTGGTATTGGTCGTGGGGCCTATGGTTTAGACATGGAGAAGGCGTGGAATTATGGCTTGAGTTTGACCCAGGCATTCAAATTTCGTTACCGCGATGCCAGTTTAAATGTGGATTTGCACCATACCCGTTTTGAGCAGCAAGTGGTGGTTGATTATGACTATTCTCCTCAGCAGTTGCTGTTTTACAATCTTCAGGGTTCTTCCTATAGCACCAGCTTTCAAACCGAGCTCGATCTAAAGCCGGCACGCCGGTTTGATGTGCGTTTGGCTTATCGTTGGTTGGATGTGAAAACCCAGTATCAAACCGGATTTTTCACTCGTCCCTTGGTTGCGCGTCATCGTTTGTTCATGAATGTAGCTTATGAAACACGCAGCAAATGGCTGTTTGATTATACCGTTTCGCGCATTGGAACCAAGCGTTTGCCGGGAACAGTCAGTAATCCGGAAGGCCTACGTTTTCCTGAACAGTCACCGGCGTATTGGATCATGAATGGACAAGTGACCAAACGCTTTAAGCGGTGGGATGTGTATGTAGGTGTAGAGAACTTAGCTGATTTCAGGCAGACCCAGCTTATTAACGCAGCAGATCAGCCATTTTCGGCCTTTTTTGACGCAAGTATGATTTGGGGTCCGGCCATTGAAAGAATGGTTTATGTTGGCTTCCGGTATCGAATACCCAATAGCACGGAATAGGGAAGGGGCTTCGGCCCCTTTTTTCATATAAATGCAAAAAAATTTACGTGTTGACACGTACAAACAAAAGAATGCACAAGAAATAGGTTTTGGTGAATAGCGGTTCTGAACTACTTTGACGAGCTAAAGTGCTTGATGTGCTTTTAGGAAGAAAAACTAAACCTGTTGATATGAACAACTATTTCTTTACCCGTTGTGGCAAGTCGCACCTACCCAAATGCGCTTTGTTGGTGTTGATGCTACTACTTTTCAGTAGTAGAAGCTGGGCGCAACTTGCCTCCTACACCTTTCAGCAAAGTGTAGAAGCATATACGCCAATCACGGGAGGGACCCTGTTGGGGACCACAAGCACGGATGATCAGTCGTTTGTTGATCCAACAGTACCCGCTGGAGCTACTGGTCCGGTCAGTGGTGTAGGGTTCCCCATAGGATTCAATTTCGTTTATAACGGTATAAATTTCGACCGTTTCGGAATCAATGCCAATGGTTGGATCTTTTTAGGTCAATCGGCATTAACGCCTGCTGTAACCAACATCGGCAATAGTTTCGTCCCAATAAGTGTAGCTAACTCATCAACTCCGCCTCAGCTGCGGAGTCGCATCGCAGCCTTTTCACGTGACCTTGGCGGTCAAACAGGATCAGAGTTGCGTTTTGTAACCATAGGCACCTCCCCCAACAGAATATTGGTTGTTCAATTCACCAATTATCGTCGTTTAAGTGCAACAGGTGAAAGCTTGAATTTTCAAATTCGATTGCACGAAGGAAGTAACAACGTGAGTCTTCATTACGGTATAATGACGTTATCGGCTGCAGTTACCGTTGAGGTTGGATTAGGTGGAGCTAACAATACGGATTTTTTTAACCGCACCACAACAACAGATTGGTCCGCCTCAACCGCCGGTTTGACTAACAATGCTACCATGGCGGTATCTGCGACTATTTTTCCAGCCAATGGAACGCTTTACACATACGCTGCACCAACTTGTTTCGTGCCCACGAACCTGACAATCGATAGTGTAACGGCGTCGTCATTTCGTATAAACTGGAGGGCACCATTTTCTGCTCCTGCTACCAGCTATCAGTATGCTGTAACCACTAGCAGCACCCCACCGGCTACTGGAACTACGACTACCGATACCACGGCTGCCATTACTGGTTTAACAGCTAGTACGGCTTACAATGTATTTGTTCGTTCCAATTGTGGAGGTACCAATGGGTTTTCAAACTGGGTAGGTCCCTTCAACATTACTACCGGTGGTCCAGTAACTTCCATTGCCAGCGGACTGTGGAGCAACCCGGCAACTTGGGCAGGTGGAGCGATACCTGGTCCGGCAACCGAAGTCACTATCGCCGCGACCGACTCGGTAATTTTGGATATCACTTCAACTGTTAGCTCATTGACTGTTAATGGTGTGCTTGGCGTGAATGCTTCAGCTACGCGTGTACTAACAATCAACAATGCCACCAACGTGAGTAGCTCGGGTTCGATCAACTTCGGTGTACCAACCACTGGAACATCTGGACGTGCCTTGGCCATGCGTGGGGCCTTTAACCATGCAGGAACATCCAATTTCGCCAATGGAAATGCAACCTGGATTTTTAGCGGCACAACACCACAGACCATCAACCAAACCGGAACGTTGACCAACAATGCGGTTGGTCAGATTGTTGTAAGTAATGCTGCTGGACTAACGCTACCTACTCCATTAACCGTTGGCTTTAACGTTGATCTTATCAATGGTGCGTTCAACATAGGGTCGAACTTGACATTCAATTTAACGGCTGTTTCATCAACCAGTTCGCAAGTACGCCGTTCACCTTTGGGAAGTTTTGTTGGAACACCTACGTTTACATCAGCGGTTTATAATGTTCAATATGTATTCTTCACGGGCCAAACATCCACACTGATCACAGAAGGATCTGAAATTCCGGCTTCCCGTACAATCAACGCTCTGACCATCAGCAACCCAGCGGGCTTGAACTTAACAGCTAACCTTACTTTAACTTCGGCTTCAAGTGCCCTTGTGTTGACAAGCGGTATTATCAATTTGCCCGCGGGTGGCAAAATCACTTGCACAGCCACAGCTTTTGCACCTACGGCTGGTAGCAATACCTCTTTTATCAATGGTGGATTCGAAGTAAATGCAACATCAACTTCTGCACTTACACGAAATTTTCCGGTTGGATCTGTGGTCAATGGGGTTGCAACACGTACGCAAGTTGTGATTGCAAGCATCATCACAAGCGGCAGCACACGCACAATCACCGTGATGCCGGTAGGTGCACCATCTGGCTCTGGCGTAGCTCCCGTTACAACGCCAATGGGTCCTCGTGCTTTTCAAATCACGGCCAGCGGCTCGATAGGTACTACGGCAACAGTAGAATTAAACTGGCAAGCCGATGATGCGGCAAGTTTTTTTAGCACATTGGCAAACATTCGTGTGGTACAATCAACGGTATTAAACGGGCCATGGACTGCAAGAAGCAATTCTTCTACTGCCGGTAGTTTGACCAGTTCAGGAACCCGCACAACAACTGCAATCAACCTCACCAATGGTGGATTTTTCGCTTGGGGTACTACCGGTGGGTCTGAGCTGTCAGTCGTTGGATTAGCGGGCCCAAACATGCAGGCTTCATGTTTGACGGCCAATGAAGTAATAAGGGCGGTGGTTCGTAACACAGGTGCAGGAATAATTTCTTTCAGCACGACGAACCTTGTTTTGAGAGGCACAGTAACTACGCCTGGAGGCTCAGTAATTAATTTGACGCCCATCACAAAAAACACGGGTACTTTGGCTCCCAATACCAGTGATACCTTGAGTTTCACCACCACAGTGGATATTGTGGGTCAAGGCAAATATGCACTGGAAATTCGCATGGATTCTTTGGCAGGACAGGTTCGTACCGATGATACTTTGCGTACCAATATCCGTTCGCACCAAGTGAATGCGGTTGCAGTGCCTGGTCAAATCATCACAGGTCAATCGGCAACGGTACGTGTAACTTCTTCTGAACGCATGCGCATTACCGAATACACCCAGTTCTTTGGAGGTACCGGTCAAACACCTGTATATCCTTCTTTTGTAACAAGCAATACGTCAGATCCTGATTTGTTGGAAATGACCAATTTAGGCAGCCTCCCCGCCGATTTGTCGGGTCACAAATTGGATGTATATGGTGTTGGTGCACGTACTTACACTTTCCCACAGGGCACAATTGTTCCTCCATTTGCAGTTGTAGTGATTCACGTTGGAACAGGTACTGACCAGCCTCAAAATAATTTCTACAATACAGGTGGTGCAAACGGTGCCATTTCTTCTACTTCGCAGACTGGTTATGTTTTACGTGACACAGCTGGAGCTATCATTGATGCCGTTGCTACAAACGGATTTGCTTTCCCTGCATCAGCCAATGTAAGTGGTGCTGACTGGTCGGGCGTAATTCCAAATGCTTCTGCCGGTGGTTCATTGCTTTCTGCCGATGTGAACAGTTCTTCGTCTTGGGTAGTGGCAACTACTGCTGCGCCACAAACCATGGGCTCACTCAACCCAGGTTTGGTACCAGATACAGCAACCGTTAGCTGGGCTGGTCCCGCTGGCTTTACAGCAAATACCCCAATTTTTAATACAGGCGCAAGGGCTGCGGCGGCAACAGAGAATTATACGGCTACTGTGGGTTATGGAGCCTGTTCAAAAACGGCAACCGCAACACTCGTCGTTCAAGCACCTGTAGTTCCTGTTGCTGGTTTCAGATTAAGTGCCGACACCGCGTATGTAGGTGGATTTTTCACCAATGTGACTATTACAGACACCTCTTTGAACATTCCCTTTACACGGAAATGGACGATCACGCCAAACACTTTTTCGTTTGTGAATAACACGAATGATAGTAGTTTGGCTCCTCAGCTTCGGTTTGATGCCACTGGATTTTACAGCATCAAACTTGTAGTATCTAATCCGGCTGGGACCGACTCTGTAACGCGTAGCAATGCGGTTACGGTGCTTTTAGGTTATTGTCCTTCTAACGCAATCAATACTGCAGACACAAAAATTGACAGCGTAATTATTGGAAGCCTGACTACAGGTAGCGCGACGAATGCATGCGAAACGTATACTAATTACACCTCATTGGGTGTAGCCGGTACGATTACGCAACTTCAGCCATTCAATCTTTCTATTAAAAACGGATCATGCAGTGCATCGATATTCTCGGCAAGGGGTAAGGTCTTTGTTGACGTGAATAAAAATGGTCTTTTCGAGGCAAATGAAACATTTGCCAATTTTGGTACTTCAACGCCCGTTACCAAGCAGTGGATGAATGTTTCGCTCGTATTGCCTGTAAGCATCGATACAGGAGTTACGCGCTTGCGTATTGTATGGGTTGAAACTTCTGACTCGAACCTTGTTAATGGTTGCGGCACCTACAACTGGGGCGAAACCGAAGACTACTTGGTGCGCATTGAAAAACCCGCTAACTACCGAGCAGTGACATTCAGGGTAAACATGAGTAAATACCCGGTGAGCCCCATGGGCGTTCATATTGCAGGCGAGTTCCAAGGCTGGAATCCTGGCGGAAGCCCCATGCAACACATCGGAAATGGTATGTACGAACGCACCTTCTTCCTAGCGGCTAACGACACCGTTGATTACAAATTTGTTAATGGTAACAACTGGGGAAGAGACGAGCAGAATTGGTTGCTTCCTTGTGGTGTAGACAACGGATTTAATTCGTTTAACAGGCAGTTGGTGGTACCTAGCACCGATGTGGTCTTACCTGCCGTTTTCTTTAACAGCTGTGCAAGCGAAATGAACCAATTGAGCATAGCTGATTTACAATATGTGCCCGATTACCTTTTGTTGGATGCGCCAAGAAATCAGCGCTCACGTTACCAACGCGATACCGTTACGGTTGAAGGCATCGTTGCCGCTGCTCCAGGCCAGTCGGTATTGAGTACAAGCTGGAGAGGCTCATACATCCAACTGGATGTACCTGCGGGCGGTATAGGCTTGTGGAAGGGTTGGACGGGAATGAATGTGCGCATCCTCAACTTAGCTGATACGGTACATTTTGTGCCTGGTAACAAGGTTCGTGTTCGAGGGGTTGTGGCTGAGTTTCCCGATTCTGCAGGTTTTTCTCAATCGCAATTGGATATTCCTGCTGGAAACAATGTTTCGGTATTGTCGAGCGGCAATCCCGTTGTATTCCACCGTGCATTCATAGGAGAGTTGCGCTATTGGGATGGAACAGGCCAAATTACGAATTTGAGTGGCGAACGATACGAAGGAACCTATGTTGAAATGCGTGGCTTGACGGTAACCAATATTTCCCCGTTTGGAACCGGACGTTTTGACATTACCTTCGAAGACCAGTTTGGAAACCGCATTGTCAGTCGTGACGAGAGCCGCGTTTTGCGTGCGCCTTACTTCTCCAATACCGATACCACGGCGCCACTCTACCTCGCAGTGGGCGATCGGGTTCAGATTCGTGGATTCATTATGTCTTTTACCTCGGGAGCAATCAATGAATACCGCATAGCCCCTTGGAGCAATGGCGATGTTGTAAAAACAGGACCAGTTCAATTGGAGGCCAGTTTACGCAGCCGAAGCACTACCTCAGCCGTCATTGCAGCTAACCACAACTTTGAGGACTTTTTTGGAACGATGGGGGTTGTTTACAGTACCACACCCAACCCTACCTTGGCAAGCAACAATTATTGGGATGCAGCTGCCAACAACAACTTGTTGGCCCGTCTTGAAGGAGCACTTTTGCCAGGTACAACGTATTACATGCGTGCCTATATGCAGACGCAGAATGGACAGCAAGTGTTTTACAGCAACCAATTGGTAGTGAATACATTCACCGGTCCTCAACCTCAACCTGTGGTGCCTATTTTCACTGTGCGCAAACCAGCCAGTCAAGCTGGATCGCGATTGGCAGGCTTTGCCGCTTTTAATGCAGGATGGGGCTTTTTGTATGATACCATTGCAGTAGAAGCGCCATTGATCCTCGGTAGAAGCGCCATTTCTGATTCGTTGGGTTGCGATACGAGCCTGGTAAACGCTTCGGCCATGAACGGTAAAATTGTGGTGCTTTACAGAGGAGCTTGTGGATTTAGTCTCAAAGCCTTGGCGGCAGCTCGTGCTGGTGCAGTTGGCGTTTTGATAATCAACAATGCTCCTGGAACCATTAATATGGGCTCGGGTCCTGAAGGAGTGGACATTGACATTCCTATCATGCTCATTAGCAATGCGGATGGTGCACAATTGCGACCATTTATTGATAACGGCGAAGCTGTTGTGCTCATGGGCAACAAAAACGGCCAATTTGCTTTCGACATTGCTTTGTTAGGTGGAGAAACCGTTGGGCCGGATGCCACCAGCATAGTTGCTGACATGGCCGCTCAACCCGGTCAATATGTAACACCAATGGGAGCCTATGTTTTAAACGCTGGCTTACAGGCTACCAGTCAGTTCTATTTGGAAGTTAGTGTTTTGAAACACCTACCTGGTCAAGCACCACAAACGGTTTACAACGGTTTTCAGCAATTGGCACCGATGACACCAGTGGGACAAACAAGTTATTTGGGAGTTCCTGCTGTAGATTGGGGTGCTGCTAATTTCGGGCCGGGCAATTACACCATCAGGTACAAGGCCATGCCATGGTCGGGTTTGACCGATGGTTTCCTGGACGACAACATAGTTGAACAAAAATTTACCATATCTGACACGATTTATGCAAAAACCCGACTCGACAGCAATGCTAATTTAGTGCTTACCGGAAGCGGGACTCGTTTTGGCGGTGTAGGGTCTTGGACGGGTGCCAACTGGTTTGAATACCAAGGTACAGTTAATAAAAAGGTGAATGCCTTGAGGTTTGCTTTTGTTGCCAACCCAGGTGAAAGCCTTGCGGGTGAAACAGTTGAGGCCCAAGTGCACGAATGGATTGACTCTGACAACGACACTTTGATAGATGCTGGCGAAGTTAACTTGCTTGGAACAGGGTTTTATGCTTACATGACCAATGCCACCAACCAACAAGTTGAAGTACCACTTGAAGACTATGTAACAGCTCAACCCGGTGTACTTATTCAACCTGGCAAAAAATACCTGTTTGCCGTACAATACAATGGTGTTAACCTTGGCGTATTCTTGGCAACCGATCCAGGCGTGAACTATACAGGCACAAGCAGAAATACGGGACGTTGGATCAGTGCAGTAAACGACGGCAGCAACTGGTTCTCGCCTGGATTTGGCCCACAAACCGTATTTGCCATCAGTGCGGTTATTGGAAATGCGGCGCCACCGGCTACACCGATATTCGGTATGGTTAGATATGATAATGCGGTTAACACGCCGATGAGCAACACCGAAGTGAAATTGTACCAGCAACAAACCTTGTTGTTACAAACGGTTACCGATGCAGCGGGCATGTTTGATTTCGGTCCTGTGCCTCCTGGTTCATATACCCTTCGTGCCAGCACCAATAAAGCATGGGGAGGTGTAAACGCAACAGATGCCTTGGCCATTGCCCGTCATTTCACAGGTGCTGCTCCGCTGGTCGGAATTCGTTTGGATGGAGCTGACGTGAACGCAACAGCTACCGTAAACGCCACCGATGCCTTGCAAGTGGCACGCAGATTCACCAACCAAATCAACAGCTTTGAGTTGGGTGACTGGTTGTTTAAAGCCGATGGCTTTTCAC
>ERZ1066127.148-NODE-148-length-45233-cov-17.995883_pt1 | contig 45233 bp, 41 predicted proteins | sample MGYA00382774_ERZ1066127 | MGnify/ENA primary metagenome ERZ1066127 (study PRJEB33369, sample SAMEA5778357) | biofilm metagenome | biome: Industrial cooling water; feature: Water cooling tower basin; material: Biofilm | place: United Arab Emirates | collected...
TGCGTGATAAGCGTAAAAACACCACCGCGCTCTTCGTACCACGACTGCATTGCCGCAAGCGTCGTATGACCGGGATTAGGCTTCACGCGGTCAATAACCTCCCGCCGCGCTTGATACCATTCCCAGACTAATGTGGGATTCTTCAAAAATCCGTCCATCGAAGCTAACTCTTCGGGACGAAATTTCGCCCACAGACCATTTGGGTCGCGGAATGTCGCTACGCCGCTTTCCGCAGAAATACCGGCACCCGTCAAAACGGCTATTTTACGGGCTTCCGAGAGTGTTTTGATGAGATTATCGCTGAAGGTGTACATAATCGTCTTCAAGTCAAGTGTTTGAGTGGTAAATATTGAGTGGTAAATATTGAGTGGTAAATGCAAGAGCGAATCAAAGTGCTGTATGACAAAAGTGCAAAGTATTCAATTCAACACTTAGCACCCAACATTTAACACTTCCCAAAATAATGCGGCGGTTACTTGTCAATGATAAACACTTTTTCGCCGGATTTGACCATGCCGTATTTTTCACGAGCGATTTTTTCAATAAGCGTTGTATCTTGCTCCAAGCGCAAGATTTGTTGTTTGAGCGAATCTTGTTCAACACGAGCAGCTTCAATGCGCCCTGCAAGACCTCGGCGCTCCCATTCCAGCGAAAGCCGCGCAAACAGCCCCCGCGAGGAAAAGAGCGCATAACTGGCAATCGGAATGCCAATAATCGCAGCAATCATCAAACGGCGTTTTTGTTGTTCAGTCATTGGAGGTGGTAATTCTTTTCAGTGGTAAGCGTTTATCATTGTGACGCTTGTTTCAATGGAAACAGTGGATAACCTGCAAATTTACACAGACCGCAGAAGGAATCCATACAATTCGGACGAATACCCGGAAATAATGTCGTATGCGGTGTACTCACTCAACATTTCCCGACAAAGAAGTATTGCTCACATTGCTTAAACCGTTCATTTGACGCAGCGCAATAGCACGGACTTCTTGGGCAAACATCACTCGTAATTCCGGTGGAGAAAGAATGGTAATATATGCCCCAAACGACAGTAGCCACCGCATAATCCATTGTAGCGAGGGGACAACAAAGGTCAAGATTGCACCGTGAGCAAGAGATTCCTCCTGCACAAAACCATAATAGTATTTTTGGGCAGCAATAATACGCAGCGCATCAGAACTCACTTCTACCCGAACTTCGTGGGGTTCGCGCAATTCATATTGCTGTGCGAAAAAATCGGTCAGCGAAAATGTTTCATGTGGCGTAAAGTGTTCATCCTGCATCGCTAGATTCAGCACACGGTCAAGCCGAAAATCCCGTATTTCCTTGCGCAAACGGCAGTAGGCAATAACGTGCCAATGATTCCCGTAATAGACCAAGTGCAAAGGCTCTACCAAACGCTCACTTGCGCCTGCTTGACGGTTTTCATAGGCAATACGGACAACCAATCGGCTGGCGATGGCTTGTTGCAAAGTGGACAGCATATCGTTTCCTAAATGCTCTTGAAAGGCAGCCGGGCGCGTAAAGACAGAGACCGACGACTGCATCCGCTCAAAATGCTCACGTTTGTCGCTCGGAAGAACAGATTGTACTTTAACAAGAGCTGACTGCAAATGCTGCTGTAACGAAACATCGGTGAGATGTCGCACAAATTCTGCTCCCATGAGCAATGAACCGGCTTCTTCTTCTGTAAACATCACCGGAGCGAGGTGTTCGCCTTGCAGCGAATACCCATATCCCGCTTCTCCGGCAATCGGCACACCTGCTTCGCATAGGGCATCAATGTCCCGATACACCGTGCGGGAACTTGTTCCGAAATAGGCAGCAATATCTTCTGCTCTCAGCCGTTTTTTACGCTGCAAAAGCAGTACCGTAGCGATAAGGCGATTGATTCTGTCCATACGGTGTTTCCCCAAAAACGAATGAAGAAAGAAGAGCAAAAAAGATGCGGAACAAGAATTAGCAAATTGTCAATTATCCGACAACCATCAGTCTTTATCCGCGCTATCAGCATTCACACCAACATTTACACTCTACATTTACCACCGCGAAAATACGTTTTCTTCGGTAATCTCACACAATATTTTCACCGTCTAATCAGCAGCTATGCCCCTTCCATTCATTACCATCACCACCAAACACCATATTACTTGCGAAGAGCTCACCGCCATTGCTTATGGTCAATCACAAGCACACCTGAGCGACGAGGCACTACATGCAATGCAGCGCTCACACGATGCACTCACGCAGATTCTTGAACGCGGGGATGCTGTCTATGGCGTAACAACAGGCTTTGGTCCTTTGGTGCGGTATCAAGCAGGAGCGCAAGAAGAGCAAGGAATCGGCTTAATTGCTCACTTGGGAGCAGGTTACGGCGACCCCTGTGAGCCGGAAATCGTGCGCGGCGCAATGGCAGCACGTTTGCGAACACTAGCTTTGGGAATGTCCGGCATTCGCCCTGAAGCAGCACAGATGTACGAATCATTACTGAAGCATGACATTATCGCAGCTGTCCCTTCCGTTGGATCATTGGGCGCGAGTGGTGATTTGATTCCGCTTGCCCATATTGTGCGCGTGATGACGGGGGAAGGAGAAGTGCTTCAATCAAACGCCGATGGCACGACGACAACGATTCCGGCGGCACAAGCACTTAACAAGTCGGGTTTCGCTCCATTTTCTCTCACAAGCCGTGATGCGTTGGCATTGGTTAATGGAACGTCATTTTCAACGGCATATCTGGCGCTGGCACTGGTGCGCTCCGCACGGCTCATTCGCTTTGCTGAAGAAATCACCGCGTGGACAATGAGCGTGATGCAATGCCGCAAAAACGGCTTACATCCTATGCTTCATTTGGCAAAAGGACACCGAGGGCAAACAGCATCGGCACACAGTATTCTCAGTTTTCTTGCGGGTATGGCAACGAATGACCATAGCGCTGCGAAGAATGACCAGAAGACTGCGAAAGCGAATCTTGAAGAGCTTTGGAATATCGCGCAAGAACGCCTCCCTGAAGCGCCGGAGCGACCATTACAGGAAATCTATTCTCTTCGGTGTGCACCCCAAATTTTGGGCGCTGCACGAGATGTCGTGCGCGATTCCAAGCGCATCTGCGAGCAAGAACTTAACGGTGCCGATGATAATCCGCTTGTTCATGCAGAAACGCTTGAAATTCTGCACGGCGGGAATTTTATGACGCAGCATATCGGCTTTGCGGCGGACAGCCTGAACAGCGCTTTAACACAGGTGGGGAATCTTGCGGAACGGCAAATCGAAGCGCTTATCAATCCGACACTCAATGGCGGAAAACCGCTCTTATTAGCGACTCACGTAGGCGCACAAAGCGGTATGGCGGGCGTACAATTAACCGCAACGGCTCTTCTGGCAGAAATGCGCTCCCACAGGCAGCATTACGCTTCGGCATCTTTACCCAGCAATGCGGGCAACCAAGATATTGTACCGCTCGGATTCCAAGCCGCACGGGAAGCATATCACCAAACAGAACGTTTAGCAGCAATTCTTGTGTGCGAGGCGCTCTGCGTGGCACAGTATTCGGCTTTAGCACAATCCTCCATACCCAATCCAGCATGGATACAGAATTTTGAGCCGCTTACCTCTGACAGAGCATTTCGACAGGAGATTGCCGAGCGGACAAGGGAGATGTTACGCCGTGCATCGTCAATTTTGTGAGCGAAAACCTCATTCGCTATTGTATGTCCAAGAATATTTGGTCAAAGGCGCTCGGTTAAAAATGCACTCTAAACATCGCTTGCAAGCCAACCGTTCCACCATTACCATAGAGCGAGTTTGGCGAAAAAAGATGTATGGGTAATGCTTGTAAGCCGACTGCATATTGGGCAGGGACATTTCTCTCAATGATATACCACCTTGGTAGGAAAATGTCAGTGAATGCTCTTACCGTCAATTCGGTATTATGTGAAAAGGGAATTGCATAGCCTATAAAAAGATGCCCACCAATCGCAATTGAATGAGCGAAAATCGAAGCAGTGACTTTATAGGATTGATTAACAGTATTAATTTCTGTCATAGACATCGTGCGTCCCGACCATCTCAAAGACACACCCGCACCAAAAGACAAAGGCGAAAGTGCCGTGTGATTCGGAAATGGAGAAAATACGCCATTGATTGTTCCCGTTAAGGAATGACTGAGAATCCTCGTCAATGAGCCATAGAATGACGAATCGGGGGTGTTATTGGAAAAAATATCAAGCACAAATGAAGAATTCATAAGATGTACAGAGCCTTCGAAGGCAAATGATGGTGTGAATTTTCTTGCATACAGCGTAGAAAATTGTACACCTGTTGGGGCAAAACCACTATTGATGCTACCTGCATCGGTGGCAATGTACCCTATTCCCCAACCAATGGAATTTTGCTGAAAAAAAACGGATTCTGCTTGATTCGATAGTGCTGATGTCATTGAGATAGGTTGGCTATCTTGAGCATATACTGTCACGCTCATAACAAGGAGAAACAGCCCTAAAGCGGAGATTTGATAGAGTTTATGCGGACAAGAATAATATTGCATAAGAGGAATTGAGATAAGATGATTTACCAATTAAACCGTAAAAAGCCACCAATACTGAAAGAACCTGCACTTGCCGAGCCGAATGGATTGGTCGTTTCTATCCTTAATGGTAATATATGTACCTGCCCTCGCACGGTAAGTTCCAGCATATTACTTAAAGGAAAACTATAATCAGCTTTGACATGAAAACCTGCCGTAAAACGTTGAGAAAAACGTGTGTCATTATATAATCCTTTGAAGAATGGCGTTTGAGAGTTGGCAAAGGTTACAATATGAGCGCCTTGCATAAACATCATTGTACTTGATCGTAACGATATTCCGCCACCAATTCTTAAGGATTTCCAAAAATCAGCTGCTGATAAATTTTCTGCAAATACTGAAACGTCGGAATAGAATGAAAATGATGTAAAGCCTGTTGTTAGCGGGTCGTTTGGATTTGATAACTCACGAATTGTATAAAAACGCTGTATTGGTAGGTACTGAAAAGATACTTCAATCATGCTGTGTTTACTGAGAGAATAGGCATAGAACGTAGAAAGGAGAAGTTCTCCTTCATCTCGTCCTAATGTTGCATCTCCTGCCGCAAAACTCACTCCCCAACCAGCATGATGGCGAAGAATAGTTGTTGTGTCAATTTTTTCCGAGGGTAAGAAAGAAATTGCTTGTGAGTTGCTTTGAGTTTGCGCTTGGTTGATACCTACGGTAAGTATCGTGAGAAAAGCTACAATAAGCCAAAATGTTGGTGTATTTTTCATAGGGAGATAATCTTGATTAAGCAATTATACTTGTGGCCAAAAGATGTTTTGTCTATTGACCACAAGTAATATTTTTTTAGCTCAATATATGTATCACAAAATTACGGCTGATAGGAGAATACTAACTCACACTTTCTAAGCCAGTGACTTGCATCTGCTGGATTAGTTCCAACATATGACTGTGTTATACCTGGGAAATATGAAGAATTATTAAACCATTTTTCGTCTATAAAATCATCAATCCAATCCCAGCCATCATCTTCCCAAAACTCCACATTAACATTATTAAGAACAACACCGGCAGAAACGTTGTAATATAAGCGTTTGAGAGTCCCGACATTATACGTCTGCTCAACATTTGCCACTCCTGAACCTATTGGGTAATGAATTGTCCAGTCCTTGTAACCATGATTTAGATCCGTTGTATAAGCTATAACTATTGCTTCAAATTCTGGTCCGCCATCCCACCATATTTCGTCATTATGTGGATATTTAATAGTTGCAGAAACAATATTGAGATGATTGGGTGTATTTATACCGTTAGCATCGGTGATTTGTGGTAAATTTTCACCCTCTCGTTTTTTCACAGGTGAAATAAGCGCATAATTACCATTCTCTTGTGCAGCCCAAGTATTGTTTTTACTTTCACCGGATAGCTTAACGCGCTCATTAGATGTAATGACGATAATTGGTCGTTTTTTCGCAATCTCTCCATTGCTAGAAATATCATACATATTACCTTTTGCGTCAAAAGCTGGGATACTCCGACGCTTACCGGGATCACCGTCTAATGGCACAAACGCTACAATCGGTGTCGTTTTCTTATCCCAATTCTCGGGGAATGCCCAGAAAAGATGCAACGGCGCGTTCATTACCTTCTCAAACTTCTTGATTGCCGCATCCACATTGCCAATACCTTTAATCGTCGTGTTTTTGCGACCTTTGCCAACCAAATCATCTACCTGCTTGCTCCAACCGCCTTTGCTGCGCAAATTCGCATCGGCATCCAATTGTTGCCAAAGCACATTGGTTTCACCGTCGAATTTTTCCATACACTTCGCATAGATGCGGTCGCGCAAGGTTTTGTCCTCTACCGCCACAGCAACTGCCTGAGCGATTTCTTCCAATCCGGCAGACATTTCTTTGACTTCAGACTTTGCGAAAAACTCGCGTTTTTTCGCTTCGCGCTCATCTGCTGTCAGCATTGCCGAACCATTGCGATTTGCCACTACTCCGGCTACGGGCGTATTTTCTTCTGCCGGAAGCGGTGCTTTCACCGAAGCCACATCATTACAACCGACTACGACACCACCAACAACACCAATCAGAACCAAGGCTTTTACAGCCTTTAACGAAAAACGATTCACGGAATACTCCAAAAATAGAATGAAAAAGAGTGCCTCGCTCTTTCCTTTGCGCCCTGCTTTTGCGTATATTGCAAGTGGAATGATTCTCGAAAAACTTTCCACTTGCCCGCTTTGAGCATGATGTGAGCAACGAACTCACCGCGTAGGAAAGGCGGGCGTTTTTATTTGTATAAATTATCGCCATGCCACTGTATTTGGATATTGATAACGTATGGCACAAAAATAGAGAAAAAGTGCAATGCCAAACAAGCCGATTGGAATGAACGTCGTGATTTTGGGAATGAAATTTTGCATTTTGGCATGAACGTCGTGATTTTGGGAATGAACGTAAAAAAGTTGATTGCCAAATATGGGAAACAATGGCAGTAAATTTCAACATATATGAAGTTTTGGGGAATAAGCCGTACAATTTTTTGATGAGTAGCGTACATCATGGATTAAAACACCGTTGGTATGAATTTTTCTCCTTTGCTGTAACTATTTTTTCCCTAGTTTGTTCTTTCTTGCAAGTGTCCCATCATTCTATCGTCAGGTTGTTAGAAAAGAATTGAACGAAGCGCGTTGTCGAGCCGTTTTTTGTCTATGGGAACACCGTACACACAGCATACACCAATCAACATCATTTGAATTTTTAGACTTTTTTTCGGAGAAACGCCATGGCACTCCTTGACAAATATCCTGCGACATTGACGGCGAAAGCCGCAGAGCATCTGCTTCGGCGGACGATGTTCGGCGCAACACGCGCTGACATTACCGCCCTAACAGGCAGAACGATTGACCAAGCACTCGACACGCTGCTCCAAACGCGCACCGCTCCCACGCCACCCGTTGACCCCGCCACCGGACAAACATGGGTCAATGACACAGCGCGTAGTCAAAATGACGGTCAGTATAATAATGTGATGAAGGCGTGGTGGCTGGGGTTGATGGCAACATCGCCAATTTCACTCACGGAAAAAATGACGCTCTTTTGGCATAATCACTTCGTTTCGTCGTGGTCAGTGGTGAATGATTCGCGCTATATGTACAAGCAAAATACGCTTTTGCGGCAAAACGCCTTGGGAAATTTCAAAACACTTGTCCGCGAAATTTCTATTGACCCCGCTATGCTGCGCTATTTGAACGGGAACCGCAATACAGCAGCCGCACCGCAGGAAAACTTTGCTCGTGAATTACAGGAACTTTTCACTATTGGCAAAGGTCCTGAAATTTCTGCCGGAAATTACACCACCTACACTGAGCAAGATGTGCGTGCCGCTGCTCGCGTCTTAACAGGCTGGACAGATAATCAAACTACCGTTACATCCTCATTTACCGTTGCTCGCCACGACACCGGCGACAAACAATTTTCCGCTGCTTATCAAAATACTGTTATTCGCGGTCGGAACACTGCCACAGCAGGCACGGAAGAACTGAATGACCTTTTGGATATGATTTTCCGTCAAAATGCGACATCAGAATATATCTGCCGTAAATTATATCGCTTCTTTGTGAATTTCGACGTAACAGACAATATCGAAAACAACGTTATTAAGCCACTAGCAAAGACTTTACGCGACAATAATTTTGAAATTAAACCTGTTTTGCGTCAGCTTTTGGGCAGTGTTCATTTCTTTGATGCAAGCGTTATCGGTGCAATGATTAAAACGCCGCTTGATTTGGTGTTGGGAATGATACGGCAAATGCAAATTGCTATTCCGAACCCAACAACGCAACGGGCATTCTATTACAGCTTTTTCGACCAACAACGTAGCCTTTCTGCGGCATTGCAGATGGACGTTCTGGAAATACCCAACGTTGCGGGCTGGGCGGTCTATTACCAAGAACCGCTCTATTACAAAATTTGGATTAACAGCGCAACAATGCCTTCACGCGGCAATATCGCGAACACCCTTGTCGGCACGGCAGGACAGACCAATGGTGGCGGCTGGACATTGACCAATAGAGCGACAGGGGCAACGATGCGCGTAACATTTGACTCCGTAGCATTTTTACAGCAATTTCCCAATCCCGAAGACCCGATTAAAGTTATTGATAATCTGACCGAAAACTTCTACGCTATTGACCTCACAAGCGAGCAAAAAGACGATTTATTGCGGAAAGTTCTGCTTCCCAATCTCCCCGAGTATGAATGGACAATGGAATGGAACGATTTTATGCGCGCTCCCAATGACACTCAAAAACGGAACATCATCAAAACACGCCTTGATAATCTCATTCGCTACATGATGCAGGTAGCTGAGTATCAAATCACGTAATGTAAAGTTTGGGTGTTGAGTTTGTAGGTGTTGGGCGATACCCGCCTTAACGTTCCTTTTTTCTTCTAACGAACATTATCATTATACTTTTTCAGAAGGATACTACCATGAACCGCAGAGATTTTATTCGGGGCGCAACCGCCGTCGCTTTGCCACTTTCGCTCAGTGGCTATACCGCCCGTGCAATGGGGCTTTCGCCTATGCTTGAAACGCTGGCAGAATTAACTGCTCTTCAAGATCGCTATTTGGTGCTAATTCAGCTTGCAGGCGGGAATGACGGCATCAATACCGTCGTTCCGCTTGACCAAATGTCCGATTACAACCGTCTTCGCGCCAATGTCGCTTTACCGGAAAATCGCCTTTTGAAACTCACCGATGCTACAGCACTGCATCCGTCAATGGTTGGTATGAAATCACTCTATGATTCCGGTCGTTTGGCTGTACTGCAAGGTGTGGCATATCCCGGCTCGAATTTCTCGCACTTCCGTTCAACCGATATTTGGATGACGGCTTCGGATTTTAATGAAACCGTGAATACGGGCTGGCTTGGGCGGTATTTAGATTCTCAATTTCCGAATTATCCTGTTGGGTATCCGAGCAATGCCATGCCGGACCCGCTTGCAATTCAAATCAGCGCTTCGCCTTCGCTCACGCTCAAAGGCACAAATGCACCGATGGGCGTAAACGTCCAAGACCCCGCAGCATTCCAGCGTTTAGTTTCGGGAACATCGGTAAACGGCTTCACCACAACACCAGACACCGCAGCAGGTCAGCAAATTGCTTACATTCGACAAGTACAAGCACAATCGGAAACCTATGCCGGTGTTATCAAAAAAGCCTACGACAGCGCACGAAATTTGGCTACCTACACCCCCACAGGAGTAAACACTCTGGCAGACCAATTAGCCATTGTCGCGCGGCTTATCGCAGGTGGGCTCAAAACCCGCGTGTATTTGGTTACGCTTGGCGGTTTCGACACCCACGCGCAGCAGGTCGTCGCTACTGACCGCACCTTAGGTTCACACGCAACACTTTTGGCACGGCTTTCCGAAGGTATCTCGTCATTTCAAGAAGATTTACGCTTGAATAGAGTAGATGATAAAGTTGTCGGGATGACATTCTCCGAATTTGGTCGCCGTGTGCAATCGAATGTTTCGAGCGGCACGGACCACGGAACATCCGCGCCGGTATTTGTTTTCGGTAAAAATGTTCGGGGCGGCGTTCTCGGTACGAATCCAAGCCTGACCAATTTGGACAACGGCAATTTGCGGATGCAATACGATTTCCGCCAAATTTACGCTTCCATTCTCCGCCAGTGGTTTGGAACCAATAATAGTGAATATACGGCTGTTCTGGGTAAAGACTTCACGACACTCCCACTTATTCAAGGTGTTACCAGCGTTGCTAATGACCAACCGAATATCCCCGCAAGCGGTGTTAAAATTCAGAATTTCCCGAACCCCGTCAGCAGTAGTACGACATTTGAATACACGCTGCCCTTTGCATCGCGTGTTCGCCTGAGCGTCGTAGATGCTCAAGGGCGCACAATCACTACACTCGAAGAACAACAAGCGCCCGGCACATACAACATCAACTTCGATGCCGGAGCATTGGCAAACGGCGCATACCAGTACCGCCTCGACACAGAGCGCGGTTGGGCAAGCGGAAGAATGATTGTCGCGCGGTAAAGACCGTGTTCTAAACATCTCGTTCAACAACAGCAAGCAAGCGCTTCACTGCGGGGAAACTCACTGTGAAGCGTTTTTTTGTTGTCCAAAGCAGAAAAGAACACAAAATGCCGCGTAGGTTTTTCCCGCTAAATATCGTATCTTTGCGGTCTTTGGTGGATTTTTCTGCCGAAAACTTTTCCCGAATTCAAGGCTTGTCTATTTTTTTGTTACAGCAATTATGATTCAACTTGCCGTAAACATTGACCACATCGCCACACTCCGCGAAGCCAGAGGCGGCATAGAACCTGACCCCGTAGCTGCGGCAGCGATTGCCGAACTTTCGGGTGCAATCGGTATCGTTTGTCATTTGCGCGAAGACCGCCGCCATGTCAATGACCGCGATGTACGCTTGCTTCGCGAGACGGTAAAAACCAAACTTGACCTTGAAATGGCGGCAACGCCGGAGATTATCGCTATTGCGATTGACACATTGCCGGATTTGGTGACGTTTGTACCAGAGCGCCGCGAAGAACTCACGACAGAAGGCGGATTAGATGTAGCGAAAAATCTTGTGTATTACACCGAAGTCGTTGCGAAAATGCACCAGAACGATATTGCCGTCAGCTTTTTTATCGAACCTACCAAAGACCAGATAAATGCTGCATCCACAGCCGGTGCGGAGATTGTCGAATTTCACACGGGAATTTATGCGAATGCCCGCAACGCTAAAGAGCAGGAAGAAGAACTAAAAAAACTCCGAGAGGCATCACAGTATGCGGCTTCGCTCGGATTGAAAGTTACCGCAGGACACGGGCTGAATTATGTAAATGTGCAGCAAATATGCGCCATTCCGGAACTTGAAGAAATTAGTATCGGTCATGCGATTATTTCCCGCGCGGCATTTGTCGGCTTAGAAACTGCCGTACGAGATATGGTGCGGCTTTTGGAAGTATATTCGAGGTAAAGTATGCAATCCAAATATGAATTGATTATTTACTGGAGCAACGAAGACGACGCTTATATCGTTGAAGTACCTGAATTGGCAGGCTGCATAGCAGACGGAGCAACATATCAAGAAGCTGTCAGCAATGCAGAAACAATGATTGCAGAATGGATTGAAACTGCAACATCGCTTGTACACTCACTTCCTGAATCTCGGGGTAAGCTCATGTACGCATAACTGCCACCCCATTTATCCTTGATTTCTCTTATTCCTTTATCCTTTTCAATGAACACTATTGCAATCGTCGGGCGACCAAATGTTGGTAAATCAACTCTTTTCAACCGTATTATCGGACGTGATGAAGCCATTCACGCAGAAGAATCGGGTGTTACCCGCGACCGTATTTACGGGCAATCCGACTGGGCAGGGCGCTATTTTACCGTCATTGACACCGGTGGTATTGTGCCGGACAGTGAAGAACTGTTCGATATTGCCATCCGCGAACAAGCAGGAATGGCTATCAGTGAAGCACAGTCCATTATTTTCGTTTGCGACGGGCGCACAGGCGTTACCGCGATTGACGAAGAAATAGCACGGTTACTGTTGCGTTCGGGCAAACATATCACGATGGCAGTCAATAAAATGGACGACCCGAAACATGACGTCAATGCCTTCGAGTTTGCTTCCCTCGGATTGGGCGAACCCTTCGGTTTTTCGGCGCTTTCAGGGCGCAGCATCGGTGAAATGCTGGACAATGCCGTTATTCCTTTTGCCCAAGGTGAAGAAGAAGAGGATGATGAACGGCTTAAAATCGCTATTGTCGGGCGACCGAATGTTGGAAAATCAAGCCTCTGTAATGCGCTTTTGGGGCAAGAGCGCACCATTGTTACGCCGATTGCCGGCACGACACGCGATGCGATTGACAGCGTTTTGCGGTATTACGGCGAGGAAATGGTCTTGATTGATACCGCAGGGCTTCGCCGCAAAAGTCGTATCAAAGAAAACATTGAGATTTTCAGTACCTTCCGCACACAACGTGCTATTGAACGCTGTGATATTGCGGTCGTGGTGATAGATGCCGTGCAGGGCTTGGATATGCAGGACAAACGCATCATCAATGATGTGGTAGATGCGCGAAAAGGCATCATCATCGCTGTCAATAAATGGGATGCTGTTGAAAAAGACCACAAGACGGCAGATAATCTTGCAAAGCAGATTCATACGGAAATGAAAACCGTTGATTATGCACCGATTGTGTTTATTTCCGCGCACTCGAAGCAACGGATCACCAAAATTCCCGAAATGGCGAAAGAAATTCAAGTCCGCCGCACAAACCGCATTGCTACGTGGAAACTGAACGATGAACTTTTGGAAGCGATTTCCCGCACGCCGCCGCCTGCTGTGCGTGGGCATGATTTACGCATCAACTATATCACGCAATCCGGCACTGCTCCGCCGCTTTTCATCTTTTTCTCGAATTTTCCCGAACTGATTCCCGAAGCCTACAAGCGCTTTTTGGAAAATAAACTCCGCGAATACCACGATTTTACGGGCGTTCCGATTTCATTTTTGTTCCGTAAGAAAAACAAATCACGCGACGACGGATAACTCATGAACATTGCTTTTATCATTCACAACCAAGCCGAAACCGGACCGTATTGGAAAGTCTTGGAACAGTGCGCCGCTTATGTGAAATTGGGACACAAAGCGACTATTTTCGCCACTTCTAAGACAGAGCGTTGGAAAACACATATCGTTATGCGCGATGGTGTCAGGGTAATCGAAGCACCGGATTTACTCTGGGGGAAATTGCGTCAAGGCGTGGACATCTGGAACGCGCTTGTGCGCTGCCGTATTGCGAAAAAACTGCACGGCGAAGAGCCGTTTGATGTAGTTCATGCGGTAGATTGCCGTCCGAATGTGATTATTCCTTCGCTGTATATGCAGCGCAGCCTGAAAATGCCGTTTATCCTCTCGTGGTGGGATTTGTTCGGCAAAGGTAGTACACGCTTCGGCAAAGCCTTTGCTCTGACGGTTGGTTTGGTGGAAGGATGGCTGGAAACCGGCTTCCGCAAGTATGCTGACGGCGCTACGACGATTACCTCATTTCTGGCAAGGCGGCTTGAAGAAATCGGCTACTCGAAAGATAAGATAGAAGTTCATCATTTGGGCGTGGATACAAGCCAAGAACCTCTTGAATATGAGGCTGCACGGGCTTGGCTTCAGGAAAAATGTGGTATTGGTCAGGAAGAAAAAGTGTTGTGCTTTGCCGGAACAATTTACGAGTCAGATTTTACGTTGCTTTTGAGGGCATTAGATACCGTTCAGGAGCGCAACATCCCATACAAGCTGGTTTGGGTCGGTAAACATTTTATTCCCGACGATGTGTGCGACAAGTACCACATCCACCGAACAGGCATTGTGCCTACAATGCAAGAAGTGTATCGGTATTTCGCAGCAGCCGATGCGTGTATTTTGCCGATGGAGGTGAACGACGCAAATGCTGCACGTTGGCACTCCAAAATGACTGATTATCTCAATGCCGGAGCGCCTGTCGCCCTAACGCCGGTGAGCGATTTTCCGCGCTATTTTGCGGCGAATGATATTGGCTGGCTCGCCCGCTCAGGCTCGGCGGAAGATTTCGCAGAAGTGCTTCGACAAGCACTTGGCGAAAGCAAAGAACGCCGTAAAGCGCTTGGAATCAATGCTCGTGCGTTTATGCGACGAGAATTAGACGTTATGGCAATTGCGGAAAGAGCGCTGAGATTTTATCAGCGTTTTATCAAGGCGTAATTTTTTCATTGTGAGTTCAAGAAGGCTTGAATTCAAGACTTACAAGAGGAATTGTTTATGAATAACCAACGAACAGCGCTTGTCGTCGGCGCAAGTGGGCTTGTAGGCGGGCATCTTTTACAGGCACTTTTAGCAGATACTGACTACGCCCACGTAACGGCGCTTGTTCGCAAGCCACTTCCGGGGCTGAGTTCGGCGCAGCATCCAAAACTTTCGCAAGTAACGGTTGATTTTGCTAATTTATCGGCTATTGCAACGTCTATTTCTGCGCAAGATGTATTTTGCACGCTTGGCACAACCATTGCGAAAGCGGGTTCCCAAGCAGCATTCCGCAAAGTTGATTATGAGTACCCCTTACAAGTGGCAGAAATGGCGATTTTACGCGGCGCAGAGCAGTATCTTATCGTTACCGCTATCGGCTCGGATGCCCGTTCACCGATTTTTTACAGCCGCACAAAAGGCGAAGTGGAAAATGCGATTGCAGGGCTTGGGTACAAGACGTTTGTGGCATTTCGCCCATCGTTTTTAGCCGGAGACCGCGCAGAATCTCGCTTGGGAGAAACCCTTGGCATTGCGGTCGGTAAAATGTTCGGTTTTGCGCTTTTGGGACCGTTTGCAAAATATCGCGTCATTGATGCTGAAGTTGTCGCCAAAGCAATGGTCATCGAAGCCAAGCGAAATAAGCCCGGCAAGCGATTTATCGAATCTGATGCGATTCAGGAAATGTACGATGCACAGCTATAATGTGCAGTTATGACGGATAGTTATGACGGATAGTTATGATGCATAGTTCCGTTAGTTTTTCTTCATCACGACCGAAATTATGACAGAGTCAGGCAAATCCTTTAGTCTTTCCAAAGTTCTCTTGCTCGTCATTGACGTACTGACGGCACTTTTGGCGGTACAGATAATTTTTGCATTTCGTACTTCCGAAACGGTCATTGCCTTTTCGCGCAAAGCCGGAGCGCTTTATAAGACCGAAGCATTCATTTTTTACGCGATTGCGGCGCTCTCCATTCCGATTTTTTTTCGACTAAACAATCTCTACAAATACCGCGTCATTGCTGCTGCCACAGACCAAATCCCGCAAATTATTAAATCGTACTTCACCCTTGGTATGGTATTGCTGGTTTTGCTTTTTTTCTTGCAAGACCGCGTACTTGCTACATCGGCGCGTGGGTTTTGGTTAGGGTTTGAGATATTGGGCATTGTACTTGTCAGTATTGAACGGGCGATAATTGCTGCATTGGTGAGGCGACGAAAGTTTTTACGGGATGAAGTCGTTGCAAAAAAAGTAGTGATTATCGGAGCTGGTCATGCCGGAGAAAGTTTTGCATTGCGCATTTTGAACGACCCCGAACTTGGCATAGAAAAGGCGTATTTCCTTGATGACGACGAAACAAAAATTGGTACGTCGCTCCTTAGCTTCCCGATTTTAGGCAGAACAAACGAAATAATGCGAGCCGCGATTGATGTGGGCGCTGATGAAATCTACATCACCATTAACGCCATCACCCGCGAGAGGCTCTTGGAAGTTATTGAAGAGTGTAAAAAAACAAAGCTACCGGTGAAAGTCTTTTCGCGGCATTTCCGCATTGTGCAGGGTGAAATGGAAGGAAGTGTGCTGTCAGGCGCATTGGAACTCCCTTCGCAAATGACAATTCAGCCGGGACTTGTGGCAAAGCGGATTGTGGACGTTATCGCCGGAACGATTGCTTTTTTAGTAGCGCTTATTCCCGGTGTACTTGTTGCTCTAGCGATAAAATTGACCTCGCGCGGACCGGTGCTGTACACGTCGTACCGTATTGGCAAAGGCGGGAAGCCATTCAAAATGTTTAAGTTCCGCACAATGCGCTTAAATGATGAGACCGAGCATCGTGAAATTGCCGAGCAGCGCCTCAAAGAGGGCGTACATATGGGCAAACCTGAAAACGACCCGCGTATCACGCCTATCGGACGTTTTCTCCGAAAATACAGCATTGACGAGTTTCCGCAGATTTTGAACGTCCTGCGCGGTGAAATGAGTCTTGTCGGACCGCGCCCGTGCTTAGATTACGAATTGCAATACTTTGAAGATTGGCATAAACGTCGTTTTTTGGTGCTGCCGGGCTTGACAGGGCTGTGGCAGGTAACAGGCAGGCAGATTGATGGTTTGAGCCTGCATGATGCCATGATTTTAGATGTATTTTATGCGGAGAATTTCACGATTTGGCTGGATATTAAAATTTTGCTCAAAACCATTCCCGTTGTGCTATTCGGAAAAAGTAAAGTGTAATCAGTTTTTCAGGATAATTACCCCAAAAGCAAGAAGTAGTGAGCCTTCTAAAATTAGTGAATATACAACTGCTAGATAAGCGCTCATTGTTGGTGTGAGTAAGCACAATACTCCGAAACCACATAAACAAAGAAACATTATGGCATTAACCCATTGTTCTTTGTGCTGTGACAACAAATATGACTCTGCTACTTGCCCAAGCGTTTGTAAGCAAAAAAGCCATGCGGAGAGACGCAAAAGCGGAGCAATACTTAATAACTGTGTTCCATAAAGCAAGGAAATAAGCCATTCAGCCGTAATATATAAACCGAAACTTCCTGTTAATCCAATACCTAAACCGATTGTGAGTGCTTTTCTCAAGGTTTCTTTGTGTGGGGAACGGACAAAGTGCGGCAACAGAACATGAAAGAGCGCACCGGGTAGCAGGCGCATGGCAATAGTGAACCGCATTACTGCTCCAGCAAGACCAATTTCCAGTGGTGTAGAAAAGAGCATTAACGCATAAATTCCTGCACGAGATTGAATGATGCCGACTGTTTGCATCATTACAAATACCAGATGCGACCATGAGTGCGGAATATCAGAGAATGAGAAAAATCTTTTGTGTGCTTGTGCTGGTGCCTGTACCGAAGAGTTCTCCCGATATTCAATGGTATGCGTTTGAAGTTGTTTGCGGAAGGAAAATAGCTTTGCTGTTTCACCCAGAGTAAAACAAATAATAATGCCGCAAAGTAGCATAAAAACCTGCTCTGTTTGCATTGATGTTGCTTCTGCTGCTGTGTTTTTTCTGAAAACACTTACCATAACCATGAATATCGCAGTGCTGTGTGACGTGAGTGTCCAAACGTTTTCTATGCGGGCAATTGCGCTAAAACACTGAAAACCACGTAATACAGCCGAGTACGTCATTACCATTCCCCGCACAATTGCCCAGATCGCATAAAGCATCAGCAGGGTAAGTATTGCTGGGTCAAATGTGTGCGGTAAATAGTCGGTTAAAATCTGATAGTGAATAAGAAGAACATATTGCACAATACCAAGTAGCACAAAGATTACCAATGCAATCAACCACAGGCGAAATTTTGCGTACTGTGCTTGCGAAATAAGGTTTAATGAGGCTTCAGGTGTGGATGAGATAAGAAGTGGAAGACGTGTTTCATATCCCCAATCAATGAATGTCAGCAAAAGTAAACCAAAAGAAGCTGCGAGCGTAAAGATTCCAAGTGCTTCTGCGCCAAGAAAGCGCGTGAGAATGATGGGCAAAAGCGTACCGCCGAGCAGTGTTCCGGCATGAACCGAGAGCAGAGCAGCAAGAGATCGCAGGAATGACCGCACAAGGTAGTTCCTTATTCTGTTCCAACTAAGTTGGGAAATTTCATGGCAAGACGCTGCTTTTCTGTTGGTGATAAGGGATTAGAAGAAATTTCCAATGAGCGCAATTGCACTAGATTAGCAATTTCATCGGGAAGCGTCGTTAATTTATTACCATTGAGCAAGAGGGTTTGTAAATCACTGAGTTTTCCAATATCGGCTGGCAAAGCAATGAGTTTGTTTCCACTTAACATAAGCGTCTGCAAACGTCCCAAATTACCGAGTTCTGCCGGAATATTGTCAATTTGATTATCGCTTAAATTCAGACTTTGGATATTAGCTAATCGCCCGATTGCATCTGGCAAACGCTTGATTTTATTACTACTCAGATCAAGGGTCTGTAAGTTCGGCAATTCGCAGATATGAGAGTCTAAAACAGATAACTGATTCCCCGTTAAAATCAGCGTTCTAAGGCGTGTCAAATCTTGAATTTCGACCGGGATTGCCGTAATTTGATTAAAGCCCAAAGTCAACAATTGCAAACTTTCACACCCACCAATAGCAGCAGGAATGTTGCTCAATTTATTGACATTAAGTTCTAAACGCTCTAGACGTTTGAGAGCGCCAATTTCTTGCGGTAACGCAACAATTTTGTTATTCACCACATCCAATACCCGCAAATACTCCAACATCACAATATCGTGAGGCAGTGCTGTTAATTTATTACCAACGGCTTGCAACAATTCGAGTTTTGAACATTGCCCGAGTGGTGGCAATGCACTAAGATAATTGTAATTCACTGCAAGTGTCGTCAAATTAGCAAGTTTCCCTATTTGCGCAGGTAGTGCCGCCAAGCGGTTATTATTTACATCCAAGACGCGCAACATTGCCAAAAGACCAATTTCCGGCGGCAGCGCTGTAAGTTGATTCGACATAACCACAAGGCGTTGTAATTGACTACATTGACCGATTTCCGGCGGCAGGGCGGTCAATTTGTTGTGGGTAATAGAGAGCGAACTCAGCAACAGAAGATTACCAATTTGTGGTGGTAACGTTGTTAATTGGTTATTACTTAGATTCAGATGTTGCAAATTACCTAAGTTGCCGATTTGTGGCGGCAAAACAGCTAATTCATTATTACTTACATCCAGAATCTGCAAATTGCGAAATTGAGCAATTTCAAGCGGAAATGTTTTCAGTTTACGAAAGCTGAGATTAAGTTTATAGACCTTTGCGGGTTCTTTCACCGCATCCTTAAGGGAATAATAGGTTTTTTGCTTGGCTAATGCGGCAGAATCAAGCACAATTCCTTGCGCAACCCCGACTGTCACAAGTTGCTGCGTTGATGATTGCGCTAACGCGTCTCTAGCAATTATACAGAGATAAAGGCTTATCCATAATGCTGCACGTAATATTTGCGGCAAAACACGAAAATAGTAGCGAGGAAGAGCCGCACTCCAAGAACGACCCTGCATCATAGGAAATAATACGGAAGAACAAAGGGTGAGCATCATCAAGAAATGTATTGTGATAAAGATGCGGAAACGATCTTACTACGAGATAAAGCAGAAATATTTTTGCTGACAAACGGTGATAAAAGGCTTCAACTCAACTTTTCTGAAACATTCTATATTTGAGAACCAACCACACAATATTGTAAATCATGATTACAATGATATGTGGTAGTATTCATGCAGCCTCTGACGAAAGGACGACGATAAGTTTACGCATTTCATAGTATATTACCAAGCACGAAAACTCTTGGGAGCGAAATTTCGCTTTAAGCGGAAGAATACATTAACAGAAAAACTACTCTATACCTAATTGAGTAGAATAAAAAATGTGCGCTGCTCATGTCTTATTGGACAAATGAACAGCGCACAAGTTTAATTGGAGCGGATGAACTTTGTTTTTTTCAAAAAACAGGACATCGGCGCGCTACAAGAAGAAATTCGCTTATGCTTCGGCAAGAACCGACACAACTCGCTTACCATCACGTTTACGACTAAACGTTACAACACCATCTGTCAAAGCGAAGAGTGTGTAGTCTTTACCAAGACCAACGTTAAGACCGGGATGAGTAGCGGTACCTTTTTGACGGATAATGATATTACCGGCAATAACAGACTGACCACCAAATTTTTTTACGCCTAAGCGTTTGGAATTGGAATCACGTCCGTTTTTCGTAGAGCCGGCACCTTTTTTATGAGCCATGACACTGAAGTCCTTTCTGGTGAAAAATCTACGTAAAAAATCAAGAATATATTTCGGAATACCAAATGGTTTATGCAACAGAAATAGTACCAATTTGTACTTGAGTAAAGTGTTGACGGTGACCATTTTTTTTGCGATACCCTTTGCGGCGTTTTTTGTGGAAAACCACAACTTTTTCCGCTTTGCCGTGCGCAACGACTGTCGCCGTTACCGAGCCACTCACCGTCGGAGCACCAATGCGTACATTTGAACCTTCGCCCGCAGCAAGAATGGTAGTGAAGGAAACGCTCGAACCTACTTCTGCATCCATTTTCGGCACCGTAAGGACATCCGAAGGCTGCACGCGATACTGAAAGCCCGCGATTTCTACAACAGCAAACATGATAAAATATGCAATAAAGTGAGAAAATACTTTAGTTTACGTCATTTTTTGTGTCATGCACATTTTTGTGCAGAGAACTACAAACATAGTGCTTTTCTTTTATTCTACCAAAATTTTTTCGTGGACTTCGTTGAGAAATTGTGCATTTTTGTTGAGTTGTTGGTGTTAACGCCTTGAAATTGCTCTTGACCGCCTTCAACACTCCTTATCATCTATCAAGGGAAACTCTATGACTCGCGCACGGGAAGCGAATACTCTTTCAGCATCACGAACAGCGTCCAACACAGACGGAAACAAGACTGTCGTTGACTCTTCTTCACGTACATTTCCTCAGCCGTCATCTTCGCAGGTATCACCCTCTCAGGCATTTTCTCAATCATCAAGCTACTCGCGTTCAACATTTATTCTTGCCTTTACGGCTGTCTGCCTTATTTGGGGTTCGACGTATCTCGGAGTTCGTTTTGCCATTGAAACATTACCACCCTTACTTATGGCTGGCGTACGGTTCACCGTTGCCGGCATAATTATGCTCATTTGGGCGCGGTTTTCCGGCGCTTCATACCCCACATGGCAAGAAACCCGTGCCGCAATTGTAGTTGGTTTCATGCTGGTAAGTGCTTGCAACGGTATGTTTACAATTGCGATGGGGCGCGTTCCATCCAGCATCGGAGCGCTTGTAGCAACATCATTGCCAATTTGGATGGTATTGCTTGATTGGCTGCGCCCGCAAGGGAAGCGCCCGGCTAATGGCGTATTTGCAGGTGTTGTCTTGGGCTTTGGCGGGATTGTGATGCTTGTTCAACCATGGAAGTATTTCATGAACGAGGCAAATAACAGTCAGCATTTTGATTTTATCGGCTTTGTACTGATGTTTTTCGGAACAATCGCATGGGCTGTCGGGTCAATTTATGCCCGTCAAACAAAACTGCCGGATTCGCCTCGCATGACAACTGCTATTGAATTGCTTGCGGGCGGACTCATTATGCTGGTTCTTGCTGTTATCATTGGTGATGTAGGGCGAGTGCATCTTCAAAATGTCAGTTTGAAGTCGTTTTTGGCATTTCTCTACCTTATCGCTTTTGGCTCTATTGCTGCTTTTAGTGCCTATGCGTGGCTTCTACAAAACGTTTCGACTGCACTTGCCTCGTCGTACACGTATATCAATCCGATTATTGCATTACTTTTGGGAGCAACATTGGGCGGCGAGAGTATTACTCCTGCGATGATTACAGCAATGATGATTATCCTGGCTGCTGTGGGCTTAATTGCGAAGTATCGCTCTGCGGATATTCGCAGCTAAAGGTATTTTCAACGTCAGGAATATCACCACACTATGAGGCTTGTTAAAAAAATCCGCAGTATCATAACGAATGTTTGCACAGTATGAGCAAAAATTGTATCTTTACTGTTTGTCAAAAAAATACTTCTCACTTTTGCTGCATTAGCTATGGCATCCAGAGATTCACACTCTAAAAAAGATTCCGCCAACAAGGATTATATTGTTAATCCGGTTGTTATTCGTCTTGATTCGTCCGACAGAGGTAGTATTTACGAGGCAATTACTGCTATGGGATTGCGTGCCCGTCAAATCAATGATGACGTAAAACAGCAACTTCAAGCCCGTATGCAACATATTGATCCGCTCGAAGACGAGACAGAATACGGTAACTACGACCAAATGCAAATCAGCAAGGAATTCGACAAAATTCCGAAGCCAACCTTTATTGCTATGCGCGAAATCTTTGAGCGCAAACTCTTTTACCGTGTCGAAGAACCTTTGCCACCGCCAATGCAAGATTACCCACCTCAAATGTAATCAGTTCCGCATAACAATAGGCGCTGGAATATACGCTACGAACCATGCTTCATACCGAAATATACCGAGCCGTCGCACTACAAAATACTGCGACGGCTTTTTTGTGTTGTTAGAAAATGGTGTAAAAACAATGCGATAATGCCGAATACGATAATTCTATAAGAGAATTTGAATATGACGTGCGAAAACCGTATCTTTTCGTTAACATTATTGCCCTCAATTTCTTTGGACTAATTCCGATTTGCGTGGAAAATACACCTATCAAACGGCTTTACTATTCCATCAGCGAAGTCAGCAAACTCGTTGATGAGGAGCAGTATGTCCTGCGCTATTGGGAAACGGAGTTCGAGCAGTTACGCCCCCAAAAAAACCGCGCCGGAAACCGCGTCTATAATGAAAATGATGTTGAGGTTATTCGCGCCATTCAGCAACTATTGCGTATCAAGCGTCATACAATCGAAGGAGCAAAAGAACATCTACGAACAATGCAGTTTACATTTACTACCGACAGTAACGAAACGGAACAAAAAACTGCTGAAGAAAACAGTGCAATCACATACAGTGTCGGCAACGATGATCATATCGAAGCACCCACTTTACACCAGACGGTTCATAATATAACCGAGAATACAGCGTCTTTTGACACTTCGTCTCAAATACCTTTAAGCAATGAAAACAGCACAGTAGCAGAAAGGCTAGACGAGGCCGATCATGAAGAGTCCGTAATTAGTGTAATGGATTCTGCTCCGCCCAACCGTATTGCTGAATCTGCCTACTACACTTTCTCGCACGCTGCCATAGCACAAGTACCGCAAGCAACAACGATTGCGGCACCAATGCTGTCAATTTCCGTGCCGCCCAATTCACCCACAACAGACAACACTCCACAGTTCGATCAATCGGAACCTGAGACAAAAATCCAGCATGTTGATGTACATAGGAATGACTCAACGGTAGTATCAAATACGACACTCTCCACTGAACCTATTAACGACCTATCGACGAGAATAGACGATTCCAGACCGTCAATTGCTGTCCCGTTGAACATTGACCAACAAACAATCCCTTTACCCAACGTACAGTTTACCCGCGAGGAACTACTTTCCATGCGTGATACCTTGCGTCAGCTATTACATTTGTTGGAGAAACCGGAGCATGCTGTTTCGCCATCGTTAGATGCTCATTCCAAAGATAATACTCCTTCGGAAACAGCTTATTGACCACTCTTGCCGCAACATTCTATGTTTCTCATTGACAATATCCTCGTAGATGAACAAATTATTTCCACACCATTTCTCTGCGAAATTAATAAATGTAAAGGAGCTTGCTGTACGGTCAAAGGAGGTCAGGGGGCACCGGTGCTGGATGAAGAAGTAGCCCAGTTGGAAGCATCAGTCAAAGCGGCATCACGCTATCTATCCGAGCGTTCTAAAAAAGCGATTGCGCAAAACGGCACGTATGAAGGCTCTCCGGGAGAATATACGACAAGATGTATTGATGATGCAGACTGTGTGTTCGTATTTTATGAAGGAGATATTGCGAAATGCGCTATTGAAAAAGCCTACTTTGAAGGATATGGAACATTCCGCAAACCTATTTCATGCCATTTATTTCCCATTCGCGTTACTGATTTCCATGGACAGTATTTATACTATGACAAATTCGATGAATGTGCGCCGGCATTGGAATACGGCAAGCGCAATAATGTTCATATTCCGGAATCGGTGAAAGAAGCGCTTGTACGTGCCTTTGGTGAAGAATGGTATGGGAAACTTAACATATTGGTTCAGGAAGCTAAAGAACAGCAGCGTTTGTAAGTTTTCCGATTAAACAGACCTAGATAACCGTTCATCAACATTTTTATCCTCTTCAACTGTATGTATGCAGGAATTGACATCGGCGGTACATCCATTAAATATGGTATTGTCGCCTCTGACGGTGAAATAAAACAACAATCGTCTACCCCGACAAATCCAACTTCCGGCAAAGATGCTATTATTGACCAACTGCAAGGGATTGTCCGTAAACTCAGCACCGAAACAGAATCTGTTGGCGTCGGCTTCCCGTCGGTGGTAAATCCGAAAGACGGCTGCGTCTATCACCCACCGAATCTTCCCGGGTGGGGAATTGTTCCTTTAGTCGAATTGCTACAAAGTGTTTCACCGGTACCGGTGGCAGTAGATAACGATGCCAATGTGGCAGCATATGCAGAAGCAGCACTGGGCGCAGGAAAAAATGATTCACACTTTCTTTATATCACACTTGGAACAGGCGTTGGCGGAGGAATCATTGTGAATCACCGCATCTTTACAGGGGAGCGTGGTGGTGGTGGTGAATGTGGTCATATCCTTATCAATGTAGATGCAGAGCCGGAAGAAGATACAGTAATGAGTTTCCGCACAGGCACATTAGAAGAAGCCGTCGGACGGCACGGACTTATTCGCATGGCACAACGTATTGCCCGACAGTATCCGGATTCGCTTCTGCATCATGTCGCAGAATTAGACGTTAAAGATATTTCCGATGCTGCCGTGCGCCATGACAAAGCTGCACTTGCTTGCTTGGAACGCGCAGGAAAACTACTCGGATTGGGTTTATGCTCAATGTTAGCAATCTTGGATATGCGGGTCGTTGTCGTCGGCGGCGGCGTTTCGCAATCACACCCAATTTTTCTGGACACAGCACGACAAATGCTCAAAACGCGCTCATTGCCTACCATCGCACCGGAAGCAGAAATTCGCCCTGCTCGGTTTGGCAGTACAGCCGGATTAGTCGGTGCGGCAATGCTGGGGAAACTCCATCTGGAACAACATTAAATTCTCGATACTTTTTATCATTTGTTTCAAAAACCTATCAATTACGATACCTCCCTTCCAATTTTTATCTCATAGTCTTATGCTGAATTGGTTTTTGATACATGCACGGCTCGGTCAAAAGTTTGCCATAGCTTTTGGGGGAATTACCCTGTTCCTGACTATCAGCAGTGTTCTTGCCATCATTTCGATGACATTTTTGACCAAAAATGTCGAAGAAATTTATGATAACAATCTTGTACCGATTACGGTATTAAGCGATTTGGAAAGGGTGCTGCAACAAAAGCGCGTTTTGACGCGAGATATTGTTTTACATGACGATTCTTTGACCGCCATTCAAACCGCAGCACGTATTAGGGCTTATCACAACACCACCGATTCACTAGTCACACTCTACAAATCACTTATTTCCAGCGCAGAAGAGCGCCTTGCTTTTGAAGAATTTATGCCTGTACTGCTCGCATATCGGGAAAGCCGTGACAAAATCATGGATTTAGTCTTTGCAGGCAATAAAGCTGAAGCCTTTGAACTTATTTATGGTGCTAATCGTCAAAAATCCGACGAAGTATTTTCGCGCGTACGGCATCTGATTCAGATTAACCGCGACCAAGCTGCTGATTTTGAGAAGGTATCACTTGTCCGAAGCCGCATGGCTATTATTGTGGTGTTCATTATTTCGATACTTAGTTTGATTGTAGCAATTCTGGCAGGTCGTGTCCTCAATTATTGTATCAATTCACCTTTGCAGGAAATTACCGACAAAGCCAATAAAGTAGCGGCAGGCGACATCAATCAATCTGTAATGATGACCGGCCGTGACGAGTTAGGGCAACTTGGTCGCGCCTTTAATCGTATGGTGACGAACTTACGCGATAGCATGACTTCATTGGAATTAGAGAAAACCAGTGTCGAACGAAAAATTGAGCACGCCATCGAACGCTCAGAATCGGAGCGAGAATATCTGAGAGAAAGTTTTGATGCAATGCTCTTTAGCGTCCAACTTTTCGCTGAAGGCGATTTAACACAAGAACTCGCATTGCGTTCTGACGACACAATAGATAGTGATGAAGAAATGGCAAACCTGATTCATGGCTACAATGCTGCAGTAGAGAACATTCGCGGTATGGTAACGCAAGTCGCGGCAGCAGTGGAAATGACCGCCTCGGTAGCGGCACATATTTCCAGCAGCGCGGAAGAAATGTCCGCCGGAATTGAGGAAGAGGCTCGTCAAATCAGCGTTGTCGCCGATACGGTCAGTCGCATGGCAGAAAGCAGTGCTCAAAACACCCGCGAAGCACATACAGCTGCACAGCAAGCAAATGAAGCCAGCCGTGAAGCACGGCAAGGAGGTGAAATTATTACCACAACAATCCAAGGCATTAACCGACTTGCCGATGTTGTTACTACCTCGTCCCAGCGTGTTCGCTTACTAGGCGATAGCAGCAATCAAATTGGTGAAATCGTGCAAGTGATTGAAGAAATTGCCGATCAAACGAATCTTTTAGCATTGAACGCGGCAATCGAAGCTGCCCGCGCAGGCGAGCAAGGACGAGGCTTTGCAGTTGTTGCCGACGAAGTTCGTAAACTCGCCGAACGCACACAGCAAGCAACAAAGCAAATTAGCCAAATGATTAAGCAAATTCAACATGAAACCGACGCGGCTGTCAATGCTATTGAAGCGGGAACACGCGAAGTTGATTCGGGGCGCTCCTCGGCTGCTCAGGCTGCCGAAGCCCTTAGTGCTATCATCAGCCGTATTGATGCGGTCTCGCAAGCAATTCGTCATTTGGCTGCCGACAGCGAAGAACAAACCAGCGCAAGCCGCGAAATTGCGATGAATCTTGACGGTATCAGCACTGTTGCGGAGCAATCAAGCCAAACAACCGCCGAAATTGCCCGTACAACTGAAGACTTAAACCAAACCGTTCAATCACTGCAATCCCTTGTCGGACGGTTTACCCTGCGTTAAAAAGTTATTTGGAAAACAGCGCTGTATTAAGTACATTAGCATCGGTTATTTGCTTACGTTACAATGCAAATAAGCGGTTCAGATTTCACCTTTCCAGTACGCATGACCACTCTTGCGGCACATATTCACCAACACTTTCGTTCCTCGCTTGCTGTTTTGCTCACGTGGTTGTTGCTTCTTCGGATTGTTTTTCCTTGTATGGATTCCTCCGATACTGCAAAAATGCACGCACTGGTACAGCATTTTCAAGAACATCGCGCCATAGAACAAAATTTGGATTGGTGGACATTCCTTTCAGAACATTATTCTCCCTCTTCGGCGCATCATTCCTCGACAAAACATTCTCCCAAACATCACAGCCTACCATTACATTGCTCCACTTGCGCTGCCCCATCCTTTGCCGCAGTCGCTTCTTCCCGTTTATTGAGTATAGTGGTTTTTAAGCCGCTTCTGGTTGTGCTCCCCAGCGATTGCCTTTCTCATCCTGCTATTCTCTACACCTCTATTTTCCAACCCCCGAAACGTTCGGTCTGAAAAAATTTCCCGTGAGCGTATTAACGTTTGTAATGTTATACGCTGTCTTGACGTGCTTTATCTGCGCATAAATACTGTATTTGTGCGGTTCATTTATGTACTTTTTTCAGAACGACTATGCTCGACCGTATTATTCTTTTCTCTATTCGCAATAAACTTATTATTGCTCTCTCTACCGTCGCGTTAATTATTTGGGGGGTCTATTCGGCATTTCAACTGCCGATAGATGCTGTGCCGGATATAACGAATAATCAAGTGCAGGTTCTCACACGCAGTCCTTCGTTAGCGGCGCAGGAAATTGAGCAACTTATTACTTTTCCTGTGGAAACTGCTCTGGCAACAATTCCGGAACGCGAGGAAATACGCTCGTTTTCACGGTTTGGATTGTCAGTCGTTACCATTGTCTTCAAAGAAGATATTGATATTTACTGGGCGCGTCAGCAAGTTGCCGAACGCATAAAAGAAGCTCAGACGCAAATTCCGCAGAGTATTGGAACGCCTGAATTAGCACCTGTGACAACGGGTCTGGGTGAGATTTATCAATATGTTTTGCAGCCGAAGAAGGGCTTTGAGAAGCGATATTCTCTCATGGAATTACGCACGCTTCAAGACTGGATTGTGCGACGGCGTTTACTCGGCACAGAGGGCGTAGCCGATATTAGCAGCTTTGGCGGACATTTGAAACAGTACGAAATTGCTCTCGACCCCGATCGGCTGCGGGCGCTCAACATCAGCATTCGTGAAGTATTCACGGCATTAGAACGGAACAATCAAAATTCCGGCGGTGCTTATATTGACAAACAACCACAAGCCTATTTTATCCGCACCGAAGGTCTGGCACGAAGTACCGACGATATTGAGAAAATCGCTGTAAAAACAAGCCCACAAGGTATTCCCGTGTTGCTACGCGATGTCGCAAAAGTTCAACTCGGTAGCGCGATTCGGTACGGTGCAATGACACGCACTATTCCGAATGAACCCAATGGTGAAGTAGTCGGTGGCTTGGTGCTGATGTTAAAGGGAGAAAATTCATCGAAGGTGATAGCCAATGTCAAAGCACGTATTGAGGAGATACAGGCTTCGCTACCGGAGGGTGTTGAAATTATCCCGTTTCTCGACCGCACAAAACTTGTGAACAACGCCATTACAACCGTTGCGACGAACCTTGCCGAAGGAGCGTTGATTGTGGTTTGTGTGTTAGTGCTGTTTTTAGGCAATATCCGTGCGGGTTTGATTGTTGCTTCTGCGATACCGCTTTCGCTCTTGTTTGCGCTCGCGCTGATGAATGTCTTTGGCGTATCGGGTAATCTGATGTCGTTGGGGGCAATTGATTTTGGTATTATCGTTGATGGAGCGGTAATTATTGTCGAAGCAACGCTGCATCACCTTCATAACCGCATCAATCCTACACTGATGACGCAGACAGAAATGGATGAGGAAGTATATTATTCTGCCTCAAAGATTCGTTCTTCCGCCGCTTTTGGCGAAATTATCATTCTCATTGTGTATTTCCCGATTCTCGCTCTCGTGGGCGTGGAAGGGAAGATGTTTCGCCCGATGGCTCAAACAGTAGCTTTTGCTATCGCCGGAGCATTTATTCTCTCGCTCACTTATATTCCGATGATGTCTGCTTTGGTGCTGAGTAAAAATATTGACAACAAGCCTACGATAGCAGACCGCATGATGATGAGGCTCCAACGCTGGTATTCACCAAGCCTTGCGTGGGCTTTGCGGCGTAAGGCACTTATTGTTTCGGGAGCTGTGGTCTTATTTTTGATGGCTACAGCGCTTTTTTTGACAATGGGTGGGGAATTTATTCCAACACTGGATGAAGGAGATTTTGCAGTAGAAACCCGCACTATTATTGGCTCCTCGCTTTCGCACACGGTCAATACAACGCTTCAGGCGGGAAAACTTCTGACCGAACATTTTCCTGAAGTGCGGCAAGTTGTCGGGAAAATCGGCTCCAGTGAAATTCCCACAGACCCGATGCCGATTGAATCAGCGGATTTAATGGTCATTTTGAAACCGCAAAGTGAGTGGAAAAGCGCCTCTTCGCGGGATGAACTTGCTGAAAAAATGCAGGAAGTTTTGGAAACAATCCCGGGTGTGGAGTTCGGTTTTCAGCAGCCGATTCAAATGCGTTTTAATGAACTGATGACCGGCGCAAAACAAGATGTAGTGCTGAAAATCTACGGCGAAGATTTACCGACGCTCGCCGCGCAAGCAGCGCGCATTGGCAAAATAGCCTCTTCCATTTCAGGCGCGACCGATGTTTATGTGGAACCGGTAACGGGCTTGGCGCAAGTCGTTGTACGGCTGGAACGTGATGAAATTGCTCGCTACGGTGTGGCGGTGGACGATATTAACCAAGCCATTCGCACAGCATTTGCCGGAGAAACAGCCGGACTGATTTTCGAGAATGAACGCCGATATGACCTCGTTGTTCGGTTGGATACTGCTTATCGAAAATCGGTCGAAGATGTGCAAAACCTTATCATTACGACACCTTCCGGCAATCATGTCCCGCTTCGGCAATTAGCTTCAGTACGTGTTGAACTAGGACCGAATCAAATTCAGCGTGAAGACGCAAAGCGTCGGATTATCGTGGGTTTTAACGTGCGAAACCGAGATGTGGAAAGTATCGTTGCGGAATTGCGTGAAGCAATTCAGACACAAGTGAATCTTCCAGCGGGATATTTTGTTACATATGGTGGGACGTTTGAAAATTTAGTGGCTGCAAAAAAGCGCTTATCTGTCGCTGTGCCAATAGCATTGGCGCTGATTTTTCTGCTCTTGTATTTTACCTTTCGCTCGGTTCTTTACGGTCTGCTCATTTTTACCGCTATTCCTTTGTCGGCGATTGGCGGCGTACTAGCACTGTATTTGCGCGGTATGCCATTCTCAATTTCTGCGGGCATAGGTTTTATCGCACTTTTTGGTGTGGCAGTTTTGAATGGTATTGTGCTGATAGCATTTTTTAATCGTCTCAAACAAGAAGGCATGACCAATCTTTCGGAACTCGTGATGTACGGAACAGCCGTGCGCTTGCGCCCTGTTTTAATGACGGCGGCAGTCGCTTCCTTGGGTTTTTTGCCGATGGCAATTTCCCATTCTTCCGGTGCAGAAGTTCAAAAGCCGCTTGCAACGGTCGTTATCGGCGGTTTGGTCTCTGCGACATTGCTAACGCTTATCGTCCTTCCGGTCTTGTATGTGATGGTAGAACAGTGGCAAACAAAGCGAGGCGCACCCTCCGCATCCGACGCTCCCCATCCGCCAAGCACTTCGGCAAGGAGAAACAATGGCGGATTACACACGCTACTTGTTTGGGTAGCGTTTATCGGAACAATGTTTTTCGGGATAATCGCTCCGAGCAGCACCCTTCGAGCACAAATGCCCGTGTTCACACTTGAGCAAGCCATTTCGACGGCTTTGCGAAATAATCCTGCTCTTCAAGCAGCAACAACGGAAATTGACCTGCAACGCGCTTTGCAACGCACTTCGACCGAGATTGGAAAAACATCGGTTTTGCTTATGCTGGGACAATACAATAGCGCCGCACAGGACAATAACCTGACACTGACACAAACAATTCCTTTTCCGACGACCTTTACCAGTCAATCGGCATATTGGGACGCAGTTATTCGCGGTGCAGAATTAAAACGCTCGTTGTCACGGAATGAACTCGTGATGGCGGTCAAATCAGCGTTTTATCATCTGACCGTCCTGCTAGAGCGGGAGCGACTTTTACAGGAGCAAGATACGCTTACGAAAGCCTTTGCCAAAGCAGCCGCAATACGCTACACAACAGGCGAGTCCACACAGCTTGCCGCTTCAACAGCAGCCTTGCAAGCCTCCGAACAGGAAGCCTTGCTCCGGCAGATTCGGGCTGATATTGCAACGGCAGAACGGCAATTACAGATGCTTTTGGCGAGCGAAGCGCCGGTGCGCATTGCTCAGACAGGTTCGCTCAAATACACTCTTCAAATGCCGGACGAAACAACTGTTCTCCGGCACAATCCTCTCTATGCCTTTATCAAACAGCAGGCATCTGTTGCGGCGGCACAGCAAGCACTCGAAGGAGCGCGTGTTTTGCCGGATGTGCAGATTGGATATTTTTCGCAAACGCTGATAGGTACACAAGAAGGAGGGCGCACATTTGGTGCAAACGACCGTTTTGCCGGCGTGCAAATTGGTCTGGCTCTGCCACTGTGGATTACGCCGCATCTTGCAAAAATAGAAGCGGCAAGCCTTGCTCACGATATCGCCGTTATCAACGCCAATGCCGTGCGAGTGCAGATTGTCGGTGAATACAACAAAGCCGTCCAACAATTTCTCAAGTTTGCAGCAACCATTGAGTATTATGAAAAAAGCGCTTTACCGCAAGCAGAACTCATCCAAACTACAGCACGGAAGTCATTTGAACGCGGCGAAATCAGCTACGTCGAGTACGGACAAAGCCTGACGCGGGTTTTAGCCGTGAAGACCAATTATTGCGAATCGCTGCTTCAGTACAATCAAGCCGCATTAACACTGGAATTACTTGCCGGTTCTGCGGTTTCGGAATAAGAATTTTTTCCTCTATCATTGACAACATTTCTTCACTAACGGTTGAAAATACTTATGTCACGCACCTTTTTTCTTCAGATGATTAACCAACATTGTTCACGAAGCATCGTTTTTGTGAGCATTCTTTGTGTCGGCAGTATTGCTTGCACAATCATTAGTTCCTGCGGAACGAAAAATACCGATGGAAGCACAAAACAGCATAATTCTTCACAGCAGGAAAATTCCTCACGACAGGAGAATTCTTCCAAACAAGACGTTCCCTCAGAAACGGCTGAAACAGTGGAAGTAACGCAAGACCAAGTGGCTATGGCGGGAATAACACTTGGAAAAATTGAAACGCGGACATTGAGTAGTATTGTTAAAGTCAATGGAATGCTGGATTCCCCGCCACAAAATGTTGTTTCAGTTTCGCCGCGCATGGGCGGGTATGTTCGCTCAACAATGCTTTTGCAAGGGCTTCGTATTCGGAAAGGACAAACGCTGGCGGTTATTGAGCATCAAGATGTCATTATGCTCCAACAAGATTTTCTCGAAACGCGTAGCCGCTTAGAATTTACAGAAGCAGAATACAAGCGACAATCTACTTTGCAAGAGGAAAACATCACGGCACTGAAAACATTTCAACAAATTACCGCCGAATATAAAAGCCTTCAAGCCCGCTTTGCTGCTTTACGCCAACGCTTGTCGCTTATCGGTATCAATGCCGATAAACTCCGCGAACAAGACATCAGCGCTTCATACAATCTCATTTCTCCGATAGACGGTTACGTTACGGAACTCAATATCACGTTAGGAAAATTTGTCGCACCGCAGGATATTGTCTGCCGCGTCGTCAATACAGCCCATGTACATGCGGAACTCAGCGTTTTTGAGCGAGATGCACCGAAACTTCGTGAAGGACAGCGTGTCCGACTGACATTGGCAAACGAATTACAAGAGCGCACAGCGCATATCTACCTGATTGGCAGAGAAATTTCGCAAGAACGCACAGTTCGTGTTCACGCGCACTTGGACAAAGAAGACACCCATCTTTTGCCCAACACTGCTTTCAAAGCCGTGATTGAAATAGGAGAACATCCTGTGGCTGCCGTACCGGAGGATGCTATTGTCAGCGCCGAAGGTAAAGACTACATCTTCATTGCAGCATCGGAACAACAGGGTACTACAAAGAAAGCATTTCAACGAGTGGAAGTAAAACGCGGTACAAACGCAGGCGGATGGTCGGAAATACAGTTTGCATCAGGTGTGGACATTGCTCAGGCACAAATCGTCGTCAAAGGCGCGTATGCGCTGCTTTCGACGATGCAAATTGGGGAATAATGGCTCATTAGGGCAGCGCGACACCGCTCATTCTTGCTTGAATGGTGGAGGCTTTGCGCTGGATATAGCCGGAAGGCTTTGCAGGCGACCATTTGCGAGGATTAGGCAAAACGGCAGCAATCAACGCTGCTTCTCGTGCATTCAACTGTGCGGCACTTTTGCCAAAGTAACGTTGTGATGCGGCTTCCACGCCATAGATTCCGCTGCCCATTTCGATAATGTTCACATACATCTCCAAAATACGCCGTTTGCCCCAGACAAACTCCATCAGGTACGTGAAATAGGCTTCCAATGCTTTGCGGAGATAAGTACGTGAAGGGAATAAAAACGCATTTTTAGCAGTTTGCATTGAAATTGTACTTGCTCCGTAGAGTCGTTTTTTTCTGATTTTTCCTTGTGCAGCAAGGCGTTCGGTGCGTTCATTGCGGCGCTGCGCTTCTTGAACGGCTTCCCAATCAATGCCGCTGTGCGTGAGAAACCGCGCATCTTCCGAAGCAATGACCGCTCGGAGAATCGTTGGCGAAATAGATTCTATCGGCACCCACGTTTTATCAATACCGACCCATTTTCCCTCTAAAGCGCCTTCCACCAATCGAATAACCATAAGCGGCGTTATGAATATTGGCATAAAACGGGTAAGGACAACAAGAAGGATAGATACGGCAACAAAACCCAGAAAGAGTTTTGTTACAAAATTGAAAATTTTACGGACAAGAGAAGAAGATGTACTTGTGGATAAAGATTGAGCAGAATGCGCAGAAGTTGTTTTCGCCATGAATATACCCCAAGAGGACCTTGAAAAAGAAAGGATTATGCGACACTGGCATTTTCAAAGAAGAAGGTTTGCTGACTCTCCAAAATACGCAAATTTTCTTGTTGCTTTGCTCCTAAAACTTTTCGTCCATATTCCGTATGAAAGCGGTGAAACTTGCAAAAGCCATAACACACAGCACGCCATTCATCGTCAGTAAAGATTTCGCCTTTAATAGCTTTAAGTTCCTGCCGTAAACGAGCGCTCATTTCAAAAAATGTATCCGAACCCAAATTCGCAACATCGGCATCACACAAGGCTTTTTCAACAAGATTACGCGGCTCTTGAGGCATTTGCGTTGCGAGAATACAAGAAATAACACGCTCGACAAAATCGGGTGCACACCCTTCAGCGGCTAAAAACTCTTCCGCTAATTGCACACCAACTGCTTCGTGTCCATCATACGTTTCTGTATAGCCAACATCGTGAAACCACGCAGCTGTCAACAAAATTTGTAATTCCTCATCGGAAAGATTGCTTGCGCGCCCAATACGCTCTGCATCGTGGACAACATCTCTGGTATGCTGAACATTGTGGAAGGTGTACACATCCGACAATTTTTCCTCCAGCAAATGGTTGATGTAGGATGCTACATTCGTAAGAATTGTCGTTTGTACTTGAAGATTCATGGAACATTTTCAAGAATATCGCCCTTTTCGTCTAATGCTCTGCATTATTTTCACAAATCGAAAAGAACTTTTCATGACGTGAATAGCCAAGATAATGATGTATTGTGATGAATTTACTCATTTCTTGAATTATATTCAACTTGAATTCACGCATTATCCTCAAGTCCTGGTTTGTTAGTCTATACAACAACATCATCACAACAATTTTCATGGCTGCTTTCTAATACTTCACCACCTTCTGCATCCATCTCCCACCCGCATCATCACTCACTTCCAAGAAATATATCCCGCTTGGAAAAGCACTCACATCCAATGCCGTAGAAAAATCGCCCGCAGCCGCCACGTGCCGCTCTTCCATCACAACAGCCCCTAGCGTAGTACGCAGCGTACAACGCAGATGTGATGCGCGGTTGAGCGTCGTGGTGAAGGTGAGCGTGTTGTGCGCGGGGTTGGGCGAAAGCAAGAGAGAAGGGGGCTGCGCAGCAACGTTATTGATATAGCCCCAAACTTGTGAGGCAGATTGACCATCGGGGTTGGTAACTGAAACGGAAGCAAATCGCAATGTATTTGGAGGAACAATAGCAATAATCTGAGTTGTACTAATACTGACGATAGCAAGAGTTACGCTATGCAACCGCACTGTCGCTAGTGTCGAAAAGTTCCACCCGATAATTGTTATGCGACCACCGCTTGGCGGTAACCATGAGGGGGTAATTCTCGTAATTCCAGGCGCTCCATTAAAATTAGGCGCATTGATACTCAGCACTCTTGTGTTGAAGCCCATTTGTATCCCCATGGTATTCTGAATGACTTGGATTATTAGCATTCCGGCTTGTGCGTTCAAACTTGCAGGTACTTGAGCTAAAATAGTTGTGCTGCTTGTGCTCATGATTTGTAGCTCATTGCCTCCCATAAACACACGTGGAGTTCCGACAAAACCGTTACCGATGATTGTGAGAGTAAAAGCGGAATTAGATGCTGTGGTAGAACTGGGAGAAATGGTAATATTTAAGGCGGGATTCTGCGCCGAAAGCTGTTGGTAAGCAAACATTGCCACCACAGACACAATGAGCATAGCTGAGAAACGCATAGAATGAGCCTCCGTAAGGTAGTGCTAAAGTCATTCAAGAATCAACAATCAAGGTTTTATCAGACTTTGAAGAGTTGCAATAATGTTTTCAAAATACTCCGGTGTTACCACGCTAAATTTTTTCAGAATCCTATCTTGCTGAAGAGTAAAGAGTTTATGCACCTTCACAACCGATGGTTCAGGAAGCATACCGATTTCAAGGTTATCATGGTCTAGTGGCACCGAAAATTTATCCGCAAGGCGTTTGCTTGTTATGACGCAAATAATTACATCCCGAAACTGCTGATTGTAGGCACTATTCGAGACAATCAGCGCAGGACGTTTTTTGCTTGTGCTGAGGTCAGAATAAGGAAACGGCACCAGCACAATTTCTCGTTGATGATAGATGATATTAGACATTATCCCAAGGGCTTGGTTCATCGTTCCATGAAGTATTGATACTTGCTTCCGTCAAATCGGCGGTATAATCGCCCATGTACAAGCCAAATTTGTCTTGATACAACAATTCCACAAGGCGATTTAACTGTTGAAGAAGTTCTGTGTTTTTCAGTAGAGTTAATTCCTCCTGTAAACGCTGATATTCTGCGACGGGAATCTGCATCAGGGATAACTCCTGAGTATCCGATGAAGCAAGTATTGATGGGCTATTCATAGTACCAAGCAAAAAAAAACATGAGAAGATAACATGAGAAGATAATGACAAACCAAAATAATGATAAAACCCTTCAATCACAACGATTTTCATGGCTGCTTTCTAATACTTCACCACCTTCTGCATCCATCTCCCACCCGCATCATCACTCACTTCCAAGAAATATATCCCGCTTGGAAAAGCACTCACATCCAATGCCGTAGAAAAATCGCCCGCAGCCGCCACGTGCCGCTCTTCCATCACAACAGCCCCTAGCGTAGTACGCAGCGTACAACGCAGATGTGATGCGCGGTTGAGCGTCGTGGTGAAGGTGAGCGTGTTGTGCGCGGGGTTGGGCGAAAGCAAGAGAGAAGGGGGCTGCGCAGCAACGTTATTGATATAGCCCCAAACTTGTGAGGCAAATTGACCATCGGGGTTGGTAACTGTAACGAAAGCAGATTGCGATATATTTGGAGGAACAATAACAATAATCTGGGTTGTGCTAATGCTGGCAATTGCAAGCGTTGTCGTCGCTAGTCTCACCGTAGCCAATGTTGAGAAATCAAGACCTGTGATAATTATTCTTCCCCCTTGAATCGGCAAAAATGAAGGAACAATCCTACTAATTGTTGGCTTAGGAAATTCGGTAATGCGCAAAATTGCTGTCAAACACGATTCCCATGGATAAACTAAGGTGATGATGTATGCACCGGATAAATTGAACTCTGAAGGAATAATAGTATTCAAAGAGTTTGCACTTGTTGTTTGAGCCTCTATAGCTAACTCCCTTGTTCCTAAAAATATCCGTGTGTTTCCTGTAATTCCAATGGCTTCTACTCGTAAGCGGAATGCGCTCATTGATGCTGTTGTTACATTAGGCAACAGTGTAGGCGGAAGTATAAAAATAGCTGGGGAATTCCTATTATTCAAAGTATCGCGGCAAGGTATATGCACACCTTGTACAATTGCGACACGTAAACCTATTCGGGTTCTATCGGGATTCTCTATTAGCATAAAGGCTATATCTGGTACTAGAGTTAATTCACCTGGCACAATCACCGTTAAGACAGAATCCCCTTCGGCACGTATAGCATTAACAAGCCGAGCATTAAAGAAAACCTTTGCTCCTTGCTGAAAATTCTTTCCTCGAATCGTCACCACCGTAGAATCTACGCCGGTGGTGAGGTTCTTCGGGGAAATTTCCGTAATGTATGGGAGTATAATCGTTGCTGTTGTTGTACTTTGCGCCGAAAGCTGTTGGTAAGCAAACATCGCTACCACAGACACAAGAAGCATAACTGAGAAACGCATAGAATGAGCCTCCTCAAGAAAAAGTGTTGTATGTGTTGTCAAAGGGTGTCATAACTTAGTAAAACTATGAGCAATACCCAATAAAAAAGCCGCCGAAAAAGTCTTTGCTTCTTCGGCGGCTGGTGCTAGACTGCTCCAAAACCTTTAGTTCAATTCGGCTTTCTGTACCTGTTCATCCGGCTGCGCGTGGTCATGCGGGATGTTGGTAAAGGTCAGCGTTTCGCTGGTACCGTCGTGTTCGATACGGATTTTATCGCCTTCCTTGAATGCTCCGGTGAGCATTTCTTCAGCGAGTTCATCCTCGACGTATTTTTGCAAAGCACGACGAAGCGGGCGTGCGCCGTACTTCTCGTCGTAGCCTTTTTCTGCCAAGAAGTCTTTTGCAGACTTGGTGATTTCGAGCATAATGCCCAAATCGTTGACACGACCGAAGAGTTTACGGGCTTGAATATCAATAATTTTGTAGATGTCGTCTTTTTTGAGGTGATGGAAGATAATCGTATCATCCACACGGTTCAAAAACTCAGGGTTAAACATCCGTTTGAGCGATTCGTCAATCGTATTTTTCATGTTTTCGTAGCGGTCATCCTCGATTTTATCGCTGAAACCGAGTTTACCGCCCGCTTTGATGTCGCGGACACCGACGTTGGAAGTCATAATGATAATCGTATTGCGGAAATCCACGCGGCGACCAAGACCATCGGTCAAAATACCGTCGTCGAAGACTTGCAAAAGAATGTTAAATACGTCGGGATGCGCTTTTTCTACCTCGTCCAAAAGCACGATGCAATAGGGTTTGCGGCGTACTTTCTCGGTAAGCTGACCGCCTTCTTCGTAACCGACATAGCCCGGAGGCGCTCCTACGAGCCGCGAGACGGAGAATTTTTCCATGTACTCGCTCATATCCACGCGGATAAGCGCATCTTCCGAGTAGAACATATACCGCGCAAGTGCTTTCGCAAGTTCGGTTTTGCCTACACCCGTCGGACCAAGGAACATAAACGTACCAATCGGACGTTTCGGGTCTTTTAACCCCGCACGGCTGCGGCGAATTGCCTTGGCAAGTTTATGAACAGCTTCCGATTGACCGATAATCTCGCCTTCCAGTTCGTCTGCCATGCGAAGCAACTTTGCACCTTCGGTTTCGGCGAGTTTATTGACAGGGATACCCGTCATCATTGCGACAACATCGGAAACTTGCTCTTCGTCCACCGTGAAAATCATCGTGGACGCGGTTTCGTCCCATTCGAGTTTTGCAGCTTCGAGTTCAGTTTGGAGTTTTTTCTCCAAATCGCGTAGCCGTGCTGCTTCCTCGAAATTCTGGGTTTTAACGACGTTGTTTTTCTCTTCTTTGATTCCTTCGATTTGCTCTTCCAAATCAAGAATTTCTTTCGGTACGGAGATATTCGCCAAATGCACCCGCGCACCAACTTCGTCCAGTACGTCAATCGCTTTATCGGGCAAGAAACGGTCGGTGATGTAGCGCTCGGACATCATCACACACGCCTTGATTGCTTCGTCGGTGTAGCGGACGTTGTGATGCTCTTCGTACTTTCCTTTGATATTGTTCAGAATCAAAATTGTTTCTTCCGGTGTTGGCGGCTCCACAATAATTTTCTGGAATCGGCGGTCGAGAGCGCCGTCTTTTTCGATGTATTGGCGGTATTCATCCAGCGTAGTTGCGCCGACGCATTGGATGTCGCCCCGCGCCAAAGCCGGTTTGAAGATGTTGGATGCGTCAAGCGAACCCGAAGCGCCGCCCGCACCAACGATTGTGTGCAATTCGTCAATAAAAAGAATTACGTCTTTGGCTTTCTCCAATTCCGTCATGACTGCTTTCATGCGCTCTTCAAACTGTCCGCGATATTTCGTTCCGGCAACCATCGCTGCCAAATCCAGTGTAACGATGCGTTTTTCGTGTAGCACACGCGAAACTTTTTTCTGAATAATTTGCAGCGCCAAACCTTCGGCAATCGCGGTTTTGCCCACGCCGGGTTCGCCAATCAGCACCGGATTGTTTTTCTTACGGCGGGAAAGCACCTGCGCAACCCGCTCAATTTCTTTGTCACGTCCGATGACGGGATCCAGTTTACCTTCCACGGCAAGTTTGGTTAAATCGCGCCCGAAATTGTCCAAAACAGGGGTTTTTACGCGGTCAGGAGCTTGGCGTTTGCCGCCCCCCGATGACGCAGAACCTTGTTTTTTCTCGCCTTTAGCGGGTTGGTTGGATTTACCGCTAATAATGTTATCAAGTTCTTGACGTACGTTGTCATAAGAAATATTGAACTGTGATAAAATCTGAGCGGCTATATTGTCATCATCACGGAGAAGGGATAAAATCAGGTGTTCTGTCCCGATAACATCGGATTTATAGAGTTTAGCCTCTAAATACGTGATTTTAAGCACTTTCTCGGCTTGTTTGGTAAGCGGAATATTTCCAATCGTGAGCGTACCGCCGCTAGAACGAACGGTATCTTCAACAGCTTTTTTGATTTTGAACAAATCGGCGTTGAGATTGCGTAAAATCTTGACCGCAATTCCCTCGCCTTCGCGGATAATACCCAGAAGCAAATGCTCCGTGCCGATGTAATCATGCCCCAAGCGTAACGCCTCTTCGCGGCTAAGGCGAATCACGTCCTGAACACGATTAGAAAAATTACCTTCCATGATGAGGATTCCTTGAAAAGTTGGTGAAAACGTAGAATCTTGTGAGAAAATCGTATTGTATTATCAATCGGAAATACTGCAAGAATAACTTTTGGGAAAATAAGACAAACAGAGGCAACAAAGCAAGAGTTCTGTGCATCAGAATGAAAATTATTTTGCTGAAATAGAGACGACTGTGCAAAGAAAAAATTGGTGTTGCAACAAATATTTACATCGACAGCGATAACTCATTATCGAACAATCTCATACTCCTCTTCAAACACGTCATTCCATGTTAAATCAAACTCAAGTGGCGCTTTGATGCCTGTTTCGGCGCGGGCTTGCCGTAATGCGGATTTGAGGCAGTAATCCCAAATAGATTCCACAAAACGCTTGTTCAACGAAGGCTTGCGGCGTTGAATACGAGCAATTTCTTCACGCGCATTGGTGATGCTTCCCGCCCATGAACCGGAACGGCGTTCAGGTTGAATCCGCCACTTGATAATGTGCATCATAAGGCGAATAAGCTGGCTTTCGAGAGCGTCTTGGTAATTCATATTCAAGTCGTGCAAAGCATATTCCAACGCAAGGCGCGTAGTTTCTTCGTCGCCTTCATTCAATGCCGCAAGGGCGATTTCAAGGGCTTCGTCGGGTGCTTCGTGGGTGAATGTGTGCGTGGGCATAGTGGATTCCTTCTGCAATGAGGTTACGGGCGCTGATACGCAAATTCTTCTTCAAATACTTCCTGCCACGTAAGCGCTGTAATCGTAGGTTTGATGCCTGTTTCAACGCTTGCCTTCTGTAAGGCTTTGTCTAAACAGCGTTGCCATATTGATTCAACAAATCGCGCATTCAATGAGGGCTTTGCATCTTGAATAAGTTCGATTTCCATTCGAGCGTCTGCTATGCTTCCCGCCCACGAACCGGAGCGCCGTTCAGGCTGAATCCGCCATTTGATAATGTGCATCATCAATCGCACAAGTTGGCTTTCCAGAGCGTTTCGATAGTTCATATTCAGATCGTGGAGGGCGTATTCAAGAGCGAGACGTGTTGTTTCCTCGTCGCCTTCGTCTAAAGCAGCAAGGGCGATTTCAAGCGCTTCGTCGGGCGCTTCGTGGGTGAAAACGTGTGTTGGCATACGATTCTCACGATTGAAGTTGTTTTTGGGTTTCGGTATTCATATTCTCAACATACTCTACAAACGTCGTGCGGCTTTGAAGCAATAGCTTCGTAAATATCTCTTCTTTGATGAGCAGACGAAAGACCGACGGCATGAGTGTATATGCTGTATGAGCAACAGTGGTCATTGCGGTGTCATTTTCCAACATCTGCACGGTCAATTCGCCGGATTTCTTCAGAACGTTCTTCACCACAAGTGGCAATGCACTTTTGAAGAGTTCTTGTGCTTTGTCGAGATTATCCGTAATGGCGGCTTTGACCGAATCTTGCGCTTTGTCTAATTCGGCTAAAAGTCGCTCTGCTTGCTCCTCAGCAGCACGTTGCGGCGCAGAAGTAAGCATAGAAGCGAAATCTTTGACAGAAAATCGCTGAATGCGTCGTATGATGGCGTTTTGAGAAGACATAGCGGAGCGACGAGTTAAGTGCTGAGTTTTGAGTGTTAAGTTTTGAGTGTACAATGCCCTTAGAAGTGTTACGACACTATTGAGAAGTATCACGTTCTCAGAAAACTTTTTCGCCGGAAAAGCGGAAAAATTCGTAATTTACAGGTCTCGTTGTACCAAAATACAAATAATTGTGTTGCAACACACATTTATTTTCCATATGGCATTTTACGGAATTGTTTGCACGAAGTCAAGTATTTTATGCAATTCCGAAGAAATCTCAACGAAATCAATACGCTAACCTTTATCACTTTATTGTTCGTTACTATGTTTGAACCACAAAAAACCACGCTCCAAGACCTCGCAGAACGCACTGAAAACCTACGGAGGTTTCTTTGACGTTGCTGCCAAAACCGACGAAATGCGTCGCTTAGAAGCTGATTCCGAAATGCCGAATTTCTGGGATGATGCCGATAAAGCGCGGAACATCATGCAGCAAATCTCTACGCTCAAAGAATGGGTAAACGGCTGGAACGACGCTCAAAAAGCCGTCGAAGACGGAAAAACCATGATTGGGCTTGCCGAAGAAATGAACGATGCTTCGATGGAAGCCGATGTTCTTGCGGAAATCAAGCGTGCCGAGGAATTGGTCAATAATCTTGAGTTGAAAAATATTCTTTCCGGTCCCGACGATGCACGAAACGCTATTTTGACTATCAACGCCGGTGCCGGTGGCACAGAAGCACAGGATTGGTCGCAAATGCTGATGCGGATGTATATGCGCTGGGCAGAACGTCGCGGCTGCCAAATTTACTTGGCAGAAGAAGTCGAAGGCGATGTAGCCGGCATCAAATCTGTAACGCTGGAAATTCAGGGTGAGTTCGCGTACGGGTATTTGAAAGCAGAAAATGGTGTACATCGTCTTGTGCGGATTTCGCCGTTTAATGCTCAGGGCAAGCGCCAAACCTCGTTTGCGTCGGTCTATGTCTATCCCGAAATTGACGACACGATTGAAATTACTGTCAATCCTGCCGATGTCGAAATGGACACGTTCCGTTCCGGCGGCAAAGGTGGGCAGAATGTCAATAAGGTAGAAACGGCGGTGCGTCTCAGGCATATTCCTTCGGGAATCGTTGTTTCATGCCAGCAGGAGCGTTCTCAGCTTCAAAACCGCGAGCGTGCAATGAAAATGCTCAAGTCACGTTTGTACCAAAAACAACTCGAAGAACAAGAAGCCGCCAAAGCCGCTATCGAAGGCACAAAGAAGAAAATCGAATGGGGCAGCCAGATTCGCTCCTACGTTTTCCAGCCTTACACGATGGTCAATGACCACCGCACCGAGATGAAAGTAACCGACGTGCAGTCTGTCATGGACGGCGATTTGGATGACCTGATAAAAGCGTATTTGCTGGAGTTCGGTAAAGACAATTAACAGTTTGTATGAGGCTCTGGCTCTAAACCAGGGTCTCATACATATATTTTTATTCGACTCTCGTTCAACCCACCACACTCACCATTTGCAACTACCATGAGCGAAACCGTCCGCACCATGTTTGCTGATATTGCCCCCCGCTACGATTTGGGCAATACCGTTCTTTCACTGGGAATTCATCATCTTTGGAGACGAGTTGTTGTACGCCTTTCCGAAGTCAAAGCGGGAATGAGTGTGCTTGATTGCGCGACAGGAACGGGCGACTTGGCAATTGCCTTCAAAAAAGCAGTCGGCAAGGGCGGAAGCGTTTTGGGGACAGATTTTTGCGCGGAGATGATGGAAACTGCACCCGCAAAATCCCGCAAACACGGCTTGGATATTCGCTTTGAAGTTGCTGATGCTATGCACCTGCCCTACGCAGACGATTCTTTTGACATTGCCAGCATTTCCTTTGGTATTCGGAACGTGGACGTTCCCCAACAGGCACTGCGAGAAATGGCGCGGGTTGTGCGTCCGGGTGGAAAAGTTGTAGTGCTGGAGTTTGGTCAGCCCAAAGGTTTGTTTGGTGCGCTCTACCGCTTGTACAGCGAGAGAATACTACCGTTTGTAGGCGGAATTATTTCCGGCAACCGGGCGGCGTATAGCTATCTGAACCGCACGGCGGCAAAGTTTCCCAGTGGTGAAGATTTTGAAGATTTGATGCGGGAAACAGGCGTGTTTACGTCAATAGGTTACGAGCCGCTTACATTCGGTGTTGCATACGTGTATATCGGCGAAGTGCAATAATCCTCTCCTTTATGCGTTTTCAAAGGGAATTTCATCACCAATTCTTGTTCCCTTTGCTCTTCCACGAACCATGAAAAAATATACCACCGCACTTGTCTGGCTGCGGAATGATTTACGCTTGCACGACCACGAAGCCTTTACCAAAGCCTGTCGTGATGCCGAATACGTCCTTCCAGTCTATTGTTTTGACCCGCGTCAATTTGGTACAACAAGTTACGGCTTCCCTAAAACAGGCGCTTTCCGCATACAATTTCTCCTCGAAAGCCTCCAAGAATTGCGTTCCAATCTCCAAGGGCGCGGCGGAAATCTTCTCGTGCGAACTGGTCGCCCCGAAGATATTTTACCAGCATTGGCACAGAACATAGGCGCACAAGCCGTGTATTATCACGAAGAAGCAACCGATGAAGAATTAACCGTCGAAGAAGCATTGATTGAAGCACTCTCCACACGAGGTATGAAAAAACATTCCTTCTGGGGTGCAACGCTTATGCACATTGATGATTTACCGTTTAATCCAGAACAAACACCCGACATTTTTACACAGTTTCGGAAAGCGGTAGAAAAACACTCCTCTCCACGACCAACATTTGCAACACCGCTTACTATCACGGTTCCAAGCACGCAGGACAACACGTTTTTCGGTGACCTTCCGAGCGTAAGCGCATTACTCTCTCTCTCCGGAGGCTCTTCTTTGGAAAATTCTCCCTCGAAGGATGTGCCCTCAAAGGATGTGCCCTCAAAGGATGTGCCCTCAAAGGATTTCCCCTCAAAGGATTTCCCCTCAAAGGATTTCCCCTCAAAGG
>ERZ1066127.152-NODE-152-length-44880-cov-15.179007_pt1 | contig 44880 bp, 30 predicted proteins | sample MGYA00382774_ERZ1066127 | MGnify/ENA primary metagenome ERZ1066127 (study PRJEB33369, sample SAMEA5778357) | biofilm metagenome | biome: Industrial cooling water; feature: Water cooling tower basin; material: Biofilm | place: United Arab Emirates | collected...
TGCGCAAGCCTTTAGTGCCGGTGCGAACACTCTTCCGCTGTCTGTTGGAATGTTGCCTAACGGCACCTATTCCGTTCGGATCACTGCTCTTAGCGCTTCACAGACGGTGTACCGCGCTGTTCTGCCGCTGGTTATTCTTCGATGATATTCTTCTTTCATATTTTAACAAGGCAACAATATGATACGCCATTTTTTATACGCTCTCGCTGTTCTTGCAGTCCTTGCCTCATGGCAGGGCTGCAAGGAAACTGTCATTGCACCGTCTGAGGTGAGTGAACCCGATACAGCCCATTCTACCGTACGGGCAACCGTTAATCAACAATCGTGGGCGTTTACCACACCCGATACACTGTCCGCAGGTGAGTTTGATGCCAATGGAAAACTGATACGGGATGATGAGATTACGCAATTTGCAACTTGCCGCCATTATGTGAGAGTAATGAATATAAGAGGGTCAATATCTTTTATATTCAATTACAAAAATAATTTAGCAACCGAGCAGGTTATTGCTCCCAATAGAGCAAGAAGGACTCTCCGCTCGTGGACTACCCAAGGTGTAGAGTTTTTTTTTCATGCTCCCAGACCGATTATCACAACTCCCGCTGTTTTTGATTCGGTATGGTATGCTTCGTGGGGTGAACAACGCTTGCAAGAACAATTCCGACCTTCTACTTCCGGCGTACCTGGGTCCGGGGTATCTACCTTTGCTATTTATACCATTCCGACTTATCAATACTCCTTAACGTACAATGTAGAGGATACACTATGCCGCATAGAATCCCCTCAGTTGGTTATTACCAGATATGATACCACCAAGGGACGCGTATCGGGAACGTTTCGCTTTCGTATCATTAACCGTACAGACGGGAGTGTCGTTGATGTAAAAAATGGATATTTTGATAATGTCTATATGCTGTACAGCAATGGAAATTAAAACTAAGAGAAACGAATGCGGAGAAGGTTTCGTTCGGATGCTTATATTGGCATTATTGTTTATAGATGGCGACAAGTTCAGGCGGTAAACCCCGTTGATTGATAAAACGACTATGAAGAACGGCAAATTCTGATTGTGGCAGCGCTGAAGCCCATTCCATGACGGCATTTGTTTCTTCCTGTCCTCCCTCGTGACCGAGATAACAAACAACCGTTATTATCCCCTGTGGTGCTAAAAAATGCAGGCTTTGGTCGAGTGCGGGAATTGTGGTATTTGCTTTGGTGATATAGTGTTTCTCTGCGCGGGGGAGATAACCAAGATTAAACATGATAGCATGGACGTGGTGATGAAGCGATTCCGGTAGGTGTTCTCGCAAGGTTTCGTGTCCGGCTTGTATCAACCTTACGCGGCTTTCCAGTTTTTTTGCCCATACTTGTTTGTGGGCTTCCTGCATATCATGAATATCAAACCCCCAGACCATACCGTCTTCGCCGGCACATTCTGCCAAAAAGCACGTATCAAAACCATTGCCAACCGTTGCATCGAGTGCAATGTACGGTGTGAGAGGGTTCTTGCTGCGGTGCAATTGCACAAGGTTATGGGCTAATGCGGTGGCTTTAGTCATTGAAGATTCACTTTAAGGGCATTCTTACTTGATTTCCGAAAAATCAATATCCAGCACAGGATATTCTTTCCAATCTTTGTAATCAAAATGCCACCACTCAATAGAAAAGACCGTAAATCCTTGCTTTTCCATTTCCGTCCGTAGTAATTCCCGTGCGCGTGTTTGTTCCGGTGTGCCGCCGGTATAGCTTGGATAGGCGCGGTCGGTCATTTCGTCATACTCGCTGGGCATGGGGACTTCTTTGCCTGTTTTGAGGTCGAAAAGTGATAAATCCACAGCGCAGCCGCGATTATGCCGCGAACCGTCTTTGGGATTAGCCACAAATTTTTTCAGTGCTGCCGGAGTAACATCCCAAAAGAGCTTCGTAACGCGCCAAGGGCGATACCCGTCGAAAATAAGCAGACCGTACCCATGCTTTTTTAAGTTCTGGTGCACTCTGACAAGAGCTTCTGCGGCGGGGCGCTGCAAAAATGCACGCTCTTCTTTGTACAACGGTCGTCCGACAAAATTGTTGGACTTTGCATAGCGTACATCCAGACGAATGGTCGGGTCGAGCTTGATAAGTTCTGTGAGTTCCGGCTTGCGGAACTTACCTTCTTGCTGTGGAGGCGTACTTGCGCCGGCGGTAATTTCTTCTTGAGCAAAAATTGCTTGCGCTAAAAAGAGTGTACAAAGTGCTGTAACGCAGGCTGTAACCTGTTTTTGCAACAATCGCCTTTGAAGCAATGTTTGAGCGAAATCTGGGAGGGCGTTCATAGTTGGAGCAGACAAAAATAGGTGAGTATCCCGATAATTACGATGTGAGACGAAATTTACGCAAATTTCAAGATTGCCAGTAAGGAAATGTTCCTGCTTTTTGTTGGATACCTCGGAAGGCGAGATAGCGTAATCTCGCCTCACAGCACGATATATTCATGTACCTTAGGACGCAAGAGCGTTTGTGGAAAGTACGTTTTGCAAGGCTGTGCTACCAAGCAAGGGTGCTTGACAGACAAAATGTTCGCAAATATAGGTCGTAGCTTGGTTACCGACGACCGTTTGATATTCCGCCTGTTCAATAAACTGTTTGAGCTCGTGTGGCGAGTGATTAAACGCGACAACCGCATGAGGCAAATATGCCTCCGCAAGAGTACGAAGAATCGTGTGTGTGTCACTATCACCGGTTTTACCGGCAACAATGATTTCTTGTGTTGCACCCTGAAGGAAATCATTGGCGATAAGCATCTGTGCGAAGCCGGTCGGATAATGAGTGATTTGCTCGGCAAAGCGTTGAATCGTCTTGGCTGCAAGGTCTTGATAGTCTTTGTTGCTGGTCAATTTCCCCAACCGCGCAAGAACGCTCGTTGCAATGGAATTACCGGAAGGAATTGCACCATCGTAGGCTTCTTTGCTTTGTAATAACATCGCTTCGTTGTCTTCTGCGGAAAAGCGAAATGCGCCTTGAGCTTTGTCGTAAAACAGGCGAATCATGTCGTCGGCAAGGCGGATTGCTGTTTTAAGGTATTTCAAGGCAAACGTTGTCTGATAAAGCTCTAAGGCTCCCCAAGCAAGGAACGCATAGTCATCTAAAAATGCCGGAATTGCTGCCTCTCCGTCTCGGTAGCGGTGTAAAAGGCGTTTGGAGCCGGATATTGAACTGGTGATGGTACTTTCGATAAATTCCAAAGCCCGCTCAGCAGCTTGTGTGTAAAGCGCGTTATCTAAAACACGCCCGCCAATGGCAAAAGCCGCTATCATCAGACCATTCCAGTCGGTCAAGATTTTATCATCTTTAAGCGGATGAATACGGTCTTCCCGATGGTAAAAAAGTTGCTCGCGCATGACCGCCAGTCGCACACGAAGCTCGTGAATATCAACACCGTGACCTTTGGCGAATTCTTCAATGCTGAGGCGCAAATGCGGGATATTTTCGCCGGTATTTGCACCTGTCGCCTCTTCTTGAAAATTACCCTCGCGGCGGAAATTATACGCCGCACCAAAAAGACGCGCATTGTCTTCACCGACAATGCTTTGTACTTCTTCTTCCGACCAAACGTAAAATTTACCTTCCTCTCCTTCGCTATCGGCATCTTCGGCGGAATAAAAGCCGCCTTCGGGCGAAGTCATATCACGCAAAACGTAGGTGAAAATTTCTTCTGCGACCTGTGCATAGAACGATTCACTTTGTGACTCATTTGCTAAGGTATCTTTTTCCTTTCCCGATGTACTGAGTGCCGTAGCTTGATGTGCTTCCAAATACGCTATGGCAAGCATTGCTTGGTCGTAGAGCATTTTTTCAAAATGTGGCAAAAGCCATTCACGGTCGGTGCTATACCGATGAAAACCATATCCGATATGGTCGAAAATACCGCCATGCCGCATTGCTTTGAGTGTCCGTTCGACCATAACGAGAGCAGATTTTTTGCCGGTGCGTTTGTAATAGCGGAGTAAAAAGAGCAAATTTTGCGGAGAAGGGAATTTGGGTTGTGTTCCAAATCCGCCAAATGTCGGGTCGAAGGTTTGCTCATAGCGCTGAAAAGCAAGGTCGTTAATATCCGGTGACAGCTCCGATGTATCTTGCGAAACTGGCTTCTCGGAAAAATGCTCGACAATAGCGCTGCACGATTCCTCTACTTTATGGCGTTCATTCGACCAGGCGTGGAGTATCTGTTCCAAAACATGAGGAAATCCCGGACGATTGTGATAATTGACAGGAGGAAAGTATGTTCCCGCAAAAAAAGGTTTTTTCTCGGGAGACATAAAAACAGTGAGGGGCCAGCCGCCGTGTCCGGTCATTGCTTGACAAACACGCATATACACCGCATCAATATCAGGACGTTCTTCTCGATCAACTTTGATAGCAATAAAATGCTTGTTCAAAAACTCCGCAATTTCCTCATTTTCAAACGACTCGCGCTCCATGACATGGCACCAATGGCACGTCGCATAACCAATGCTTAAAAAAATAGGCTTATCCTCGCGTTTCGCCTTTGCAAAAGTCTCTTCATTCCAAGCGTGCCAATCAACGGGATTGTGAGCGTGTTGCAATAAATAAGGGGATTTCTCATGGATGAGAGCATTGGTATAGTTGGGCGTGTGCGGTGTTGGGGCGGACATAGCGTCTGAACGGGTAAACAAGAATAAGTGCCTATTGTGCCGGATTGTTGATGCAACAGTACATGTTTTATGCAAACAAGGAAGTTACAAAAAATTTCTCGCTTGAAGGCGAAAAAAGAAATGTCTTGAAATTGTTGGTGGTGCTACAGTGAAAAAAAATACTCATGAACATGGTGCTTAATTCACAATAAACCGAAACATCTGTATGTTTCCGTTGTAGCGTACTTGGACAAAATATACGCCACGTCCGAATTGCTTCACCGGAAAAGGAATTGTACTAATACCTGCCGAAACTTGGACAGTATCAGCTGCAATTGGGCTTCCGTAACTTGTGTACACAGTGTATTCGACCGTACTTGTTTCGGGAGTTGATAAAAGCAACGTGGCAAATCCTGCATCATTACTTACCGGAGAAGGCACTATACCCTCTTGCACGGTATTGGGTTTTTCAATCGGCAGTGCTGCTGCCGGAATGCCGCATGGAATAGATGAAGCACGTGGAGTGAGGGTAATTGTTCCATATTCAGGAATACGGCGAGTTTTTTGCCCGTCATTGACCGTTGCATAACATTCCGCAGTATTTCCTCCAAAGCGTACCCACGGTATATCGGCAAGATAAAGCGTGCGCGGTGGAAAAGGTCGCAACTCAATCGGCGAAAACATTTGTTCTCCACGGAAGCGCACAAAAAGTGTCGCCTGCAAAGACATTGCTCGCGGCAGAGCAGAAACGCCGACGCGCTGCATATCCCATAAAGGATACGATAAGATGTCCGGTGCGACAATGGTTCCTGCTTGGCGTAATGCCGCATATACGTTTGCAATGCCAGAGCCGACAATAGAATCGGGATTGCTTGCCTGTGAAGCTGTTGCCGTCAGTAATTGGCGGACGGCGGAGGCAGAAAGTTCGGGAAAAGCCGATAAAATCAGTGCTGCTCCGCCGGCAATAAGTGGAGCTGCAAAGGATGTTCCGGCTGCGTATTGGTATTCGCGTCCTGTCGGTGCTGCTACAACAACCGAATCTCCCTGCGCAGCAATATCGGGTTTGAGTTTTCCATCTCCACGCGGACCACGAGAAGAAAAGGCTGTAACAACTGTACTGTCGGCTCTGAGTGCTGCTACCGTAAAAGAGCCGTCAGCATCGCCCGGGGCATTAATTGTCCGAAAGCCCTTACGACCGGAATTTCCTGCCGAAACAACGCACAGGATACCCCGCGTTGCTGCGTCATTGATGGCGCGGCTGATGATTGCTGTTTTGCCATCTAATTCTTTGTAGGAATATGGTTCATCGGGTTGGTCGAAATCCAAATAACCCAAAGAAGCATTAACAATGTCCGCGCCGCGCGATTCCAGCCATTCCAGTGCCGCTACGACGTTATCTTCTTCGATATGCCGCTCATAACGCAAATCTTCAGTTTTTGCCAGCAAAAATGTTGCCCCAAAAGCTGCGCCAACAAGGTTCTGCGGATGATACCCCGCAATGACCGATAAAACCTTTGTTCCATGGTCATCTTGGTCTGTGAGGTCGCTGAGAAGCGATTTTCGCTCATTAGCCGTGTTGGAATCATTCTGAATAAAATCGTATTCGGCAAGAACTAAAGCACCCTTGAGCGAATGTTGCTCACGCCAGCGAAAACCTGCATCTATCACACCAATTCGCACTCCTTTGCCCGTAACGCCGAGTTCATGAACTTGTGGAATAGCGATGCTTTGGTTTTGCCGACGAGAATCGCTATAGAGCAGTGTTCCACAGTTTGTTTCTTGTAATGCATACGCTTGGGAACTGTACTGTTTGATCATTTGCAAAGCGGCAGAGCCTGTGACGGCTGCTTGAGAAGACGTTTGGGATACTTTTTTTTGTGCAGTTTCGCCTACCGTGCGCTTTTGTGGAAATAGTCGTGCTGTTGCTGGTTGAACGGCGCGAACAAAAGAAAAACGGCGTATTTGCTCGATTTGAAGGCTGGAGCACGTAACAAGTGTGTAATTTTGCCAACGCAAACGCAGTAAGATATTTGCTCCTGTGCGCCGAAGACTATCCAAATATGGTTCAAAAAGAGGAGCATCCTGAATTGTCAATACACGATCTGCGGGCAAAGATTTAGCGCGGCGTTTGAGAGATTCTGGGCTATGAATCGCTTGAGTTTTTGCGTAGAGTGCCGAGCCCGGACGAAATTCTTCATTCCCTTTGTCGCGAAAAAACACACGATACGTAGCACTCGTAGCACTCACAAGCTGTTGGCTGAAAAGTGCTTGAAATAAAGGTTGAATAAGAAGTGCAAGAAAATATATGAGGAAGACAATGTAATTTTTTTTCATGCTGTTCGTCAAAATAGTGGTGAAGAAACGCCTTCAAACCTTGCAATGACTTGTGCAAGCTACAAATTTCGCGCATATTGTCCAATTTTCTCTGGAAACTCATGCTAAGCACTTCAGTAGTAGAGCCGCAAAATATCTCGTTACCAATGATATCTACCATCAATCTCCAAGCATATACGACCGCAAAAAACAGCGTTGGTTGGCGCAAGCAGCCTTACGATGTTGTAAGGGCAAAAGGGAATGACCGATTTGACCTTTTGCAGCGACTGACAACCAATAACGTTGTTGGGTTAACAGGTTCACATGAAGGCGGGACTGGTGTACAAAATATCTTGCTCACTGATAAGGCTCGTATTATTGATGTGTTTACCGTACTGCCACGTGAGAATGACCTTTTGATGCTTTTTTCGGCTGGCATGGGAACGAAGGCAATGGACTGGTTTGAGAAATACACATTTATAGACGATTTTGTGACGGAAAATTGTACCTCAAACTACGCATCATATCTGGTCTTCGGTGTAAAAGCCTTGCAATGTCTGGAAGAAATAAGCGGTTGTTCTCTCGGCGAATTACGCACAGCCTCGTGGATAAGAACGAAATTGTCGGGGATAGAAGAATGTTTTCTTGTCAAACAACCGCCGTTATGCGAGTTTTGTTACTCGGTTTTTGTTCCAAGCCAGTTCGCCGACACCTTTGAAGAATTTATGTGCGGACTGGAAGGAATTGCGGAAATTGACGATGTGACCTTTGAAACGCTCAGGATTGAAGCGGCTTGGGGGAAACTTGGTGCTGAGTGGACGGATGCACATAACCCCCTTGAAGCAGGATTAGTCGGCTTGGTAGATTTCAAAAAAGGGTGTTACATAGGACAGGAAGTTATTGCTCGACTCGATACCTACAATAAAGTCAAAGTTCGTTTGATGGGGTTCACCGCCAATGCTCCAATTCCGGCAGAAGGACATTTTATTGATGAGTCAGACGGAAAGCGCACCGATATTGGTTCTGTAAGCAGCAGTACATATTCTCCGGAATTACAACAATATATTGCATTGGGATATATTCGTTCTCAATTCGCCAATCCGGGGGCTTCGGTTTTGCTGGTGTGGACAAACGCTGCGGGTGAAGAAATTCGTCAAATGCCGGAAATCGTAAAATTGCCTTTTGTGATGTAAATGCTTCCCTGATTGATGTTTATTTGCTTGATAACGCAGCGAATTTAGTGCTGAATATGAAAAAAATCTTGCATAGTGTTTTTTCCGGTTTTATATTGCAAGTCTGTTCTTTTACGCGGTTAAATAATACGCACAAGCAAGGTCAGGTAGCTCAGTTGGTAGAGCAGAGGACTGAAAATCCTCGTGTCGGGGGTTCAATTCCCTCCCTGACCACCATGCTTATCTATAGCTGTGTATCTGTTTTTGCCGCTACAATGAAATACGTTTTTTCGGTCAGGTAGCTCAGTTGGTAGAGCAGAGGACTGAAAATCCTCGTGTCGGGGGTTCAATTCCCTCCCTGACCACAGTAAAAATCTTCTTTCAAACCCGCATGGTGCCTGCCTTGCGGGTTTTTTGTGTTTTTCTTCCACGTAAGATGACGACTTGGTGCGTTTTTCACGGTGGAGCTTCCCGATTTGTATCTGCTCGACACCGCTGCAGGCAAATTTCACCACTTTTTTTTCCACTCATTGTCTGAGTTCGTTGTATGAGTTCATCACCCGCTTCGGAGCAAGGGCAGCTACAATCACACACGGGTCATCACAGAGAGCAGCAAACTTCACTGCCGGCGATGTATGGTTTATTGCTCGTGCAACAGGCAATTGCCGCCAGCACACACTTTATTGCGAAATATGCCAATCAAAGCGCAGACCCATTTACTATCGTGTTTGTACGGGGCGTGATTACCGTTACAGTTTTTGCGTTCATACTTTTACCGCAGCGCAAGCAATTACGACGTATTGAGCGAGAAGATTGGTTGCGCATTGGCTTGCTTGGTTTGTTGAATATTCCTTGTAACCAACTATTGTTTGTCGCTGGTTTACGATATACGATTCCACCGAATGCAGCACTTGCCTACGCACTAGTTCCGGCGTTTGTTTTGCTGTTTTCCGTGCTGTTTTTTGGTGAAAAAACAACACTCAGAAAAACGTTGGGAGTGGCTTTAGCTTTTGCGGGAACGCTAGTGGTTATTTTTGAGCGTGGACTAGATTTTACATCTTCATTTTTTCTGGGAAATGTGATGGAACTATGTGCTGCAATTTCGTGGGCGTGGTATAGTCTTTTGGGACAAAGACTCGCTTTGAAGTATGGAGCAATTTACGCGACCGGAATTACGATGATAAGTGGTATGGCGTGGTATTCGCTGATTTTTCCTTGGTTGCCCACGAGTGCTCCTCTTACGGCAATTAGCGGAACAACGTTGTTTTATGCGGCGTATTTGGGAATCATGGCATCGGTTGTGGGATATTGGCTATGGTATTTAGCATTAGCGCGTATTCCGGCAAGTAACGTTGCAGTCTTCAGTAATTTACAGCCTGTTTTGGTAACAATTTTTACGATTGTTTTATTCGGCACGTTGCCTTCGGCGATGTTTTTTATTGGTGGAGGGTTGGTCCTCCTCGGCGTATTACTTACGCAACGAGGATAAATGAGCCTCAGATTCAATTGTGGGGGAGAATATTGACGCAGCAAAGCTAAGGAGGCTTTTTTGTACACAGTGCAGGCTGCAGAGAAAGCAACCCGCACTGATTGTACATCAACGTTGTAAAAAAATCATTCCCAGCGCTATTTTTTCAGCGCATCTCGAATTTCCATCAAGAGTTTTTCTTGTGCTGAAGGCTCCGGTGGTGCAGGAGGCGGCGCTGCCTCTTCTTTTTTCTTCAAATTATTAACTGCTTTAACCATCATAAAAATCACGAACGCCAAAATAGCAAAATCAAACACTGTTTGAATAAATGCACCATATTTAAGCATGACAGCCGGAACTTTACCGTCAGCAGAAGCTGCTTTGAGCGTAAGTGCGAGTTCTTTGAAATTCACCCCACCCAATAATAAGCCAAGAGGTGGCATAATAACATCATCCACAAGTGATGACACGATTTTACCAAATGCTCCACCGATGATGACACCAACAGCCAGGTCAACAACATTGCCTTTAACGGCAAATTCTTTGAATTCTTGTATCAATCCCATGAGGCGATTCCTTTGAAACTGTGAAAAAAGTAAATTAAACGATGTGAGCGTATTGAAATTGCGGACTTGTGCGATAACTCAGGACAATTAAAACGGCAGCGCAAAACCAATTGCCGCAATACCACGTAATTGTAAAAGATTGGTCGAATTCGGCACGGGAACACCATAAATCAGATCACCGGCGAGGCTTACATTAAGAAATTTATTAACCTTGAGAATGATGAGATTTTCCCAATTGATGATTGGCATAGTAAAATTTGAGTATGGCGAGAAAATGTTTAGGCGCGTTCCCAAATTTACATTTTCCCAAATATCCCGTTTTAATTGAACATTCACCAATGCCCCCAAATTAGCTAAACTTGTTTGTCCGGCAGCTACGCCAAATGCTCCACGGCGTGCTAAGTCAGGATCACCGACAAATACAAAACGTCCGGTCACGGGAGCCGCCAAAATGCTCATATAATCTACCGGTTTCCACGTTATTCCGAGAGCCGTTGTCAAAAATGCCGGTGCGAAAAGATTCGAGATTTTACGTTCCTCATTGCCAACGGGTTTGGTATAATCTTCGCCTATGGTAAACTGTGTCCGAAACTCCAGAAAGCCCGTCCAACGTAGATTTTCTGCAGCTACCAGCCCTGCTTTGGAGACAATAATAATGCGGTCATCGCTTTTTCGAGCACTGGGGTTTGGTCCAAGCCATGTCAAACCATACCCAAATTCTGCGGCATTATCCCATGCGAAGGTTTTTGTGCGATAATTTGCCGTAAAGTTCAGTAAGCCTAGAATAGATGTAGCATTATCGCCGCCGCTTGCCCAATTCGATAAGCCAATGCTGGTAAAATTGATACCGAAATTACCTTTGACAGTCCATCCTGTTGTATCCATTGCCGGGCTTGCTTTGAGGATATCGTCAGCACCGGGTTGAGCAAAAAGTGGGGTTATCAAGCAGATTGTCAAACAGAATATGCCAAGTAAGGTTGCACGAAGAGAAAACATCGTGTTCATATATTCTCCAATGGTCTGAAAAGGTAAGCTACTGTATTTGGTGAATGTCCAAAAGGGCGCGAATTTGACGAAACAGGTGTGCTGATTCTTCGTAATTGAGCGTTTGCGCACCGTCAGATGCAGCTTCTTCCGGTGTTTCGTGAATTTCAACGATAATACCGTCTGCCCCTGCGGCTACACCTGCCAATGCAACGGGAGCAACAAATTCCCGAATACCAATGGCGTGCGAGGGATCAACAATCACGGGAAGATGTGTCTTATCACGTAAAATCGGAATGGCGTTGATGTCGAAGGTATTGCGGCTGGCACGCTCGTAGGTGCGAATGCCCCTTTCACAAATCATCAATCGTTCGTTTCCGGCAGAAAAAACATATTCTGCGGAATACAAGAGTTCTTCAATTGTGCCGGAAATACCGCGTTTGATCATGACAGGCTTATCTACCTTGCCAAGTTCGTCCAACAGATTAAAATTTTGGCTATTGCGCGCACCAACTTGATAGACATCGATATACTCATACATCGGCTCAATTTGAGCTAGTTCCATTACTTCGGTAATCACCTTAATACCGTTGGCACGACAAATTGCCGAAAACATTTGTAAGCCTTCCAACCCCATTCCACGAAAACTGTAGGGCGAAGATCGGGGCTTAAAGACACCACCGCGCATAATACGAACACCGCATTTTTTCAAGTGTTGGACGATGCTTTCTACCTGTGCTTCACTTTCGATAGAGCATGGTCCTGCCATGATCTGCAATGCACCGTTCCCGATTTTTACGCCATCACCAAGATCAATAGCTGTGCGTTCAACTTTCCATTTGCGCGAAACAAGTTGATAATCATCAGAAACGTAGTGTATATCACGGACACCCGGCAAGTTTCCGAGAGAACGTATGTCAAAATCTTTTTTGCCTATACATACCACATACTGACCAAACTGTGTTGTTACGGGAGTTGGTTTGTAGCCAATTTTTTTTATGGATTGAAGAACTGTCGCTGTGGCTGTCTCGGATAATGTAGGTTCAAGTTGAATAATCATAGTGGAGGCTGTAAGTAGAAGAAAAATTCTGCCAAAAGTACGGAAGTTTTTTTTACAACGCAACAAATAGCCTGTTGGTAGCTAAAGATTCACAGGAAAAATTGGAATCTGCATAAACTCTTATGCTGTTTTTATGAGGGCATTGAATCTAAGAGGCTGTTTGAAAACTATTTTTTCCCTCACCTCAGTCCTCTCCGAGCGAAGCGCTTGGGAGAGGAAGCAAGATATGAAGCCGTTTTTTCCACCTTCTCCCTCTGGGAGAAGGTGCCATCGTAACGATGGCGGATGGGGGCAAAAAAGCATCGATTCATGAGTTTTCAAACAGTCTCTAAGATTCTCTGATATATAGAATGCAGCCTAATGGTTGGTCTCTATGGTTATGGTATAGCAATGTTGCAAGATGTTTATGCCGTTTTTACGGCTGGGGGAGTTCTACAATAAAGGTAGAACCGCTATGATTGTCTGCGTTGTCGGAACCCCCTTGAGTGATGTGAGATTCACACCAAACGCGACCTTTGTGAAGTTCCACAAGTTTTTTGACGATTGAAAGTCCTAATCCGGTCGAATGTTCGCCGCCAGTGGGACGAGCGCTTAGCCGCGCAAATTTGGTGAAAAGCCGCTTCATATCTACTTCGGAGATGCCCTGACCTTCGTCACGGACAGATATCCGAAGAACGGAAGTGTGGGATTGATAGGGAGCTTGAATCGGCGCCGATTGAAGTAATATCGCTTCAAGGGATACTTTTTTGCCTCTGGGCGAATATTTAATGGCGTTCGAGAGAAGGTTATCGATGATGTGCTGGAATGCTTGCTTATCGGCAATAAATGAAAAGGAATCGGGTGTTTGCTGATAATGCAGTGTTATTTCTTTAACAGCAGCGCGGTCTTGATACGCGGCAACAATATTTTTGATAAAGGAATCATCAGATTGCTCTGGTGAAAGCATCAGCTGACCACTTTCCAGTTTGTTAATATCCAGCAGATTTTCGATGATTTCTAACATGCGTTCAGAAGAGGCGATAATCGTTTGGGCAACATTGGGTATGATAGCTGTCGTATCGCGCTCGTAATGAAAAACAATGCGCTCAGCACTGAGTTTAATCGCTGCTAACGGATTTTTCAAGTCATGCGCTGCGATTCCTAAAAATTCATCTTTTTCGCGGTTTAGATTACTCAGTTCTTGGGTGCGGTCTTTGACACGCTCTTCAAGATGTCTATTTAAGTCCGATAATTCTGTTTGGAATGCTTCCGCACGTCGTTCCGCCTCGCGTCGTTCAGTAATATCTCGACCAAAACATTGAATTTGATATGGCGCGCCGTGTTCATCAACGACAGCAATAAATTCCCACTCCGTTTCTAAGTATGTCCCGTGAACGGTTGGTTTACGTAAAAGAACGGTTTTCATTTCACCCGGATGCTGTAAACAGTATTCAACAGCGGCGACACAGCCCGGCACATCGTCAGGATGAATAGTCTCCATAGAATGGTATCCGATAATTTTATCGGTAATACCAAAATGCTTCATAAAGCCTTTATTGACATAGGTATAAAGCCCATCTAAATCAGTTCGGACTAAGTAGTGCGTTTGTGATTCGACAAGGGAGCGTAAAAACTGTTCTTGTTGATGAAGATGTTCATTTGCAGCACGTAATTCTTCGACATGAGCTTCATGTGACTGTCGTTCACGCAGGGCATCAATAAGGACTGCGCAAGTATCGGTAAGAGGCTGGAGAAAGGTAATAATCTCGTTATCGTATCCGCCCGGGCGATTTGCTATCCCAAACATTCCTATCATAGCGTTATCGGTCATAATGGGAACGCCTAAAAATGCGTTGAGTGCCGGGTGACCGCTCGGAGTACCGTAACGGTGTGGGTCGGTGTGAGGAGAATTGCAAATGTATGGAGCGTGTTCAGCAAGAACTTTTCCATAAATCGAAGAAAGTTTAGTAAACTCCATACCCTGCGCTTCATATTTGTTGTATAGGGCTTGTGTTTCCTCACTCCAGGCAATATTGGTTATTGATATAGTTTTCAAATATGGTTGTCCTTTGGTATCGGTCAGCAAACGACCAATAAAGCCATACTCGCTTCCGGTAACATCAAGCAAACTTCTCAGTAGAGTATCAAAAACTTGTTTGCCGGAATTTTTTCCACGAATAAATGCTTGCTGCGCATGATGAACAGCGTGAAGTAAACGTAATGAATCAAGCGGGGGAGATTGTGGTGATGCCTTCATTGTGATATGTATGGTTATTCAAATTCTCATCCTGCTTCTTGCATTCAAGCTGTCAGGAAACTTGCTGTTGAAATCCTACCGAACATTGATGGTATCTCTTCTTCGGCAGAACATTACATAAGGTTAGAATCCTTTACCAGAATGTAGAGTAAAACGGATATTGTCGAGAACGAATGGTTGGTGATGACCAAGGAGCATGAATATCATCAGATGATTGCTGTACCGTCTTGATGAGTTGTCGGTAATTCAATCACAAACATTGCACCTTTACCAAGAGTTGACTCGCACCAAACTTTACCGTGCATAAATTCAACAATTTTTTTGACAATAGACAATCCCAAACCCGTTGAATCTTCTCCTCCGGTTGGTCGAGCCGTTAAACGCGAGAATTTACCGAAAAGTTTTTTCATATCTGCTTCCGAAATTCCTGGTCCTTCGTCTTTGACTGCCAAACGTACCTTGTTTTGGGTTTCTTGCGACAAGCTAAGAAAAATGTTGGTATTCGGTGGCGAGTATTTGATGGCATTAGAAAGAAGGTTTTCTATCACCTGAATTGTCAGGGCTTCATCGGCATACACCGTTGCATTGTCAATGGTGCTGAGATGCAGCAAGATATTTTTCGCGCGCGCGGGCGATTCATAGTCTTTCATGACGTACGTAGTCGCTGCGGAAAAGCTAAAGTGAACAGGCTGGACGCTCATCGCGCCACGTTCAAGAGCATTAATATCGAGCAAGTTCCGAAGAATAGCAAACATTCGGTTCGAGGTACGTACAATACTTTGGAGCATTTTTTTGCGCATATCGGCAGGCATATCAAGTTCTTCGCTGCACATTTGCGCATATTCGCGGATAACTTGAAGTGGATTTTTGAGATCATGTGCCACAATACCCAAAAATTCATCTTTTTCTTCGTCTAATTCTTTGAGCTTTTTGAGTGCTTCGACGAGTTCGAGATTACGAGAGGCAAGGTCGAAATGCTCAAAGCAGAGGCGTACTGCTTCCAACAGTTCGTCTCGCTGCCAAGGTTTCGTCATAAAACGGTAGACATTACCAAGATTAATACTGTCAATAATGTCTTGAACGTCCGTGTAGCCTGTTAAGATAACTCGTACGGCTTCCGGTGCATACATAATGCTTTGCGCGAGAAATTGTGCACCGGACATACCATTCATACGTTGGTCTGCAATGATAACTTCCGGCTTCCACCCTTGTGCGAGTATGTCCAATGCCGCTTCGCCAGATTCGGCTGTTTGGATTTCGTAATGTGGTTGAAAAATATCAGTCAGAACAACAAGTAGCATCGCTTCGTCATCAACAATCATCAATTTGCGTTTGGAAAGCGAAACCGTCAGTAATGATGACGATTGCTGTGACACAGTACCGGGAAGAGTAAGATTGAGTTTCATACCTGATTACCTTTGGGAAAGCGGATGGTAAATGTTGTGCCGGAGCCAAGTGTCGATACTACGTTTAACTGTGCTCCATGTTTGTCGATGATACCTTTGCTGATACTTAATCCCAAGCCACTATTTCCCGCGCCTTTCGTGGTGAAAAATGGGTCAAACATGCGTTCTAATACAGGTTGTGGTATTCCCGGACCATTATCGCGGACATCAACGATAAATGTTTTTTGCTCTGCATTTTCACGTCCTTCAACAGCTATGCGTGTTGCGCCTGCTTGTGCTGCATTCACCAACAAATTTAATATGACTTGATTAATTTCCCCAAAATTTGCCTCAATCATACTATTTCCCTGAAACTCTGTTGTAACCTGAACATTTTTGAATTGATAGCGAAACATTTCAATTGTCAAGGCGAGTTCGTCGAGCAATGGTGCTGATTTCGTACCGACTTCTTGATGTTTGGTGAAATTGCGAAGTGAGGCGACGATATGTTTAACGCGGCTTGAACCTTCCATGGCAATCGCAATCATCCGCATTGCATTATCCGTCATACCAGTGAATTTTAGTGCTTCTGGTGATTCTTTGCTGGTCTCATCAATCAACGAAAAAAAGAACGTATGAAGCGATTGTAACGAGAGTTTGAGTTGCTCTAATGCAGCGAAGACGGCAGCATTCGGATTGTTGATTTCGTGCATAACGCCGGAAGTAAGAAGCCCGACCGCTGCCACACGTTCACTGGCGACAAGTTGTGATTGGGTTTCTTTTAAGTCTGTTAATGCCGCATCCAGTTCCAAAATTACTTCATTCAAATGTGCGTTGGAGAGTTCAATTTCGCGTGATTGTTCTTCCAAAATACTATTTTGACGGCTGATTTCGTGATTTGCCGCGGCTAGGTCTTTATTCCGTAAACGTTCTTGTTCGCGGAGCTTTTCGGCTAATTCGCGTTCTTTCCGCTCTTGGACAACTTGTTCTCTCATTTGCGTTAGGCGAGCCGAAAGTGCAAACGAAAAAAGCATTGTTTCTCCAACACCAAATGCGCTTGAAAACAAGGACTCATGGAGTGAGCCAACAATATACATCCAAAATTTCAGCAAGACAAAAATCATCATGGTCAGTGTATAAATCCGCGTTGCAATATCCCGCGATCGTAGCATTTCTATGACGAAAATGACCAAACACACTATTCCCCCAAAGCTGAGGACGGGAATGCGATAGTACGTATAATACGTTCCCCAACCAAGAGGAATCATCAAAAATACAAGAATTAATGCCGTCAAGGTTAATACTAATAATCTGTCGAGCAGCACGGGCATACGCTCTTTAGTATTCAAAAAGACTCGTATAAATTGAAGGAAGATACTGTATGTGCTTAATTGTACTGCTGCGTTGATGGTCGGTTTCCACATTGTCGGGATGAATCGCTCCATTAACAATGTACATCCAAAGGTTGTTACAATAAAGAGCGAGAAAATGTGTGTGATATACCAGAAGTATACTTTGTCGCGGACAATAACAAAAGGGATAAGATTAAAAAAGCCTGCAAAGAGGAGCATCCCCAGTAAGATAAAAGCTGTAATTTCCCACAACCGCACATTTTCGGTAAAGGCTTCTGCCGGAATGAGCCGGAAAACAGGGATTGCCGGAAGGTATGCCGCTCGAATTTTTGCATAAAATGTATACGTATTGTCATCTGTCAGCACAAGCGGGAAATTGGCGTATTTCGTCTGCATAGCACGTGAGCGTAGCTCTGTCATTTCGCCGGAATGGGAAACAAGATAATCTTCTTCTGCCAAGACGATTTTTGCAGGCATGTTCGGTGTGTATAATGTTACCGAATCAATACGATTATTGCCGACAATAAGCACCCAATCAAGCAATTTGGTATTGCGAACAGTAAAACGAACCCAGAGTGCTTCCGGACCTCGGACGCGTATCGTTTCAGAACTGCCAACATTCGTAAAGAAGCCTTTTTCTGATAATCGTAATATTTCCGAAAATGACATTGTACCGGATTCGTCACGCAAAATACTGCACAAAGGAAAAATACTGAAATCATGCGCGGAATCCAGTGTTATAATCTTCGTCGGTGGGGAAACGTGTAGTCCTGAGTCGTGTAATGCTGTTGAGCGTTCGGATGATATGGTTGCGGAAGTCCCGCGTTGAAATTCTTGAGCGAATATCTGCTTCGGTGCAGACCCCAGATACCACAGAATACATGTGCAAACAGCACTGAAAACCAATGTTTTTACGGAGCAGTAGCGCATAATTCTTATGAGCAAAATATGAAGGCTTGGGTGATGATCTACTCTGAGGCATGTATCAGAATTGTATCGAAATGCCGCCATACAACGTGCGTCCGGGATAAAGCGGAAGCGAGTTGATGCGGCGCGTAACGTCCGGCATCCAGATGGGTTCTGCGTTGAAGAGATTTTCGCCGCGAAGATGTATCAGGATATGCGGTAATCCACGTAAATCTGCAAGTTCGGTAATATCAACATTTATTTGTGCGCTGAGAAGGTTATACGCCGTGACAACGGGATTGACAATCGGTATATTATTCATTCCGCCCGGAGGTAGGGGGGGGATAATCGGCGCGCTTGCGTATATGTTGAAAACACTTGCTGTCAAGCCTGTTTTTGAGTCATAGCCAATACCTGTTTTTACCATCAACGACGGCAGCAAGGTGATATCTCGTGACGAAGCATCAATGTAATTTGTCTGATAAGAAATCGAACCTACAAAGTATAACTCGTTTGTAGGAGTATATTTTCCTTCAAATTCTGCACCTTCCATCTGAAAACTGAGGAAATTCGAGACAACATTGTCGGGTGGCTGCCCCGGAGGAGCAATATTTCGCGGTGCAATTAAATTTGTTTGCCACGTGTGATAATAGACCGCTGCAAGTCGTATGTTGCCCTGTTCCCAAAAAAGTTCTCCGTCAAGAGATTCATTTGTTTCAGGGCGTAAACGCGGATTACCACGAGCATTTGGAGAAAGTGTGAAATTTTCAAAGCCTACCGCCGCTCGAAAAGCCTGACCATAGAAGGCTTTGGCGCCAAATTCCGGCGTGATGTTCCAGACAACGGCAACACGTGGAGAGACATCAGCATCAATATTCACGGCTTTGTTTAACTGTGCTCCCACCCGAAGTTTGAGATTTTCAAGCGGCTGCCATTGCGTTTCAGCATACATACTCCACCAAAGTTGATTATATTCCGGCACAAGAACGCTTCCATTGGTTGTCATTGTTCCGACACCATTGCGGCTGTGTAATAAGCCACCAAGTAAGAATTGGAGAGTTTTTTGAGGTTTGTAAGCAAAGGCAATTTCACCAAGAGCATCGTTAGAGCGCAGCATTTCTGTGTGTCGGGTATCATAAAGATTGAGTGTTCCATTTGCTGAAGCCGAAAGAGCGTCGGTAAATTGATGTGTATAGCTTATATCGGCATTGAGCGTACGGTTGGTAAGGTCGAACGGGGAGCGTGTTGCCTGAGGACCAAGAGTTGCAGCTGCGTAATCTGTGGCAAAAATTTGTGCTTTGAGATTGCCTAACGATGCACTTGCAAAACCGCTCAGCGAGCGTTGGAAAGGGTTGTAAGTGATTGAGCGTGGCGGGCGACCTGCTTGGGGTTGTAAATTAAATGGTACATTCCATGAGGTGTTATTATTGTTGTAGAGCAAACCCGCATCAATTCTTCCTTCTCCAAGATTTGTTACAAATGATGTTCCTGCATTAGCTGAGGCAGAAAATGTAGCATTACCACCGCTCATAACACTCAAAACCGCTTCATTGCTTGTTTTGGTAATGATGTTTATTGTCCCTGTATAAGCATTGGTACCGTAAAGTACCGAACCAGGTCCGCGTAAAACCTCGATTCGTTCTATTGAAGCAAGTGGAAAGCCATGTAATATCTGCATATACAAGCCACCAAAGAGTGATTCACGAAGCGGGCGACCGTTAATAAGAATAAGAATATGCTTCGCTGTAATTGAGCGGTATAAATCGCCGCGCATTGTGATATTTCCTTGGTAGAGCGTCGTCGAGAAAAACTGAATGGAAACAATATAATTAAGCGCATCAGCAAGAGTTCGTGCACCAAAAAGAGCAATTTCCCGTGCTGTAATGACTGAAATTACACCGGGCGCGTCATTGAGGGTTTCATTGTTCTTGGAAGCAGTATTGACAAGAAGTTTGAGCAATTCGTCAACAGACGAAACGCCCACAATGCCGGAAAGCTCAGTTAGTTCTTCGAGAGATAAGGCGCTTAGTTCCTCGAATTTCATAGCGAGAATCTGTTTACGTGTCGGCTTATTTTTGAAATACCAAGTGTTGTTTGTTGTGGAATCTTGTACCGATACCGTGTCCCTTCCAAGATGATATTCTTCGAGGCAGTATTTTTCCGACTGTAACGACCATTTCGTCTCATCATTTGGTTTGAAAGTATGAGCCGATAGCATGCTTGACCCAAAGAAGAGCCACGCATAGAAACAACAAAGTATGCAGGTAGCTATAAAGCGGAGAAAGAAGAAAATGCACTTCATTGTCCACCTCCTTCAACAATTGTCGCGAGGCGTAATAAATCGTCCTGCATTTTTAAGCCAACCAATTCTGCTGCTTTTTTGTTGATTTCAAACTTTTTATCACCACTTGGTAAGATACTAATATGGCTACCTTCTCTTGCCATTCCTAAGCCTTTGGTAATGATGAGAACAGGTTTTGTCCGCACGGCATCAAGAACGCGCTGAAGTTTTTTGCTGTATTGGTCAGGAAGGAAAATAATATGGCATGAGGATAACCCTGAAGTTTCATCAAACAGGCGTACTTTAATTGTTTGTTCACCTACTTTTTTTCCGGTAAGCGTACGTTCTATTTGAGCAGCAATATCAGGGCTTCCGACAACGCCGATAATGTATTCACCGGTCATTCGTTCTGAAGGAAAACGTATTAAATTGGTGATTTTGAAAATATACAACGACTCAAACAGTCCCTGTTGTGCAGAGATGTTCGATCTCCCAAGATGAAATACCAAGAGAACAATGAGAATTATCGCTGAACGTTGTTTCATGCTCGCCCTTTTAGTCTAAATTCCGTCATTAGCGATGAGTACAGGTTGAAAGCGTCAAATCAATAACGTTGTGCCTTTTGCAATGTGCTGTCCATCTCTGGGCGTAAAACCGAATTCCACAAACATCAGTAAACTATGATTATTCTCGGTTGTTTTCCGCATTGCGCTGAACATGATAAAACATAGAGCTCATCGGTGCCGCAATAGCATGAAGTAACAAAATTTCGATGGAGCAGCAGCGCGGAAGAGGGCAATTCCCTTTGGCTGCCTTGGTACGAAGATACGACGAAGAGCTTGCTTTCCCAAAGAGAAATATGACACGGGTATTTTTCTGTCGCGTATGCAAAATGCAAAAGCGTGCATTCAAGAATGACGAGGAAAAAACCTTGCGTCGCTTGAAAACTTTTCGCAGATTCGTCGAATGTATGGGTGATGTATTTTTATTGTTCACGGAAGAATGGAGGTAACGGGATGGCACAAACTTTACAAGTACGCTCTTGGAACATAATTATTCTGCTTGGAATGTTGGGCTTAGTAGGGTATGATGTTTTTGCCTTGCAATCCCAGAAGAGTACTTCTTCGCAAGCCTCGCCAACGCTTAATCCCCAGAAAATGTTGACTCAATATCATCACGATATATGGTCTAGGGATGAAGGGTTGCCGTCGAATAGTATTTTGACTTTGCATCAAGCATCAGACGGTTATATTTGGTTCGGGACATTTGATGGATTGGTGCGATTTAATGGATTACAATTTTCCGTATTCAGCAAGGCAGTGACCGAAGGGATCAAAAACAACGGGATGTGGAGTATTGTTGAGACAATCGAAGCTGGCGCACCAGTTTTGTGGATTGGGACAAATGGTGGCGGATTACTTAAATATCATAATGGGGTATTTACCAGTTTCGGTGTGAAAGAAGGTTTGCCGGCAGATGTCGTTTTGTCTTTGTGCGTTGGTAATGATGGAACGCTTTGGATCGGTACTCGGAAGGGTTTGGCAGCAATGAAGAATGGAGTGATTCAGTCGTTCGGGAAAGAACAAGGTCTTCCTTCAGTACCAATAAACACGTTGGTCGAAGATAAGGCAAAAACACTCTGGATTGGTTCTGCACAAGGATTGTTTCGATACAGTGGAGGGAAGATGCAAAGTGGTTTTCAAGGCATTAGCGGGAGTGATTCTTTGGTAAAAACACCAGTAAAATCACTTTGGGAGGATTCCCGCGGAACGCTGTGGATTGGCACGTTAGGAAAAGGTCTTTTTATGGCGAAAGGCGGCGCAAATGCTATCACATTAGAGCGCTTAACTACCGCCAATGGGCTTTCAGACAATCGGATTCAGGCAATACAAGAAGATGTGGCAGGAACACTCTGGATTGGTACAACAGGTGGTTTGTCAAGGCTTCGTGCAGGACAAACATCGGTTGACAAAGCATTTGATACCTACACGAAAAAAGACGGTTTAACCGATAATCAGGTTTGGTCATTATTGGCAGACCGTGAAGGAAGCCTTTGGATTGGTACCTATCGCGGTGGGCTCAATCGTTTCAATAATGGAAAATTTCTCACCTACACAACGCAAGAAGGCTTAGTGGATGATTACACTTACGCCATACATGAAACATCGCGGGGAGAACTCTGGATTGCTACTGCTGAAGGTGCAAGCCGTTTTGCTCGTGGGGTAGTCACGAATTTTACCAAAGCAAATGGTTTGCCGGATAATATGGTTCGGAGTATCGCTTCAAGTCCTGACGGAGGAACGGTTTGGCTGGGGACATATCAGGGCTTATGCCGTTTGCAAGATGGGAAAGTGACAATTTTTTCAATCAATGAAGGTTTACCGGAAAACCGTGTCCGAACGTTGTACCTTGATGCCGAGGGAACACTTTGGATTGGTACAAATGCAGGCTTTGCAAGGCTTCGGGGAAATAATCTTGAAACGGTTGTTGATGCTGATGGGATATTAAAAGGAACATCAATTATCGGGATTGTTCCGACAAATGACGGCTCTTTGTTGATTTCGACTGAAGGCAAGGGCTGGTGTCGATTGCAAAACGGGAGAATTATCGATCATTTGACAACCAAAGATGGCTTGGCTTCTGATGTTGTGATGACCTCGTTTGTTGATACTGACGGAACAATCTGGATAGCAACAAATGCGGGATTTTATCGCTGGAAAAATAAGGTTCTATCAGCATTAACGCTGAAAGATGGCTTACAGAGCGAATCGGTTTATACCATACTAGAAGATACGCAAGGGATGTTTTGGCTTGGTGGGAATGACGGTGTACAGTTGGTCGCAAAGAGTGATTTGAACGCCGCTGCCGACGCAAAGTCTTCTCAAAAGCAGGTTCGTTTTTCGGCAAGGTTATTCGGACGGTGGGACGGTATGAAAAATAGCCAAGTAAGCGCACCCGCACTTGCTTGCAAGACAAAAAACGGGATGTTTTGGATTCCTACACTCAGAGGAATTGTTGGTATTGATCCACAAAACGTCCAGTACAATCCTTTTCCACCACCCGTAAAAATTGAGCGATGTATCACTGAACGCGATACCGTCTCAGGAAGGACAAATTCGGTGTTTGCTGCCGGTACGACGCGATTTGCCATTGAGTATGCTGCTCTGAGTTATCTTGCGCCTTCGCGGGTACAGTTTCGGGTAAAATTAAACGGTGTTGATAATGATTGGCAAGAAGTTGGCAGTAGGCGCGAAGCTCTGTACATGAATCTTTCTCCCGGAACATATACATTTCGTGTGCAAGCCGCGAATAACGACGGTGTTTGGAATACCGAAGGGGAATCCTTTACCTTTGTACTGAAACCGTATTTTTACCAAACATGGTGGTTCCGTGGCTTTTTGTTTGTTGTCGTTATTGTTATAGTGTTTTTTACGGTCCGATATAGGGAAAATTTAGCCGAACGGCGTGAAAAGGAGCTTTTGGGATTGGTCGAAGAACGGACACAAGGCATTACGCTGGAAAAAAACAATACGGAGAAAGCCTTACAAGAAGCAGAAAATCTAAGGCTTGCAGCAGAAAATTTGCAGAAAAATGCCGAGCGAAAGCGCTTGTATTTGTCTGAGAGTGTGCAATACATTTTGCAAGCATTAGACGAAGTTTCACAAGGAAATCTGACGATGAAATTGGAAATGACTCCAGAAAGTACTTTGCAGGAAGATGACACATTACAAGACATTCGGGAATTGTACGAGGGAATTAACAGTACGATTGAGATAATGCGAGAAATTGTGAGTGGTGTTGCAGAAGCAGCTTTAGAAGTTGCTCGGTCGGGTGAGCATATTAACGGTATTGCGTCATCATTAGCTTCGTTTGCTCAAGAACAAACGCGAAATGCTATGAAGGCAACAAATCAGATTCGGGAGAGTGCTGAGGAAATTGCCGAACATGCTTCGACTGTTCAGTCATCACTTCTCATAGCCTATGAGGAGCGTAAAATAGCCCAAGAAGGCGATATACACGTTAATTTGACGGTGCAAAAAATTCATGAAATTGCTCGTTTGGTAGAGCGCTCTTCGGGAAATGTTAGTGAATTAGCAGCACTCAGCGATAATATCAGTGAAATCACAGAAACGATTCAGTCCATTGCCGACCAAACCAATCTTCTCGCCCTTAATGCGGCAATTGAAGCGGCTCGTGCAGGTGAGCAGGGGCGCGGCTTTGCTGTGGTTGCTGACGAAGTGCGGAAACTTGCCGAAAATACGGCACAGGCGACAAAGCAAATCAGCGCAACGGTGCGGACAATTCAGCAAGAAATTGCCTCCGCTGTTGCTTCCTTGAAAGCAGGAGCAAAAGAAATGGATACGGGTGTACAACTAGCAGAAAAGACGCGCTCAACGCTACAGCGTGTCGTGGCAAGTTCCGAAGAAAATGCTAAAGAAATGGGGCGCATAACGCAAATGAGCCAATCACAATCGGATAAAAGTGCGGAAAGTTTGCAGAACATAGAGTCTATGCGTTCTGCGACCGAACGTGCTGCATCCGGCATTAACGATATTGCCTCTGCTGCCGAACATCTACGGCTTTTGACCGAAGCTATGCAAAAGCAGGTTTCACGCTTTTCGTTAGAATAACAAGCGCTACACAATCATCCAACAGACGAATACACGGAACACACTATTCCAAACAATTTCAAAGGATATAGCGCAAAGATGAGGGATTTTTTGTAGATTTGCTATTGGTGCAAGCGATTATAGAGCATACGTACTTCTAAGCATAACAACCATTTTGAGCGCAGCCCACAAATTTTAACGTACTGTCGAATGCGTACTTTTGGCGTACGAGGCAGTGGTACACGGTAAGTGATGAACTTTCTTTGACAGATTGCATTGATTAACAGCCATCCGATGTTTACAACTATGTAGGTAATACTACGAACACTTTTCATTTTTTTTGTATTTATGTACAATCACATCAAAAACCAAGACCCTGAGCTTTTTCGCGCTTTAGAAGGCGAATATACACGTCAAAGCGATAAGCTGGAACTCATTGCAAGTGAAAATTATGCCTCTCCTGCGGTGTTGGAAGCGCAAGGTTCGCTAATGACCAATAAATACGCCGAAGGGTATCCGGGGAAGCGCTATTACGGTGGTTGCGAATGGGTGGATGTTGCGGAAAACCTCGCTATTGACCGTGCAAAAGCGCTCTTCGGTGCTGAATATGCTAACGTACAGCCGAACAGCGGCTCGACGGCGAATATGGCTGTGTATTATAGTTTTATCAAATTTGGTGATACCGTTTTGGGTATGGATTTATCGCACGGTGGTCATCTTACGCACGGCTCTCCGGTGAATTTTTCGGGGCGATTTTACAATTTTGTTCCCTACGGTTTGAACAAAGAAACCGAGCGTATTGATTACGACGTTGTTGCCGATTTAGCAAAAAAGCATAAGCCTAAAATGATTACCGTAGGCGCTTCAGCATATTCACGGAACATAGACTACAAGGCATTTCGAGAGATTGCTGATTCAGTTGGGGCATTTTTATTTGCTGATATAGCTCATCCGGCGGGTTTAATAGCCAAAGGACATTTGGACACGCCTATTCCTTACGCACACGTTGTTGCTTCGACAACGCATAAAACCTTGCGTGGTCCACGTTCTGGCGTGATTTTGATGGGCAAAGATTTTGAAAATCCGTTTGGACTAACAGCGCCAAAATCCGGCAGAACCAAGATGATGAGCGAAGTAATTGATTCGTGGGTAATGCCGGGGATTCAAGGAGGACCGCTTATGCACGTTATTGCTGCAAAAGCAGTTGCTTTCAAAGAAGCACTTACCGATGATTTCAAAGAATACACCGCGCAAATTATTCGTAATTCCCAAGCGCTGGCTTCAGCACTGACCTCGCGCGGTTACAAAATCATTTCCGGCGGCACGGATAATCACTGTATGCTGGTGGATTTGCGGAATAAAAACGTTACAGGTAAGCAAGCGGAAATTGCTTTGGACGCTGCCGGCATCACCTGTAACAAAAATATGGTGCCGTATGACGATCAACCGGCGCTGGTAACATCCGGTATTCGCTTGGGTACTGCTGCTATCACCACACGCGGCATGAAAGAAAGCGATATGGAAACTATTGCTGGCTTGATTGACCGTGTTATTATGGCAACCGGCGACGAAGCAAATGTGAAAGCAGTGAAGAACGATGTAAAGACTTTTTGCGCCAGCTTTCCGCTTACCAAAGAACTGCCTCACATCAATAATAGCGGCAATGGCTTTTTTACCAATAATCCCGTCTTGCAAGGGGGCTTAGACCGTCTGCAATCCGGTGCGGCTGTGGCTGCTGAAACGGCGGGTTCGCTGTTGGAAAAACTCGGCGGTGAACTCAAAACAGCCTTTAAGAAATAATTTTGAGTAGGGTAAAATGTGTATAGCCCGTGTAGAGTGTTTGCTCTGCACGGGCTATGCTTTTTCAATAACAATATGAATTCTTGTCGAATATGTTTACGTGACGTGAAATGAGGTGATATTGCTGCTTTGGGTAATATTTCTAATCCCTCACCAGTGGCGGCAAATTTGGGTTGTTATTGATTTCCGGCAGAACAATAGGCAAATAACGCCATGTGTCGGAACGCAAATGCCAACGGTTCAAACGTTGCTGGTCTAAAAGCCGTACCCCTGTCAAAAACAGTTCTTTATCGCGCTCTGCGTAGAGTACATCAAGCGTTGTCGGCGTGCTACTGGGTAAAGCACGCAATCCCGGATAACTCGCTCGGACACTATTGATACGCGCGAGTGCTGAGGTGGTATTGTTTTGCAAGCGTAATTCAGTTTCTGCCAGCATGAGTTCATTCTCTTGCCATGTTAAAAATGGGATGGGAGAATCTTGGGCGGGATACTTCGTTTGAATAAAGAAAGTAAAACCTGAACGCACAGTTGGACCACGTAATTTAATGCGGGCAGTGTCGGTGGGGTCTTGGCGAAGATACAGCGTGTCGAATCGTCGTGCCGGAACATATACATTACGCCCCAAACCCGCATTATTCCACACCGGATTCAAAAGCTGTACGTTGTAGAGCGCGGTCATCGGTGCATCTCCTCTGCGAAGACCATTTTGTGCCGCTTGCTGCGATTCTTGAAAACGACCTTGCGTCAAGTGAATACGAGCAATGAACGTCTGTACGAGGCGCGTTTCTTGCGCCGAGCTTGTCTGTTGTAGTGCTAAGGATAATTGCGCCAATGCCGAATCATACATAGCCGCCGATGGAATAAACGGACCATTATCAATCACACCACCGCCTTGTTGCTTGTTAATGCCAACGTATGAAGCATAGAAATATCGCGCAATGCCGCTGTGCAAATACGCTTGAAAGAGCAAGCGCCGCCGCGCTGTATCAGATGGGAACTGTATAGTGCGACCGCGTCGTATCAAATCGTCGGCGTGAAAACGGTAACGCCCCAGACGATTTTGAACATTGATAAGCGTTGTATTGGCACGGTCAATGTTGAGCGCGTTATCAACCTCTTCAAAAATAACCAACCCGCCCGCTCCTGTCCGTGCATCAAAAAACAGTTCGTCTGACAAACCACCACTATACAAGACCATATCGCCATAACTTTCTGCGAATTGTGCTTGTACACCGCGAATGAGGAAATCGCTTTGCGATGCGTCACTCAGTGCATCGTCGCTGATAAGGTCAATAGGACGACGAATATCTTGAACAAAACCTGAGCATGAAGCCAGTATGGATGCGCTTAACAGTGATAAAACAATATGACGCATTGGTAGAAATGTCGCTAATAAAGCCGTGATATGAGAAAAGAGACGTTGCATTGTCGTGTGTACGAAAGATAAAGAAAACAGGTCTTGCTTAGATTACGGTGGGATGAATGTAGTTTAGAAGCCCACAGCAAGAGAAAAATTGAATACGCGCGGCTGTTGAAGAGTGTAATTATCAAGTCCTCGTGAAAGGCTACGTGAGCCGTCGCGGGAGACTTCTACATCAGCACCGGAATAGCGTGTCCAAAGCATGATATTTCGTGCCGAAGCCGTGAAAATAAGCGATTTAATGATGTCGTTGCCGACGAGGTTTTGCAAGAGAGGGCTAGCATTATAGCTCAAACTGATTTCTCTGAGACGCAGCCAATCCGCAGGCTCTACGCCATTGTAAAAATGACGGTGGTCAAGTTCCGCAAAACGCTGTGCTGCCGTGCGGTAAGCATCCGTATTCGGCGCAAGACGTTCCACACCTTGCACAGGCGGCAAACTGCGGATTGATACGGGTTGCGCAGCATTTCCGGGAAGACCGAGCTGGGTTGCGAGACGATTGTATTCGGGATTGTTACCGCGAGCGGGATTCGTCGCCAACATTCGGGTATTATTGTACAACACGTGTCCGGCTGCGCCTTCCAGCATTGCCGACACAGTAAAATCTTGGAAAAAACGGAAATTGATACTGAATGACCCCGTGAGTATTGGTACAGATGCTCCCGCGAAACTCCGCACCGAATCGAGACGCGGACCTTGTGCGAAATCGTATGTACCATCGGCGAGATAGCGCGGTTCGACAACACGAAAAAGATAAAATGCCGAGCGCCTCAGACCGGGCATAATGACGTTTCGTCCAACTCCCGCGAAAATAGGCGCTGCTCCACCAATATCTTCCACAACATTATCGGCGTAATTGAGGATAAAATTGAGTTTGAGTTCAGTGGATGTATTGCGCACGGGAACCGCATAAATACTTGATTCCAAGCCCCAACCGCGAATCCGACCGACATTGCGGGGAAAACTTGTTACGGTTAGTCCTGTCGAAGGAGAATTGACAAAATCAACGATGGAATTATCAGCGTTCTGGAGATAGTACGTTACATCAAAGCCGTAGCTGTTGTTCCATTCCATTTCCGCACCAAACTCAAGTTCTGCGATGCGCTCCGGCTGAATGGCGGGATTGCCGATACGCTGCACAATAGCTCCCACGCCGTATCCTGACTGAATACTTCCCCAAAAACGCGACGAACCTTCCAATGAGGACGGCAATTGACCGGATTGTCCGTACGCAATGCGTACTTTTGCCAGATTGATGTCCTCCGGCAGAATACCAAGTTGGTCTAAACGTACTGCCGCACTTGCTCGCGGGTAGAAAATGCTTGGCGCTTGTGGTCCGACCGAACTTGCGTAATCATTCCGAACACCCAACGACAGAAAATATGCGTTTTTGTAGGCGAATTCTTGTTGCAAATACACTCCTGCCTCGCGGTCTTCGCGGTAGGATTCGTTGCCGGAGATAAGGCTACGAGCGGTTTCTGCGTCCTCAATCAGTGTCGTGGCAAAATCCTGCGCCGAAAAATCAAACCCGCGCTGAAGGCGTGCAAACAGTTGTGTTCCCAGAATAGTCGTGGAGTGAAGGTCGTCGGCAAAGGTGGTCGAATATGTCGCATTTGCTTCAACGGTAAATTGCTCCAAACGGCGTTGTTCCAGTGTTCTTCGACCATTAACGATGCGAACAAACGGGAATCGTGCGGGGAATGCTTCCAAAAGCTGGTTATTTGCTCCGTCATAGCCGCCTAACCCGCGAAGGGTTAAGCCTTGAAATGGTTTTAGCAAAATTTCTGCTGAGGCGATAAATCGTTGGGTCTGGAGGGAACTTTCAATGGTTTCAAGCGCTGCTTGAGCATTCGGAAGACGAATACTGCCAAAGGCATTGGAATAGACATTTTCGGGTCGAAAACCAAGAGTATTATTCAGCAACCCATAGACATTATCGTCATTTTGCGGGATAAACGTCGAACTGCTGACAAAATTCGTGTTGATTTTTACCGAAAGAATATCGCTGGGAAAAGCTTCTACATTGGCGCGGAAGGAATTTCGCTCAAAACTGTTTTGAGCGATAATGCCTTGTTCCGAGCGGCGGTCGAAGGCTGTATAGTAATTCACAATGCCTGTATTGCCATTCAATCCGATATTGTACTGCGAAAGATTGCCGCGTCTGAGGAGGGCATTTGCTTCATTGTAGGAAAGTGCTTGTTCGGGAGTGTAGAGCCGCGAAGGCTCATTCCAGCCAACGATTGCTTTTGCATTGACGCTGAATTTATTAACGGCAGCTTTTTTGTTGCCGAGTTTGGTTGTTATCAGCACAACACCGTTAGAACCGCTTGTACCATACAGTGCTGATGCCGCAGGACCTTTCAAAACTTCGATATTCTGGATGTCTTCGGGATTGATGTCGGCAAGAGTAGAAGCGCGTTGTCCCCCAGCGAAAAAGCCTAGTTCAACGTTGTCGAGACGTACACCATCAACAAAAATAACAGGTTGCCCTGTGCCATACAGACCGCCACCGGAGCGCACATTAAAGCGCACACCGCCGCCAACATTTCCCGAAGCAGGCGCAACACTAACTCCGGCAACTTTTCCGGTCAGAAGCTGAGAGAGGTCTTGAAACGTATTGGTTTCGGTCAAAGAAGCGGCATCTACGCGGGCTACGGCAATTTCTGCCACGCTTTTTTGTGTCCGGGAAGCCACGCCGGTAATAACAACTTCCTCCAAACCACGTACATCCGGCGTAAGAACAATGTTTATCGGGTCGGGTTCAATCGAACTCATCTGTTCACCGATTGTTTCCAGACGTGAGAACGGCTTGTAAAGAGCTGCGGAAATAGTGAGTCGATATGTACCGGCTTTGATGTCGTTAAATTCAAATGTACCGTCGCGCAGCGTGATTTTTCCTTGTACATCACGAGGTTTGTTTTCTGGGGCAAGTTGTACTCGTGCGCCTTGAATTGGCTCGCCCGTACGCTTATCCACCACTTTCCCTTTGAGAAAATGCTGTTGTGCAGCAAGAGAGAGAGGAAATACCAGAACCAGAAAAACACGAAATGCAAGAATAGGAAACGGAAAAATACCGCGTAATAAAGATGCAAAAATTTGTTGTACCAGCAATCGCGTCGCAAACATTGCCATAGTTCCTCGCTTATAATAAAGAGCAACTGAAAAAATTAGGATTGGCGGGCATGAGCGAGGAACATTTTTGCACAACGTCAGATTTTACGTGGCTTCCACAGAGATTTTTCGCTCATGCTCGTCTAAAATCGGGTGCATTATACGAAAAAAAAGCGGAGGAAACAACGATAAAATCATCATGCCCGGATAACCGGTGGGCATTTGTGGTGATTCATCGAAAACGCGGAGCGATTGATAACGACGAATCGGGTTTACATGGTGGTCGGCGTGGCGTTGGAGTTTGATAAGAAGTGTGTTGGTAAGTGCTTCGCGGGCTTCCCACGAGTGGGCGGGCGTGGGATTTTCATAACGCCCGTTGGGGAGTTTTTTTCGTGACAAACCATAGTGTTCCACATAGTTAATCATTTCCAATTCCTGAATAGCAACGTAACTTTGGATAACAAAAAACGCAAGGGCAATCCAACCAAAAGCAAGCACTAATAAGGCTCCGCAGAGCATAGGCAATACTGTAAACCATAACATCTGATTTCGCCAGTGAAAGAAGGGTATGTTGCGTTTGGAAAGACGTGAAGATTCTAGTTCCCACGCGCTTTTCCAGCTTCCCCAGAGTGTTCGCGGGAAAAAAGCATAAAATGTTTCGCCGCGCCTTGCGGAAGCAGGATCTTCAGGAGTGGCTACGCGCACATGATGACCGCGCACGTGTTCGATATAAAAGTGCATATACGAAACGCTCATTAGCAGTGCTTTTCCGCAAAACTGCTCGAATTTTGTGGGTTTGTGCAGAAGTTCATGGGCGAAGTTAATGCCGTTACCGTTCACAATACCGATAGAGAGCGCCAAACCAAGCATTTCCCACCACTGCATAGCTTTGGGCTGCACGCCGATTGCGTACGCTCCCCAAACCACAAAGCCTAGCTGTAAAGCGGCATACAGAACCGTTACCAAGCGAAAACTCATGCGGTGTTCGAGTTCTTCGTATTCTTCGGCGGCATAATTGCGGCTATCTCGTCCAAAGAGAACATCAAGAATTGGAACCAGAATAAAGATGACAAGCGGCGTGAGAAAATTCCATGCGCCGCCAAGTATGTAGCCAAGCACGATGCAGACATGGAAGAGAAAAACGCCGTAATACGGGAGTGCGCTCATAACAATAGAGATGATTGGTTCAAGGGAATAATTCTGAATAGACGGCAAATATACAGAGGAGATTACACGTGTGTTAGACGCTGCCGTACAATGTGACGACAATATGACTAGATTGATGAATGAAGGCTTTCTCGCACCATCATTTGGATTTCCGCTAAATATGCTATGAGCCAAGATTCTGTCAGCGTTTCTTCCGTCAGTCGAAGGTAGAAATTATCAATGATAAGGCTGAGAATAATTCTCGCCAGATGCGGCTTTTCCTCTAATCCAAGGGAGGCTGTCCAAATGGAAAAAAGAGCGGCTTCGACGGGTTTGTGAGCAAGTTCAAAGGTGCGCTTAAAGTCAGGATTGTTGCGGTGTATGCGTAGCTGGCGATTAAAAAGCAAGTCATCGTGGAGCGTGAGCAACAGAGCAATCATATCCGGCACCATCGTTTTGCAGCATTTTGCTTCTTCCGCAATTGCTTTACCACGAACAATATGGTATTCCAACAGGCAATCGGTAAATATCTCAACATCGGCAAAAAGGTGATAAAAAGACGATTTGCTTTTTTGTACCAAGCGAGCAAGTTTTTCCACTTTTAAGCCTGACAAACCTTCGCGGGCAAATGTTTTGTAGCCCGCTTCAATCCAAGGTTTTTCGGTGTTACTGTTCATTATGGTTAGTCGTAATTTCGTTGTCGTCATGACCTTTTATCAAGGTATTTCAAAAACATAACACCCAATGCACCGATAAATGCGGAAACAACAATCACTGTAAACGCTGCATCGTAATTACCCAAAGCAGTCCGCATTTTGCCTAATAGTGATACTCCGACAACGACTGCCAGAGAGTCTGCCGTTGTTACCGCGCCCAAAATCTTGCCAAAATCTTTGCTTTTGCTGTATCGCTCTGCGACGAGTAATTGCACCATTGTAAATGCACCACTAAATCCTAAGCCATAGACAATTGCCGCGCAATAAAAGAGCCATTCTTGATGAATCTCTCCCGTCAGGCGCACCAATACTGCACCAAGCGTGAGATTGAGTGTGGCGGCAAAAAGGATGTTTTTCTTATTGGCATGGTCGCTCAGCCATCCGAAAAAGAGTTTTCCGGCGATAGAAAACATAAAAAGAATACTCAAAATAGAACCCGCTCGTTCCGGCTCTACGCCTACGTCTTTGAGATGAAAACTGAGATTTTGAACAAGTGGTTGAATACTAAACCAAACTAGTGCTGTAACGAGAAGAATAACATAAAATTCAACCGTTTTTAATGCAGATTGAAGTGTTTCATTCGTGTATTCTTTCTGTGCTTCTTCCTGCGTCGATTGTAATGGCAGCCCATCAATTGTTGTCGCCATGCTTTCTGGTGTCAAGCGAACAAAAAACCATGGCGCAATGGCACAAAGAGCCGTCGCGCCGGCAAGCCAAAGAGCTGTCTCTTGCCACGAAGTTTGCTGAAGCATATATCCGCCGAAGCGAGGAAAAATAGTTCCTCCAAAACTTGAGCCGACGGTGAAAATACCCGTGGCTATGCCGCGATAATGTTTGAACCATTTGGAAATTAGGTACATTCCCGGAATCACGCCTGTACACACGCTTCCAAGAGCGTAGAGTCCGTAAAACGCCATGTACATCCAAAAAGAACTAATGAACGAATACAGTATCAGCGCCAGAATAAAGCATACCCAGCCAATCATCAAAAGGCGTTTGGGATTCAAGGTGTCAAGGAGAAAACCTGCTATCGGCGACAGCAAGCCCATGATGAGAAACAGCAGTGAAGGACCCAGCACGGTTTGTTCGTGTGTCCAGCCAAATTCTGTGCGGAGTTTGACGTTCAGTAAAGGAATAGTAGTTACACCAATGGTGCCGGAGGCATAAATGAGAAATACTGCTCCCAACACTATCCAGCCGTAGAAAAAAATGGGCTGTTTTTGTAACGATGCTTTTGCAAAGGCAGTCATAATGCTGTATCTGAAAAAATGAACACACAAAGAATGGTTCGTAAACTAGCATATTTATTTCTTCGCTGCAAATGCTTTGCAGAGTTTGTGTGTGAATGTGGAAAGGAATTTTTTTGATTCTTTAAGAAGTCTCATTATCTTCGCGCCGTTATTCTCCCCAAGCATTTCAGGAAGGAATATCCGGTGGAGAAATGGTTAGTTTTTTTCATTCATTTTTTGAGGTAATTGTTATGAAAATGAGAACCGTAATGATTTCGTTTGTGCTTGCACTGGCAATTGTTGTGAGCGCACAGGCACAGCGTTGGGAACAAGTTGGTAAAAAGGGTGATTGGGCGAACACTGTTGAAGTTGTTCCGATGGATGGTTTTATTTACAGCATTGAGAAAGATGGTACTCTCTACAAGACCGATAAAAAGGGCAATTATGAGCAAATCGGTGGCAAAGGCGAGTTCCGCAATGTTGATAATTTGGCAGCACTTGATGGTTGGCTGTGGACAGTCGAGGGCGGCAATTTGTACAAAAGCAACCCAAAGACAGGGCGTTGGGAAAAGGTGAGCAGCGATTACGGCGACACTGAAGCCATGGTTGGTATGAATGGTATGCTCTACACCATAGAGTCAGATGGTACAGTCTATGAGACCGATAAAAATGGTAATTACAAGCGCCTCGGTGATAAAGGTGAGTTTCGTCATGCAACGCTCTTTGAAGGTATGGACGGTTGGCTTTGGACGGTTGAACAAGGCGCATTGTATAAGACCAATCCTCGTTCTGCTCGCTGGGAAACAGTTGATAAAGAGGGTTGGGAAAAAACTGTTGCAATGGTCGGCGCAAATGGTATGCTCTGGAGCATCGAACGCGACGGAACGCTTTTCAAAACAAATACCAAAACCGGCGCTGAAGAACAAGTTGGTCCCAAAGGTGATTTGAGCGATGTAAGCGACATGTTTGCTATGGACGGATATTTGTACGTCATTGAGCATGGAACACTTTGGCGCATGAAAATGTAAATTATTTTGCCTTAATTATCTGGATGGTAAAAGTTTTCATCACAGGCAGGTTGAGCGTCACACTCGACGTGTTTGTGCGGATAGTTTAAGAGGCTGTTTGAAAACTATTTTTTCCCTCACCTCAGTCCTCTCCGAGCGAAGCGCTAGGGAGAGGAAGCAAGATATGAAGCTGTTTTTTCCACCTTCTCCCTCTGGGAGAAGGTGCCATCGTAACAATGGCGGATGAGGGCAAAAAAGCATCGATTCATGAGTTCTCAAACAGTCTCTAAGATAATCTCGGAAAAACCTTATCTTGAAAGCCGCTCCATAGAAGATTTGGAGCGGCTTTTTTTATTATGGGGGATTGAGAAAAATTTACATAGTCTCAAGAAGCTACAATGTTGATAAAAATTGCTCGGTAAATCTTGTAATATTTTAGTAAAAAGTTAAAAAAGTTAAAAAAGTTAAAAAATAAAAGAAAAATGATTTGAAAAATTCAATTTTTTATTTACCTTAGAAAAAGAACTATAACAAAAAAAGCACTACAGAAAAGTAAGCCGACATCAGGATGCAAAAAGCCAGACGCTACAAGTTTTGATCACAGGCAGTTTGAGTGTATCGTTTGTCTGTGCCAAGGAAGCCAGATTTTATGCCAAGCACAAACTGACCACATTACTCGATTTGTCTGTGAGGATAGTTCAAAATGATTTTGTACAGAATCGTACATTTGAGGGTTTGTAGGTTTGGATGTGTAACTGTTCTGTTTTTGCACTTTGTTATGGATGTTCTTGTCGTAATTTTTTTTCACTTTTTGTCATAATTTATGAAGTCATTTGGCACACGTAATCAACTTGTACAGGGTACATTGAGCGTAATGTTCATCGTATGTTCCTACTTTTTTGCAAGCACCTCTGCGCCTGCTCAAGAGGTTAAAGCGGCAGAAGACAAAAAATTCAGTTTTGGTGTGAGTTTGAATGTGGATAAATTTTTTGGCTTTTATCCGGTCTTTCAAGGTACAGCCGGGATCTCTTCCGGTTTAGATATGACGTTCTATGGTATTTTGTGGGCTGCCGGCACAGGTCGTGCTTGGGGAAATTGGACAGAATTTGGTGTTGGGCTTAATTTCGAGCCTATCAAAGGGTTGTCGGTGATGCCCCAACTTGGAGTTATCAATGGTAGTTTATTGTCCTCAACAGCAGAAGGACCCTCCATTCTTGCCGAAGGATTAGCTCCAAACCTTACCATCAGGTTAAATCAGCCTTCGGTAGAAGGAGAGATATATGCGGGATATTATTTACCAATTGCTGACAGAGCGCCACGCAACGGTTCAACACGTGCCTATTTGCACTATTGGGCGAATGCTGGGTATAAAATAAGCTCATTTTTTTCTATTGGTGCGCACTATGAACATTTGATTAATTCAGGAGGCTCAGCAGTACCAAGACCAGCAGATGTTTATCAGTGGGTGGGACCGTATATTCAATTTAGTGTTCCGAATAGCTCTGCTTTTGCACGATTTTCCTCCGGTGTCGATTTTACCGATAGCGGCTCATTTTTCAAATTGACCACCGGCTTCAGTTTTTAAGACATAACCTGTCTGCTACTGGCGTTCATTTTATCAGATTAGCCGCTTTACGGGTTTTGAAACTGAAGTAAAGCGGCTTTTTCTATCCTGCTTAAGCTGATGACGTAGATAATTCAGGGGAGCTGTCCTAAACTTGGCGTGCTGTATAATGATTGCTTGTCGGTTTTGCAGGGAAAAAAGACTCTGGCTTTGTCCGGACTTCCTGCTCATTCATGAATAAATGGTTTATTGTCTATAGCTTCGTCAGTCGTGCAATCTACGAACACTAATGTTGGTGTATCAAATCTCTGTAACGGGACAACATAGGAAATTACATCAAATATCCTTTTTCTGCTTCAACTTTGGGCGGAAGAGCTTCTCCTAACATTTCTTTCAAATCCCGTTCAATTCCATTACAAATAGCAGTTAACGGTACATCTGTGACAAGGTTTTCAAATGGATCTTCATTAGCTGAACCCACTTTAGAAATTGTGTTGAAGACGAACGCAATAATAACGGAAACGGGTATCACCAACACTTCGATACCAATTTTGATAAAATCACCAATCAATGTAAAAGGCAGAAGAGTCATAAATACAAGCAGAAAGAGTCTGGTAAAATAATCATACTGCCTTAGTAAGGGAGTCTCTTTGATGCGTTCGCAAGAACCTTGGAAGGTATTAAAGGAAGAAAGTGTTGGTTCAAGACTGATATTATCAAATCCGCCAAGAATTTCATCCCGCATGCCTTCTTTGATACGGATAGCTTGCTTTTGCAAGAGTATATTGGGAATGTTGATGTTGTTAAGAATTTCTGTGTATTCCTCCGCAGTCAGCAGATGCTGAAACTCTTGTGTTGAAGAGCTTTCTTGGTAAGGTACACGAAGTGCTTTGATTGAGATAGAGTCTTGGCGCAACCGTATCCGCAGCGCATGAGCAAATGCAATTTGGCGATACACAACTTCTTGAGTATATCTTGTAGCTTTTTCCGGTGATGTTTTGCCAATGGCAACTGCATTCGCTGCACTAGAAATAATTTGCCGAGCAAAACTGCGGCTGCTGTTATGAATATTTGCCCACAACGTTCGGGCTTCCCACCATCGAGCATAAGCGGTGTTATTACGGAAAGCAATAAAAATAGCCAGGGCGCTGCCGAGAATAGCAGCAAGGGAAAACGGTAAAAAAAGGACCAGCAGACCACTTTTGTACAGGAGATAAACGGTGATAGACAATGCAACGGAAAAGAGCGTTTCCGTCCGCACATAGCGCAGAATCTTGACAGGGCTGAGATTGCGTTTAATAATCATAGCGAATTCAGAAAAATCAGTAAAACATCTTGAAATAATAAAAAGACACAGTCTGTAAAAACGGCAAACTGTGTCTTCTTATCGAGGAATATCGGAGTCTTATCGTTTTGTCAACAGTTCCAAAACAAGTTCAGCCGCAACGGCGCCACTATTTTGTTGTTGTCCTGTAATGAGATTGCCATCAGCAATTGCATACGGCGTGAAAGCAGGTTGTACCTTAAACGTCGTGTCTGGGATTTTGCGTGCCTCTTCTTCAATCCAATATGGCTGAATTTTCATCTTCACAAAATTATCGGCAAATTCTTCCTCTGCGTTGGCAAAACCAGTCCATGTTTTGCCTTTGACTAAGAGTTCGCCGGTTGAGGTTCTTGCTTCCAAAAGAAGGGTAGTCGAATGACAAACCGCCGCACTCGGTTTACCACGTTCATAAAATTCTGCAAAAAGTTTCTGTAAGTCGGCATTACCCTTAAAGGTGTACATCGGACTTTGTCCGCCTACCAGAAAAATTGCAATATAATCACTTGGATTAATCTCGGTAAGCTTTTTTGTTGTTGCCAGCATATCGTTGAACCACTGCTGTTGTATATATCCCAACGAAACAACGTCATGCGCAGAATAACCGCTTGCATCGTTTGGATGAGAATATCCGTCAGCCTCAAGTTTTCCTCCGGCTGTGCTGACAAGTTCAATTTCATAACCAGCTTCTTGAAATGCTCTCAAAGGATGGGTGAGTTCTGCTAGCCAAAAACCGATGGGCCAGCCTGTTTGAGCTGAGACGGTTGGGCTACCGGCAACCATCAAAATTTTGCCTTTCATCGGTGCTCCATGCGCATGGGCATATCCTATTTTTTCAATAACGGTACTCATTATGTTTTCCTGAAATGTTTGGTGAAAATTAGTGCAGATAATCTTCGGTAACAGTGCGAAAATATACCTGCTTGAATTGATGTTTATGATTATTTCCTCTGGTAGATTGGAAAATGTTTGTCATCAGCTTTGAATTCAAGAGCCTTTATTGCTCGTTTCAAATCTATGTTCTTCGGTTAAGGTTACTCCAATGCCAGCGAAAGCCCGAAAGTCAGTAATAAATCAGCTCTCTCCACTCCAATAAGAACAATATTATCGCGTGTGTAACTGACCGCCGTTCGGAATGAGATATTTTTCGCTAATGGCACAAACACTGCTGCCTCTGCGAGATAACGATAGTCATCTGGTCTTGCCAAACTCTGTTGATACCATGCTTCGTATTCCACACGCACTTTCCCTTCAAAGAGGGAATTTCGTCCCGCAAGGCGCACTGTTCCTCGCCAGAGGTTCTGTACATTGCTTGTCAAATCCGGAATATCACGGAAGGTATTACCGTTGAATGTTGTTTGTTCATTGGTGAGTGTTAATGAGGCTTTTAGGGAGTGGTGCTTTTCATTCACAATCACAAGTGTTCCACCAATGCCCGCTTGATAGCGAAAATTAAATTTTCGACGGTAGTTTTGCTCACCCCAAAGCATGATGTAGGGATAAATCCACTCTTTGGGAAATAGATAGAAAAAATTTCGTGAAATAAGATCGTTTTCTGTCAGGCGTTTTGCAAATGTACCGTATTGATAGATTGATGAAGATTTGAACCCCCAAATTTTATGTTCAGGTTCGACGTAGCTTGCTTCCAGCGTGGTTATCCAGAGCAAGCGTTCCACATTCCCGGTGATAAGCGTTCCGCCGCTTGACAAACGTCCTCGCCACGAGGAAGAATCAGCTTCAGAAAGTTGGGCAAATGTTCTTGATACCGAGAATGTGAGAATTACCAACACCGCCGCGAAAGCGAAGAAGACTTGGGGCGACTGTCGCCGCCCCGTAGTGTGTGAATGAAGGATGCTCATGGTATTATTGCGCTGACTGAAGAGAAGTAAGAATTTTCACAAACTCTTCCGGCTTGGCAACGAAAGGCAGGTGAGACGTGTTCATTTCAATAACCTTTTTAATACCACCGTTTGCAGCAATCATCGCTTTTTGAAGGTCGTAACCGACGGCATTATCATTCGTTGTCGAGATATAGTATTTCGGAACGGTGTTGAATTTTGCACCCAGCGAAACCTTCTCGCCAAGCGGCTTTGCGGGTTCTGCTTTGTGATATTTTACCAAAACATCCTTCATAAAATCGGGACAATCCGCACAGACGGCAGGAACAATCATATCTTTCTTAATTTTCGCTTCCGTATAATCCTGCGAAAATTCTAACGCACCGCCGACTTTGCTTTGTGCATCTTTTTTGGAAAGCGTCAGCAAATCTTCACCATTTTTCGGAAGGTACGCTGCCACATACACAACTTTTTCAATTCTGTCAGCCATGTTGTTTGCCACCTGCGAAGCCACAATACCCGCCATACTATGCGCTACAAGCGTTACTTTGCCTTTTTGTTCTTTGATTGCATCGCTGACGGTTTTGACGTAATCATTCAGAGTAACCTTGCTCGCCGATGTAAGATTTAAGCCGTGTGCGGGGAGATTGACAACGACGACATTCGCATGAACGGCAAGTTGATTCCGAACAAAGCCCCACGCAGACTCGTCTGCCCACGCGCCATGCACCAGAACGTATGTAGGAAAGCGGGCTTTGTCTTTTTCGATTGCCGCAATCACCAAACGTGCTGCTGCCGAGCCGCTGTTTTGCTGCTGTCCGGTAATCAAGTTGCCATCTTGAATGGCATAAGAAGCAAAGGGTTCGCCGACTTCAAATTTCGAGTTGGGCATTTTGCGAGCTTCGTCTTCAATGCGGAACGGCTGAATTTTCATACCGACGAAATTATCTGCATACTGCTCTTCGCCACTCGCAAAGCCTGTCCATTTCTTGCCTTCGACCAAAAATTTTCCATTCGGAAGTTTCGTTTTCAGCAAAATGCACGTGCCATGACAAATTGCTGCTGTGGGCTTGCCCGTGAGGTAAAAATCCGCAAAAAATTTGTGGAGTTCGGTATTGTCAATAAATGTGTACATCGGACCTTGACCGCCGCAAACGAAGACAGCTTTGTAGTCATTCGGGTTTACGGTCGAAAGTTTTTTTGTGTTTTCAAGCAATGCCATTTTACTGGGGTCTTTCTTGAAGCCGAGCGAGAGAATATCAAAAGCACTGTACTTGCTCGCGTCTTCGGGGTCGCTAAAACCGTCAAATTTCAACGTACCGCCGTCAGGACTGGCTATTTCTACGGTGTAGCCCGCTTCGGTAAATTCCCAATAGGGATGAGTGATTTCTGCTGCCCATACGCCAATGGGCCAGCCTGTTTGCTTGTTTTGTGCAGGGTTCGAGGCAATAAAAAGAACTTTGCCTTTTGTGCCTGCGCCGTGTTGAGCAAGTAATAACGCACTGCTTGAGATAATGCCGAAAAAGACGGCAATCACTGACGCGAGAATGATTGTATGAATTTTCATTGGAAGTATTTCCTGAAAAATGGATATGAGAATCCCTACAAGGAGCATAAATACTATTGTTTATGCTCTTTGCTATCGGGTGGTTGTTGTTTTGGGGGTATTGTCGTTGGCTATTTCAATGTAGCCGTGAGCGAAATCTCAATTGCTCCCAATGCTCGCGAAACAGGGCAGGTTTTCTTTGCATTGTCGGCAATAGTTTGGAACTGTTCTGGGGAAATATTCGGTACGTCACCTGTCAAGTCTAAGTGAATCCCTTTAATTTCAAAATGTCCATTCACATTTTCCATCGTCAATGTCGCATTGGTCATGAGTTTGTTCGGTGGAAAGCCTGCTCCGGTGAGTTGAAAACTAAGCGCCATCGAGTAACAGCCTGCGTGTGCTGCTGCAATGAGTTCTTCGGGGTTTGTGCCTGCTTTACCGTCTTCGCTGGTGAAGCGTGTGGCAAAGGAGTAGGGCGTTGCAGACAGTACGCCGCTTGTGGAGGTGAGTGTGCCGGAGCCTTCTTTTCCTGTGCCGTTCCAGTTGGCAGATGCTTTGCGAATCATGATGTACTCAAAAATGTTGATGAAAACCGTGCGTTATTGTACCATACAAAAATACCATACTTTGCTGAGCAAAGTATGGTATGAAAGTGGCTTTGTGTGGTATAGAAAAGTTATGGTCGAATCCTATAGGGATAATCGTCACTATTGTTGTCTTGTTCGATTATTGAAGCTGCTTGCGAAGATTCTCCGCGTTCAATCCTGCATTTCTTCTCATTTCTCCGACATCGAATCGACTCACGAGTAGCTGTAATTCTTCGGTTAATCCCCGCAAATGCTCGGTAGAGCGTGCTATCTCGCCTAAACTTGCCGTCGTCTCCTGTACCGATGCCGCAATGTGATCTATGCTCTTGGCAACTTCCTCCGCACTGGAGGATTGTTGTTCCATAGCCGCTACCGTTGTGCCGACCATCCGCGCCACATTCTGCGAGCCTTCGACAATACCGCCGAGCGAGCTTCCTGCCTGCTTTGCCAGTGATAAGCCCTCTTGTACTTCCGTATTGCCGTTCTGCATCCGTTGGACGGCTTTGTGGGTGTCGTTCTGGATTTGTTTGATAGTAGATGAAATCTGCTTGGTGGCTTGTGCTGTGCGTTCAGCCAGTTTGCGTACTTCGTCGGCAACGACCGCAAAGCCGCGTCCTTGTTCACCGGCACGCGCTGCTTCGATAGCGGCGTTGAGTGCCAGTAGATTCGTTTGGTCGGCGATTTCTTCGATAACCTGCACAATTTCACCGATTTCCGCGCTGGAATCGCCGAGCTTTTGGACGACACTTGTCGCATCTTCAACAATCGTCGCGATTTGTTGCATTTTTGTGACTGCCGAGGCGACGACTTTTGCTCCGTCACTGGCGCTTGTACCATTGCGTTTGGAGAGTTCATTTACGGCTGTTGCTTGCTCTGTTTGTTCGGTGGTGATGCGGGCAAATTCTTCGATCGTGGCGGCAATTTGTGTGACTTGAGCCGATTGTTCTTCGCTGGTGGCCGCCATCTCTCCGGAAGCGGAGGAAATATGTGCGGCGATGGTATTGGTTTGTTCGACATTGTGAATGACTTGTTGGACCAGTTCGCGGACAGAAGCAACCGTACGGTTAAATCCGGTAAAGATTTTGGCAATATCGTCCTGGCGATCGTTGGACTCGACGCGGACGGTCAGGTCACCGAAGGCGAAGCGCTGCATGGCATCTAGAATTTGGCGCGTAGATTCTTCTAAATAGGCTTGTTGTTTTTGGGTGTGACGTAAATTTTCGGCATCTCGATGGCGCGTTTCTTCGGCTTGTCGTTGATTTTCTGCAACAGCTTCTTGGACTTTACGCTCGACGTTTGCTTTTTCTTCGGCAATTTGTTCCATCATCCATTTTTGCTCAGCAATGCGTGATTTCGTTTGCCGTACGCGAATAATTGCAAAGACAATAATTGTCAGCAAAATACCCGCTGCAATAATCATATTGCGAACATTAGCACGCTGTTCTGTTTCTTTCGCTGCCTGCGCTTCTTGGACTTTCTGACGTTCTGTATCTGCGGACTTCTGTATGGCGGCAAGTTTTTTGTTATTTTCCTCGCTAAATAATTCGTCATTGATGCTTGTTAAAAGGTGTTGATAATGGTAGGCTTCGGCATAATTTTGTTCGGCAGCGTATGCTAACGCTAAAATTTCAGATGACTCCCGTAAACGAGGTTTGAATTTTGCCGTAGAGTCAATAGCAAAAGCTTGATGCGCATACCGCAGTGCAGTGGCTATTTCCTTCATGTCATAATATAAGCGTGCCAGACCCGTTAAAATCTCTGAACGCGAAAGAGCATCGCCACCCAATTGCAGTGCTTGGAGCATAGTACGGCGAGCCATGTCATACTGCTTCAAACGGCGGTAGGTTTCACCGATGTTTGCAGCATCTTGTGCCATAGATGCTGTGTCTCGTAATGCCGAATCAAGGGCAAATGTTTGCTGAAAATACCGCAGCGCTGTCGAATAATCCGCAATATTCCGATATGTCTCACCGAGATTATTAGCCGCAACTGCAATACCGCCTGAATCATTTGCCGCCGCATATAATTTGAATGATTCGTTCAGGGCTTCTAATGCTTGTTTGTAGTTCTGTTGATTTTTATGAATTGTTCCAATTCTATTCATACAACGTGCTACATTCCGTGTATCATGTAATTCTTCGTACAGATTGCGTGATTGGGTACAGTAATCGAGCGCGGGGAGATAATTACCTAAACGATAATGTGCATTGGCAATGTTATATGTTGCTATTGCTTTACCGTGCGTGGAATTCAATTTTTGTGCTATGGTTAAGGCTTGTGTACCGAATTCAAGACTTTGCTCCGGTGCAGAACGTGCAAGAGTGTTCGCAATAGAGCAGAGTACATCTACTTTTGTGCTGTCATTGCCAGACCGCTCGACGACACGTCGTAACGAGTCAATATTTTGCGCATATCCGGGAATGCTCCACACCATAAGACTGTAAGAGTAGATACAAACCGTGATGAATACACACTCAAACAATCGTGTTGGCTGTGGTAACACTATTCTGTTCATAATAGATTAATTTTATTAATGTTGTGGTGAAAGATGTGTTCGGATTTGGCTATTGCTCTCTAGTAGACTGTTTAGTTAATTTTCACAGTTTGATATTGTCGTTGAAACTTCTC
>ERZ1066127.155-NODE-155-length-44286-cov-13.914065_pt1 | contig 44286 bp, 38 predicted proteins | sample MGYA00382774_ERZ1066127 | MGnify/ENA primary metagenome ERZ1066127 (study PRJEB33369, sample SAMEA5778357) | biofilm metagenome | biome: Industrial cooling water; feature: Water cooling tower basin; material: Biofilm | place: United Arab Emirates | collected...
GGGTTGCCGCTATTTTCATAGCTTCTCACCATTGACAGTCCGGACTACACTCCTCGCATGGTAACATTTTATCTTGCAAATCTCTGGGGTCAGTCCTCGCATGGTAACATTTTATCTTGACGGCGGATGTGCATTTGCCAGAATCCGCCATGGCTCGACAACTTCGTTTTGTGTATCAGGGTGCGGTGTATCATGTCATGGTGCGCGGTGATGGTGGAAAGAAATTGTTTGTCACGGATTCCGATCATTTGCTGTTTCTCGATTGGCTGGACGGTGCTTGCAAAAGCCATGGCTGGCGGGTGCATGCCTGGGTGCTGATGAGCAATCATTTTCATCTTCTCCTGGAAACGCCGGAGCCGAATCTGGTGTCAGGCATGAAATGGCTGCTTGGTGGTTTTAGCCAGGCATGGAACCGTCGCTACAAACGCAGTGGCCATGTGTTTCAGGGGCGTTACAAGTCCATTCCCGTATCGGGCGAACGGGCATCCGATCCCTATCATTTTCGCATCGTGGCGGACTACATCCATTTGAACCCCGCCCGCGCCAAGCAGGCGGGCGGTACGAAGGGCGCGCTTTCTTCGTATCGGTGGAGCAGCTTGCCCGCTTATGTCAAAGGCAAAGGACCCGAGTGGTTGGTGTTTGATCGGGTGTTGGATGCATTTTCCCTCGCGCACTCCGGGCGTGGCCGACGCGCTTATCAGGAATGGTTGGAAATCCGTGCCGCGCAGGATGGCGGGAGGTTGCCCGATGAAGCGATGCGGGCCTTGCGGAAGGGCTGGTATCTGGGAGAAGATTCGTTCCGCGACAAGCTCCTGGATATGATCGAAAAGGGAGCGAAGGTGCTGAAATCAAAAGGCAGTCACAGTGGACCAGCCTTGCAAAAGCACGATGAATCCGCTGCGGAGGCCATCGTCCAGACCGGACTATGCTGTTGGCAATTGCCGGACGGAAAAGAACTGAGGGAAAGCCTGCGCAAAGGCGACCCGCGCAAAGTCGCTATGGCGATGCTGATCAAGCGCCATACAAGCGCAAGCAACATCTGGATTGCCGAGCGCCTTGGAATGGGACATGATCGCTCCGTAAGTCGCTTAATCAAACAAGGCAAAGTAGATGAAACCATACAAAAACAATGCAAAGCGCTACAAAAAATGTTACCATGCGAGGACTGACCCCAGAGATGGATCGCCAAGACCATCGCCTGTTGTCACAAGGCACTCAACGATGCGCGGCTTCTGCCGCAGGAAATCAATGCCGTCGTTTTGGTGGGGGGCAGCACACGCATCCCGGCGGTGCGCGCGGCGGTGGAGCAGTGTTTCGGTCGCGTGGCCGATGTTTCGCAGCATCCCGATGAAGCGATCGCTCTCGGTGCCACGATCCAGGCCGGTATGCTCAGCGGCGCGATGAAACAGATGGTGTTGTTAGACGTGACGCCGCTCAGTCTGGGCATCGAGACCCTCGGCGGTTTGATGAACGTGTTGATTCCGCGCAATACCACCATTCCTTGCAAGGCGGGGGAGATGTTCACCAATGCCGTGGCCGGTCAAAAAGCGATGCGCATCCGCGTGCTGCAGGGCGAGCGCGAAATGGCGCGCGACAATTGGGAGCTGGGGCAGGTGGATGTGCCCTTTGAATCCGCACCCAAGGGCCAGGCCCGCATCGGAGTGCAGTTTCGCCTTGATGAAAACGGCATCCTTGAGGTGCTGGCGCGCGATGTTTCCACAGGCAGGGATCAGGTGCTGGTCATCGAGAATTCCGCCGTGGATGTGAGCGATGAAAAGGTCGGACAAATGGTCAGCGAATCGGTGGAACACGCCTTTGACGACATGGCCGAACGGGTCTGGACCGAAGCGAAGCTGAAAGCGGAAGAGTTGCTTCCCGCGGTGGATGCCGCGCTGACCATGGGCCGTCAGTGGCTGAATGCGGAGGAGTTGGCGGAAATCGAACAAGCACGTGCCGCAGTGGAGCAATCCTTGACCGGACAGGAGGCCAATTCCCTCAAACGCGCCGTGCAGCGCCTGGACCAAGCGACCGAGAGCCTTGCGGCAAAAATCGTCGAACAAGCCATCGATCAGGCCAGCGGCTGGTCGCCCTGAGCAATCCCCCCGTGGCGGAGGCGTCTCGCCTCCCTGCCTCATCCTCCCCAAATCTCCCTCCATCAAAATTGCTAAACCCGTCCCACACCCACGTCCCCCTGCGTCCCAGCAGGACGCAAGAACCCCTCGCGCTCATACAAGTCGGATCCGTGTCAGGAGCCCTGGTCAAAGCCCACAAAGAGGCCAAAGCGCCGCATGCTCCCACTGGCGGCGGATCTCGGCGACCAAGCCGAGCGTGAAAGCCTTGCTGGCCGCGATGGGGAAAAGCACTGCGCCGTGAGCAACGAATGGATTGCCAACCGCTTCGGAATGGGGCATACTGGAAACGTGAGTAGATTGATGAATAAAGAGCAGTTGATGAATCCTTCTAAAACAATGCAAAGTGCTCCGAGACACACTTTAGACATGCCGCCAGAGATGTTAAAAGCTGAAAATCATGAAAACTAAAGACACATACAATCTGTATCGAGAAAGCAAATTGATTGGTCAATATTCATTCAAGCAACTAACAGAGATGTGGTCCAAAAATGAAATTAGACCAACTGATCAAATTCAAGCAGTTGGCAACAAATCATTTAGAGATGTGTCAACAATAATACCCGCCCTTGAGAGAGGATCTGCAATTGATATTTCCAAAAATGAAAAAAGAGGAAAATACATCGCTCTGGCGATATGTGCGCTTGTGTGGATTGTTGGTATCGCAATAACGCACTATGGCAATATGAAACAGATGACTTCATGGGTGTCCGGATTTGCCGTAATTCTCTATTTTTTCATTAAGCCGAGTGCTATATCACCATCAGAAATTTCTTTAGACATTAATGCATCTAATAACGTAGGCATGAGTCGTTGGCTCTATGTGATTATTTCAATACCTGTTCTTTTGCTTTTGATGAGTTTAATTCACATTTTTGGGGCAAATAGCTATATTTTCGCAAATTTCATAACAGGATTAATTCTGTGGAAGCCAGTTTCTCAAAGACTAAAAAATATAGGAAGAGATGAGTCGTTGTCATTTTTGGTGATAATACCGGTTCTTCAGTTATTGGTTCTTATTCCTTGTTTTTTGTTTCCCCAAGGATATGAACAGCACCGAAAATTAGATTGGATTGCAAAAACACTACTTGTATTTTCTGTGATTTCAGTAGCTCTTTTAGTTAAAGAGTGTATGAGTGCGAGTCATTCATCGCATGGCATATTTTCGCAAAAAAATTATGAGTTACAGAACAAATCTAATATGCAAAAAAGTTCTTCGAACGATGTAGATCAAAAAGGGACAGAAAATGTTCAGCAATCTGCAATTACACCCAATAATTCCAATAACAGTAATCAAAATACGCAAATGACATACCATTTTACAGATGAATGGTATGTCGCTAAGTCTGAGAGTTGGCAGCGTGCAATAAACAAATATCCTGACTGTGCCGTAAATGGATCTAAATTTAGAAAAAGAATGTTCGAGTATGACGAGTGGGCGAAAACAAACAATCCCGAACTCTATCGAAACAGCAACAAACCCATGATTTACGCAGATGCTGTGTATGAAGAAATGCTGAATCAAGATAATAGATAAAATATGAAAGAAAAAATTCACTTAATAATTAATAGATTGCCTGTTAAAGCAACCTTGCTCGAGGGCCCATCTGATATGAGTTATCAGGGTTTAAATAAAAAATTTTGCGCTGTTGAATTCGATGTCGAAATCATTTCAGATGAGAGCCTTCAACCTACACTCAATGTTTTGATCAATGGGGAAATTTTGCCTGCCGTTTGGGAGAGAATTCCTCAAAGAGATGGAACTAAGCGAGCATTTTTAAGCTTTTAGTTGCTAGTCAAATTAATAATTTTAATGATGAAAACAAAAGATCAAATAATTGTAATAACTGTTTCCTCAATGATGGTTAGCTGGCTATATCCACCGATGAATGAATCACCAAGATTCTTTTATGAAAAATATAAAGAAAAGCCAATAGTTTTCAATGGTTTTCATTTTGTTTTTTCGCGTGATCCGTATTATGAAACCCGAGTTTTGAATATCGATTGGGCTAAGCTTGCTATATTGAACTTGGTGATTTTTACTGCTGGTAGCGTATGCTACTATGTGTCAGCTCAAAAAAATGATCGATAGGCATTTGATGCTCGCAATAACGCTGAGAAGTGCAAATTTCAAAAAAATTACCTCTACTAGCTATTTTTTATTTACAAATCGACAGTCTGTTGAGCTAAAATTTCTGGCTGAAATTTATGAAATATTATCAATATGAAACGAGATTACATATCAGAAATCGTTGAAATTCAAGAGCGTAACAAATCGGAGTTCAACAGATTAAGTTTATTCATTTCACGAATGCAAGATATTCGCTTGCTGGCCAAAGAATGGCTTTCAGAGCCATGGGATGGTGATGATGAGCGCTGTCGTGTTGAAGCTCTTCGTTATGTTCCAATTGCACTAATTGCTTCAATTGAAGGGTGGCTGCATTTAGCAGTTCGTGACATGATAGACAATGGTGAACCTTTTATCAGTAATGCAAATGGAATTAATATGCGATTAGATTACGATTTTCTGATTGCCATTTCTTCCAAAAAATTGACTGCTGGTGAAATTGTTTCTCATTTTGTTTCATGCAGTAAAATTTCCGATATTTTTTCTACGTTAAACAAAATATCAGGAAATAACATAGCTAATCAAACTCGCGAAGTAGTCTTGGGTAACAAAAAATACCCATATAAAATTCACCCAATTTTTGATGAAATTGTAAAAATAGTTGAGGAAACTTTTAAGTTACGGCATATAATAGCACACGAAATGTCTTCAGATCAAAAAATTTCTAGTAAAACAATAGTTCGCAGAGTAGGAGCATGTCAGGTGTTAATCACGGCTATTGATCATGTAATAGAAGACGAAATCAGTAGAGCAAAACGCCCGCTTAAATAGGACACGTAAGAGCAGCACAAAATGTCTTAATTTTGAACTACTGATGCGGGCGATGCTCCCTGAATAACATCATATTTTAGTGCTACTTCCTCTATTTAGATACTGTGCATCGTTTGCTATTATCTTGACAATAGTTAAAAATAATCAACTATAAAATAATCATGATAGCAATAGTACTTTCTGTGTTCACTTTAATAATGCTGACGAAGCGGATGAAGCAAGACGTCGAGCACAAAACTAATATTCATGATATCGCTCCATTTTTTTTGTCTTTGGCAATATGTTGGAGTACAATCAAAGAGTTGGGGAACGACTATGAAATAGACGCTGATTTTACGTCGTGCAACAGCGGTATGATTGTACCGATCAATCAAGAAACTGTCTCGACTAACGAAAATTTCAAATTCGGATTTGTCGAAGTGAGCTGGTGGGGCTGGAAAAAACGCGGCCCTTACCCCGTGCGTTTTGACGGGACTAGATGCGTATACTTACATCCACAAAGGGGCTGGACAGGCGTCACTGTGCGCGAGATTGATGAGTATCGTAGCGGTGATTGGGATAATCGCGGATTCCAGCCGCATTGATACATTAGGGCCTTGGAGCTTTTTGATCAGGCTTGGAGGCGGGACGCCTCCGCCACGGGGTTAACCTAACAGATCGGTGAAGTGGCGGAAGACATCGGTGTTCACTACCATGCCGTTGAAGCGCTCGCTTTGCGGGCCGAGGGCGGTGACGATGGTGGGGTCCGAGGTATGAGTGGTGCCGGTCCAGCCGACGCCGGTGTGGTTGCCGGCGAATTGGCCTAAGAGTCCCTCGGGCTTGGCGAGTAGGTCGTTCCATTCGATCACGGCTTTGCTCTGGAGAATTTCCATCAGCGCTTTTTTCTGATCGGCTTCGAGTGCAAAGCCCAGACTCTCGCGAATCATCGCGGCCAGGTCTTGGTCAGGTTGTTTTGCCCAGCGCCCCAGCAATGATTCGTGGGATTCTTTCATCGCGGCGATGCGCTGGAAGCATTGGGAGCTGTTGCGGTAGTTCGCGCCCATGCCATTGAGGCCGGGGTTCGAGTTGCCGTGGTCGCTGGTGACCACCACCAAAATATCGGGGTGGTTCGCCGTCATGCGCAGCACCTCCGCCAGGGCGTCATCGAAGGCTAGTTGCTCGTGAAGCAGGGCGCCGATGTCGTTGAGGTGTGCGGCGTGATCGATGCGTGCGCCCTCGATTTGCAACAGAAACGGCGTGGGGCTGGCGAGGAAGCGTGAGACGGCAGCCTGTGCCATTTCCGTGAGAGTGGGCACGGAGCTTTGCAGGTCCTTGCTCTGGTTTCGATCGATGGAGTAGGGGATATGGCTCGGGGAAAAAGTGCCTAACAATTTTTCCGCTTTGGTGGCGAGCAGGGCATCGCGATGGCGCAGGATTTGATAGCCGGAGGTTTGATAGGCGGCGTAGAGATCTTTTTTGTCCTTGCGTGACTTGGCATCAAAAAACGCCGAACCGCCGCCGAGGATGAGGTCCACGCGATCGAGGTATTGTTCCGCGATGGCATCCTCGTTGTTGCGATCGGTCACGGAGGCGGCGAATCCCGCTGGCGTCGCATGGGTGACGGTGGCGGTGGTCACGAGGCCGATGCGACGACCCTTGTCCTTGAGAATTTTCCCGATGGGCGTGATGGCCTTGCCTGCCGGGCTGTAGTTGATCATGCCGTTGTTCACCCGCTGTCCGCCGCCCCAGGCGGAAGATGCGGCGGCGGAGTCCGTGACCATCGAGTTCGCCGATGCGGTATCCATCAGGCCGCGCGCCGCTTTCGGATGGTTGATCAAGTCCCACCACGCGGTGCCTTTGTGGCGCGTGATCTTGGAAAAATTCTGCGTCATGGTCAGCACACCGGGGCTCATGCCATCGGAAACCATGTAAATGATGCCGCGCACCTTGCCCGCTTGGGCAGCAGGGGCGCTCTCTGCTTGCACGGCTTGCGCCGCCAGCGAGCCCAGGCCGCCCAGCGATAAGGTTTTCAGCCAGTCGCGTCGTGCGATCTTGTGTGCGATAGGATCTGTTTGCATAGCGCAGATACGCTAGTCGGGGATGCCGGGCTTGCAAGCAAATGTTCGTGACTGAGCGGGGCATGATCGTCACATCTCTGTCCCAAGAAGAAGGGCATGAGGCGTACCCCATGCCCTTGATTTGTGAAGGAATCGATCACTGTCCCGGCAGGCGGCGCAGCAGGTCGATGAAGGCGGCTCGTTCGCCGTTGGCATCGTTGCCCAGGCCTTGGGTGGCGAGCTTGCGGACTTCATCCCAGGAACTGCCGAAGTGGCTGTAGCTGCGCAGTTTCATGCCGAACATCGCCACCGCGGCACCGAAGCGGATGTCGGTATCGGCATCGGTGAAGGCACCGATCTCTCCGCGCAGCACGTGTTCTTGCAGCTTGCTGATGTCGCCCTCCGGATGCTTGTGGCGGAGTTTCACCGTCAGCCATTCATCGGCATGCGCATCGGCCTGTGGCGCGGGGGTGGGCTGTGGTGTGGATGGTTGATACTTCAGGCTGTCCGTTTCGGCCGATGTTCCCGCGCCTGCGGGCACGATTTCATAAAAGGCGGTGACTTCGTGACCGGCACCGATGTCGCCGGCATCAACCTTGTCGTTCTTGAAGTCTTCATCGCGCAACTGGCGGTTGGCATAGCCGATGAGTCGATACGAGGCCACGCGGGCGGGGTTGAACTCGAGCTGCAGTTTCACATCCTTGGCGATGGTCACCAGGGTGCCGCTGAGTTTTTGCAGGAACACCTTGCGCGCCTCGCGGATGCCATCGATGTAGTAGTAGTTGCCGTTGCCATCGCGCGAGATGTTTTCCAGCATGTCATCGTTGAGGTTGCCGGTGCCGAAGCTGAGCACGCTCAGGTAGATGTTCGACGCCGCGCGCTCCTTCACCAACGAAACGAGCTGGCTCTTATCGGTGACGCCGACGTTGAAATCGCCATCGCTGCAGAGAATCACACGGTTGACGCCGCCCTTGCGGAACTGCTCCTGTGCGATCTGATAGGCGCGCTGGATGCCCGCGCCGCCATTGGTGGAGCCACCGGCGCTGAGTTGATCGAGCGCTTGCAAGGCACGGGCGCGGCCGGTTTCATCGAGTGTGGTGGCGGGGAGAACCACGCCTTCTGATCCGGCATAGACCACGTAGGAAACGCTGTCGCGTTCGTCGAGTTTGCCGAGCAGCAGCTTGAGTGATTCTTTGACCAGCGGCAGCTTGTCGGGTGATTGCATCGAGCCGGAGACATCGATCAGAAACACCAGGTTGCTGGCAGGGCGTTCGTTGGCGGGGATTTCGCGGCCTTTGATGCCGATGCGCAGCAGCGCGTGTTTTTCATTCCACGGGCAGGGGCGCAGCGCCTGGTGCACGGCAAAGGCATCGCCATTGCTGGGCGGCGCATAGGCGTAGTCGAAGGCATTGATGCATTCCTCGATGCGCACGGCATCGGCGGGGATGGTGCGATCTTCCTCGATCATGCGGCGGATGTTCGAGTAGGCGGCATTGTCCACATCCACGGAGAAAGTCGAAAGGGCGTTCTCGCGGGGATTTTTCCAGCCTGGATCCACGAGCGCGCCGTAGCGGTCACCGGATGGGGCTTCAGTGTAGCCGACGACATGATCGCGCAGCTCCTGCCGCTCGTAACGGAACAATGCCTCCTTGTCCGCTGCGATTCTTTTTCTTTCCGTCGCTGGAGCCGCCGAAGGTCGTGGCGCTGAGTCACTCACTTCTTCGTCCACCGGGACAGCTTTCAATTTTTCAGGATTAGGATTGGCGTATTGGGCTGATCCATCGTTGATGGAGGGAAGATGAGGCATGTTGGAAGCGATGATTTTTTCATCGGTCAACGAATGCGATCCCCCTGTGGTGCTGGTAAGGCGGGCCGCGGTGGAAGGCGCGGGCTGACGTGAGGTCACCACCTTCTTCTGTTCGATATCGTCTTCCAAGAAAGAATCGCCTTGTGCGCCCGTGTTGTCCGGCAAGCTGCGGGCTTCCTCTTGCACCTTTGGTTGCACATGGTGAGATGCGATGATGGGCTCGTGAGGACGGAACACACCTTGCTGATGCAGGATGCTGGCACTGATAGCGACGGTGGCGGCAATGCCAACCAGCCAAGGTGCGCGGCTATTGCGGGTGCGGGTGCTGCTGCTTTGCAGGCTGCTGGCGGCGATGGCGGCCTCGATGGCTTGCAAGGATGCTTCGCGGTTGGTGCGGTTCTGCTCTTGCAACAGGGCATCGAGCAATAAGGATTGGGGATCTTCGGATTCTGGTTTCATGACAGGGTGCTTGGTTCGGTTTGTTTTTCAAGACACATGCGCAAGGCTTCGCGGGCCCGTTCGAGGCGTTTGCGCAGGGTGGCTTCATTGATCTGGAGAACGTCGGCGGCCTCGCGTCCGCTGCGTGCTTCGTCGTAACACACGCGCAGCGGCTCGGAGAGTGCCTCGGGCAGCTGCGAGCGGCAGACGGCGAGGCGATCGAAAATATCGGGCTGATCCGCCTGCCATTGGTGCACCGCTTCTTCGAGCGCGAGCAAGGCGGCCTCGTCCATGGCGACCTCGCGGCCCTGGCGGCGGCAGGTTTCACGCCACTTGTTGCGGGCGATGCCGCGCAGCCAGGCGGCGATGTCGCGGGTGATATCGAATTTTTCGATATTGTGCCAGGCGGTCAGAAAGGTGTCCTGTACCAATTCCTCCGCCCGTGCGGCATCGCGGGTGATGACACGGGCGTAGGCACTGAGCGTGGCGTGCTGCTCGCGCATCAACTGGGAAAAGTTTTGCTGCGTCATGGCGGTGTCATGGGGATGGAGTGCTGCGGAAATCATGGCCTTTCACTCATGATTGTCAGTCAGATACGATTTTGTGACAGGATTCGTTGGATATTTTCTTGCGAGAGGTTTTTTCTGCGAGGGCAATCCTCTGTCCGCCCTTTTGCGGGAGCATTATGATTGCATGGAACCGGTGCGGGCGTATGCTGTCCGCCATGAAGAAATGCTGGAGAGTCTTTTTACTGATCGGGATGTTAGGAATGCAGCTGGCTCATGCTCAAGTGCCGAATCTGATCTGGATCATGGCCGATGACCTTGGCTACGGCGAATTGGGTTGCTACGGGCAAAAGGTGATCGCCACGCCGCATATCGATCAAATGGCGAAAGAGGGCATGCGCTTCACGCATTATTATTCGGGAGCCACGGTGTGCGCGCCGTCGCGCTGTGTGTTGATGACGGGGCAGCATCAAGGGCACACGCGGGTGCGGGGAAACAAGGCGGCTGTGGGCCTCACCAAGGCGGATATTTCTGTGGCAACCGTGCTGCAAAAGGCGGGCTATCGCACCGCATGCATCGGCAAGTGGGGGCTGGGGGAATACGGTACTACGGAGGATGGCTTGCCGCAGCGTCAGGGCTTCGATCAGTTTTTCGGTTACCTCAACCACACGCACGCGCACAATCATTTTCCGGATTACTTGTGGCGCAATGATCGCAAGGAAAAGCTGGATAATGTGGTGGTTCCGGTAGGCGACAAGGGTGGAGGATATGCAACAAAGGCCGTGCAGTTCGCCGATGATTTGTTTGCGGATGAAGCGATCAAGTTTGTCTCAGAAAAGTCCACCAAGCCGTTTTTTCTCTACTGGAGCATGGTCACGCCACATGCGAACAACGAGCGACGCAGTGCTTTGAAGGACGGCGCTCATGTGCCGGATTATGGCTCGTATGCCGATAAGCCCTGGCCTGCTCAAGATCGTGGTCACGCGGCCATGATCGAGCGGGTGGATGGCTACGTCGGGCGCATGCTGGAGCATCTCGAAAAGCTAGGCATCGCGAAAAATACGCTGGTGATTTTCACCAGCGACAATGGCCCGCACAATGAGAGCGGGCATGATCTGACGCGCTTCCAGCCATCGGGACCGTTCACCGGCATCAAGCGCAGCCTCACCGATGGCGGCATCCGCGTGCCCTTCATCGCCTGGTGGCCGGGCAAGGTGCAGGCGGGGAAAACGTCCGAATTTGTCGGTTCTTTCGCCGATTGGTGGCCCACGGCGGCCGATTTGGCCCAGGCGAAAACAAGCGCGAAAGTGGACGGCGTCAGCATCGTGCCCACTCTTCTCGGCAAAGAACAGGCACCGCAGGAATTTCTTTACTGGGAATTTCACGAGGGGGGCTTCTCACAAGCGGCACTTTATCAGGGCCGATGGAAAGGCATCCGCCGCGGCGGTCCGGATCTGCCCATCGTGTTATACGACACAAAAAATGACATTGCCGAGAAAACGAATGTCGCGACGAAACATCCGGATATCGCCGCGAAAATCAGCGACTACCTCAAGCAGGCGCGCACGGAATCGCCGGACTGGGTCCCCGAATGGAAAGAGGCTGACGCTCCGAAGAAAAAGCCGAAAAAGCGTTAGAATTGCGTCATTCGTCGCAGGTGTTGTCGCAGCCGTGGCCCCAGAGTCACGCAGGCGACGAACAATCCCGCCGCCAGTCCCCACCACACGCCGCGTGCCTCCATCTGCCAGTGTAAACTCAGTAGCATCGCCACGGGCAGTCCGACCACCCAGTAGGCGATAAATCCCATGACCGCCGGAACCCGCGTGTCATGCAGCCCCCGCAGCATCGAGGAAGAGGCGACCTGCACGCTATCGAACAACTGGAAGACGCCAACGATGACCAACAAGGCCACAGTCAGTGCGATGACATTCCCGTCCTCGGTGAATTGTGCGGCCCAGTAACTGCCGGCGAAGAAAAAGGCCGTGGCATTGATCAGGCCGAAGCACGTGGCCAGCATCCAACCGGAGTGCACCACGGAGCGCAGACGGTCGGTTTCTCCCGCACCCGCCACCGAACCCGTTCGTACGGTGAGCGCCATCGCCAGGCCTAACGGAATCATGAAAGCGGACGACGCGCAGGTGATGGCGATCTGGTGCGCGGCCATCGCGACTTCCCCGAAACGTCCCATCATGAAACCTGCGGCAGAGAAAGCGCCCACCTCGCACAGCATCTGGAAACTGGCGGGGAGTCCGATTCTCGCATGGGCTAACAAGTCAGCCTTGAGCGGTTTGCGAAACCAGGTGTGGGGAACCCAATCGCGCAGACTTTTGCTGGTTTCGAGCCACAGGAACAGCGCCACAAAAATCAACACCCGCGCGATGAGCGTGGCCCATGCCGCGCCATCCATGCCCAGCGCGGGGCAGCCCCATTTGCCGTAAATCATGATCCAGTTCAGCAGGATGTTGAGCAATACCCCGCCGAGAAAAATCCAGAACGGCGGCCACGGGCGATCCAGCGCATCCGCATGATTTTTCAATGCCAACGAGGCGAGCGCGGGTAGCAGGGAAACCATCAGTATCGTGAAATACGAACCGGAAATTTCCACCACGCTCTGCGGTTGGCCGAAGCGATCGAGGAAGGGCAGTAGCAGGAGCGACACCCCGATGAACAGGATCGACACGGCAATCGCAATGTACAGCCCGTTGCGACAACTGCTGCGCGCGGCCGTGGGATCGCCACCACCCCGCGCGTGTGACGTGTGCACGGAAATGCAGGTCAGCAAGCCTAGGCTGAAGACGAAGGGCAGATAGAAGATCGAATTGACGAAAGTCAGAGTCGCCAGTTCCGTCACACCCAGGTGCCCCACCATGAAGGTATCTGCCACACCCAACAGCATCTGGCTCAACTGCCCGATCATCAGGGGCAGCGCCAGGCGCAGGGTGATTTTGGATTCGGTGAGCAGGGACATGGGTCGGGGCGCAGGTCATCGCCTTTGTTTTCCGTAAAGTCAATGATTCTCTGGTGGCCAAATCCTCATCACGACGACCAGCCTGTGGTTGTGCATTGACGCGAGGCTCGCGCTGCAGGTAGATTCTCACTGTGAAAACCATCTTACGTGTCATCCTGGCTCTTGCCCTGGGTAGTGGCTTGCAAGCCAAGGAGGAAATCCTCAAGGACAAACAAGGCATGGATTGCCATTTGTATCTGCCCGAGACCATCGACCCTGCGGTCACCTACCAGTTGTTGGTCGGCGTGCATGGTGCCGGGGGCAAGGGCCATGGCGCGGCTGGCTTGAAAGACTGGGCCAAACGCGGCGACGTGATTGTCATCGGACCATCATTCGTTACCCGCGGCGATCGACCCTACCAAAACGGTGACGGCATTCATGCGGAGAAATTGATCGCGTTGTTTGATTCGCTGAAAAAATCCTACAAGCTCAAGGACCGGATGTTTCTCCATGGTTTTTCCGGCGGCTGCCAGTTTGTGCATCGCTTTACCATGCTGCATCCCAAGCTCGTGTGCGGAGTCTCGGCGCATTCCGGGGGATCGTGGGCCACGGATGGATACGGCACCATCGACAATGCCGCGAAAAGCATTCCCTTTGCCATCTCGTGCGGGGAAAAGGACACGGCCAAGTCATTTCCCGAGGCTCCATTCAACCGACTCGAATGGTATGGCCGCTTTGCCAAGGAGATGGAAAAACGTAAGTTCTGCCACGTGGGAGCCACATGGCCGGGTGTGGGGCACAACATCTCCGCCGGTGCCTGGGATTTCATGAAACAGTGCTTCCAGATTGCCACGGGGCTGCCGGGGCAGTCTGCCACGGAGAAAGTCATCATTTCCCCGCAGTGGCAACACTTGGATGCCGTGAAATCGAACTCCTCGGATCGGGGACGCAAAAGTTCGTTCCGTTCATCCAGAAAGGAAAATGGAACCACGGATGAAACTAGATGAACACGGATCTTGAAGGGATTTTCTCGGCCGTGGGCAACCAGCACCTGAGAAGAGTAGGGTCAGCCGCTGACTCATTCTCATGCCGGCATCACGTGCATGCGTTGTAGGCGCGCATGCTCCCGCTTTGGATGTTGTAGATAAAAATGATTTGTACGTCTTCCGCATCGCCACGGGGGCCCCACAGGGATACGCCCATGTGGGCATTCGGAGGCACGACCAGAATCAACTCGTCGTCACTTGCTGCCTCGATCCCCTGCATGACGTAGTCCGAGAAGGTCTCCAGAGGCATTTCCGCAGTCTCCTTGATGGCAAGAGGGATGTAGGGGAGCAATTTCGGGTAATCGGCGTAAGGCCACCGGTCACTTGATGTTGCGGGGTCGATGTGCGTGACATGAATCCACGGGCTGCTGGCTACCTTCATGTCATAGGGAGGCAGTTGATAGTCCAATTCGCAGCCGCTGTAGCTCATGCCGTAGAAGAAGGGAATCGAGTCACCGAAGCGCGAAGCACGGATTCCCGCATCTGAAGTGCTGATGGTAGCGAGATGATGCAGCGGCATGGTGCCGTGTTTTTTGCCTTGGATGAGCCTCAGGCCGGGGCCACCGAAATAGGATGTTGTCCTTGAGTCGCTGCGCGTGAAGGTTGTGACGCGGCCCCGATGATAGAGGCTGGGGTATTGTTGTGAGTAAAGGTCCATGGGGAGAAAAGCTGATGTCTTTTTCGCATGGATGGGATGGTAGGGCAATGGTGGATTTTTTGATTTTCCGCGATGGTCTTTGAGCGCGTAGTGGGTAGGATGGGTGCATGAAATGGCGAGTGGCAGTGGCGGGAATGCACATCGAGAGCGGGACGTTCACGCCGCTGCGTTCGCGGCGTGAGGATTTTTTCGCGCTGCGCGGGGAGGAGATGTTGAGCCGCTATCCGTTTCTGGAGAAGCCGGAGTTTGCGGAGATCGAGTTGCTGCCCTTGGCGCATTTCCGGGCCATGCCCGGTGGGATGATCGCGGCGGCGGAGTATGCGGCGATGAAACAGGAAATCATCGATCGTTTGTGTGCGCTGGAGATATCGCCGGATGCCTATTACTTCGATGTCCACGGGGCAATGACGGTGGAGGGTCTGGACGATGCTGAGGCGGATTTGTTAGAAGAGCTGCGCAGGCATTTGCCCCAAGAGGTGGTGGTCACGTGCAGTCAGGATTTGCACGGCAATGTCTCACCACGTTTGCTGCGATCGCTGGACATCATCACGACCTATCGCACCGCGCCGCATGTCGATTGGATGGAAACTCGTGAGCGGGCCCTGTCGTTGCTTTTGCGTGCGCTGCGCGTGGGGAAATGTCCGGTGTTGGCATACGTGGAGATTCCGGTGTTGGTATCGGGGGAAATGTCGAGTACCGAGTATGAGCCGGGCCGTTCGCTGTATGCACCGCTGGCCGAGGAAGCGTGCGAGCCGGGGATGTGGGATGTTTCCTTGTGGGTGGGCTATGCCTGGGCGGATCAGGCACGTGCGGGTGCGATGGCGATCGCGCTGGCGGATGATGAGGTGGTGGCGAAGCGCATGGCGGAGCGGATCGCCCGGCGGTATTGGGAGGCGCGGCATTTGATGGAATTTGTGAGTCCGGCGGCGACGTTTGAGCAGGCATGGCCGCAGGTCTGTGCCTGGCAGCAAAAGGCGTTTTTCTTGAGTGATGCCGGGGACAATCCCACGGCGGGCGCGGCGGGGGATGTGACGGATACCTTGGCGCGCTTGTTGCGGGCGAATGCCGCGTTGGCGGAAAAGAAGCATGCCATTTTCGCCTCCATCCCTGATCGATGGGCCTGCGAGATCATGCATGCCGCGGGGGTGGGGGCGGAGGTGAAGGTGGCGTTGGGTGGCAAGCTGGACCCGGTGCATGGTGAGATTTTGCCGGTGGTGGGCGAGGTGCGCGCGCTGATCGCCGGTGACGATGCCCAAGCGGTGCTGCGCGTGGCAGGTGTGGATGTGATCGTGTCGGCCAGACGACGTCCGTATCATCGACGCGAGGATTTTTTGGCGCTGGGCCTGGATCCATGCAAGGCGGACCTCACGGTGGTGAAGATCGGGTATTTGGAGCCGGAATTAAAAGCCATGGCGCGACGGCATCTGTTGTTGCTATCGCCGGGTGGGGTGCGTGCGGACTTCTGGCATCTGCCCTACGAGCATCGCAAGCGCCCGCTGTATCCTTTTGAGAAGGATTTTCCGTGGCAGCCGCAGGCCTCTGTGCTGTGAGGGGTGATGCGGCGTTTGCTTGCCATGGTGTGGGCTTTGCGTTTAGGGTGGCGGCGTGAGAGAATTGAGCGGATGGCATGTGCAAGTGGTGGAAGTGCGTTTTATGCCGGAGCTGGAGGCCCCTGCGGAAAAACCCTATCCGTTTTTGTATGCGATTCGCATTTGCAACGAATCCGACGAGACGGTGACCTTGCGTGGGCGCAAGTGGGTGGTGCGTGAGGATTCCGGTGACACCGTGGTGGTGGAGGGCGAGGGTGTGGTGGGAGAAATGCCGGTGTTCGAGAAAGGCAGTGAGTTTTCCTACAACAGCTATCATGTGGTGGCTGACTCCGCGACGGTGCAGGGAGCGTATTTCGGCGAGACCGACGCGGGCGAAAAAGTGTTCACCCGCATCCCGGAATTCCGGCTGATGGTGCCGTAAGGAGGAGGATCAGTGATGGAAACGGTGATGGTGGCAGGTGCAAAAAGTTGCGCTGTGATAGGGCTCAGCGGACTCTTCACTGGTCGCCTGCAAATGAACCATTCCGAACCATTTTTCATGAGAAAGGCAATTGGCTGTCTGGCCCTGCGGCTGATGGCTCATGGGGCAGTTTTTGAATTGTCTTTATACCGCAATCATGAATCGTAGTGTTCCTCAGACCATGAAAACGCAGAAAAAAGGATTTGTTCAGTATGGCGTGGATGAATCAGTTTCGGTTGATCAACACTACGAGGAATTTTTGGTGGCAGATCGTGAGGGGCTCAAGTACCTGCGCATGAAAATCGAGGAAGTTCTTGAAGGAGCGGATGAAGTGGTGTTCGACTCGGAGGAGATTAGCGTGGATCTCGTGGGCATACGAGTGGCAGGCCGTACGATAAAAGATCAAGCCGAGAATCAAACCAGTGGGAGGATATGGGCATTCGGCTGCATCGTCGGATTGTTGTTGATCCTGTTCTTACTGGTTCTGGGCGTTTGGAAGGTGGTAGAATTGTTAGCCAATTGACAAGGAATCGAGTCCGTGGAAGCGTTTTTTTGATGGGGCTTGCAGGGGAACACTGGAGTTCCTGCGGCACGCTGTGGGCACGGCAATCAAGTTAGGGAAAAATGGGGAGCACACGCGCCCTCGCGTGTTCTTTCTGACGCCCTCGTCGGATATCATCGTCTGCGGCCTGAGGATTTTCTCCATGACCGAGACATTGAGCATAGAGAATCAAGGGGATGAGTCAGCAAGAATGAGACGAGGGCGTCTCATTCGACACGCGAGGGCGCGTATGCTCCCCTCGCTTGATCGCCGCCGCAGTCTCCGTGCCTGTGACACTAACATTTTTTCTCTTTTTTCTGCTGGACATGTGGCGCGTAAATCGATAATGAGTGGACTTTCACTAAGTGTTATTATGAACGCCCCCCTGTTTTTTTGCTCTCAACGCCCTCTTCAGTGCCCCAAAGGACCGCTTCGGTGCTCTGAACGACCACTTCGATGCCCTGAACGACCACTTCGGTGCTCTGAACGACCACTTCGATGCCCTGAACGACCACTTCGGTGCCCTGAACGACCACTTCGATGCTCTGAACGACCACTTCGATGCCCTGAACGACCACTTCGGTGCTCTGAACGGCCACTTCGATGCTCTCAACGGCCACTTCGGTGCTCGGAATGACCCGTTCGGCTTGTGGAATGAACACTCCGATCCGCTTCCCCCCAAAAACAAAACAAAACGAAAAAAATACAAAACAAACTAACCAGAACACCATGCAAGACGAATACGCCAATCGCCAGAACATGCACCTCACGGTCCTCAAGCTCCTGGAAAGCCCCGAGTACCAGAGTGTGTGGAAAAACCAAAAACCGCTCCCGTTCACCACGCGTGCTGCCGAGCTAGCCCCTATGGTCAACGCGCTCTCCGACTTACTGGCCGCCCAGCAAGTCGCCACCACCGGCTACGCCGAAACCAAGGCCCGCGAGGAAGCGGAGCTGGAAAACATCGCTTACGACATCAGCCAGACCCTCGTGGACTGGTATGAGGAAAATGGCCGCGATGGCGATGCCGACCAGATCGACCTCTCGCTCAGCGCCTGGCAAACCCTGCGGGATGCAGCACTCATCGGCAAAGCCCGCGTCCTCCAGCAGAAACTCACCGAGGCCCTCGCCACCGATGCCGCCGCCCTCGCCGACTACGGCATCACGGCGGCCGATGCCACCCAGCTCGCCAAGGAGCTGGCCGACTTCGAGAACATCACCGCCGATCCCTCGCTGGCGATTTCCCGCCGTCGTTCCCTGACCGTGACCCTGCGCCCCCGTTTCCGCGAGGTCAGCCAACTGTTGAAAAAGATGGATCGCCTCGTTCCCCGCTTCCGCAAAACCGAAGCCGGCACCGCCTTCGCCAACGCCTGGACCGCCGCCCGCATCATCCGCGACCTAGGCGGCTCCGCCCCCCAGCCAACCCCGCCCGCCCCCCAAGCCTGACCCTATAACCACCCGCCAACTGGGGGACAGCATGTCCCCCAGTTGTATCTCTTACAAAATATATTCTAGCCTAAATAACGCAAACCAGGTCATCTCCCTCCTCGAAATAAAGCAATGAAACCGTTACAAACTGTAACGATTTGATCATTTCCACGCACACCAACGCCAAGCATTCAGAATTCTCCAAAACTGTATATTCCATGAACTACATCGCGCTACACCAAGCTATTCAATCCGCGCCGAGTCTTGGAATATACAATATTTCAAAACGCTCTTTAGCTTTCAAATAAACAGCACTATGCTAGCCATCGATAATGACATGCCAGATACTCCACTTAGTTCAGACGCTAAAGACTATTTCATCCGATTCTATCCTATTCTTCGCCCAGGCAAGAAACATTTCCCTTGGATGATCGAATTGTTCTCGCGAATCTTAGCCGGATTCCCACCGAAAATAGTCGATCTGCCGACAGGCAGCGGGAAAACCGATCTGGCAGTCGTCTGGCTCATCGCATTGGCATATTTTGGTGCAAACCGTTCAACTTCCTGCCCAGTACCACGTCGATTGGTTTGGGTCGTAAATCGAAAGGTGCTTGTGGGCCAAATCTACCGACTCGCTAAAGAACTTCAGGAAGCGATTCGCAAGAATGAAACTGCCGCGCAGATCAAAGAGAGCCTAGCTGGTCTATGCACAGAAATCGATGCCAGTGAACCATTCAAAGTCGTCCAACTACGCGGTCAAGTAATCGATGACCGAGAGTGGAGTTTCAGCCCTAGCTGTCCTGCTCTCATCATTGGGACTGTGGATCAAATCGGTAGTCGGCTACTCTTTCAAGGTTATGGACTTGGAAAGCGGGAGCGACCTATGCAGGCTGGTCTTTTCGGAGTCGATGCTTGGGTTTGTGTCGATGAGGCGCATCTCGTTCCAGCATTCATTGTGACAATGCGCCAGCTTTGTGACAAAATCGCAGGTCCACATGACTTCCCCGTTGAACTTTCGCGTCTATTTGAGCGTCTGCCGTGGTATTTCACAGAGCTTTCCGCCACACCCGGACTTCCACTACCATCCGAAAAAGAAACGCTCAAGATTAGTAACGTCGATGAATCCAATGAACTCTTATCAATGAGAATCAGGGCTGGTAAAGCTAAACGGGTTAATCTCATCAATACCGATGACAAGGATATTGCCGCCAAGATTGTCGCCGCGGCAATGGATTTGAAGGACAAACGAAAGCGAGTCGCCATCTACGTTTTCACTCCGAAGATGGCAAACGATATCAGCAAGGCCATCGAAAAGGAGCTACAGAAGGCAACATACAGTAAGTCGAAATCTAATCGCATTCTCACCATTACAGGTAGAATGCGCGGTGTCGAACGGGAAGAGCTGAACACAAATAAGGTTTTCAGTTCGCTCGCCACTGATTCCAGAAAATCAAGCGCAAGCGACCCATCGGGTTTAGGGCGTCCGGAATCGACCGTCTATCTCATTGGCACTTCCGCTGCGGAAGTCGGTGTGGATACCGATGCCGACGTGATTCTTTGTGATTTCGCGCCGATGGACATTTTGCTACAACGACTCGGGCGACTTGATCGGCTCGGTGTTCTTACAGCGGCTAATGAAGTGCCCACGATGCACATTTTCGGTCAGCCGAAGGCAAACCCGAAGCTAAAATCAGCCGCCGAAACAATCAGCGAGAAGCTAGCGTCCGAATCCTATGAACCAAGTGCTTCACTGATCGCTGCCCATGCTTGGAGTCAGGAGTTTGAGCCCGAAGACATCACTAGGGATGCCACTCTCCGCGTCATTAGTGAGGAAGTGAATACATCCAAGTGGCGGGATCATCCACTTGCGGCGGCAACCATCGCACCTACGCTCTGTCAGCCTCTGACCAGTGCCATCTTACAACACTGGACAGCTACGAGTCTCCGAACGAATCCTAATCTGCCGGTTGACCCTTGGCTCTACGGCTTTAGTGAAAACGATAGCACACCCTTGGTAGGAGTCATTTTCCGACGTGAGCTGGACGCTCTTTTTGGGTATGTTGACGAAGAACCAGATGATCCTGATGCAGAGCCTAATGAATTCGTGAGGAATCGATCAAAAATAAAGGAAATCTTCAGCAGGTTTCCACCCGCCAAATCGGAAGCCCACTGGCTACCTGCCAATCTAGTACGCAATTGGTTGGTGGGGAAGTTGGAAAGGAGCAAGGCTGAGCATACTTTCTTCGAGCCTCCCACCCTATTGGCATTTCGCGACGAAAGTGAATGGAGCGTTCTGACAGATAGCGATGATGATGTAAACCAACGCGACATTTTAGCGAAGAGACTTTTCAACGAGAGCATGATCATCCTACCGACACTCAGCGTATTACCTAAGCCGATTGCCGAGAGCTTGACTCATAATGATGCAAAATTAGATCAAGAGGATGTGGCGGATCGCGCTTGGGGAAGTGGTGACGCCACACCTGCAAAGTGGCTTCGCCAATCAGACTCTTCCATTAAATCAACGGAAGGTTTCGTGGAGAAAATGAAATTTACTGTGAGTTACCCAGAGGTGCTCAAGGATGAAAAGGTGATTGAAGAAGGTTATGCCGTGACACTCAGATATTTTCAGCCTCTGGGTGCAAGCGAACGTCTGGATCAATATCTCAATGACCATCAAGATGCCGCGAAAGCATACGCCATTGAGTTAGCCCGTAGCTTACTGCCAGATAGCCAATTTCTTGCCGAGTTCTATGGATATACTGGGCTGGTGCATGATGAGGGAAAAGCCTCTCCGCTCTGGCAAAACGCCATTGGTAATCGGTCACCTAAACCTCCTTTGGCAAAAACCTGCAAAGACTTACCACCTCAGAAATTCCAAGGCTACCGTCACGAATGGGGATCACTTACGGCAAAGTCAACCGAAGATTCGTGGAAAGAACTTTCCCTAAAACTGCCTGAATCAGAGCAGTGCTTTTACCATGAATTGTTTCTTCATATCATCGGTAGTCATCACGGGCATCTGCGCCCCAGCCTGCCTGATCAGCCCAACTATCAACCCACATTGCTGGACGCTGAACGGTGCGAGGCCGCACTGCGTTGGCATCGCTTGCAAACCATGCTTGGGCCATGGCGACTGGCATATCTGGAAGCACTCTTGAAAGCCGCTGACACCCTTGCGAGCAAGGACAACACTGAAAACATAAACCCTACCGAGGACTAAGTTTCATGCATACCATCAACATCACTCTACGAGAAGATAATTTGGCTGAGGTTTTGGCAGGCATCGCTATTCTAGGAATCTCAGAAACCCATTATTCCAACAGCAATTTTTGCCGATGGAATCGAGGGACACTGATAATTGAAGCCGCGATAACGGAATATGAATTGCTGCAACACGTTCATGAATTCATTTCAGATCTACAATGGGTGCAAAGTTTGGGCGATGTTCACCAAGGCGTATTCCAAAGTAAAAACATGATCGGTGTATCTCCTTTCATGGATTTCGCAAACCACGGAGAACCTTCGATTTTCAAGAACTTCTCTGGCCAAGTGACAGCTCTTGCAATAGCTACCGGACAACAACGTGCTATCGCAGGTTTATGTCCTAGCACTTTTGCGGGATGGCTTGCAGAAACCGCACTGAAAGGAACATTGAAACCACCAGTAAACTCGTGGGGACTGGACTGGCGCACAAATGCCCACAGCCTTGATGTTGGATTTAGTCCTAATGACGATAATACTAGTAGGCACAATAAGATTTTTCCGGTCGTAGATGCCTTAGCCAATGCTGCTCTTTCTTTCTTTCTACCATGCGCGGTCCTGAAAAATGGTGAACATGAATTGTGTTACAATCTTTGGACCGAATTAATCCCAATCTCTGCTGCAAGTCTGGCCCTTACGGATGGGATAAACGGCCTCGCAGGTCACCGCTATAAAATAACCAGACGTCCCAAAGCCTACGGGGATGGAGAATCCTACAAATATTTCCCCGCTGCAATTATCCAGAATCAACACTAATCAATCGAAATAAATACAATGAATCATCAAGTAAAACCAGAACACATCACACTCCTAGACAACCTCCTCGGCACTGAAGCTAGGCAATGGGGCAATGCCCGTAAGTTACCTGCCGCCCTACGTGTCACAGAGATTATGGAACCCGCCGGAGGGAATAGAATTCCTGTTTATCCAGCTTCTTATCCCAATGCGATCTATGACCTAAATGGCAAAAAAACAGACGCAAAAGGGGAGGTCATCGGCTACCGCCATGCAGTAATTGATTCCTATCAAAGCCAAGCAAATCGTATGGAGCCAGCTTTTTTGGCGGACAAGCTGAGAAGCCTCGTTCCACAGATTACTGTGAAAGTGCCAAGGAAGAAAGATTCCGATGCGGCTCCTACCGAAGACGAAATCAATGTGCTAGAAGTCGCTCACCGCGTGGCTGATTTTCGCGTGCGTTTGTCAGATGCAGGTGAGCAAGTTAAGATTGCCATCAAAAGTTTCGATGGCGGTAATGCGCTTCCATTACTGCGGTTGATGCCTACCAGCGTGCTTTTCGGCTTCTGGGATAGCCGCGATCTGGGTACGAAACACGCTCGGATACTTCTCTCTCGTATCGATGCGTTTGATGTGATGCCATGCCAAAAACACAGCATCTATTCCGGAATGTATTCGCAGGAGGAGGCTCGAAATTTACTCCCCGATGCGGAAGCGACCAAAGCCGACAATGAGATTCTTTCAGGCCGAGGTTACACGAACGCAATTGGAAGTGGCCTGGGAGGTGTTCTGGTAGATGGAGGAATTACACGCACTTCCATACTCTCATTCACTGATATAGCGCGAATTCATTGTATGGATGGCTCAAATTTTGACGTGGTCAAAACCAATGCAGCTCGTCGCTACCTTTTTGCCTTAGGCGTATTGGCGGAAGCCTTTCAACGTGAAATGGGAAGTTACCATTTACGTTCTGGGTGTGAACTCATAACAGTGGGAGATGTCAGATATGAATTGCGCGGCGGAGGTGAAAACCCCGCATTGATAGATCTTTGCAAAGATCAAAATGCATTGGTGAAAGTTGCCGCAGAAGCGATGGCGATCTTGGAGATCAATGCGTCCGTGCAAACATTCACGATGACTGCTGAGTCGATTGCCGCTGAATTTGCGGAGACCAAAGGTAAGAAGCCAGACCAAAATGAGAAGCCAGCCGCCAAGAAAGCCGCAGCCAAGAAAGCTGCCGCCAAGAAAGCCGCCAAAGGAATTACAGATGTACCCGAGGATGAATCAAACGAGGAATGAAGATGGAAACCACGACGACATATCTGGTACTCACTTGCCAATTGACAGAAGGGCACTTCCACGGAATACGGCTGAGTCCGCTCGGAGCTGAGGAATGTGATTGGCCACCTGCTCCAGCACGTGTCTTTCAATCGCTCACTCATGCGGCCTTTTCAGGCATACCAGTGCAGTGCGAGCGTCACCATCAATGCGCTTCCCAAGTCTTGCTTTGGCTGGAAAAACTAGCACCACCTCAGATTGATGTGCCAAAGCTGTGTGATGAGCAAAAGAAGGTAAAACTCCAGAACGCCTTACCGTTGAACAACAGGGGGAAAAAACAGCTTCTCGAATCTGGCATGCAACTGGCTCCGCTGCGACGTATTTCTCAGTATGATTTCGGTAATGAGAGAAATATCGTCTCCCCGTTGAAAGTGCGCTATATTTGGCAAGTCCCATCAGCCTCTTGCGTTCCCTTGGATGATTTACATGAGTTGGCAGCGAGGGTATCCTACTTCGGAAGAGCCGAGGATCGGGTTGAAATGAATTTTACCATCTCCGACGAACTTCCCGCCATGGTGACGGGACAGCAGCGTTGGCTGACAACCCATCGGAACGCAACTTCTCTCAGTGTGCCGCGCCAAGAATCCTTGGCAGACTTGATTACGCGTCATGAACTCACGCCAGCTTCTCGTATCCGGAAACCAAGTGCTGTTTCCTGCTTTCTGCCGCAGAACTACCAAGAAGGTGATACTCTTTCCTTCAGTCAGCCGTTACATGTGGGGATCGTGAAACTGGTTAGGACAGAAGACGGTGATGTGGCATCCTTAGATGCTCTCTACTCCTCTAAATATCGCGCTTGGCTACGTGCGGCCATACTTCGCTGTGCGGATAATGATATTCACTGGTCTAACAAATCTTTAGCTATGGAACTCATTAGCGGACACACTGCGGAGGGGGCTATCACGCGTAGTCCTCACCTTGCTATCGTTCCACTACCCAGTCTACATTCGAATGGCATGGCCGATGGCAACGTGCGCAGATTTGCATTATTGGGCTATGCCCCGGAAGACAAAGCCAAGGAAGCTGCCGAGATTTTTGCCACGCTTTATCGAAGCCTAAATGACCTCGAACTCATCCATCATGGCAATGCAACTGGATTCTTCACCCTAACAGACCGTAATGCAGAGCACACGGACAAAGTATGGAAACTCTATTCTTCCACATCCCACTGCTGGATGACGGCCTTGCCTATTTCTCTAACTAGCAAATTTGATGTAAGTAAATCGCTGCCGCCAAACCAGAGACACTTGAAGCGTCAAATGGAACTAAGCCGATTGATTCGTCGGGCACTTCTATTGCAAGGACTTCCTCCTGAGACAGCAGACAAAACCGAAGTCAGCGTTAGCCCGACTCCCTATCTGCTACACACGCATCGAGTTGAAGATTATCGCAAGGAGGGAAATGGCTTTACGACTCATGCCAAAATCTACTTTCCATGCCCCGTGAATGGACCGGTAATTATTGGTGATGGCCGTTACTCCGGCATGGGTCTCTGTTTTCCCCTATTGTAATTATCTGCCCCCCCCACACATTTCTAAAAACTCCCACGCCCCCCGCAAACGAACCCGTTGACGAAACACCCGTTCAAGACTACCATCATGACAGATGAAACTTCGTACCGACCTGCTGACTCAACTCCGTCCCGAGGACGCGATGGAGAGTGTGGAGACACACCATCACCGCAACAAAGCCGAGCCGCTTTTTTCCAAAACTGGGCCTGGCAGTCTATCATCCGCCTCAACCAACGAGCGTGTGAACGAGGTCACGCGCAACACGGGTTTAATTCAGAAACTCACCAAGCGTGCGCAATCCGCTGGGAAGAAAACCGGGAACAATCCGTAACCCTAGAGGAGGCGTCTCGCTTTCTCCGGGGCATGCAACGTGCTACGCCCTTTCTTTTCTTCAACGGCAATACCGTCGCCGTGATCGGACGTCAGATGGCCACGGCGCTGTTTGCGGATCTACGCCACTGCTGCTGCGGGAAGTCTCTTCTGCCACCGCTCATTGCATTGCCGGGGTGTTTGAAGAAGATAGTCTCCACCAGTTGATCATCGAAACCTGGAATCACTATTGAAAGATGGGAAACGAACTCTCCTCAGAACTCCCTGAAGACTGGGCCACCGTGGATATGGTGAACCGCTACACTTTTTGCCCAAGACTCAACTACTTGATGTATGTGGAAGGCAGGTGGGAAGATAATGTCCATACCTTTGCGGGGAAAGAAATTCATCGGCGCGTGGATCGCATTCCTCAATTGCTTCCAGAAGCAACCGCAACTTCCCCTTCGCGGGAAACGGATGAACCGGGCGATGATCCGCCTGTGATCGCCCGTAGCGTTTCGTTGGGCTGTGCCGAGCTGGGGCTGATGGGGAAACTCGACCTCGTCTCAGCCGATCCGGAAGGGGGCGAGGCTGTTCCCGTGGAAACGAAAAAATCCCGTGTGCCGAATACCCCGGAGCGTTCCTACCCGCCCGAGCGCAACCAACTCATGGCGCAGGGTCTCTTGCTGCGGGCTCATGGTTACAAAAGTGATCATGGCTACCTTTACTTCGCTGGTAGTCGCTTGCGCGTGCGTGTGGATTTCACTCCCGAATTGGAGGCGGAAACCCGCGCTGTGATCACCGCTGTGCGTGCCGCCCGAGCCGCCAATCAAATGCCGCTCCCCCTGGAAGATAGTCCCAAGTGCTGGGGTTGCTCGCTCAATGGCATTTGCCTGCCGGATGAAACGCGTGAACTCATCGAGGAAGCGAATGCGATCGCCACGATGGAGCGCGGAATTGATTCCGCTTCACCAGCCGAGGAGGTAACAATCTCGCCTCATGGCCCCGATCCCCGCCGGCTTTATCCCGCCCGTGATACGGCCACACCCTTGTATGTGCAGGAGCAGGGGGCGCGGGTGGGGAAAACGAGCGAACGTCTGGAAATCCACAAGGGTGAGGAAAAGCTCGGAGAAACTCGCATCCGTGATGTTTCGCAACTCGTGCTCATGGGCAATGTACAGGTTTCCGCGCAGGCCATACACCTGCTGATGGAGAAGGAAATTCCGATCATTCATCTTTCGACCGGTGGATGGTTCCACGGTATCTCTTATGGTCAAGGCATCCGCAATGCCTACAACCGCTCCGCACAATACGCGGCCGCTGCGGATCCAACGCGCTGTTTGGCCTTTGCGAAGGAGGTAGTGCGTGCAAAAATTGCGAACCAGCGTGTAATCCTCCAGCGCAATGGGGCAGGCTCCGCTGCTGAGGCCGCATTGCCGGAACTCACCTACCTGTATCGAAATTTTGGCAGCCAAGAATTTGAGACACTGGCGCATTTACTGGGATACGAAGGCCAAGCTGCCGCATGGTATTTTTCCGCATTCTCCACCTTGATCAAAACGGGGGAGCTGGGTGACTTTCACTTCACTCATCGGAATCGCCGCCCGCCCAAGGATCCCGTCAATGCCTTGCTTTCGTATTGTTATGCTTTGTTAGCCAAAGAATGTTCTGTGGCGCTGCTGGGTGAGGGCCTCGATCCTTGGTGGGGATTTTATCATCAAGCGCGCCATGGTCGTCCCGCTCTCGCACTGGATTTGATGGAGCCCTTTCGTCCCATCATTGCGGATAGCGTGGTCATCACTGCCATCAATACCGGGATGGTCAAGCCGCGGGATTTTCTCAGCAATGGCAATTCTTGCGCCCTTCAACCGAAAGGAAAAAAAGCAATCCTAGCAGCGTGGGAACAGCGCCTGGATCAACTGCACACGCATCCTCTTTTTGGCTACCGCTGCTCCTGGCGCACCACGCTCAAAATCCAAGCACGCCTGCTAGCCCGATGGTTGCGCGGCGATATCCCTACATTCACATGTCCCGTCGTTCGTTAAATCACAAACGCAGATTCTATCTGTGTACGTATGACGTGGCCGATGACAAACGCCGCAACAAGCTGTTTGAGACGCTCAAGGACAATGGGGAACATGTGCAGTACAGTGTATTTCTCTGCGAATTGAATGATCGCGAGCATGCGCTACTCAGCTCGCAATGTCGTGAGATCTTACATGAAGGCGAGGATCAGTTACTGATTCTGGATGTTGGTTCTGCCATTATTGACCTGGCACAAAATCTGACAAGCATTGGAAAAGAGTGGACACCACTGATACGCTCCCACATCATTTGAATCTACCGAACTGCTTGCGATCTGGGCTTGCTTCCTGTCGCGAACGGTCCTGTGGTCGGAAAAGTCCGGCCACCGCTCGCGCTCTTTGACATCAATAGAAAATTACGATTTTGTGGTTTATTTGCCATGAAAGCAGCGAATCTGATTGGCACCGCTCGCAAATAGGCTTATCAACTTTGCCTGTGCAATGATTTTTGTGCATACTATTTCCACGCGTTCATTCGCGTGGTCTCATTGAAGCACTGTGAGTGGGGTGGACTGAACCCATGGAAAGGCAATATTTCCACGCGTTCATTCGCGTGGTCTCATTGAAGCTAGACCGGCGCGTGGGTTACGCCCATCGCTCGCAATATTTCCACGCGTTCATTCGCGTGGTCTCATTGAAGCAACGTACGTAATTCCCCTGACCCACAACCAAGAAACATTTCCACGCGTTCATTCGCGTGGTCTCATTGAAGCCAGCTCATCCCATCTCACAGCTCCAGCGGCAGTGCCATTTCCACGCGTTCATTCGCGTGGTCTCATTGAAGCCGTATCTGAAAGACCCCCGCCTCGGCCTCCGCAGCGTATTTCCACGCGTTCATTCGCGTGGTCTCATTGAAGCATCACATCCCGCGCTTGGCGCGCATTCAGCGGCGTCGAATTTCCACGCGTTCATTCGCGTGGTCTCATTGAAGCGCGGTGCTGGATCCAGAGGCTGGCCACTTCCATGACGAATTTCCACGCGTTCATTCGCGTGGTCTCATTGAAGCTTGTGCGTGCGGCCTTCCACCTGTGTGCCAGTCGGGATTTCCACGCGTTCATTCGCGTGGTCTCATTGAAGCGTACGGGTTGCTCCTTTTTATCGTTCAAAACAGGAAATTTCCACGCGTTCATTCGCGTGGTCTCATTGAAGCACCGCATCCCCTGGAGCGCAAACATCGAACTCTCGCGATTTCCACGCGTTCATTCGCGTGGTCTCATTGAAGCGTTGACGGTTTTGATTTGGGCCTCGGCTTTGTCGAGGGATTTCCACGCGTTCATTCGCGTGGTCTCATTGAAGCCCAACAACATCCCCGGGCTTGTGCAAGGCCTCGGCAATTTCCACGCGTTCATTCGCGTGGTCTCATTGAAGCAGGAGGCCGGAGACGGCGACGCCGGGGTGTTTGTAGATTTCCACGCGTTCATTCGCGTGGTCTCATTGAAGCAGTTGCTTGAGGGCATCTTTGTCCGGCTCTTCCTTGGATTTCCACGCGTTCATTCGCGTGGTCTCATTGAAGCATTTACGCATTACTCATGCGCAACAAGGCACGCGTATTTCCACGCGTTCATTCGCGTGGTCTCATTGAAGCGCACCGATGATGGTGTCGGTGCGCTGGCCAACAAGTGATTTCCACGCGTTCATTCGCGTGGTCTCATTGAAGCTAGGCGAGCATGGCCCGCTGGCGGAGGCGATTGCAGGATTTCCACGCGTTCATTCGCGTGGTCTCATTGAAGCGTGAGGATCGACCGGAAGGTGACGGTCTGCGCCGGAATTTCCACGCGTTCATTCGCGTGGTCTCATTGAAGCCACACCCACGGGGACTGTGCCTTTCGGATTCGGCAGAATTTCCACGCGTTCATTCGCGTGGTCTCATTGAAGCAGGGGCAGGGCGTTATCCCCAGGGCGGAATTCGTAATTTCCACGCGTTCATTCGCGTGGTCTCATTGAAGCAAACAGGCGCAATGGTCAAATCGTGCGCATGCTCAGCATTTCCACGCGTTCATTCGCGTGGTCTCATTGAAGCGTGGTGGTGTTGTAGATCATCAAGCCTGCTGGAGGATTTCCACGCGTTCATTCGCGTGGTCTCATTGAAGCAGCGGTCGTCTCTCCGATCTGGACGCCCTTGGCAAATTTCCACGCGTTCATTCGCGTGGTCTCATTGAAGCGATTCTTCGACAAGGTATTGACGATAGGTGGTGTGAATTTCCACGCGTTCATTCGCGTGGTCTCATTGAAGCCCAAGCCTTCTCCGTCGCGGGACTTCGGCAGGGCCTTATTTCCACGCGTTCATTCGCGTGGTCTCATTGAAGCACGAAATGGAAAAAGAAATCAAATCGCTGACCACTCGATTTCCACGCGTTCATTCGCGTGGTCTCATTGAAGCATGTGGATGTATGCAGTGAGAGTATCTGACGCATCGAAATTTCCACGCGTTCATTCGCGTGGTCTCATTGAAGCCTGCGGAGGAAGCCACTACTCTGGATCCAGCGTTCCATTTCCACGCGTTCATTCGCGTGGTCTCATTGAAGCATGATAGGCAAAAGCAGGGGCTTGATGAGCTGCAATATTTCCACGCGTTCATTCGCGTGGTCTCATTGACGCATCGGGAAAAGCATGCTGCCAACGTAGCCTGAGAGCAATTTCCACGCGTTCATTCGCGTGGTCTCATTGAAGCGTGAAGTCCTCGATTTTACTGGCCCAGAGATCGAGGGATTTCCACGCGTTCATTCGCGTGGTCTCATTGAAGCGCAGGTGGCTCCGCCGCCTACGGGGCGACATGACCAGATTTCCACGCGATCATTCGCGTGGTCTCATTGAAGCAGACTATGGAAATAAAGAGACAATAATTTGTGACAAAAATTTCCACGCGATCATTCGCGTGGTCTCATTGAAGCACGTAGGCCCATGTCGCGACGATGTCTTGGGAGTGGTATTTCCACGCGATCATTCGCGTGGTCTCATTGAAGCATGTCCACGTCTTTGTAGCGCTGGCCGGTCACGTCTGATTTCCACGCGTTAATTCGCGTGGTCTCATTGAAGCCCGGATTTGATGCCGCTGGAGCGTCGCAGGCCAACGAATTTCCACGCGTTCATTCGCGTGGTCTCATTGAAGCACCATCATTTGAGTCGCCATCGCAAGGGCATTCTCAAATTTCCACGCGTTCATTCGCGTGGTCTCATTGAAGCGCACTGATGATCCAGTAACCACGGGTGTTCTCGTCACATTTCCACGTGTTCATTCGCGTGGTCTCATTGAAGCACGGTTCATGGTGGGGCGGACTGAAGTCCGCGGTCCATTTCCACGCGTTCGCTCTCATGGTTTCATTGAAGCCACCGTGTTCTTGCGCATGACGCGGGGACCATGATACCGAGCCGGACGTAGTAACTCCAATTTGCCAACGGTGAAGGTTCGTTTGGGCGGAGGGCATGAGGTCTCGAAGACGTGTCACGGTTTTTTGACGGATTGCAGATACTGCCAGATGGCGTTGAACTGCTGGGCGGCATCGCCATTGAGGGCGGGGTTGGGGGATTGGCCGCCGGGGGCGTATTGGGGCATCTTGGTGCCGGGGGTGACGCTGCCGGGGTTGTCCATCCAGCGGTCATACCATTCGCGACGCAGGCGCTGGGCGGCGTGCTCGAAGTAGAGGCCTTGCACCTCGAAGGCGGCGGTGGGTTTGACGTCGCCGAGGCCGTGGCAGGTGGTGCAGCCGAAGCCTTTGTCCGCCGAGACGAGGTCTTTTCCGGCGGCGATGAGGGCGGGATCGGGGCTGTGGGTGGTTTTTTCCTGGGGATCGATGCCGTGGAGGCGGGCGAAGCCATCGCTGAGAGAAGCGGCGTGACTGCTGTAGGCGGGCATGCGCATGTCGAGCCAGGGGCGGGGCTTGTAAGTGAGATTGCCGGCGATGATGGCCTGGGTGAAGGTGCTCTGGAGCATTTCACCAACAAAGGTCATGTGCGGGCGGGATTGGTCGAGTTTTTCGTTGGCCCCGACGATGTGGGCGGTGAGGGATTGGGTTTCGGTATGGACGCTGTCGAGCAGGGCGGGCATGGCATCGCGGCCGTGGCAGGCATCGCAGCGGAGGGAGTGGAATTTTCGCTCGGCGGCTTCGGCTTTGTCGTTGTGGGCAAGGGAGGTGGTGCCGGTGGTGTGGAAGGCGATGAGGGCGAGTCTGTCGTCCTCGTCGAGGTGGAGGGCAGGGGCGGTGCCTCGTTTTTCCGCAGGGGCGACGCAGCCTTTGGCGCTCCAGTCCGCGGCAAAAATCTTCTGCAAGCTGGGCACGGTGAGTGTTTCCGGCGTGGGCAGACCGGCGTGGCAGTAGAAGCAGTGATGGGCGGCGGCGACTTCCTTGCCGCGCGTGGCATCGCCGGTGAGCGCGGGCTGGGCGGGGAGGGGAGTCTTGGATTTGGCCGTGAGGAAGGCGCTGAGGGTGCGGATTTCCTCATCGCTGAGCTTGAAGTCCGGCATGCCGCGGTGCGGGGCGTAGGCGTTGGGGGCCTTGAGGAAGGCGGCGAGTGCGCCGGGTTGGAACTTGGCAGCGACGTGGCGCAGGGGGATGCGTTTGTTTTCGAGGTCGGGCGTTTCCTGATCCGGTCCGGTGTGGCAGGCGGCGCAACCGAGTTTGTGGAAATGCGCACCACCGGCGAGTATGGTGGCTTCATCGGTGGCGGCGGCATCCGTTTTGGCACCGGATTGCATCGAGATGAGAAAGGCGGCGAGGTCGGCGATCTTCTGGGCGCTTTCGGGTTTTTTCGGGTCGAAGAGTTGCGGCATGGTGGTGCCGGGGCGGAGGGTGTGGGGCTCACTGAGCCAGGCGCGCAGCCAGGTTTCCTGGAGTCGGTCGCCGGGGTTGATGAGGAGTGGGGCGATTTCTTGCAGTTCCTGCATGGGATCGGCACCGAGAGGGGAATCGCTCTGGTGGCATTTGCTGCAATGTTGTGTGGCGAAGAGCTCACGACCGCGGCGTTGTTGTTGGCTGAGGCGGGTGGCATCGGTGGCTTCGCTGACGAAAGCGGTGGGTGGCACACTTTGGCGGGGGAAATCCTTTTCCTCCCAGAACAAGCGGAAGTGGGCGGCGCCGTCGGGTTGACTCTTGTAGGTGATGGTGATGTCGTGCTCACCGGGGTTGATGCGCGTCTGCTCCGAGCGTGCGGTGCCGAGAGTGCCTTGCTCGGTGAGGAGCGCTTTGCCATCGATGCTCAGTGTGGCTTCACCCGTGCCCTCGAAGGAGAAAATCAGCCGTTGGCGTTTGGCAATTTTGAGTTTTCCGGTCCAGGTGGTGGCGAAGGGCCCGGGCGGGAGAAAGGCGGTGGGGGGCTCGCCGGACTTCAGCCACAGTGCGGGCAGGCGGTCGAGACGGGTATCGTTTTTTTCTCCTGATTGGTATTGGCCGACGAGTTGGGCTTGCACGCTGAGACAGGTGACGAGGGCGAGAAAAATCCATTTCATAGGTAAAATGCGTGTAAGAGAAAAAATGCGGCGAAATGTCAGGTCTGCTTTGACCTTTGCGCCTGCTACGTCTAAGAGAGCGCCGACATTTCAGTATGAAGGAACAACTTTTGCTAGTACAAAATGAGGCCTTGGCCGCCATCGCCGCCGCGCAGGATGCCCGTGCGTTAGAGGAAACACGGGTCGCAGTATTGGGCAAAAAAGGTTCGCTCACCGCGCTGTCCGCCGGCATGAAGGATGTGCCACCTGCGGAAAAAGGCGAAGTCGGGCAGTTGCTGAATGCGGCGCGTCAGGCGATCACGCAGGCCCTGGATGCGAAACAAGCGGACTTGCAGGAGGTGGCGGATCGCGCGGCGCTGGTGGGCATCGATCCCACGCTCCCGGCCCGCGCCTTGCCTGCCGGGGCGGTGCATCCCCTGACTTTGTTGCGCGAGAGGGCGGTGGGGATTTTGCGCCGCATGGGCTTCGCGCTGGCGGATGGTCCGGAGATCGAGGACGAGTTCCATTGCTTCGATGCCCTCAACACCCCCGCCGATCACCCGGCGCGCAATGAGAAAGACACCTTCTATTTCGACTCCGGCAAATTGCTGCGCACCCACACATCCTCGGTGCAGATCCGCATGATGGAAAAATGCGCGCCGCCGCTGCGCATCACGGCACCCGGCACGGCGTATCGACGCGATGAAATCGACAGCACGCACCTTTCCGCCTTCCATCAGCTCGAGGGCTTGTATGTCGATGAGGATGTGTCCCTGCCCGACCTGAAAGGCACGCTGGAGGCCTTCTTGCGCGAGCTGTTCGGCGCTGATACCGAGGTGCGTTTCCGCCCGCACTTTTTCCCGTTCACCGAGCCGAGCTTCGAGATCGATGTGAAGCTCGAGGTCAAAGGCCAGGCCCCGCGCTGGATCGAGGTGGCGGGCTGCGGCATGGTGGATCCGGCGGTTTTCGAAGCGGTGTGCGAATCGCGCAAGGACCGCGCGTATGATCCCGCGAAAGTCACGGGATTCGCCTTCGGCATGGGCCTGGAGCGCCTGGCGATGATCCAGTGGGGCATCCGCGACATCCGCCTTTTGATCGAAAACGACGTGCGTTTCCTGCGTCAGTTCGCCTAACAATTTTTGCAAATTTTCCTATGAACGTCTCGTTGAATTGGCTGAGTGAATATGTGGATCTGACCGGGAAATCGGTGCAGGAGCTGGATGATTTGTTGACCTTCGCGGGCATCGAGATCGAGGGCATCCACAGCAAGGGAGTGAGTTCCGAAAAAGTCGTGGTGGCGCAAATCATGGAGGCGGTGCAACACCCGAATGCCGACCGCCTCAAGGTCACGCAAGTGGATGCCGGGGAGGGCTTTTTGCGCCAGATCGTTTGCGGTGCGCAAAACTACAAGGTCGGTGACAAGGTCCCCTGCGCGCTGCCCGGAGCGGCGCTGCCGAATGGCTTCACCATCGGCGAAACCAAAATGCGTGGCGTCGAGTCGAAAGGCATGCTCTGCGCCGGATCGGAAATCGGTCTCGCGGATCAGGAAAACGGTCTGCTCATTTTGCAAGGCGATCCCGCTGTGGGCACTCCGGTGAAACAGCTTTTCGCTTCCGATGTGTTGTTGGAGGTGGAGGTCACGCCGAATCGTCCGGATCTGCTCAGTCATCGCGGATTGGCCTACGAATTGGCGGCATTGTTAGAGCAGGAGCATCGCAGGTATGACACGCCGTCCCTCCCGACCCGCCCCGGTGCCGAGCGCATCGAGAATGATGCCAGCGATGCTTGTCCGTTTTACTCGCTGACGAAAATTTCCGGCGTCACCGTGAAGGAGAGTCCGGAGTGGTTGAAAGAGCGCCTGACCTCGATCGGATTGCGTCCCATCAACAACGTGGTGGACATCACCAACTTCGTATTGCACGAAATGGGCCAGCCGCTGCATGCCTTCGATGCCGCGCAAGTCGGCGTGCGCATGCACCTGCGCGGAGCCAAGGCTAGCGAAAATTTCGCCGCGCTGAATGGCTCCAACTACTCCCTGCGCGAGGGCGATCTGGTGATTTCCGATGACCGCGGCGAGGTGCTCGCCTTGGCAGGCATCATGGGCGGAGCGACCAGCGGTGTGACCGAGACGACCACCGATATTTTGTTAGAGTCGGCGTATTTCACGCCCACCTTGGTGCGCTCCACCTCGCGTGCGCATTTGCTGAGCAGCGATTCGTCTTATCGCTTCGAGCGCGGCGTCGATCCCGAGGGCGTCTTGCCTGCGGCGGCGCGTGCGGTGCAGTTGATCTTGGAAATCGCCGGTGGTCAGGTCGAGGGCGAATGCGCCGTGGTGGGCGAGTTGCCCGTGCTCACCGGCACCGTCGAGCTCGATGTGGCGCGCCTTGACCAACTGATGGGCGGCAGCATTGAGCTGAGTCAAGCCGAAGCGATTTTGCAACGTCTGGGGCTGGTCTCCGAAGGCGAAAATCTCTGGCGCGTGCCCAGCCGCCGCGCCGATCTCCAGCGTCACATCGACCTCGTGGAGGAAATCGCCCGCGTGCATGGACTGGCGAACGTGCCCTCGCGCCTGCGGGCGACCTTGGTGCCGGCCAGCGAACAGGATGCCGCCGCCGATCTCGACATGAACCTGCGCCGTGCCCTCGCGGCCCTCGGTTTCTACGAAGCGCAGACCATCAAACTGATTGCCGAAAAACAACTCGTCGATGCCCTGCCGCTGCGTCCGCTGCAGAATGGCGACTTGGTAAAAGTCAGCTTGCCGCTCAGCGAGGATCACGCCGTGCTGCGTCCCAGCCTGGTGCCCGGACTCGTCGCAACCGCCGAGCGCAACGTGCGCCAAGGCGTGAAATCTCTGCGTTTCTTCGAAATGGGCCGCGTCTTCCGTCACAATGGTGGGGGCAAGGCCCGCGATGTGGAGTCCGAATCCGTCGCCCTGCTGCTCTCCGGCCCGCTGGCTCCCGAGAGCTGGTCTGCGGCACCGGCCATCGCCACGATCCACGACCTCAAGGCCGTGCTGCAAGCCCTGCTGCCCGCCTGCCCGCTGCAATTCACCCCGCGTGAGCGCGAGGGCTTTGTGCTCGCCGGCGATGTCACCGGCGGCGAGAGCAATCTCGGCGTTGTCGCCCGCCTGCGCCCCGCCCGCGAGCGCGAGCTGGACTTTGTCCACCCCGTCTGGATCGTGGAACTCGATCTCGGCAAAGTGCGCAAATGGCTGGGCCGCCGTCGTGTGGTCGAAGAACTCCCGCAATTTCCCGGCAGCTCGCGCGATGCCGCCATGGAAGTGCCCGCCACGCTCTCCGCCTCGGAGATCGACAAAGCCATCGCCAAGGCCAACCAGCCGCTGCTGCAGCATTTCGAGTGCTTCGATGTCTTCACCGACCCCACCGGGCAGAAGCTCGATGTCGCGAAAAAATCCATCGCCTATCGTTTCCACTACCGTGCCTCCGATCGCACGCTGAAAAACGAAGAAGTGGATGCCGCCCACAAGCACATTCTCGATGCCCTGGTGAAATCCCTGGGCGTGGTATTCCGCTGAGTGGAAAATTTTCGTCTTGAGCCATTTCCTAGTTTGACATCCGGAGCATTTTTGCCTTTCTTCAATCTCACACACCATAAGACCCATGAGTGACGACCAAAACACACCATCCAAGCAAACATCCAGCATTCCTTTGAAAAAGGAAACCGTGCGCGTGACGCTGAAAGCCAGTGACGCCCCCGCCGCTCCTTCTGCCGCTGTCACTCCGGTCCCGCCGACAGCTCCTGTGGCGCCACCCACGGCCCCCGTGGCCCCGCCTGTGGCGATCAAGCCACCTACTCCTACCGTGGGCATGCCCAAGCCTCCCGCCGCTACGGTTCCCGCTCCCACCATCGGTGCAGCGAGTGCGCCTGGTGCTGCGCCCGCTCCGGCTCCCACCATCCCGCTGAAAACGGCACCCGGTGCCCCTCGTCCGATGGCCGCTCCCACCATCAAGCTCAACACCGGTGCTCCTGCTGCCGCTCCTACCATTCCTCTGAAGACAGCTGGTCCTATGGCCGGTCTTGCACCAGCCACCAAGCCTCTGGCCGCTCCGGGACCGGCCTCCGCTCCGCTCCCTACCAAGTCGATGACCTTGCCCACCGCCACCGTGCAGTTGGCTCCACCGACGCAACCGATGATCACCGGTCAGGTCTCCGCCACCCAAATGGCCACCCTTCAGTCCGAGGAAGAAGAGGACGCCGGTTCGGATACTCTGACGACCGTGCTCTCGATCTTCGGCTTCCTTGCCGCATGCGGTGTGCTGGGCTACCAGTGCATGACCATGTCGATCTGGGATGGCTGGAACAAGATCTTCGCCGCTTCCATCATGTTCTAACCCGAACTCTCACCTTATACACTTATGGTACTTCCCATCATCAACATTCTCCTCGGTGCCGGCGCTCTGGCGATCGCGATTCTCACCTGGATCGCTCCCACCGTGTGAGCCTGGTCTCAGGCTTCCATAGCGCTGCCGCCTGAAAACGGCAGCGTCCATTCCAAGCGATGTGCAAACATCGCTTTTTTCATCGATAGCCTTGATGTCACCGCTTCCCCAGTATCTCTCGGCAAGGGCGAAACATGGTTCGTCAGGCTTGCGTGTGGCCTGTAGCCTGATGTGCTACCTGCCATTGATCACCTTTTCGGCAGAGCCGGATGGCCGTTTGTTTCAGCCCCGCCGAGCCTGGCTCGAGCGCTACGATTCCACACTCTTGTCGAGCCGTTTGGCCACCGAGTTCAGTTGGGAACACTCGGATCCAGACACTGATGCGTTCACGCTGGAAAATTCCCTGCGCTGGGGAATTCCTTTGAGTGAGAACTACACGCTCGGACTCCAGACCATTGTGCCGACCAAGTGGGTTGAGCACGATGGCCAGCAGCAGGAAGGCCTGGGGGATTGGGAGCTTCGCATGGGTTTGGTCAGCCGGCATTCCCCCCAGTTGCGCTATGGTGGTGGCGTTACTGCGGTGCTCGATACCGCCGACGATCCCATGCTGGGAGACGGTGCCTTCCTCTTGAAACCTAGCGTGGGAATCGGTTGGGAAATCCATGACAAACTGACCCTGGGACTTAACGTTCAATACAGCTTCATGCCTCAGGAGGAAAGTGCCCGTGACGTGAGCACCTGGGAAATCAAATTTCCTGTGATTTTCCGCCTGAGCGATCAATGGTCGGCCTTCGTCAGTTTCCATCAGCGATGGAATTTGCTGGAAGAAAGTGACAGGCAGCGGGTGGAGTTCAGCACCTCTTGCAGCTTTGGCAGAGATCGTGAATATGAATGGTCCGTGGGCGGCGAGCTGCCCTTGTCCTCGCAATCGTTGGAGTGCAAGTGGAGAACGGGATTCACCTGGTTTTTTTAAATCGGGAGGGCAGGTGATCGCATGGCTTGACTCGCTCGCAGGATTTTTTCCATCCGCCCCTTGACGGATCACCGTTCCTCCGCCATGTTCCGCGCATGGCACACGCATTCACTGACAGCAATTTCCAATCCGAAGTTCTTGAGTCTTCCGTTCCCGTTCTGGTCGATTTCTGGGCCGAATGGTGCGGACCTTGCAAAGCTATCGGTCCTATCATCGATCAACTCGCCGATGACGTCGAAGGACAAGCCAAAGTCGGCAAAGTCAATGTGGATCAAGCGCGTGATCTCGCCGTGAAATATGGCGTTCGTTCCATTCCTTTCCTGCTGTTTTTCCAAAACGGTGAAGTCAAAGACCAAATCGTCGGTGCCAATGTCACCAAGGATCAGTTGAAAGCCAAGTTGCTGGCTCTGGCATAACAGAAATTTCACTTCCGCTTTCCAGTGCGTCAGGCTAGTCCTCGACGCACTTTTTTTTGATGCGCGGAATGCATGCCACCTCATCATTCCAAGGAATGCCAACGCGCCAGAGATCCAGATCATCCCGTTCATCCGTGTTGAAACCATCTTGCCACTCATCCGGTCCGCATCAGGCAGACTAGACTTCATTCCGTTCCCGCCATGGCAGTGAAGATGCAGGGAAATGCTTGAATTGGTTGACAGAATACCGCATTGCACGACGTTATTTTTCCGCCGCGAAAACTCCCGGCTCTGACCTGATGAAGCACGTTCTGTTTTTTTTCTCAGCCGCCTGCGTGGCGGCATCGGCCGCTCCGGATGGGGCGCAGTTGTTCACCAACAATTGCTCGGCCTGCCACCTGCTCGACCAGATGGTCGTCGGCCCCTCGCTCGCGGAAATCCGCGGTCTGTATTTCGGCAAACAGGAGGATTTCCTGAAATGGTGTGTCGCGCCGAAGAAGAAGCGCGAGAACGTGATCGAGATGCCATCGATGGTCCATGTGGGCGATGAGGGCTTGCGCGCGATTTACGATCACATCATGAAAGTCGCCGAGGGCGTGAAAGCGAAAAAACAGGATCCCGGTGACCCCTACAAAACATCCCCTACCTACATGGCGCGTCCGCAGGTGCAGCGGATTTTCATGCCCAATGCCGGACCTGCGGCGATCGCGGTGGCGCTGGATGAGACAAATTCGCTCTGCTGGGATGCCGGGGAATGCCGTTTGCGCTATGCCTGGACCGGTGGTTTCATCGATGGTTTCCCCTACTGGCGCGGCAATGGCAGCAGTCTTGCCACGGTGGTGGGCACGGTGAAATACACCGAGGCGAAATCACCCTTCGGCACACCCGGCGAGGGGAAATTTCTCGGCTATACGATGAAGGACAAGCTCCCGACCTTCCGCTACCAGATCGGCGCGCAGACGGTGACAGAGCGCTTCACTCCCGCCAAAGATGGCACTGGTTTCCAACGCACCTTCACCATCACGCCCACGCCTGCCGCCGCGATGACTCTGGAATTCACCGCACAGGAAGGCGTCACCATCACCAGCGACAAGGGCACCCTGTCAGGCACCAAGTTGACTCTCGCTCCTGCCGATGCCGCCACCTTCACCCTCACCTTTTCCCTGAAATGAAATCCTTTTCCCTGCTCGCATGGTTGTCTCTGAGTCTCGTGGCCGGTGCCTGGACGGAGCATTTTACCTTTGAAGAAATCTCCGGTCCACCAGGCGTGGATCCACAGGTCGGCGCGATGGAAACACTGGCCGATGGCCGCATCGCAGTCGCCTTTCACCGCGGTGACGTGATGATCTACGATCCCGCCGCCAAAACCTGGAGCCCTTTTGCCAGCGGCTTGCAGGAACCGTTAGGCATGCTCGCGGACAAGGACGGCAGCCTTCTCGTCATGCAGCGCGCCGAGCTCACCCGCTTGCGCGACACGAACAACGACGGTAGCGCGGACGAATACGAGACCGTGTTCGATGACTTCGGAATGTCCGGCAACTACCACGAGTTCGCCTACGGCCCCGCTCGCGACGCGCAGGGCAACCTCTACATTGTGTTAGGTGTGGCATCGAATGGCGCGCCGATGGCAAAAGAAATCCGCGGTGAGTTTTCCAAGATCGGCAAGGTGGACTTTGTCGGGATGACCACGCGCGAAACCTGGGGCAAAAATCGCGGAGCCGCCGGGCGCATGTATGCCCGCGTGAAATGGCGCGGCTGGGTGCTGAAACTCTCGCCCGATGGCAAAGCAATGGAGCCCTTCGCCAGCGGCTTCCGCTCGCCCAATGGCATCGGCTTCGATGCCGCAGGCCGTCTGCTCATCACCGACAACCAAGGCGACTGGCGTCCCACCAGTCCTCTTTATGATGTGAAGAAAGGCGGCTTCTACGGACATCCGGCCTCGCTCGTGTGGACCCCCGGCTGGGATGGCAAGGATCCTCTGAGCATCCCCGTGCCACAGCTCGACAAGATGCAAACACCCGCGATCGGCTATTTCCCGCAAGGAGAACTTGCCAACTCACCGACATGGCCGGTGGTGATTCCGTCCGGCAGTTTCCCCGCGAACTGGACGAAACAAACGCTCATCGGTGAGATGAACCAGAAAAACCTCGTGCGTGTGCTGGAAGACAAGGTCGATGGTACCCTGCAAACGGCGCTGGTGCCGGTCTTCAACGGTTCGCCGCTCGGCATGGGCAGCAACCGCCTCGCCTTCGGTAAGGACGGTTCTCTCTTCGTCGGGAAAACGCAATTGTCCTGGGCGGGCGGCAAGGGCATCACCCGCATCAAGTGGAACGGCAAAGCCTTTCTCTCGCTCGATCAGATCAAGGCACAAAAAGAAGGTTTCGCCCTGCGTTTCAGCCAGCCGCTCGACCCTGCCAGCCTGAAAACGCTCGCCGTCAGTCGCCACACCTACGACTACCACCAAGCCTACGGCGCGCCGAAAAAAGACCTCACCCCGCTGGAGGTGAAAAACGCCAAACTCTCCGCCGATGGCCTGACCCTCACCTTCGAGATCGGTGCCCTCAAGGAAAACTACCTGCACCTCATCGACATGACCGGCCTGCTCGGCAAGGGTGGCGGAAAGGTGTTAGGCAACAAGGCCTGGTATCAAGTCGTGAAGGCACCGAAATAACCTTGGTGGCGGATTCCATTCGCCATGACAAAATGTTGATCACGCATCATGGATTCACGGCGATAAAACTCCCCTCGGGTGGATCGAAAATTTCTTGGATTTTTTGATTTTGCAGTTGCCAAGTTCAGGGGTGCTCCGCTACGCTGTCCCCAGCATGAAAAAACTTCCGCTTCTTGCCTCCACAATGTTGGTCCTCACGGGCTTGGTATCCGCTGACATTCAGGCTCCTCCAGGTGCCGACTATACGCCTTCCCGCAAGCTGGGACGCGCCATTTCCAATATCCTTTACGGGATTGTTGAGATCCCAGAAACTATCGTTCGCAGAACGGACACCTACGGCCGTAAGGCGGGTGCTTCCTATGGTGTGGTCGATGGCACGGGCCGTGCTCTCCGTCGTCTGGGTTACGGTTTCTATGAACTGGTGACTTTCACCTGCCCCACCTATCGTGGCACCTACAAGCCCCCTTATGAAAATTGCGGTCAGGACGGACGCATTGAGATGTCTCCTTCCCAAGGCCTTTCCGAGTTCCCACCCGAACTGGGCTTTGAGAGCTACTTCAGCCACTCCCGCACGCAGACCTGGTAATCCGGTCTTGTGCTGAGACAATAAAAACCCGGTTCGCTTCTGCGCACCGGGTTTTTTGTTTGATCTTCGCGGCAGCATGCGTGACCGCGGCTTTCTGTTGGCGAGAGGGCGAGGAAAAAAACATTCCCTGGGCCCAAGGTGATCAGGCTCTTCGCAAAGAGGTGATGACTCACCGCACGCCAAAGCCTGCGGCGAATCGTGATGAAATATCGCCGATCAGCCGGTGGTTCTCAGACCGGAGGCGATGGCGTTGATGGAGAGGAGCAGCTTGGGGAGCAGGCTCTCGGCGGAGGTGCTGTCCTCTTGTGCCAGATGGTTGCGCCATTCACGCAGGAGCGAGACCTGTTGCTGGTGCAGCACGGCCAGGGGCTCATCGCGGATGGTGAGCGTCTTGATCATGCGCGGGCGTCGTGTTTCCATGCCGCCATCGAACAGCGAAGCAAGCTGTGTGGTGGTGCGTTCAAACTCGGCGACGATGAGGTCCATGAAGGTTTTCCGCAAGTCAGGGTCGGTGACCAGTGAGGCGTAGGCCTCCATGATGGAACGGTTGGCCGAATGCAGGTTGGTTTCGACGTTGGTGAAAAGGTAGGCCACGAAGGGCGTGTGATGCAGAGCTTTTTTCAAGGCGGCGAAGTCATCCGGTTGCTGCTGTGCCAGGCTCTCCAGCGCGGAGCCGACACCGAACCAGCCGGGGAGGTAGAAACGCGCTTGGGTCCAGGAGAAGACCCACGGGATGGCGCGCAGGTCGGCGATGCTGTGACCTTTTTTTCCGGTGCGGCGTGCGGGGCGCGAACCGATGCGGGCGTTTTCCAAGGCATCGATGGGGGTGACCTGGCGATAGAATTCGATGAAGCCGGGCTTGCGCAGGAATTCCTGATAGGCTTGGGTGCTGGCTTGGGCGAGCTGACCGAGGATTTCCGTCAGGTCGTGATCCTGATGCGGGGCAGGGAGGTGCTTGTGCCGCGCGGTGGTGATGGCGGCACCGGCGAGCAGCAGTTCCAGATTGTAGGTGGCGTTGGCGAGGTTCGCGTATTTCTGGGCGATGGTTTCACCTTGTTCCGTCATGCGGAAACCTCCGCTCATCGAGCCATGGGGCAGGGAGGCCATGAACCAATGGGTGGGACCGGCACCGCGCGAGATGGTGCCACCGCGACCATGAAAATACGTGAAGTGCAGCCCGTGCTTCTGCGCCGTGGCGGTGAGCCGCGTTTCGGCACGGTGCAGCGCCCACTGCGCGGCGAGAATCCCACAATCTTTGTTGGAGTCCGAGTAGCCAAGCATGATTTGCTGGGACGCGGGAACGGAGGGGGTAGCCGGGGATTTTTCCGCATGACGCCGGGCGATGGACCGCACGACCACGGTCATGGCCAGGTAATCTTCCATGATGTGCGGCGCGCGGTCGAGGTCATCCATGGTTTCAAACAAAGGCACCACTTCCAGTGGACACCACAGGCCCTCCGCGCTGAGGTTCATCAAGCCTGCCTCGCGGGCCAGAACATACACGCCCAACAGGTCGCTGACCTGGCGTGTCATGGAGACGATCAAGGCACCAATGCCAGCGCTGCCGTATTGCCGGCGGTGCGCCGCCACCACGCGGTAGGCTCGCAGCACGAGGTCTGCTTGTTCTCCCACATGTGCGGTATCGTGCAGGAAGGGACGTGCAGATTCCAATTCCGCACTGAGGAAGGCAACACGACGGCTTTCCTCCCACTGGGCGTAATTCGCTCCATCGGGAATGCCCGCGGCGTGGAGCAGTTGGGCGATGGCTTGGTCGTGAAATTCAGAGTTTTGCCGGACATCGAGTGTCGCGAGGTGGAAGCCGAAAATCTGCAGCTTGTGCCGCAGCGGGCGGATGTGTTGTTCGACCACGAGGTGGCAACCGCAGGCGCTGGCGGTGGAGGCCAGCAGTTGCAGGTCGGAATCGACCTGGGCGGGATGCTGGTAGATCGTGAGCGTTCCCTCGAGTTCGATGGAATCACGCACCGCCACCATCATCAGGGCCGTGAGTTGTCGCCAAGGTTCTTCGCTGTAGCGTTCGAAAATTTCCGCCGTGGATTCCTCGGGAATTTCCAAGGCGAGCTCCGTGATGCGTGCGGTGAGAGCCGTGGGCACGACGTTGAGATGCTCGGAGGGTG
>ERZ1066127.158-NODE-158-length-43530-cov-11.835216_pt1 | contig 43530 bp, 25 predicted proteins | sample MGYA00382774_ERZ1066127 | MGnify/ENA primary metagenome ERZ1066127 (study PRJEB33369, sample SAMEA5778357) | biofilm metagenome | biome: Industrial cooling water; feature: Water cooling tower basin; material: Biofilm | place: United Arab Emirates | collected...
CTTCGCTGCCGGCACCACCCTCACCAAGACCGGCGCGGGCACTCAAATCCTCACGGGCATCCACACCTACACCGGCGCCACCACCATCCTCGGCGGCACCCTATCCATTACCGGCAACACCCTCGCCACCAGTGCCATCACCGTTGCCAACAACGCCGCGCTCGGCCTCGTCATCGGCTCGCCGGTCATCGCTGCCGATGCAGCGGTCAACCTCAGCGGTGGGACCATCGCTGTGACGGGCACTCCGCAAGCCACGGGCACCCTCCTGCTCACCGCCGCCTCCATTACCGGCACTCCGGTTCTGGCCGCGCCCATCCCCGGCTACGAACTCGTCGTTCAAGGCAACCAGCTGTTCCTGAATGTCGCGGATACCACTCCGCCTGCCCTCACAGGCATCAGCGATGACAAAGACGGAGCACCCATCCTCACCAACACCTCCGTCACGTACACCGTCACCTTCAGCGAGGAAATGAACGCCGCCACCCTCAGCGCGGCGGATTTCGGAAATGCGGGCACCGCCTCCGGTGTCTTCGGCTCCGTCGCCCCGATCTCCGGCGATACATTCGCCGTGGTCTTCACCCCCACCAGTGCCGGAACCCTGAATCTCTGCATCAACAGCGGCGCCAGCCTTGCCGACATCGCGGGGAATGCCCTCGACACCACCACCGCCTTGCTCGACGACACCGTCATCACCGTCACTGTTCCCAATTCCGCTCCCTTGGTTGATGCCGGGACAGAAATGGAGCTCTCATTCGCTGACGCACCCTGGACCCCCACGGACTTGGTCACACTCGCCTGGTATGATGCCTCCGACAGCGCCTCCATCATCCAAACGGCGGGAGCGGTCTCGCAATGGAGTGACAAGAGCGGCAAAGCACGCCACGTCACTCAACTGACCGCAGCCAACCAACCGGCTTACACCACCAACACTGTTAGCTTCAACGGCACCAGCCATTACCTCTCGAACAACCAAGCCTTCCTCTTCGCGAATGGTCAGGCCGATGTGTTCCTCGTCGGCTCCATCGCCGCGCTCGCGGATCGACGCATCGTCGCCGAGGCATCCAGTACGTCCAACGCTCCCATTTACGGCATCGCCCAGACCAATACCACCGCCAGCAGAATGGGAGTGTTCATCCGCAACTCCGGCAACACCAGCACACCGGGCCACATCGCCTTGAGCCCCGCCGGCAGCATCGACAACACCGCGAAAATATTCCACTGGAGCGACACCGGCACCGCTCTGGCCGGACGAATCAACGGCATCATGCAAACCAGCAGCGCCTACAGTCGCAGTGGAACCTACAGCTTTAACCGCTTCTCCATCGGGGCCCTGTTGCGTGCCACACCCGGCAACTACACGCAGGGAGGCATCAACGAAATCATCATCTGCAACAATCTTTCGGAAGAAGATCGCCGTAAAGTCGAAGGTCATCTCGCCCACAAGTGGAACCTCACCGGCAACCTTCCCGCCGATCACCCCTACAAAACATCCTCACCCGTCATTCCGGGCGGATCCCATCAAGCGATTGCCAACCTGTCGGGCTCCATCAGCGATCCGGACGGCGATCCGCTGGCTGCCTCCTGGAGCCTTGTGAGCGGTCCTGGCAGTGTCAACTTCGGCAATCCCTCCTCCACGGATACCACCGCCACGTTCAGCGTCACCGGCACCTACGTACTGCGGCTTACGGCCAACGATGGTACCGATGAAGCATACGATGAAATCACCATCACCGTCAATGAAACGTCCAATCAAGCTCAGCTCCCGCTGCCGCTGCCATGGACATCCACCGACATCGGCACCGGCATGATCGCCGGAGACACCACCCACGAGGCAGGCACTTTCACCCAGTCCGGTTCCGGTTTCATCGGCTCCACCAGCGACCAGCTTCGCTTCACCTACCAAACCCTCTCGGGCGACGGCGAGATCATCGCCCGCATCAGCAACCTCGCAGACACCGGCACCTCGTCGCGTGTCGGCGTCATGATACGCGACTCCCTGGCATCCAACTCGAAGGAAATCTTTATGGGCCTGACCGGCAACGGTGCTTATCGTTGGACGCGCCGCACCGCCACCGGTGGCAGCACTTCCTCTACCAACAGCAGCTCCGGCACCGTGCCGAACACCTGGGTGCGACTCGTGCGCAGCGGCACCACCATCACCGCCTACAAGAGCACGAACGGCACCACATGGACAACCGTCGGCAGCACCACCAACACCAGCTTCGGCGCGAACTGCTACGTCGGTCTCGCCGTCGGCAGTGGCAGCACCACCACGCTCAATACCTCGCAATTCAGCAACGTCAGCGTCACTCCGTAATCCGATGCTGTGGCACTGAACGTTGCCAGAATCATCGAATCACCCCGTGGTTCCGGGACATCGTGCCTAGGCCATGGGGAATGATTCGTTCATCTGGGTTGTGCACTCTGTCGCGAGTGAAACATTGTGGTGATGCTAATCGTATCAGATTCCTTCTATGATGCGACTCCTCTCACTACTTTTACTGCTCGGCATTGGCATCCCTGCATTCGCGGAGGCACCTGCTCGGAGATCAGGCGCCATCGGCGCGGATGCACCGGCGGGGAAACCCTATGTTTACAAACAAAGCGCCGGTAAGCCGCGCAAGATGGAGATTTTTTTCCCCAAGGGACATGATGCCACCAAGGCCAAGGTGCCAGGCATGATTCTGTTTCACGGGGGTGGCTGGAGCGGGGGAGCCTTGTCGCAGTTCCGCATCGCCGCCGCGTATTTCGCCAGTCGTGGCATTGTCTGCGCGACGGCGGAGTATCAAATGCTCAGTGGTGCCGAGGCGAAAAAGCTGCCCGCGGGGGAATCGAAAAAACGGGTGTGCGTCACCGATGCAAAAAGTGCGATCCGTTGGTTCAAGCAGCACGCGGGGGAACTGGGCATCGATCCGCAGCGCATCATCGCCGGCGGTGGTTCGGCGGGCGGTCACATCAGCGCCCTGGCCACGATGAATCCAGGCCTCAATGACCCCGCCGATCCGAAGGACATCGACACCACAGTGGTGGCCTACGTGTGGTTCAATCCGGCCTTCGAACTCACAGACGACAAGGATGCGGAAATCGACATCCTCCACAACATGAAAGAAGATCTGCCGCCCGCCATCGTGTTTTTCGGCGACCAGGATACGTGGAAAAAGGGCTGGGATGCTGCGTATGCGAAATGGCAGAAGATGGGCACCAAGAGCATCGATTATCAAATTGCCGCCGGCCAGACGCATAGTTTTTTCAACAAAGACCCGTGGCAAAGTGTGACTCTCATTGCCGCGGATCGGTTTCTGGTGAAACATGGATTGCTCACCGGTGAACCAACTCTCAAAGCGCCCGCCAGTGGTGAAACGCTGACGCCCGCACCCTGAAAAGTCCTATGATTTCCTCGCGTCATCTCGCTGTCGTGATGCTTTCCGCATCGTGTTTTTCCCTCCATACGCAGGCGGCATCTCCTGTGTTTTATCGTCCCGTCGCCGAGCGCAAGGTGGAGATGCGCGAGACGGAGGTCGTGGTCTATGGCGGTACGTCGGCCGGTTCCATCGCCGCGATTCAGGCCGTGCGTTTGGGGCGCAAGACAACGCTCATTTCCTTCAATCAACACGTCGGCGGCCTGACCTCGGGCGGTCTCACGTCCACCGATCTCGGCGATAGCAGAACGATCGGTGGCTTGGCTCTGGAATACTACAAGCGGCTCGGAACCAATAAGCATTTCAGCTCCGGCGCGGCTGAGCAACTCTATCGCACCATGCTCGAAGAGGTCGGTGTGACGGTCCTGCTAGGGCAGCCCTTGGAATCCGTGACGATGAAAAACCAGCGCATCGTTTCCGCGACATTTGAAACGGGGCTGACGGTCAGCGCAAAGATGTTCATCGATGCCACCTACGAAGGCGATCTCATGGCCGCGGCGAATGTTTCCTACACGGTGGGACGAGAGCCGCGCGGTGCTTATCATGAGTCGCTGGCGGGTCAATGGCAGACGGTGTCTTGGAAAGACGTCTATCAATTCTGTCGTTTGCCCATCAGTCCCTATGTGGTCGCTGATGATCCGGCCTCGGGATTGTTGCCGGAAATTTCCCCACACAAAGCCGGTCAACCCGGCGACGGCGACTACCGCGTGCAGGCGTACAATTTCCGCATGAATCTGAGCGACAGGGCGGATCGCGTCCCGTTTCCCAAGCCCCAGGGCTACGATCCGGCGCGTTACGGCTTGCTCGCACGGTTTCTCCATTTTGACCCGAAAGTCGAGTGGGTGCTGAACTACACCATGAGGCCGATGACCGATGGTCCGGTGCAACTGCGCAACGGCGATGCGAACAATGCGGGGAGTTTTTCGACGGATCTGGTGGATGGCAGCCATCGCTGGCCGGATGGCACCTTCGAGCCCGTGAACTTCGCACAAATGCCGCCGCCACGCCGCGGGTTGCCCGTGCCCTTGCGCGAACTCTACTCGTTGCGGGAGAAAATTTTCCAGGACCACGTCACCTATCAGCAAGGACTGCTCTATTTTTTGGCGAACGATCCAAAGGTGCCGGAGGAACTGCGCGCACGGGTGAACAAGTTCGGCCTTGATCCGAAGGAGTTCAAGGACACCGGTCATTGGCCGCATCAGCTCTACATCCGCGAGGGGCGTCGCATGGTCTCCGATTACGTCATGACCCAGGCGAACTGCGAAAAAGACCGCATCGCGGAGGATTCCATCGGCCTCGCCTCGTATCCCATGGATTCGCACTTTTGCCAGCGTGTGGTGGTCGAGGAAAACGGCAAAACCACCGTGCGCAATGAAGGGGGCTTCGGCCATTCGTGCAAAAAGGGGGCTTACCCCGTTGCCTATCGTTCCATCGTGCCGAAACAAGCTGAGTGCGAAAACCTGTTAGTGCCGGTGTCACTATCCGCCTCGCACGCGGCATTCGGTTCGATCCGCATGGAGCCGGTGTTCATGATTCTCGGCCAGAGCGCCGCTACTGCCGCCGCGCTGGCCATCGAGGCGAAACAGCCGGTGCAAGAAGTGCCGTATGTGAAACTCAAGGAATCGCTGGAGAAACAAGGCCAGAAATTGTGAGGGGTTTTCGGATGTCGCCTGAATTCCCTCCGAGCCGGCATTCGATGCGCACGTTTTATGCGAAGAGTGTTTTTTTCGCTATCTGAGGATCGATCGGGCATGTCGCGAAAATCCGTTGACCGCTCCATGAGCTGGGTTTAACATGAATCGTTCTCTGCAATGTCTTCAAGCTTCGTTGATTCATGCGCAGCGCGAAATAACCCCCAAAACCCGGTAAGCCATGAAGTTCGTTGCCGCCTTCTTATCCCTGTTCGTCATTGTGCCTTGTGCGTTAGAGGCGCAGACCTCGATCAATACCGTCTACTTCGCACAGACGCATGTGCTCAAGCCCACTGATACAAATTTCGGACTGGTGAGCAACCGCGAGGCCTTGATCAAAGCGCATGTGGTCAATCCCGCCACGCCCGCATCGCCCGCGGTCACCGCGACTTTGTCATTGGCAGGCCAGAATCTCGTCGTGCCGCTCACCGGTCCGGCCACGCTGCCCGCTTCGATTCCCGATGGTTTGGGCGTGGTGCAGCATTCGTTTGCGAATACCTTTACGGGATACATTCCCGCCGCCTGGGTCAAAACGGGCTTGCAGGTTACGGTGAATGCGGGAACGGTCAGCACTACGATCACCAACATGAAGGTCGGCGCGCCCAACGATGTCGTAATGACCATGTTCGACGTGCATTACTTCTCCCAGACGACCGGTGACTACCCGGCAAACTCCTTTGCCGAGATCGAGGCCAAGTGGCCGGTGTCGGACTTGAGAGTCAGACGGTTGCGCAACATCGTCTTCCCGGAACTGGTGATTCCTCCGAGACAAGATGTGGGCGCGAAGGCGGCGCGGATCAAATCCAAAACGGAATACACCACACAGACTGGACTCTCATTCGATGGCGAACAAGCTGCGGCGCTCGAGTGGATCGACGCCTTAAAAAAGGCGGCTGGGCGATCAGGCCGTTGGAGTTTGTATTACCTCAACGTGTACAACGCTGCGGCTGGCGGGCAGGCTGGAGGCTTTTCGGGAGTGGGCAACGGTACCTCAGTGGGTATCCTGCACCATGAGCTGGGCCACGCGCTATCCCTCCCGCACTGGGGCGATAGCGCAGCCTATCCTTACAAGGGGGACATGCACGGCATCCAGGCACCCTCCAATTACAATGAAACCCACGCCGGACCCGCTTGGGCGTTCGATCTGCGCACCAAGGCCTTTATCCCTCCCACGGTGCAGTCAGGCAATGTCGGCGGCAAGCCTGTGGGTACGTATAAAGTGGATCCCATGCAAGGCGGTGGCACTGGTTGGCAGGAACCGGCGTATCTGATGAATCACTTTTCCGACTACTCGGTGAATCAAATGCGCAACTATCTGCATAGTCACATGGTCGTGTGGAATCCGGCACTGGGTAGCAATGGCAGCTATGCCTCATGGAATGCGACCGCTGGCGACTACACCACCGCGGTGTCCAACAATGGCGCGCAATTTCCCACGACCAGGGATGCTCAGGTTATCAGCATCATGGCATCCGTCTCCGGCTCGGATCCGGGCGTAACCATGGTCTATCCGCCCATCGGACCCTACACCGCCGGTCTCATCAGGCTGTTTGATCCCACCATCGCGGCCGATCGCACGGCTGCCCAGTCGATATTTGCTTCCAGTCACCCCAGTGGTTTGGATCTGTGCCTGAGGGTGCTGCAAGGGGGGGTGACCAAAACCTACATGCTCCCAGCCTCATGGCTCACCGGCCAGGACCCCTATGCCGCCAGCAGTCTGGTGACAGAGGCGATCAACCTTCCCGCTTCCGGTGGAGAGGTGACCAAGATCGAATTGTTGCTCACACCCAATGTCGAGGACAACGGCCTGCCCGCCAACCCACAAGTCATTTCAACTTGGTCGCCGCTCGCCCCGGATCCCGCTTCTTTTGAAGTGTCGCCAGTCGCTTATGGCTCGTCGGCCGTCACCATGAAGGCCACGCAGGGAGAACTTGCCTTCGGCTACACTGGCACCGTGGAATACCTTTTCACAGAAACCACGGGCAACCCGGGTGCCACTTCCAGCGGATGGCAAACCAGCAGGTCTTACACCGACATCGGACTGCAACCCGGCACTTCTTATTCTTACACCGTTTCCATGCGTGCCGGCACTCTCTCGACCACTGCCTCGGCACCTGCTTCCGCCACGACCTATGGCGTACCCTCGTCGCAAAGTGTCACCGTCAACTCCACCCAGCAATTCACTCTTCAGACTGGCAACGGTTTAAAAAACGTCGCGGGACTGGACTCTTTCAATGCGAGCAGAGCGGACAAGCTGGTGGTTGTCATCTCTACCGAGGATGCCAACAACAACGGCATCGGTTTTGTCCATGAGGTCCGCTACAACGGCAAGATCATGACGCAAGCCATCCAGGAAGAGGCGGGAAGTGGCGATGGCACTGCGGCCATCTTCTACCTGGATAACCCCGGCTCGATCGGCTCCGGCACCATTCAGGTATCGGCGGAGAATCCCAATGGCGGCATAGGCTGTGCTTACGCACTGTCGAACACCATGCCGGGATTTGGCGCTTCTAACAGCAGAACCGGCACCGCTGCGAACTCGGTGAGTCTCACCACTGCCGGCGATGGATCGGTGGTCATTGCCGTGTTGGATAACGCAGGTAAACCGAATACTTCGGGCACACCTACGGCCAGTTCACCACTCATCCAGGCCAGCAGCGGCGTATGGGGCACCCAGTGGGGAGGCCATGCCTCGGGCTATCGATCGGTAGAATCTCCCACAGCGATCACCACCAGCTTTGCCACCAGCACGGGAACGGATTACAGCATCAACATCGCTGCTGTGGAATTCCCGGCCAATCCCCCCTTGCCCAACACCTGGATTCAAACGGCGGGAGGCACGCAACTCTGGACCAACGGTCCGAATTGGGACGATGGCACCGTGCCCAGTCCGGCGTCCGGCTCGACGATGGATTTCAGCACCGTCAACATTGCCGCCAACACCACACTCAGCCTCGGCGTCAATCGCACCGCACGCTTGTGGAAATTCGGTGACACGAGTGGCAGCCAGCGCTGGATCGTCGGTTCCGGAAACACCCTGACTCTGGCCGGCACCACACCTGGATTCCAGATCAACAACGCCACCACGCAAATCGACTGCGTCATTGCTGGCACTGACGGTCTGGCGAAAACCGGCGCGGGAAATCTCACGCTCACTGGTGCCAACACCTACACCGGCGCGACCACCATCACCGCGGGCACCTTGCAAATCGGTAATGGTGGTACCATCGGTTCGCTCGCTACCGCCAGTGCCATCACCAACAATGCCGCGATGATCATCAATCGCAGCAACACCATCACCCAAGGCACCGACTTCGCCAGCGTGATCTCCGGCACCGGCACGCTCACCAAGAGTGGCAGTGGCACGCTCATCCTCACGGGGGCCAATACCTTCACCGGCACGACCACCATTTCCGCAGGCACGCTGCAAATCGGCAACGGCAGCACCACCGGCACGCTCTCGACCTCCAGTGCCATCATCAACAACGCCGCGCTTGTCTTCGATCGCAGCAACGGCGTCATTCAGGGTGTCGGTTTTGCCGATGCGATTTCCGGCACCGGTTCTCTCACCAATGACGGCATCGGCACACTCACTCTCAATAGCGCCAACACCTACAGCGGCCTCACCACGGTCAATGCCGGTTCTCTCGAAGTCCTGCACGCGAATGCCCTCGGCACCACCGCCGCAGGCACCGTGGTCAATGGCACGGGCACGGGAGGCGCATCGAATGCCCGACTGGAACTCGAAGGTGGCATCACCGTTAGTGGTGAAACACTCACCATCAATGGCGTCGGCAACTTTCTCGGTGCCTTGAGCAGCACCAGCGGCAGCAACACCTGGGCGGGAAATGTCACCATCGGCTCGGCGGGCACCCGCCTGGGCGCTTCCACCGGCAACACTCTTACCGTCAGCGGCATCATCGATAGCGGCGCGGTGGACACCGGTCTGGTCATCCGCACCTCGGACCTCTCCTCCACGGTCATCCTCTCCGGTGCCAATACCTATCTCGGCGATACCTCGGTTTTGATCGGCAAGCTGCAATTGGATGGTGGCAACAACCGCCTGCCCATCGCGACAAAACTCACCATGGGCAGCAGCGGCACCAACCCCGATGCCGAATTCGATCTCAACGGTAGAAGCCAGGAAGTGGCCGGGCTTGTTCTCACCGGCACCGCCTCGAAAAACTCCATCAACAATTCGTCCGCGACCGCATGCACGCTTACCGTCAATGCGAGCACGCCGTCCACCTTCGCCAGCATCCTCAAAGGGAATCTTGCTCTCGTCAAAACCGGCGCGGAGTCCTTGACGCTCGCGGCGACCAATACCTACAGCGGCAGCACCACCATTGGAGCAGGAACCTTGATCCTCTCCGCCGGTGATCCTTCTCTCGCGGGCGGTCTGATCTTCGGCAGTGCCAATGCCAGCACCTTGCTCGGCAGCCTCAATCTCAACACCTCCAGCGCCACCTTCGCCGGTGCGGCATTGGTGCGGACCAACAACAGCGCTGCCAATACCATCCAAATCGGCAGCACCAGAACTCTCACTCTCAATGGCGGCCTGACCCTGGGCTACGATGCCGCGGGCGGCACGGGCGAGACCAATTCCAAACTGACCGTCAGCGGTGCGGGAACAATGGCCGTGAATGGCAGCACCATCAACATCAGCGTGAACCAAGCCGCGACCAATCAAGCGTATTGGAGCAGGGGAACGCTCGATGTCAGCGCGCTCGCTGCCTTCAGCACCAACGTCACCAATTTCAGCATCGGCGTGGGCAACAACTCCCAGGGCCCGGGCGACGTGTTGCTATCGAACACGGCCAATACCATTCTCGCGACCACTCTCGTGGTCGGCGATACCGGCGCGAACAACGGCCGCGGCACCAGCACGCTGACCCTCGGCACCGGCACCAACCTCATTCAGGCCGATACCATCCACATCGGTCGAAACAAAGGCTCGGGACCCGGCATCGTCAGCTTTCTTTCGCAAGTGGCAGGCAGTCCGGGCAGCGTCACCATCGTCAACAAACTGGGCACCGGGCGGGCCAACATCGACATCGCCAATCAACTGACGAACACCACAGCACTCGGTGCCATCGGCACACTCGACCTCAGAGGCCACGTCGCCAACGTATCCGCAGGCACGGTGATTCTCGCGTCAACAGCGGCGGCATCCGGCGCGGGCAATCCCAACGGCACTCTTTCGTTCGATGCCGGAACCTTTGATGTCAACACGCTCAGCATGGCTGTCAAATCCGGCGCTGGCACCGGTACCGCGAACGCCACGCTGTATGTCGGCGGCGGCACCTTTGTCGTGAACACGGCCTTCACTCTCGGATCCCAAAGCACCGCCGGAGCAGCGACCGCGACGCTGAATCTCAGCGGCGGCACCTTCCGCTCGCATCCCGACATCACCAAAACCGGCGGTGCCAACACCACGGCCACCATTAACCTCGATGGTCCGCCCGCCAGCACCACGCTCGACATGACTGGCAATGCGATCGGCACGCTCGCCCAGCCCATCGTTTTCAACGCCAAACAAGGCACGTTGAAAAACGTCGCATCAATCAACGGCAGCGGTGGCCTCAGTAAGACCAGCGCGGGCACGTTGACAGTCTCCGGCAGTAATACCTACACCGGCCCCACGGTCATCAGTGCCGGAACCCTGGCGCTGGGCGAAAACAATGCGTTGCCCGCGACCGCAGTGACGATCGACAATGCCACGCTCAACGCTGCGACCTTCACAGACTCCCTGGGCACGCTCGATGTCGTGGGCAGCGCCGTCATCAACCTCGGCAGCGGTGCCGTGCTGAACTTCGCCGATAGCAGCGTGGTCAATTGGACGGGCGGATCGCTCACCATCACCGGCACGTTTGTTTCCGGTTCGTCGATTCGTTTCGGCACCACCGGCAGCGGTCTCACCTCTACACAACTCGGCAGCATTTCCCGAGCCGGCGGCGGGGCACTCGCACTCAATGCCAGCGGTTACCTCATCGATGCCCCCCTCAGCGGTTATGCCACCTGGGCGGGCACTAACGCTTCCACCACCACGCCCGGCCAGGATCAGGACAATGATGGCGTCAGCAATGCCGTGGAATACGTGCTCGGCGGCAGCGTTCTCACCAACGATGCGGCGCAGCTGCCCTCCATCGCGAACTCCGGCGCGAATGTGCTCTTCAGTTTCAAACGCATCCAAAGCTCCATCCATGCCACAACCGCCGTGAGCATTCAAGCCGGCACCACACTCAACGCATGGCCGACCAGCTACACGGTAGGCGCGGATACCGCCACCTCCACCCCCGGAGTGACCGTGCTCAAAGGCGTGCCCGCCGGATACGATACCATCACCCTGAGTCTGCCCCGATCTCCCGATCCGAAAAAATTCTTCCGACTGAATGTGACGATAATGCCGTGATTCCTCGGGGAATTTGATTGACGGAGGCAGGTCGTAAGGGTTAAGTTGTTGCGTTTGATAAATGACGTATGAATGATCGCAGTTCTGCACTCGCTGGTGATATCCATGGTTCGTTCAGTGTCTGCGGACGCTTCTTTCGCAAGGTGCGTTCCGCGTGCCTGCTGCTGACATTTCTGATGTTCTGTTGTCCTGAAGTGCTCAGCGCGGCGGGAGCGGTCGGCGTGGAGCAGGGGCTGCGTTTCGATGGTCACGAAGCCAGGCCGGATCGCCTGATCGCGCGGTTTGTGCCCGAGTTGCCGATCGCGGAAAAGGAAGTCGCTCCCAAGCTCGCAAATTTCGGCGTCTCGATTTTGCGTCGTGATGGCATCGTGCCGGGCTTGGTCGTGCTACAACTTGACGCGCCGGTGGCGGGGGAGGATGCTGCAGGAAAACTGGCGGCTCTCCTCAAAAAACTCATGGCCACGGGATTGTTCCGTTATGTGGAGCCCGATTGGATGGTGAAAGCCCTCGCCACGCCCACCGATGCCGCCTTTGCCGATGGCCGGCTCTGGGGGCTGCGCAACACCGGTCAATCGGGCGGCACGGCGGGCGCTGACATCGATGCGATGGACGCCTGGGACATCACCACGGGTTCGGCATCGGTGGTGGTGGGTGTCATCGATACCGGCATCCGTTACACCCACCAGGACCTCGCCGCAAACATGTGGGTGAATCCCGGCGAAATTTCCGGCAACGGGATCGATGATGATGCCAATGGCTACATCGATGACGTGTATGGCATCAACGCGATCACCAACACGGGCAATCCCATGGATGACAACAACCACGGCACACATTGCGCGGGCACGATCGGTGCTGTGGCGAATGGCGGTGGTCCGCATGTGGGGGTGGCCTGGAATGTGCGCCTGATGGGATTGAAATTCCTCTCCTCCACGGGATCGGGCTCGACCAGTGATGCCATCGAGTGCGTGAGCTACGCTGTCGCGCGCGGTGTGAAAATTCTGAGCAATTCGTGGGGCGGGGGCGGATACAGCCAGGGCATGTTCGATAGCATCGTCGCCGCGCGCAATGCGAATGTGATTTTCATCGCCGCCGCCGGCAATGAATCCAGCAACAATGATACGGTGGCGAATTATCCATCGAATTACGATGTGGCGAACGTGGTGGCGGTGGCGGCACTGGACCGCAATGATCAGTTGGCGAGTTTTTCCAACTACGGACTCAACACCGTGGACATCGGCGCGCCGGGTGTGGCGATTTATTCGACGACAGCCGAAAGCAACACAGCCTACAGCACCTACGACGGCACCAGCATGGCCACACCGCACGTGGCAGGTGCGGCTGCTTTGCTGCGCGCGGCATTTCCGGCAGCCACTTATACCGAGCTGAAACAGCGGTTGATGAGTGCGGCGCGTCCGGTATCCTCTCTATCGGGAAAATCCGTGACCGGTGCCACACTGGATGCGCGGGCCTCGCTCACCGTGGCGGCGGATGGCATTTTGGAAATCAAGGCGCTCGCCACACCCACACCATTGCCTGCGGGCGGAACGGTCAATGTCGCGGTCACGCTCACGGACCTCACACCCGTGACGGGAGCCACGGTGGACGCGCGTTTCGGAACGCAGGCTTATGTGCGCTTGTCGGACAATGGCACCTCTCCCGACACCGTGGCGGGCGATGGCGTCTATGCGGCGGCGATGTCAGTGCCCTCGGGCTCGACCAGTGTGGTGTTGCAAGTGCAGGCGAATGCCGCAGGAAAAACACCGGGGACCGCGAGTTTCACTTATCCGATCGCGATGCCGCCGGCCAATGATGCCTTCGCGAATCGTGCGCTGATCACGGCGGGCAGCACCCAATCGACCGGAACCAATGTGGATGCCACTGCGGAAACCGGTGAGCCGAGAAATCCTACGGTCGCGGGAGGAAAGAGCGTGTGGTGGTCATGGACTGCGGCGGCTTCCTCTTCGGTCACCATCAGCACCACAGGCAGTTCGTTCGATACGACACTGGCGATCTACACCGGCACCAGTGTCGGGGGGCTGGTGTTGATCGGATCCAATGATGACGCGAACGGCGTGCAGAGCGCGGTGACATTTTCGGCTGTGGGCGGCACGACGTATGCGATCCAGGTGGACGGCTATTCCGGTGCGACGGGTGCGGTGACGCTGAATCACCCGCAAACCGGTGCCGCACCGGGAGCTCCGGTGATTGTGACGAATCCCGCCAATACCAGTGTATTGGTGGGCCAGCCCTTGTCGATCCAGGTCGTCGCCCAAGGAGACGCGCCATTGGCGTATCAGTGGTATCGCAATGAGCAGCTGATTTCCGGTGCTACGTCTGCCACGTATGCCAAGCCCTCGGCGGCTTTGGGCGACGAGGGCGAGTATCAGGTCATCGTCACCAATCCGAAGGGCACGGCCTTGAGTGCCATCGCTTACGTGGCGATCGAACAAACGGCGATTATCCCGGAAAACAATGATTTTTCCGCGGCCACCGTGATCACCGGTGCCTCGGGGCGGGTCCGTGCGAGCAACCGCCTGGCGACGGGGGAAACGGGCGAGCCGAATCATGCCTCGGCCTCCACGCCGCTGGCCTCGGTGTGGTGGAAATGGACGCCCACGGCGAACGGTCAGCTCACGCTGGATACCTTCGGCAGTTCCTTTGATACCACGCTGGCGGCTTATACGGGCACGGCTCTGGGGTCGCTGACCGCGCGTGGTTCCTCGAATGATGCAGACAGCACCTTGCAGAGCCGTGTGACTTTTTCGGTGCTTTCAGGACAGAGTGTGTGGATCGCCATCGACGGTGCCGGTTCCGCGGAAGGATCCATCGTGTTTAACTACCTGTTCCAGCCCGATGCCGTTTCGGTGCCGAACGATAACTTCGCCGCGCGCACCGTGTTGGGATCCGGCACGCAAGCGGTCACAGGCTCGAATATCGGCGCGACAGGGGAATCGGGTGAGCCCGACCACATCGGTGCCTCCAGTCCGTTGGCATCGGCTTGGTGGTCGTGGACGGCCTCGCAAACGGGAACGGTGGTGATCGATACCAACGGCAGTGATTTTGATACCGTGCTCGCGGTCTATTCGGGAAGCTCCCTCGCTGGTCTCACGCTTGTGGCCGGAAATGATGATGGCGGCGAAGGGACGAACAGCCGCATCACCCTTGCGGTGCAATCGGGTCAAGTGCTGCAAATTGCCGTGGATGGATTCGGCTCCGCCCAGGGCGGCATCGATTTGAATGTGACCTTCACGCCCGGCACGCCGCAGCCACCGGTGAATGACAACTTCGCCAGTTCGTTTTTGATCGGTCCAGGCATCGATTTGGTCACGGGAAGCAATCAATTCGCCACCGGGCAAACGGATGAGCCCTCACATCACATTTCCGGTGTGGTGCCGCTGAATTCCGTTTGGTGGCGCTGGACGGCTCCGAGTAACGGTACGCTTACGATTGATCTGGCGGGCAGCGAATTCAATGCCGAGGAAATGGATACAATTCTCGCCGTCTATCGGGGCACGGCCGTGAATGCGCTCACGTTTGTCGCTTCCAATGACGATAACCCTGATGACCTGGAGACATTGACCAGCAAAGTGACCTTCTCTGTCACGGCAGGGCTGACCTATCACATCGCGGTGGACGGTTTTGGCAGTGAGGTGGGAAACATCCGCATGGCCTTGTTTTTCAGCAGTTTGACAGCGGCACCGGGCCTGGGAGTGGCACTCGATCAAACGGCGTTGACTTGGACAACAGGCGGTGCCGCTGTGTGGACCGGGACGTTTTTCCCGAGCCAGGATGGCATCGATGCGGCAAGAAGTGAGTTGATTTCGGATGCGAGTGAAACCTGGCTGCAAACCACCGTCACCGGTCCGGGGACTTTGGGATTCTGGTGGCGTGCGGATAGCGAAGCGAACTTCGATTTTCTGGAGCTTCAGCTCGGCGGCACTGCTGTGGCATCGATCAGCGGTCAAACGGGCTGGTTGTATCGATCGGTGTCCATACCCGCCGGCAGCCAAACGGTGCGCTGGCGGTATTTCAAAGATGCGGATGTGACGCGCGGACTGGATCGTGGTTTTGTCGATCAGGTGACCTTTGTGCCGGCAGGCTATTTGGGGTGGATCGGCACGCATCCTTCGGTGCCCAGCCAGTTGCGCGGCGCGCTGGATGATCCCGATCAGGATGGCACCAGGAATCTGATGGAATATTTCCAAAACACCTCACCCAGCGATCCACGGGAGAGGGGAGGCATGAGTGTGCCGGTGGTCTCGCCCACGGGACAATTCACCGCACAATTCCGCCGCAATAAAACCATTACCGATCTGACGGCCAGTGTGCAATGGACGGCAAATCTCACGAACTGGGGCTCGTCCGGTCAGGCGGTGGCGGGGACGGTGGTGACGATGAATCAATCCGTCGATACCAGCCCGCCTGATCACGACATGGTGACCATCACCGGCACGATCACCGGCACACCGATCAAAAGTTTGTTTCTGCGGCTCCATGTCTCACAACCGTAACGCTGCGTTCGGTCAAAACGGTTCTTGTCACGGTGCTGTTTCTCCCTAACATGCACCCATGTCGTATGGATTTGGGATTTTCGGGTTATTCGGGTTGATACTGCCGATTGTGGCCTTGGTGGCTGGAATCACCGCGTTAAAAGTCAGCAAGGTTGCGGGTTGGATGATGATCGCCGCACCGGTCTTTTCCCTTGCCGCGTATGTTGCGAGTTTTGCCTTGAGAGACTTGCTCTATTCATCGAGTGGACTTGATTCCTTCTACATCATTTTTGCGATGTTTCCAGTGTTTGGCGAGGCCTTGTTTCTCTCCGGCGTGTTCATGATTCTGATGCAGGCCAAGGCCATTAAAAAGCGTGCGGAAGAACAACAGATGTTGCTGGATGAAATCACCTCACGCCAGTGATCGTGTTCATGGCCAGATGATGGTGGAGCTCACCGGATAATGATCGGAAGCGGGATTTTCCTTGGCCGGAGGATAGACAATTTCCGCCTTCACGAGCTTGGCGGGACGCGAGACGAGGATGTGATCGACCTTGGCCCAACCGTCCTTGTTGTTTTGCCAGAAATGCAAGGTGCGGCGTGAACGAACGGCGGGGTGCAGGGTGTGGTAGGGATCGAGAAGGGAGTTCGGCCACTTGGCGGTGCGTCCTGCCAGGTAATCGACGGCGTTGTTGCCCTCGGTGGCGTTGAAGTCGCCCAACAGCACGACGGGGTCCTGGGTGGCTTTTCGGGCATCGATGCGCTGGGCGATGAGAAAGGCCGCTTTCACACGCGATTCCTGATTGCGGTGATCCCAGTGGGTGTTGTACACGGTGAATCCGCGTTGCGTCTCTTGATCGGTGAGATGGATCCAGGTGGCTACGCGGGGGATTTGGTTGCCCCAGGTTTTGGAGCCCGGTACCTCGGGCGTGGCGGAAAGCCAGAACATGCCGGCATCCGTCGGGTGGGCGCGGAATCTGGCACGCCGGTAGAAAATGCCGGAGTATTCGCCCCGCGTTTTGCCATCGTCGCGGCCGAAGCCGTAAAACTCGTAATCCGGTAGCGACAGTCGCATATCCGCCACCTGCGAGTGCAGGGCTTCCTGCACGCCCATCACATCCGGATCCATGCGGCGCACGGTGCTGATGAGCCGGTGCAAACGATTCGGCCACGAGCGCCAACCGGTATCGTCATGGCCCTCGTAGCGGATGTTGTAGGAGACAAAGGTGAGTTTCCACTCCGCTCCCTGCGCCGCGGTCAGCAGGACCATCATCGCCAGGAGACTGCGCAGAATCCCGGTCATGATCTCAGTCCTTTTTCTTGAGCTGCGGGAAAAGCACCACGTCGCGGATGGTCGGTGCGCCGGTGAGCATCATGATCAGGCGATCGATACCGATGCCGATGCCGCCGGCCGGTGGCATGCCGTGTTCCAGTGTTTCGATGAAATCGTAATCGACCTTCTGTTCCTCGCCGCCGGACTGATGCTCCAGGCGCTCGCGTTGCACATCGGGGTCGTTCAGTTCGGAATAGCCCGGGGAAATTTCCTGGCCGTTGATGACCAGTTCATAGACCTCGACCGTTTGGCCGCCGGGGGAGACTTTGGCCAAAGGCACCAGCTCCGAGGACACGCGCGTGACGAAGCAGGGATCAAAGGTTTTTTCCTCCACCAGTTTTTCAAAGACCTGTTGCACCACCTCGTGGTCCTCCATGAGCGGGGAAATTTCCACGCCCAATTCGGCGCAGCGCTCGCGGCGTTGGGCGGGGGTGATGTCGAAGAAGTCATCGCCCGCCGCACCTTTGATGAGATCATGGTAAGCGGCGCGTCGCCACGGGCGTTGGAGATTGATGGTGCGCACCAAATTCCCTTCCTCATCCTTGTGCTCGATCTGCAAGCCGCCGCAGAATTTTTCCGCGAGGGAGCAGGTCATTTCCTCGACGAGATTCGCCATTTCCTCGAAATCGGAAAAGGCCCAGTAGGCTTCGAGCATGGTGAACTCCGGATTGTGACGGCGGGAAATCCCCTCGTTGCGGAAGTTGCGATTGAGTTCGAAAATTTTCGTGAATCCGCCGACGAGCAAGCGCTTGAGGAACAGCTCGGGTGCGATGCGCAGAGTCAGTGGCATGCCCAGGGCATTGTGATAGGTCTCAAACGGACGCGCCGCCGCCCCGCCCGCCACGTCTTGCAACATGGGCGTTTCCACTTCGAGGAATCCGCGCTCTTGGAAAAAACGGCGGATCTCCGCGATCATCAGGATGCGTTTCACGAACACATCCGCGCTCTGAGGATTGCCCATCAGGTCGAGGTGGCGCTTGCGGTACTTGATCTCGCGGTCGGCCACGCCGTGCCACTTGTCGGGCATGGGTCGGAGGGATTTCGAGAGCACGGTGAAGCGCTCGACTTTGATCGTCGGCTCGCCGGTGCGGGTGCGGAAGGTTTCGCCTTCGATGCCGATCCAGTCACCGCGGTCGAGGCACTGCCAGATGGCGACATCCTGTTCCGACAGTGTTTTGAGGCCGACGTATCCTTGGATCGCGCCGAGCACATCGCCTAGGTGGAAAAACACGGATTTTCCCATATCACGCAGACCGGTGATGCGACCCGCCACCTTGACCTGCACGCCCTCGGCAAAGTCTGCCTGCAACGCGGCGGGGGTGGTGGTGGTCTCGTAGCGTGCGCCATAGGGGTCCACGCCCAATTCGCGCAGCTTGGCGAGCTTCGCGCGGCGGACGGCAATCAGTTCAGCTTCGGTGGAATGGTGCGTGGCTTCTTCGGACATGGCGGGGCACTGATTTACGCGAGGAAGCCCGTTTGTAAAACAGCAAAATGCACGGATGCCGGAAATTTCCCGCCAAAATATGGCTTCGGGCGATTCACCCCGCAGGGCGCGGAGGACCAACACCGATCCATGCTCCACTGAAAATATCATTAAAATGCAAAAACATAAAATTTGTTGTTGTAATTTATTTGCGTTTTTAGTATTAGGTCGTGCGCATGAAAACAACATTTGGGAAAATATTGGGGGTTATGTCGATGACATGGCCGTTGTCTGCCGCGACTCTATCTTCGGGGCACGTGGATTTTATCGGGATTGGATATGATGCGGGCGCATTTGAGCCGCATAGTCACGCCGAAGCAGGAGCTGTGGTGGATGGCGTGGTATTGACGCTAGACACAGAGTATGAGCTGGGGGAGCTTGAGTTGCAGGTGGTGGGTGGGGCGACGCGCCCATCTGGTGCTGAGTGGGACTCCGTGGGCATTGTTCCGGGTATGGTTTTCTGGACATTGTCTCAAACTGAGATCCCAGGCCAGCCGTTTGTGGGTGTGGGAGCTGAGGAGTTGAATCCCGCCGATTGGATGGGCCCGATTCGTGTGACGTTAATTTCCATGTCGGCACCTTTGGGGGCGCAGTTTTCGCTTTGGCAGACTGACAGTTTTGATGTGCCCACATTCTTTATGAGTACGTTTGAGGGGGGGATTAGCTCAGCGGATTACTTTAACATTGATGCGGGCGATCATGCTCATTTTGGCTGGGGATTCACTGAGTTGGGAATCTATGACTTGGAATTTGAAATCAGCGGAACGCATGCGGTTGATGGAGTGAAATCGGCAAATGCAACCTATCGATTCAACGTGATTCCCGAGCCATCAGCGGCATTAATGAGCTTAATAGGCGGACTTTTCTTGCTGCGGAGAAGGCGTGCCTGATTAGACGGTTTTGGCATCGCGCTGGCAGCCCGCATCAAGCGGGCTGCCATTTTTTTAAAGCGCGGTTACTTTGACTCTCGCGAAGCGCGTGGATTGGGATGAAAGTGGCTGTGTGTCCCGGATGGTCAGCAATTCCCATTGCGTGTTGATGATCTGAGTGGCCTGAATCGACGTCTGGGTTTGCCACGATGACGGATCAAGCGAGTTGGAAAACTGCGCCTCATATGTCGCCTCGATGGGCTGCGTGCCCGCACGGCGGCGGTAGTAGCGGATTTCCAAAAACGATTGTCCTCCCGCATGGGCCAAACTCACTGAGGGCATCAGTGGTCCACCGTGTTCGGTGCTTACTTGGGAGGCAACTTGAGGCGCACCCCCAAACGCGTATTCTAACAGATTCATCAAGCCATCGCCGTCAGCGTCTGCTGTATCGGATGCTAGGATCTCACTCATAACCGTTTCATGGGCGAAATGACTGGCCCGCCACTGGGCACGGTGACCGATGGCGAAGTAGAGTGGAACTTCCGGACTAACCGTAGTGGGGTTTTGTGTGCCGCTGCCGATAAAGCCACGTACATTGAGACGCACACGCCACATGCCCTTATGGGAAAATGCCCAGTTGACGTGAGAGTGATTGAGCGGCCTGGTATAGACGTCGTTTGAAGAAATGCCATCATTGGTTCGCATGAATACCGAGCTACTGCCGCTGTATAGGGAAAAGTGTCCGCCTGCCGGTCCCTCCACGCCCACCAACTGCACGAGCAGTGGTTGACTGAATATGTTCTGTGTGTCTGCAAAACCAAGCCAGGCATAGTTGTTGTCCAGCTGTGTATAGATCCACACAGGCTGTCCGGATGCCACCCCCATGAAATCCCAGACGGAAGAAGCAGGTCTGATATGGCGCTCACCAGTGCGAGCGCTGGTGCTGCCCGCTGGCAAGTCCCGCCCGGGCATGTAGCTGAGAAGGGGGTTTTTCTGCACACCATCGGCGATCAATTGCCATGTCCACGTCTGCGATGTGGTGTTGTATGGTGAATTAATGTCAATGTGGGCGATCAGCGGTTCCAGAGCGGTTGCCGGAACGGTGAGCCATAGACTTATGAGATAGGATTTAGCGATCATGAATTCCTGGTATGTTGGCGATGTTGTCTCCCATATCGATGCGTTTTTTCACGTCGGCGGCTTGCCAGTTTTCGGCGTGACCATCGGCAAAAAGATAATTGCTGGTGCCATTCAAACCATCCGTGCCTTTGCGGAAATGGCGATCCGGTGCAATGTCACGACGCACCGCCGCCCAGCTCGTCCATCGATCTGAGTGCGTATGATCATCGCCGGCTCTCACCCCGATGTCATCCGAGCAACAGAACATCAACAAGGTGCGCGCGGGCTGAGGAAGTGCCGCAGGGCGATTGAGCGCGGGGCCATCCGGCTCGCCGAACGCATCCACCATCGGCACAAAGACGTAGCTGTTGAGAATGTAGCTGGTGCCCTGCATGGCAAGGCGCTCCTTCGCCTTGGGATCGGCGGGACAGATGCGGACATTTTCGAAATCACTGAGATATTCACCCAATGCATAGATCCAGGACTGACCCTGCTCCGCCGTATGCGAGGTCAGCGGATAGACGCCGTTGTGCTCATCGGCATACACTTGCAGACCCACCCCGATTTGACGCATGTTATTCAAGCAAGTGATCTGATCACCCTTGGCGCGAAATTTCCGGAAACCTGCGGTCAAGAGCGCCACCAATACCGCCACAATGGCAAACACCACTAACAGTTCCACCAGTGTCATGCCTCGGAAATTGTTTTTTCGTTGAGATCGCATCGCAGGCCAATCCTAGAGACTCTGAAAAAATTTTCAAGCTTTTTTGCAATTAACTTGCATTTGCGTCTTTATTGCATAGGCTTCGCTCCGATGAAAGCTCAAGCCAACGAACCATTGCCTGTGACCATTCTATCGGGATTCCTCGGTGCGGGGAAAACGACTTTGCTGAATCACATTCTCACGCATCGTCATGGCCGGAAAATCGCCGTGATCGTCAACGACATGAGTGAAGTCAATGTGGATGCCGCCCTCATCCGTGCGGGTGAGGCATCACTCTCGCAGACCGAGGAGAAAATGGTGGAGATGTCGAACGGTTGCATCTGCTGCACGCTGCGCGAGGATTTATTGCTGGAAGTCGGCAAGCTCGCGCGCGAAGGGCGATTTGATTATCTGGTGATTGAATCGACCGGTGTGAGCGAACCGATGCCCGTGGCCGAGACTTTCACATTCACGGATGAACACGGTCGATCCCTGGGCGATGTGGCGCGCATCGATACGATGGTGACCTTGGTGGATGGCTACCATTTTTTCCGCGACTTGAGTTCGTTTGAATCCTTGCAAGACCGCAACCAGGCGGTGGGTGCGGAGGACGAGAGAACGATTGTGGATTTGTTGGTGGATCAGATTGAGTTCGCGAATGTGATTCTGATCAACAAGGTTGATTTGTTAGATGACGAGCAGCGCCGGAAAGTCCATGCCGCGGTGAGAGCGCTGAATCCGCAGGCGAAGATCATCGAGACGCAGGAATCTCGCGTGGACTTGGTGGAAATTCTCGGCACGAATTTGTATGACGAGGCGCAGGCCGCGAAGAAACCGGGTTGGTTGGATTCTCTCGTGGAACACACACCGGAAACGATCGAGTATGGTATCAGCAACTTCATCTACCAGCGCCGCCGCCCGTTTCATCCCGCCCGTTTCCATGCGCTGTTGCAGCGTGATTGGCCGGGTGTGATTCGCTCCAAGGGGATCTTCTGGTTGGCCACGCGCTTGCAACTCGCGGGATTCTGGTCACAGGCAGGTGGCATTTGTCGCAATCATTGCCTCGGCTATTTCTGGGCGGCAGTACCGCAGGATGAGTGGCCGGAAGACCGCGAGAGCCTGGCGCAGATCATGAAAACCTGGAAGGAGCCGAATGGCGATTGCCGTCAGGAAATCGTGCTCATCGGCATCGGCATGGATCAGCTCGCGCTTACGCAGATGCTCGATGGTGCCTTGCTGACGGATGAGGAAATGCGCATGCCTCGCGATAAGTGGAAGCAGAAATTTTCTGACCCCTTCCCGCGTTGGGACATGAAAATTCTATCGAACCAACTGTCCTGATCCATGACTCCCTATCAACGGATGCGAGAAGTGAACAAGGGCATCGCCCAGCAGATGATCTTGTGGGGTCATGACGTGAAACACCCGCAGGGCAATTTGCTGCAGCGTTTTGGCATGACGCGCCACGCGTCCCCCGGGCTGAAGGGGACGAGCTGCTATCGCATGCCGTGGGAAGCGGGAGAGGTGCAACTGCACGGTGCTTGCGCTTGCTGGTTCCCCGCCGATGCCGCACATGCACCGGGCTGCCTCTATCAACGCACTACCAGGCGCCTCAAGCTCTGGCACGCCACGCAGGCCCCCGTGCCCGGAGGTGATGAGGGAAAAAATGCCAGCCCCGAGATCGTCTGGCAATCATCGCAACCGTTCCTGCGTTGGTTAAAGGCCTACGAAACGTGGGTCATCGCAGAGTGCGGCACCGCCTGGCGGCAACAAGCCTGGCGCGCCCAGTTTTCTCTTGCAAAGAAAAACCCCTGGCTGCCGCCGCAGGAGGCTCTGGAGTGGTGGCACACGCAGGTGATGTCAGAGTCCTTGGCCGACGCGCATTGAGGGCTGGGTTGCGAATTTGTGCAGATTTTGGCCGGGCGCTTGCGAAGCACCGCCACGGTTATTGCCTCACATAGACGTGGTAGCCGCAGTGGTAGTCCTTGGGAATGACGAGGTCGTCATCGGTGGCGGGCGGTTTGCTGAAACCTCCGCGCTCGATGATGAGGAAATCGTGGCCGCTCACGGTGCGGATTTCCATTTTCACCGCCTCGTCCTGGTTCATGCCGACGAGCATGTCACCACTCCAGAAATAGCCTTTGTAAAATCCTGATTTCGCGGTTTTTCCGCCATCAAGGATCTGAAGAAAGTCCTTGGGTTTATCGACCACGTTGAGCGGTTGGTCCTTGCGGCCTTTGACGTAGTTCTGGATGCATTTGTCGATTTCCTCCGGTTTGTTCGGCGCGGGCCAGACGCACCAGGCCCAGGTGCCGATGAAGGCTTTGTTGGCTTTAAAATTGCCGTCGTAGGTGTAGCGATCGGTATCCTTGCCGCTGACGTGCGAGGCCAGCGTGGCGCGGGGGATGCGTTTCACAAAGTCCTCACCGCCGGGCAGCACTTGCAGGATGTTGCCGATGCGCGATCGGGTGACTTGTCCGCCGCCGCCCAGCACGGCGCCGGTGTTCGGCTCGGCGAGCACGACGGGCATGGAGGTGTAGGTTTTCTTCAATAGCGGATCAGCGAAGGCTTTGATTTCAGCACTGGCGCTTTTGAGAGCCTCGTTGATGGCATTGGTGCCGCGGGTGGAGGAGGAATCGACACGGAACTTCGCGGTGACTTCGAGAATGGCAGGCAACACGGTTTTGTAATGCGCCGGATCGGCAGAAATTTTCGCCAAGGTGCAAACAGCTGAGGTCTGCAACCAGGTGCAGTTGTATTTCAGGAAGGCCATAAGACGATCACGGTTCGCGGCGATGAGGGAGTTGTCCGCGCGACCGAGGGCATCGATGGCGTGCAAGGCGGTCCACCAGGCTTCGTTCGGGTCGTTGAGGATTTTCACGACTTGCTCTAACATCTCCGGCGTGACCTTGTCCTTGGGCAGCGGCGAGCCTTTGAACATGCCGGTCAGGGCGAGAAGGCCCGCTTGGCGCAGCCGGGTATCGGACGACTTCAACAGCGGCAACACCAGATCCGTGCGACCACGTTTCACAATCTGATCCATGGCGATGCTGCGCAGGTCATATTCCGGATGGTGCAGGTATTTTTGCAGGGTCTCATCCGTCAATGCGGGGTCGGAGAGTTTTTTGATGGCGCTCACGGAGCAATCCTTGCCCACGGTCTCATTCAGCAGTTCCGCCATGGTCAGCGGGCCGCCGGGAATCGGCTCGATGGAATGAAAGACATCGTCTGTCTCATTGCCCCACGGGCGGGGGAGCGGCATGCTCTTGGACCACTTGCTGCGAGGTGCGCCGAAGAGTTGCAAGGTCTTGCGCGGATAGGTGTAGGTGAGTGCGAAAAATGTGCCCCACGCCATGTTGTCCTCGGTGGCGGAGCGGTCGTAGCGGTCGTCCATCCCGGCGATGCCGATCCCGCCATTGAAGCGGCGGGAAAGGTCCATGACCCAGCGTCGGGTATCAAGGTAGGAACGATACTGCACCGGGCGTTTTTCACGCATCTGGCTGATGGCGGCGTGGTGCCAGATTTCTCCCATGCCCCCGCCGGTATGGGCGGCGTGGAACCAGTTGGTAGCGTAAAAGGCCTTCATCGCCGAGTTGTCGCGCGCCTTGGCGAACACGGAATTTTCTCCCTCGGGAGCCACCATCGCGGCGGCACCAAGACCGAAGGCCAGACCGCTGGTTTTGCCATTATCGCGGAATCCGCCCTCAGGCAGGGTGTTGCCGTAGGCGACGTTGCCATGGCCGGCAAAGCGATAGAATTGGGCAAAGGCTTCCTTGAACATGTAATCATCCACCTCCACGCCGCAAAGTTTCGCCATGTGCAGGAAAGACATGCAGTTCACGCCCGAGGCATGCACTTGACCCGTGCCAACGGAGTAGGTGAATGCGGCAGGTGCGCCGCGTCCGCTCCATCCGCCGCTGAACATGTGAACGCGCAGTTCCTCGGTCATCTTCTTGATGACGGGCAGCACACTTTGATCGCCGGTGCGCAGATAATATTCGCAGAGTCCCGGGCCTTTGTAGCCTTTTTCCCAGTTCATGCCGCCGATGGTATCGATGCCCTTCATCCACTTGCGCACCATATCGAGGTCCTTTTCCTCACCGGTGGAGAGCAGGAAAATCACCGAGCCCCAGGAAGGCTTCTCTTCCTTGGCAAGCAGATCGGCGAGATTGCGCACGATCTTGTCGGACTTCGGGCAATTCACAGGCCAAGTGTCACTGTAACGGCCCATGACGGGGATGGAGACGGTCACATCGCCCAAGTCTTTGATCTTGAGCGTGACCTTGCCATCGGTGGCCTCGGCCTCGGTGACGATATCGCCGAGGATGATGCGGGGATCGATGCTCGCCAGAACTTTGCCGTTGATGCTCTCGATGATTTGTCCTTTTTGCAGCTTCTTCGTGGCCTCCGCGGGGGAGCCGGGCTCGACGTTGTGGATCTGCATGGTCATGCCGGGGCGGGTGAGCATGATGCCGATGCCTACCGGACCGAGGTTTCTGACCAGCCACGGTCCGCGATCCTTGAGATTGGGAAAAGGATTGAACAGAGGCTCCTGACCGGATGGGTAGAAGGAATCGGCATTGGTGGCGGGTGCCGTTTTCGGCGCGGTGGTGGGAGCTGGAGTCGGGGCGGGAGCAGGCTTGGGTTTGTTCGCCAAGGACCATTGAATGACATACTGCTGGTCTGTCTCACTGAGGCTTGCCAGTGGCAAAAGCACTTCCTTGCCCTCGCGCAGCACGACAGCGCCTTCTTTCTCCACGCGAACGATTTCCGCTTCCAGAGTCCGGCCTTTGCTGTCGGTCCAGAGACGTGCTTCCGCCGTCAAAGCGATGAGCAGCACGATGGGGAGTGCCAACAATCCGTAGGGAGCCCAAGTCACCGCGCGGGACATGAAACGATGCATCATGGCGAAAGTCCTAGCAGCACTGTTGCCGCATGTCCACCGGTAAGTTCCTGATGGGAGGGAAACTCAATCGACAGGTTCTTCCGCGGTGAACTCGACTCGGTCATACAGCGCCGCAAGAGGAAGGTCAATCTCGATGGCCCGCAGCGGGATGACGGCATCGAGGCCCTCGACATCCACGCACTCGAATTTGCCGAAGGCGTTGCGATGATACATCTTCACCGCCGGGCGATCCGATTCCACGAGGAGCAACACTTGCAGCGATGGCAGACAGAGATACGCGTCCTTTTTTTCCGTGAGATCGATGCGTCGGGTTGAGGGACTCATCACCTCCACAATCACCACGGGCTGTTCTTGATAATGGTCATGGGGAGGATTGGCACGACACACCACCATCACATCCGGATAGTAAAATCGCGTTTGATCGGGCAGATTGACCCGCACCTTGGTGTCGCTGTTGAACGGTTGGCAGGGCTTGCCGCGAAGTTTCATGTAAAGCCAACCAGCGCAGTTCGTGCTAATCGTATTATGCTGGTTGCTGGCTCCAGACATGGCATGCACAGAACCGGCAATGTATTCATGCCGTACCAATGCCACACTTTCACCCTGAAGGTATTCCTCCACTGTCAAAACGGTAGCTTTACGCAAAGCAGTCATAGATGCAACATACACGCACGCTCCAACCGTGACAAGCGGAGAAACGCGCGGTGGTGCCTCCCGCTTTTCTTCCTCCATCGATGGCTCACTCAACCAGCTTGCTTGCGCAGGATCAATCCATCCTCCGCATCAGCACCGCGGTAGTAGGGAAGGATCGCGGGGCTACCGCGCCAATGGATCCAGCGGGGGCTTTGGAGCGAGGATCCATGAAGCGTGAGGTTCCAGTCATCATGACTCCACGTGCCCGATCCTGCTCCTTCCAGATGGTGCGATGCATAGGTGCCATCCCATCGCAGTTCGAGGGAAACATCGCCATGGGAGTAAGTGCCGGCTATCGTTTGCAGCGATGCGTCACCCGGATTGTAATTCGTTCCCGCATCCAAGCCCATCGCGGCGATGAAAATCGCCACGGGGATGAGCACAAGGACCGTTACGAGGCTTCGCGCCGGTGAAAGTCGCTTGTGTTGCAGGAATCGCCAGCAAGAGATCGCCAGAACCATCAGGCAAGCGGCCACGACGGCGGATGCCATCAGAAAAAAAAGAGATTCCATGATTGTTGAAAATTCACTTTTCCTCCGCTGGAACCTCTACAAACTTTCTCACGCGCGGTGGTTTCTCAGTTGCATCGCCCTCTTCAAGCTGAACCATTACCGTCCATAAATCATTGAGATTTCCACCCACGGGAAGGAATGAAAGGCTGGAATCAAAGTGCGGCGTCACCGAAGTGTAAGTGCCATTTTTCTGGAGTTTCATGAAAGCCAGATACTGCCTGGTCGGCTCGATGAAAATCGCGCTTCTCGCGGATTGCATCATGGAGCGACTTGCCTGAGGGCTAGGAAAAACAATGGGATTGGGTGAGCTGGGGAGAATAGGGTAGTAGAAATGTTCAATGCTGAGATCCTTGCTGTCGATTTTCCCCTTCAGCACGAGCAACACCTTTGCCGTGGTGAGTTGCCCCCGTCCGCCTTGCTCATCGGTGTTTGCGGTGGGGGCTGTGGATATGTGTTCCATCACAACGACCAGGTCCGACTTCTCCATGAGATCTTCATAGCTGAAATAGGGCGTGATACGGGCCGAGGCCATGGAGCAGAAGCTCATGATCGCGAGTAGCAAGAGGATCAAAGGTTTCATAGGGAGCCAATACGAGCGGGCACACGCAGATCTCTCACGGCCGGTGATTTGCTTCATTCTCGCGCATCCCTGATGGTTTGCGCCTCGTTCTTGATTTCGGGATCGACTTGAGAAAGCCAAAAAGTGGCGGCTTCGGAGTCGAATTTTTGCCACTCGCGGACGAGATGATCCAGCATCTTTGCTTGGTCCTTTCGAGGCAATGTGGTCCAGGCATCGGTGGCGTCACGGGGGTTTCCATGCAGCAAGATCTTGATGATTTCTCCCACCACCACCACACGGCTTGATTCCCGCATTTCCGGAAGGATCTTCAGGATGGTTTGCGGCTGCGTGAAACTCATTTCCTTGCAAGCTGGAACCAAAAGATAGGGCTCATCATCGATGGGGTGATCTCCATTCAAGATGAAACGAATGGCGTGTTCCGGATTTTTCTTTCCCCAGATCGTCATCACCATTAGAGCCGAAAGGTCATAGCCGGCACCTTGTTCCTTGATGTAATTCATGGCTTCCTGCGGATCTGTTTTGGCCCAGGATTCGAACAAAACCTCATGGGCCATCCATCGGTTTCGATACGGGATATTCTTCAGTTCGCTGGCAAAAATTCTGAATTCACTCGCGGAAAGATGGGGCACGATCTGGACCACTTGCTGGAATTGATCGCAGAGACTGGCGGTCGGGTCTATCGTAGGTGCCTTAGTGCTGCGTTCCATCATATCCCGCACAGGCACCTCCTGGATGCGACCCACTGACCCCGCTTGAGAGGAACGCAAGTATGGCCGCACCACCAGGCGTCCTGTGATCAGACCTAGAACCAGTCCTGCCATGAACATGATTGCCAGGACTGATGAGCGGTGTGTGGCAGTGTGCCGGGATGGCTTCATTCGGATGATGGAGAGGATATCTGTTTGCTCCATTTGTCCACGATCATGCTTTCGATCGCCTGAGACATTGGTGGATTGATGAGGGGTGAGCGCAGCTCGGTGAACCACTCATGCGCAGCTTGTGCATCGATGCTACTCCACTCTGTCGCATAAACGTATGCTTCCCCCGGATGCTCCAGTCCGGGATCGCGTGTGCGCTCGACAATGTGACGTATAGCAGCTTCGCCATCGTGGCGCATCCAGGCTCGAATGACGTAGGAGAGTTCGTTCGATGGATTGCCACCGGAAAGGGACTCCCATGACTCTCGCTGGTGCTCAAGGGCGTGATCAAATGCTGACAATGGATCCAACATGATCCATCGCTCATACACGAGTTCAAGGTGCGAGGGATGGAGTGGCGGCGAGGTGCGGAGGATGTCACGGCATGTATCGGCATTTAGTTTCCGAATTTGGTGGATCATGTCTTCCATGTGGTTATGTTTTGAAAGGATCACTTCAGGCAGACGACGATCCGTATGAATTTTGGTGAGTGGTTTTGGCGTAACGGTTGCACTGTGTGGCGGATGGTTTGTCGATGATGCTTGAGGGCGGTTGTTGTGGCGCGACCAAGTCAAGTTGAGCAAAAAGCCGACCAAAAAGCCGATGGCGATGAGTGTCGCTTTTTGGGGAAGGGTGGCGGGGAATTTGATCATGGATTCACTCCTCAAACGTTTCGACGTTGAGTCGTCTTAGAGAATGCAATGCAACTGCGCATGAAATGCTGGCATCGCGAGGGGAAATCGTGGATTCTCGGGGCGGGATGAACGGGGCTCTCAAGACGGCGGAAGCGAAGAACGGCATGGCGGCCTGCGGAGCCATGCTGTGGGGGATGGTGTGGCTTTCGGGATTCGCCGGGTTGGTCTATCAGATTTTATGGATGCGGCAGTTGGGTTTGCTGTTGGGAAACACCTCGCATGCGGCGGCGCTCACACTGGCGGTATTTTTTTCCGGATTGGCGATAGGGAGTTGGTTTTGGGGCGGGAAATGTCAGGGTCTGACGCGGCCTTTGCGCACATACAGATGGCTGGAGTGCGGCATCGCACTGGGCGGCTTGTGGGTGATGGCAGCCCCTGCTTTGTTCATGACATGGTATCCACTGATGCTTCAACGCCATGGCGATGGGGCGATGTTGTGGTGCTTCAAGCTGCTGCTCATCTGGTTGATGGTGTTTCCGCCATCGATGCTGATGGGTGGCACTCTGCCGGTGATGAGCCAGTGGATGGTGGTGCAACGTGATCGTTTCGGCACGGTGGCGGCGCGGCTTTATGCGATCAATACCCTGGGTGCGGCCTGTGGTGCATTCGCGACGGCCTTTGTGCTCATTGCCGCGCTGGGCATGCGCATGACCTGTGGGGTGGCGGTGGGGGCCTCGATGTTGGCGGCGATGATGGCCTTTTTTCTGGCGGGTAAAGTCGCGAGCAAGGCAATAGCCGCATCCACCGTCAAGCCGCCACGGGCACCTGTGGTGGAGGCGGGACTGTCCCGTCGGGTGATCCGTGGCTTGGCGTTTTTCTCAGGCTTTCAACTGCTGGCACTGGAGGTGATCTGGACGCGCATGCTGGCGCAGGTGCATGAAAATTCCGTCTATAGTTTCTCCGCCGTTCTGATTGTGGTGTTGCTCTGTCTGGCATGGGGATCGGCCCTGGCATCGCGCTTGGCGAGGAGCGGCGCGAATGCCTCGCGTTGCTTGGTGTTCCTGTTCGCGGCCGGAGCCACCTTGTTGATGGTGATGCCCTTCGTGTTCACGCGCATGACCCATAGCGGCGCGATGTTGCCCACGGACCGGAACTTCGCCGCGTACGTGTGGCAATTGTTCTTCACCACGCTGGTCACGATAGGACCGGGTTGTGTGTTGTTAGGCACCGTGTTTCCGTTGTTGATGAAGTGCGAGGAATCGCATGCCGGGAGCGCCGGGAGCAGTCTGGGGGAGTTGGCGGCGGTCAACACCCTCGGCGCCATTCTCGGCTCGCTGATGGCGGGATTCGTTTTGTTAGAATGGTGGGGTGTGTGGCGCTCGGTGCAGGTATTGGTGGTGCTGGGTTTGCTGGTGGCGGTGTGTTTGCCTGCCGGGAAGGCGAGTGTCATGCGCGCCGCGAAATACGCCGCTGCGGGGATGGCATTGCTGGCGCTCACGGTTCTCACGCCGGCGCGGCTGCCGCAGATGATCAGCCGCGATTCCTGGGGCAAGCCGGAAGTTTTGCTGCAGAAATGGGAGTCCAGCGATGGCACGGTCGCGGTGGTGCGGGACTCCGAACAGCACGTGGCGATCAAGATCAACGCGCACTACAGTCTCGGCTCGACCTATGCCTATGAGTCGCAAGTGCAGCAGGCGCGCATGCCCTTGTTGGCATTTCCGCAGTGCGACAGTGTGTTTTTCCTCGGCATGGGCACCGGCATCACGGCGGGTGAGGCCTTGGATCGCAAAGTCTATCCGGCGGTGCAACGGGTGGTGACGTGTGAGCTTTCGGCCGCAGTGGTGGCTGCCTCGCGGAAATACTTTGCGGGTGGCATGGGCGACCCGGACATCACCAATGGTCTCTACACCGATCCGCGTTCGCAGGTCGTCATCGCGGACGGGCGGCATCATCTGATGGCTTATCGTGAACGCTACGCGATGATCAATGCGGATTTGTTTTTGCCGTATCGACGCGGCACGGGCAATCTCTACAGTCGCGAGCATTTCCAACAGGTGAAGGCACGATTGAAGGATGGCGGGGTGTTTGTGCAATGGCTGCCACTCTATCAGATTTCGGAAAACGAGTTCGGCATCATCGCGCGGACGATGCTGTCGGTGTTTCCGCAAGTGAGCCTGTGGCGTGGGAATTTCCAACCGGGTGCCGAAATGGCGGCGCTGGTGGGGCATGGGGATGATTCGCCCGTGCCGGCTTGTGACATGGATGTGACCGATGCCAAGCGCAAGGCGGTGGACGGCGCGACGCATCGTGACATGCGGCAACTGATGCTGCCCATCAATGAGCAGACGGTGATGATGTTTTATGCGGGCAATGTCAGCAGGGCGGCGGATTTGTTTCAAGGCTATGCGATGAATACCGATGACAGGCCCGTGATCGAATTCGGCACACCGCGTTCGCTGCATCGTGCGGCGGGGGAGGGGAAGCCGCAGTTTGTGCAGGAGCGGTTCGCGGGATTGGTGGACCGATTGTTCGCGCGCACGCCGCCGCTCACCGATCCCTTGCTGGCGCGGCGCGATCCGGCAAGCCGTCAATTGGCGCTGGCGGGGCATGCGTTTCACCGCGCGGGGATCGCGGCGATCTCACAAAACGACGAGCAATGGCAGCAAGAGTGGCAGGTGTTTCTCCGCCACTGGCTGGGTGACGAGTAACGGCTCAGGGCACTAACATTTCCTCGATGGACACGCTGAAGGAGGGGCCGGCCGGGGGAACATCGGTGGCGGCTTTCACATTCGCGGCGGGAAAGGAGGCGATGGCGAGCGTGACCTGATCCTTGGCGAATTCCTCACGAAATTCTGCAATGATGTGAGCACCGCGCGGTTGGCCGCCCTCGCGACGCCAGGCGGTGATCCCGGTGTTGAAAAAGGCCATGGGCTTGCCGTTCACAAAGATCGCAAAGGCCTCGCCGGAGTTCGGATGCGGGCTGCCGTTGATGAGGATGCGATAGCGATGCTTGTCCTTGAGCGGTGGCAGATCAAAGGTGCCGCGCAGGAGCAGGACATCGCTCTCCACCACGGTCTTCGGTTTGACGTAGCGGCTGCCGCCATAGCGTTGCACATACCATTCGGGATAGACTTTTTTGTCCTCGGCCACACCGAAGGGCTGCGGGCCGTTTTTCCATCCGGCTTTTTTCGCATCGAAGTCCATGGCGAACCAGTTTTTCTGGTCCTGCGGCAGGATGGCGGCGAGATCGGCGATGGGCTTGGTCAGATCAAAACCGGCAGGAAGATTCAATCCGAGGTAATCCCACGATTCGTGAGTGGTGCCGAAGATTTGCTTCCAGTTGAAATCGTTGACGCCGGCGGCCTTGTAGTGATCGACGACGCTATCGAGTTCATCGCGCAGGGCATAGTTCGGTTTGGCGGGTTTGGCACCTTGCAGCGCCGCGAGAATGGCGGGCTGGTAGCGCGGGTTGGCGATGAAGTCGGGAATGGTAGCCTCGAGGATGACCGGCTTGATGGCCTCGCGCGAGGCGGCGACTTGCTCCGCGCTGGGCGCGGGTTTGGCGGCTTCCGCGGCCCGTGCCGCCACGCGTTGGGCCGATTGAGCTTCGCGATCAGACTTGGGGATATTTTCGGCTTCACCGCCTGACAAGCGCACCATCGCGCGCCCCATAGCTTCGCCGATGAGCAGGTAGGTTTCCGGATTGCGATGGTAGTGGTAGTCCTGGTTGCGTGGCGATTCTTCCAGCTCGCGCCAGAAGTCGCGGGTATCCACGGAGGCCACAGTGCCGGAAAATTCCGGATGCTGCTTGGGATCGCCGACCGCCATTTGCGCCTCCCACACGCCTTTCCAGTTGCCGGAATTAACCTCGTAACCAGCAAAGGCCACGGTGGCGATCACGGACTTCATGTTCGGCGCGTTGAGGTCCTTGCGCAGGTCCTGGATGAGATGGACGAGATTTTTTTCGTAAGCCTCCTTGGTCGAGCCGCTGTCCTTGTGCCCCTGGAACCAGCCGAAGCCGGCGATTTCATAGCCTTGGCCCTGATAGCCCGGCACGACCTTGTCGATTTCCGCCAGGGTCTTTTTCACGCCTTCGATCATCAAGCGGTATTCGAGACCTTCCCATTGGTCCGCTCCCTCGCGATCCGTCTTGCCACTCGATGGCGGGCGGAAATCGTAATCGAGCGAGCGGTTGCCCATGGCGCATTTGATGAGCAGCACCTGTTCGCCGTGAAAGGTTCCCATCACGTGACCGAAGCCCAGTTCGGGACCGATGGCCGCACCGTTGTTCGAGGTGGCGGAAAGGGGAGAGCTCGCGCGGGTGGGAAAAAGCCGGGGATCGATGTAGGTCACATCGTTGCGCACACTCCACTTGTCCGGTCCATCGATGAGATGCGGATATTTCCCTGCGGTGCGGGTGTGCCAGAGCAGATCACCGATGCCCGGGATGTCCACACGCTCCAGCCAAAATGCCGCGGATCCGCTCTGCGCGTAGGTGATTTCGATGGGATAGCGTTTACCGGCTTCCAGCGGCACTTTGGTGACGATGGGTTTGCCGCCGAGGTCCTTGCGATATACCTCCTTGCCATCGAGTTTGATAACGTTGTGACTGCTGGGGCCCGTGCCTGCCCGCAGCACGTAGGTGCCGGTGACCGGTGCCTCGATGCTGGCGGTGACGAGGAGAACTTGATTTTCCGCGATGGCGGGTAGTGTGGCATGGCTGCTCCCGAAATCGACGTTTTGCACGGTGATCGACGAGCGCTTCGCTTTGCCATAAGTCGCTGCGCTCGCGTCATGTAGCGTGAATTTGCCGAAGGGCAGGGTCGCCACCGGGCCTCGAAAACCGCCGCCCACGGGAACTGTGCCGGGAATCAGCGCCGGATCGGAGAGGTAGTAGTAGTGGCTGAACTGCGGGGATGCTCCCTTGATATCTCCCATGCCGACCATGTTCGATTGCCCGGAAAGAACATAGACTTTCACGGGCTTGGTGGCATCACCGGCCTTGCCGTCCGGTTGCGGGAGTTGCAGCGGAATCGGCGCGGAGTGGACCAACAAACTGAGCCCGACAAGGCCCATCAGGGGGAAAACGAGATTTTTCATGGAACGTAGGACATGGGATACGCGAGTCCGCCCGCCTCCTTTCAGCGCGGAAAATGAGAAAACTCCCGGCGGAGGTTTTTAAGCGTGACTCAGTGGCAGCGGAGTGGCACAAGGGTCGCGCCGCGAGGCACTGAATCCAATGTCGGGAAAATTGACTTATCAACAAGCAGGGGTCGATACGCGCAAAGCCGCGGCGATTGTCGGTGACATCAAGAGCCACGTGAAACGCACGCAGAAGGAGCGGCAGTTGTGGGGAGCCTTCGGGCTCTTTGCCGCTTGCTACGATCTCAGCGCCTACCAGGCTCCGGTGATCATGACCGGTTGCGACGGCGTGGGCACAAAGATCGACCTGCTGCTCGAGCGCGAAATGTATGAGACCGCAGGCAAGGACCTGGTGGCGATGAATGTGAACGACATCCTCACCACCGGCGGCGATCCGCTGATGTTTCTCGACTACATCGGCATTCCCGCTCTCGATGGTGCAAAAATCGAGCGTCTCATCGCCGGCATGGCGGACCATTTGGAAAGCTGCGGCTGCATTCTGGCCGGCGGTGAAACGGCGGAAATGCCGGGCATCGTCCCCGAGGGCGTGGTCGAGCTCTCCGGTTTCTGCATCGGCTGCGCCGAGAAAAGCGATTTGATCGATCCCACCACCGTGGCTGCGGGCGATGTGCTCGTCGGTTACGCTTCCGATAGCATCCACGCCAATGGCTGGAGCTTGGTGCGTCGCGTGCTGCGCGAGCATCCCGAGGTGTGCACGGAGGAGGAATTGCAGCACTGGCTGAAACCCACCCGTCTCTATCACGATGTCACCCGTGGCCTGAAAGCCGCCGGCATCAAGCCGCGCGCCATGGCGCACATCACCGGCGGTGGACTGCCGGAAAATCTCGAACGTCTGTTCCAGGGCCTCGGTGCCGACCTCACCATCCCGGCCTGGGATTTGCCCGGCATTCACAAGCTCTACGAATTCATCGACTCCGAGGACCGCTTCCACACGCTCAACATGGGCATCGGCTGGGTCGCTATCGTCGCCCCCGAGGATGCCGAAAAAGCCTGCTCGGTGGGCCCCGGCGGCGTCATCCTCGGCACCATGCGCGCGGGCGAGGGCGTGAAGGTCAAGGTCGCAGGCGAGTGAACGGCAGACAGCAGCGGAAACCCAAGATTCCATGAGTGATTTTCTAACACATGAATGCGGCATCGCAGCAGTGCGACTCCGCAAACCTCTGGCGTATTATCACGATCGCTATGGCACCTGCCTGTGGGGCTTCCAGAAGCTTTTCCTGTTGATGGAGAAGCAGCACAATCGTGGTCACGACGGCGTCGGCATCGGCTGCGCGAAGCTCGATATGCCCCTGGGCTCACCCTACATTTTCCGTCGTCGCGATGCCGAAAAAGACTCTCTCGCCAGCCTGTTCCGCTCCGAGATCAAGTGGTTCAACAAACTCGCTCGCAAGGACAAACTCAACCCGAAAAATCCCGATAGCGTCAAAGAGCACTTCGACTTCGGTGGGGAAATCCTCATCGGCCACCTGCGCTACGGCACCTCGGGCGAGTTCGATTCCGGCTCCTGCCATCCCTACCTGCGCCGCAGCAACTGGCCGACGCGCACGCTGATGGTGATGGGGAATTTTAACATGACCAATACCGGCGAGCTCAATCGCAAGCTGATCGAGCGTGGGCAGCATCCGGTGTTCGGCACGGATACCCAGACGGTGCTGGAGGAAATCGGTTTCCACCTTGATGAGCACCACACCGATCTCTACCGCCGCCTGCGCGATGAAGGCCACGACGGCCACGAGATTCCGGAAAAAATTTCCGAACTGCTCGATGTCGAAAACATCGTCCAGATCAGCGCCCAGGCCTGGGATGGGGGATATGCCATCGTCGGCGTGGTCGGCAATGGCGACATGTTTGTCATGCGCGATCCGCACGGCATTCGCCCCTGCCACATGCTGCTTAACGATGAAGTCATCGCCTTCGCCTCCGAGCGAGTGCCCTTGATGACCGTCTTCGAAGCCAGTGCCGCCGAGGTGAAAGTGCTAGAGCCCGGATCGCTCATCGTGATCAAGGCCGATGGCTCCATGCGCGAGAGCAAGTTCGCCACGGCGGAGCGCACAGCCCCTTGCTCCTTCGAAAAAATCTACTTCTCGCGCGGCAACGATCCCACCATCTATCGCGAGCGCAAAGCCATGGGCGCGGCATTGGTCGATCAGATCGTCAAGAGCATCAACCACTCCTTCGACAACACGGTTTTTTCCTTCGTTCCTAACACCGCTGAGACCGCTTACTACGGCATGATGGACGGCCTGCGCATGTATCGCCGCCAGCAGGTGCGCTCGGAAATTCTTGCCGGCCTCGCCGATGGCACACTCACGCCGGAAAAAGTCGATTCCCTCATCCTGAAAAACTGGCCCTGTGGCGAAAAGATCGCCCACAAGGACATCAAGATGCGCACCTTCATCACTCAGGAGAAAGGTCGCGAACAACTGGTCTCCCACGTCTATGACATCACCTACGGCGTGGTGAAGGAGAATGATAACCTCGTCGTCATCGATGACTCCATCGTGCGTGGCACCACGTTGAAAAAATCGATCCTCAAAATTCTCGCTCGCACCAATCCCAAAAAGATCGTCGTCTGCTCCACCGCGCCGCAGATCCGCTACCCCGATTGCTACGGCATCGACATGTCGGAAATGGGCAAGTTCATCGCCTTCCAGGCCGCCGTCGCCCTGCACCGTCGGGCCGGTCGCCAGTCGCTGCTCGATGAAGTCGCGGCGGAATGCCGGACCGAGCTGAAAAAGCCGGCCGCTGAGATGAAAAACGCCGTCAAACGTGTCTATGAAGCCTTCACCCAGGAGGAAATTTCCGCCGAGATCAGCGCCATGGTCTATCCGGAAGACATGAACTGGAACGGTGACGTGGAGATCATTTTCCAAACCATCGAGAACCTCCACGCCTCCATCAAAGGACCCTGCGGCGACTGGTATTTTACCGGCGACTATCCCACCCCCGGCGGCTACGCCACGGTCAATGCCGCCTACATCCGTTGGTTCGAAGGCATGACCGGTCGCGGCTACGAGCTGCCCTTGTGATGCGGCACTCTATGAAAACGCCGTAATGAGATTTGCGGCTCCTTTGGGAGAGAATGCGCGGGTTACTGATTCGCGTCTTGTCTTTTTCCAGAACTCAACGACACTGCCGCGCGCGGCATGAAGCCGCTTGTGGAATCATGATGTTTTTTGTAATTTGGGGTCTTGTTGGTTTGCTGGTGGGTATAGTTTTTGCCTCGTTTTTTGAATGGACGCTGCACAAGTATGTGATGCACCGTCCGGTGGGGAAATTCCGCTACGCCTTCCATGCGCATGCGGTGGTGCACCATCAGGTGTTCAAGGCGGATCACACCTATCATTTGCAAAAGGAGAGCGATAAGGAGACAATTCCGATGGCGTGGTGGAATGGTCCGGTGCTGATCATGATCGGGATGATCCCCTTTGTGATCATTTCCTGGATCATTGGCGAATGGGCTTTCACGCTGGGCGGCTTGCTTGCCTTTGCCGGGTATTATATCACTTATGAGTATCTGCATTGGTGCATGCATTTGCCGAAGGCTCGCCGAGTCGAAAAACCTCGTCTTTTCCAGCGCATCAATGGTCACCATTTGCTGCATCATCGCTACATGCACAAAAATTTCAACGTTGTATTGCCGCTTGCGGATCTGTGCCTGGGCACTCTCATGCTGCGTTCGAAAACGCACTTCGCTCAGGCAACGGGGCCAGCCGTGCCGGATGTGCAACCACTGTCTTGAGTCTCCCATGGCTGGCGTGATGGCTCTCCTCGCCAGTCCATTCTCGCGGACCAGCTTGCTGGCCTGACTATATCGCGTCAGGTGGGACGGAATGGGTGGGCTTGGAAACGCGCATTTCGTCACTTATCAGTTTTTCTGCTACGTGTTTTGCGCATGCGTGCGGCGTTGGCAAGCCTTCGCACTTCATTTTTCCGCGCTCCTTGGCTCAGCCACAATTGGCCCCTTGCCGCGAGCGATCAATGCGATCCTATGCGAGGGCGGATGCATGAGGCAGATCTGATCTTCGCCGAGCTGCAGCACCACAAGATCCCCGGCGATGTGGGTCGCGTTGCGCATCCGCCAGGAGGCAAAAGGCGTTTCCAGGGAATAACGCAGTTTCTCGCCGGTCTTTTGATTTTCACCTCTGATTCCCTCTATAGCCCAGAATCCGGTGTAATACTTCCAATCGGACTCCATCGCGATCACAGGTGTATAGCCCATGTTACTTGCTGTTCCGGAAGGTTTGATCGAACCGCCCGCTCTCATCCGGAGGTCGATGGGCGCGCGCTCGGAAAAATTCGCCAGGATCCTCGACTCTCGTGTCGACGCTTGATCATACGCATCTTGCAACAGGAAAAGATCAAACCCTGAATCATCTCCGGGCCTTACAAACAGCCGGTCATGCTGGTCATGGGCCTCCACATCGGCGATCACCTCGGTCGATCCGGCATTCGCCAGATTCGCCCTCAGCACCTGCTTGCCGTCACGGGAAATGTAGTAAAGCGCATAGGGTTCCGGGATCGCGAGAGACTCCGGAGCCACCACATCCATTCGCGTGAGCATCGATGTTCCACTGGCATTCCAATACCAGCTCAAAAGCAGGGCGTAGCTGATGCTGTGGATCGCAACCGTCGCGATCATCGATTGGCGCCACGGTCGTTCTGCATTTCGCAACGCGAACCGGAAAAACGGCAACTCGATGAGGAGCGTCAAAACAAACGCGATAAGAACAAAACACCAGAACGACCACTGGATGTTTTCTATCGTCAGATCGGCCAGCGATGCGAAATATCTCGTCACCAACAATCCTCCCACCCATGCCGATGCGTAGTTCGCCGCGATGAGGAGGGGAATGGTTTTTGACTTGGGGATTTTGAAAACCCCATGCAGGAGAAATCCTTCGAAAACACCGATCAACGCATTGCCGAAAAGAAGATGCAGAATGGATGCCCAAATGAGAGGTGTCCCTGCATTGGCCCATGCGGTCGCGGGCAACAGCACGAGTGCAAGGAGCGTCGGCGTGAAGCTCGATCTCCTCATTCTCTTTTCGAGTTCACTCATGGCCAGGGTGGGGGAGCACGATACCTTTAGCTGCGCTGTCACGATACCTGATGCAAGGGAGCGGCCGTTTTGCTCACCCCACCACCAGGTTCAGCAAACGACCTTGCACGTAGATGACCTTGCGCATGGTTTTGCCGTTGGTGTGCTCCTGGATCTTGGCGGATGCGAGGGCGGTTTGCAGGGCGACTTCTTCCGTGGCATCGGGTGCGAGGCGGATGCGATCGCGCAGCTTGCCGTTGACCTGCACCACCAACTCGATCTCGTTTTCGATCAGGGCCTCGGCGTCGAATGCCGGCCATGGCTGGTGATAGAGCATGGTGCTGTCGCCGGTGAGTTTGGCATGCAGTTCCTCGGCCAGGTGCGGCGCGAAGGGATTGAGCAGACGCAGGAAAATGAGGAACTCTTCGAGCGGTACTTGCTCGGCCTGGGTGAAGGCGTTGGTGCAAATCATCATTTGCGAGATGGCGGTATTGAAGGCCATGCGCTCGATGTCATCGGTGACTTTTTTGATGGTCTCGTGCACGACCTTGCGCAGCTTGCCATCGCGGCAGGGTTCTTTGCTCAGGCGCGAGGACAATTGCCACTCGCCGGCCTGATTTTCCTCCATCGCCACACGCCACACGCGGGCGAGGAAACGGTGCACGCCCTCCACGCCCTTCATTTGCCAAGGCTTCACTTGTTCGAGCGGGCCCATGAACATTTCGTAGAGGCGCAGGGAGTCCGCGCCATACTCGCGGATGACGTCATCGGGATTGACGACGTTGCCCACGGACTTCGACATTTTTTGTCCGTCCTCGCCGAGGATGAGGCCTTGGTTGACCAGCTTTTGGAAAGGCTCGGGCGTGCTGAGATGACCGAGGTCGAACAGCACCTTGTGCCAGAAACGCGCGTAGAGCAGGTGCAGCACGGCATGCTCGGTGCCGCCGACGTAGAGATCGACCGCGCCACTCTGCCCCTCGCCGCCTAACCAATAATTTTCCGCCTCTTTCGAGATGAAGGCATTTTCATTTTTCGGATCACAGTAGCGCAGGTAGTACCAGCACGAGCCGGCCCATTGCGGCATGGTGTTGGTTTCGCGTTGCGCGGAATCCGTATACTTAATCCAATCCGTCGCTTTAATCAGCGGACCTCGCGGATCGCCCGTTGGTTTGAAATCTTCCAGCGCCGGTTGCAGCAAGGGCAGCTCGGACTCGGGGATGGCGGCGTGTTGGCCGTTTTCCCAAACAATGGGAAAGGGCTCGCCCCAGTAGCGTTGGCGGGAAAACAACCAGTCGCGCAGTTTGTATTGCACCTTGCGTGAGCCTTTGCCGTTTTCTTCGAGCCAGGAAATCATCTTTGTTTTCGCCTCAGCGGTGGGCAGGCCATCGAGGAAATCGGAGTGAACCGCCGTGCCATAGTCGGTGTAGCCTTTCCAATCGTCCTCTTCTTTGATGGGTTTGACGACTTGAAGGATGGGCAGCGAAAATTTCTCGGCAAAAGCGAAGTCACGTTCGTCGTGCGCGGGCACAGCCATGATGGCACCGGTGCCGTAGCCCATCATCACGTAGTCGGCGATCCACACGGGGATCTCCTTGCCGTTGACGGGGTTGATCGCATACGCGCCGGTGAAAACGCCGGTTTTGTCCTTGTTCATTTCGCCGCGCTCCATGTCGGACTTGGTGGCGCAGGCTTGCACGTAGGCTTCGACTTCCGCTTTTTGCGCGGCGGTGGTGATTTCACTTACCAAGGCATGCTCCGGTGCCAGCACCATGTAGGTGGCACCGAACAAGGTATCCGGGCGGGTGGTGAACACGGTCACGGTGTGCGTGCCGATGGCGAAATCGACGGTCGCGCCCTCGCTTTTGCCGATCCAGTTTTTCTGCAAGAGCTTGATGCCCTCCGGCCAATCGAGCGCATCGATCTCGTTCAACAAACGCTCGGCGTAGGCGGTGATGCGCAGCATCCATTGGCGCAGCGGACGGCGTTCGACGATATGGCCTTTGTTGCGCCATTCATCGACCTCTTCGTTCGCCAGCACCGTGCCGAGGTCCGGCGACCAGTTCACGGGTGCTTCGTGCACGAAGGCGAGACGCACGGCATCGATCTGCTCACGCGTCCAACCCTTCGCCGCCAGTTCGCTCACCGGCTTGGCTTTTTGCTCCACTTCATTGAAGTAGGAATGATAGAGCTGCAGGAAAATCCATTGGGTCCAACGCACGTAACTCGGGTCGGTGGTATCGACCTCGCGCTCCCAATCATAGGAAAAGCCCAGTCGTTTCAGTTGCTGGCGGAAATTGTTGATGTTCGCCTCGGTGGTAACGCGCGGGTGTTGTCCGGTTTTGATCGCGTATTGTTCCGCAGGCAGGCCGAAGGCGTCCCAGCCCATGGGATGGAGCACGTTGAACCCACGGCAGCGCTTGAAACGGGCCAGAATATCGGTGGCCGTGTAGCCCTCCGGGTGGCCGACGTGCAGGCCTGCGCCGCTGGGGTAGGGGAACATGTCGAGCACATAGTATTTCGGCTTCGAGCCATCAAAGTCCGCCTCTCCCGGCCCGGGAGTGCGGAATGTTTTCTCCGTGTCCCACCGGCTCTGCCACTGGGATTCAAAAACATCAAAGGGAAATGGTTTGCGGCGCTCGGACATGATCAGGGAAAAGTTTCGGGGCGGCAGGTTGGCGGATTTTATCGAAATTGCAACGCATTTTACATTTCCGGAGAGGTTTCAAAGAGGACAAGGCAAACCAACCGTTTGATGCCTTGACATCACTTTATGATGATGCATGATGTCTTCATGAGAACCACATTGACCATTGATCCGGAAATCGCTGAGCGCATCAAACAAGAAGTAGCTCTGGGAAAAAAGCCACTCAAAGCAGTGGTGAACGATGCTTTGCGAATAGGACTGGGATTAGAGCCGGGTAAACGAACAAAGCCCTACCGAATCAAAGCTCATTCATCGGCATTTGTGGGTGGCGTTGATCCTGGTCGGTTGAACCAACTGGTTGATGAACTGGAAGCTCAGGAATTTCTTTCAAAACAGTCTTCGTGATTTTACCCGACATCAATCTTCTGGTCTACGCGCACAATGACCAAGCTCCCCATCATGCAAAAGCAAAAGCTTGGTGGGAGTCCCTGCTCAATGGAAAAGCTCCCGTAGGACTGCCGTGGGTCAGCATCAGTGGTTTCATTCGTGTCATGACTCATCCACGTGTGCTCAGGGAACCCATGAATGTATAATCTGCTGTCAATTGCGTGCGCGCTTGGCTCGACTGCCCCTGTGTCATGATTTTGCATCCGGGTGCTCGATTCGATGCGCTTTTTCTGGATTACTTACTCATGTTGGGCACAGCGGGAAATTTAACGACCGATGCGCAACTTGCCGCCCTGGCCGTGGAGCATCAGGCAGAATTGCACAGCGCGGATCAAGACTTTCATCGTTTCAGCGGTCTCAGGTGGAAGAACCCGCTTCTCTGATGGTGCAGCACCTGTTCTACTTCCATCCGTCACAGGGCTCCCTCACTTTGAGTTCTGAGGAAACAGGATGGACTCCAAGACGTTTTC